>Ga0209149_1000003_pt1 | contig 321318 bp, 280 predicted proteins | sample WorMetTyACAVOLI2_FD_187423 | JGI IMG/M metagenome (GOLD analysis project Ga0209149, IMG submission 187423) | Marine gutless worms symbiont microbial communities from Max Planck institute for Marine Microbiology, Germany - Olavius algarvensis... ... | reverse complement strand
CCTTCGGGGAGATATGGATAGAAGAGACCGATCCTGCCACAGGCTACATACCCTTCAGGTTCACCTCGAAGGAGCTCGACGAGGAGACCGGCCTCTACTACTACGGGGCGCGCTACTATGAGCCTACAACCTCCCGATGGATAAGCCCGGACCCGGCTGGGTTTGAGTTGGTTAATCCAGACAGAGTAGGCTACTCTGTTATCGAGGCTACCAACTGGTATGCCTATGTGAGCAACAACCCAGTGAAGTATGTGGATCCAACGGGGATGTGGGTATAGCTGGAATTGGAGTGGGAGCGGCATTCAAATTTTGAGTCTATACAGATAATCAAGGGAACTGGGATGTAGACGTTGCTGCAGGTGCTGGATTTGGGGGAGCACTTTCTCATAGATCTCGGTGCGAAAGAGGTGGACCAGATAAACCTTCTGTAGAATTGTCATTTACTGGAGATGTCAAATTGACGGGCTTAAAACTTTCGCTGACACTTGATCATGTTAGAGAACAAGATTCATCAGGTGAATGGGTATCCCAATCAGATATCAAAGCCTCTGTTCCAGTTCCATTTGCTGGTGGATCTGCGTATATCGAATATGATATTCAGGAAGGCCCCGATTCAGGTTTTGAAATGAACTCAGGTGTTGGTGTTGAAAAAATGTTTTTTTACGGAGTCGGGGATAATCTTGATGAATGGTAAGGACAACCTCATCTCGGAAGATATCATTTTCCCCTTTTCGATACTTATTTTCTCCGTTATTCTCTCGTTCATAGTATTTAAGCTTACAAAGAAGTATCGTGTGAACAAACAAACAGCCCCTGTTCTTTTAGGGCAAAAAAAACTCTTTCCCTTTACCTATATGTGTAGCGATTTTAATATATTCCTTTGGTTTTTTTTGCCAGTTTACTTCTTGATTTTTAATATAATAGATTGTTTAGGGTCGAGTTATATACACCTAGCGTTAGTAGTCTTAGAACTGGCGATTAGTATATTTTCAGTCTTTTTTCCACTATCATTCATGCTCAGGAATTTAGATTTAAAAATGTTTTCAATATTCAGAAGAATACCGATAGCGGTTCGAATAGTTTTAACAATCTTGATGCTTTTTGCTAGCGGGGCCATTCGTAGTTACAATACTGTTTATTAGTATCAGAAAGTCTGAGGATCCGCCAGCCCTTTCCGCCGCCCTCCGAGGACACTTGCAACAGCTTCCGGCGCTCTGGTGAGGAGTCTGTCGGTCCGAAGGGTGGAGAGGCGTCCGGAAAGCCGATACCTTCTTTTCCCTTTCGCTGGGAATTCCCACCCCTTACTGCCGTCGGAGCCTTTAATCCGTCGATTAGCGCTACAGAAAGCTCCCGCCCACCTGTAGCCAAGCCGCCCCCGGATTGCAAAGGCCCCTTGATTCCCCATCTTGCCCCCCCTGGCAGGCCCGCCCTTAGGCCGTCCATGGCCATGGGGCTAAACAGAAGACGCCTTATTTGCAGTAGGCCTCCTGCCTACGAAACATAAGGGAGTATTCTGTTCACCTGCCTCGGGCTGGATGGGTGGCCGAAGGGCTTTGGACCTGGGCAAAGTTGAGGAATGCGCAAGGGTTACTCTGTCATCGAGGCTACCAACTGGTATTCCTAATGTGAGCAACAACCCCGTGAAGTATATCGACCCCGACGGAGATGAGACCCACATATTTTCTGTTTTTGTTTGGGGGAAACATCGTCATCTATTCATTGCTGCCCAAGATGCGAAGACAATGTTCAAGTAAGGAGTCTGTATCCAAAAAGTAAGTGTGTTGGCCTTGTCACGGGGACAATTATTGTGGAAGGAAAATCTACTCCAAGCGTACATGATGAAACCACGGGAAAAGGCAGCAAGGAATCGGAACAAGCCGAAGCGTTTTTTGACGATGGCTCTTTGAATGGAGGATTACGTCACGAAGGAGAAATACCATTTCCTGGAAGGCATGACTGAAGAAGAATTCGATCAGACCGTCCCAGGCGTAGCCGATAGCTATCCAGTGGGAGATATACCTTGCGACTCAAAGAGAGGTTATAATAGTAATACGTTTGCGGATGATGTTATTGAAGGTGCTGGAGGAGTGATGCCGGACGCAGACGGTGTTACTCAGTAGAATTATGTGAAGCCTCCAGATGAAGATAGGTGAATATTGCCATAAGCAGGAAGAACACAATGAAATGGAATAAAGTGAATAGAGTTCTGAGTATCATACAAATAATATCACTCTATATTTTACCAATCCTTGCAATATTGATTTTCTTCCTGGAGCTTCCAAATGTCTCAAACTGGGGCTTGCTTTATTACTATCTATTTGTAGCGGGAGGTGTATTTATTGCCCCTGTAATAATCGTAACTTCAAGCATATTGATCGCAATCTCGAAGAAGAAAAAACAGATATTGTTTCTATGTACATCTTTGATATGGTTTTCCTTTTCGTATCTATCTTATTGAAACGAGAGCTATTACTTGAAACAAGAGTTACTATGCTATGATTTATTCCTTCCCACCAGGCCCGGAGGCGATATCTACTGGAAGATGAAGGATTATCATCTTCCCAGGAGAGTCTAAGATAAGTAGCGACTCCGACGGCTCCAATGGCCACTGGGTTCGAGCTTATTAACCCAATGGATTTAAGGATGGAGAGCCTCGAGCCGGATGGGCGGCCGAGGGCTTTGGACCTGGGCAAAGTGGAGGAATGCGCAAGGGGTACTCTGTTATCGAGGGCCTAAATTGGTATTCCTATGTGAGCAACAACCCAATAAGGTATGTCGCCCCGACGGGGAAGTGGGAGCTTTCTTTGGGTGGAGGCGCGGGTGTAGCTGGAATTGTGGAATTAGAAGGCGGAAATGATCGCTTGAAAGCGAATCTTTCGATAGGTTTTGGGGAAGGAAGTTTTGCGATTTTCGATTTTTCGACACCTGATGAAAGTTAACTTGGAGGCTTTGCTACATCCTATGGGCTCAAGATAAAAACTGATGCAGAAATTAAGCAATTCTCAGTAGGACTTGAAGGTATCGTTGAGGATGAACAGGATTTTAGTGGCAATATGGAGCGTACAGAGAAGCTCGAACTCACAGTTACAAATCAAAACTTCAAGTCAGGCATACAGTATGATAACGAAAATGGTTTTTCAAATGTGAATGAGCCAGCTTCATCTCTTGGTATAGGTGCAATGACTTTCGGTGGAGTTTCCGTTGGGATGTCTTATGGTAAACCACGCCAAGACAAGTAGAAATCAACTAACAAATAGGGCGAGTTTAGGGGGAAGGTTTCAGGCTTTTGTGATTGACTGGATCTAGCTGGCATCATACCGACTTCTACTGCTCTGATAGTGAGAGTTCTATATCCCAGTATGGAACAAAGATTGATTTTTGGTATGCTCAGTATATCACTAGACGTTACTTGCTTACTCTTATTTTTTTTCGGGATTCCATCAAGTTTCTAAGTCTTGGCAAAAAATTTAACCACATCAAAATTGTAGATAATAACCGGGTTAGTGTTACAAATCCTTGCAGGCTGTTTTTGAGAAATCTTCCGATTATAGTTTTTCCTGTAGATATGCTGGTTCTCTTGTTTACGGGCAAAAGTATAGTTCTTAGACTCAAACAGGAACTATATCTCTCCCCTCAGGCAGGCCCGCTCTCACTTGGGCTTAAGGCACGGCCAGTGCGGCGGCCCTTCTTTCGAGCTGGAATCTTCTAACTCCACCTGCGGCTTTGCTGCGAATCCCTTTATAAGACTCAAGGAGCCGCCAGGGACGAAGGAAGAGCCTTTAGGAGGTTTTGCAAGCTGATACCTAAGGGCCCTGGATGAGCCACTTGGGGCTGAGGAGAGAAGGCGCCCCTGGCCGAAACGATACTTCAGCTTCTGAAGTCAGGAACCGGCTGCTTTGGAGAGATGTGGAGCGATAATAATGGAAGCATGGACTTGGTTTTATCAATATTAGTTTTTATAATAAATTATCTTAGGGGGGAGATTGCTTTGCAGGAAGTAGATAGCGTTAGACGCTCTCGAAAACTTGAATGGTTTGCGGTGATATTTGCATTGCTCTTACTTTCCAGTATTGCGATCGTTTTCTACCTGTACAGTGGGAATCGGATTGCTGAGATCGAATTCCAATTATCTGTATACAAAGAGCTTGCCCGCAACAAAGTTCATTATCGGGACATACTTGAAAGAATTTCTTCACTTGAAGATCTGTTGGAAGGAAATGAGCCACTAGATGCAGCTTCTTTATCCCGTATTGAGAATAGAGTGGCATTGAGCGAGAGTCGATTGAGGAATCTGCTCAATCAACTGAATGGGAGAATGAATGATTTGGAGACTTTGGTTTGGACTCGTGATACAAGCAAATACGATCTTGCCAGTGAATACGCCGAACTGGGAGAACTTAGTGATAAATCCGGTTACCATTCTGAAGCAACTGGTTTTTATCGGGAATCGCTACAGTATGAACAGACTGAAGAAGCACTTATGTCCTATGCGCGTTCGATGTATATGGCCTCGTCGGATGTCAGGGATGATAGTGATATATTGAAGGCCCTGGATGCCATTTTGGTACGCAGCCCCTATAACCAGGAAGCACTTCAGCTTCGCGGACGCCTCTATCTGGAACAAGGGCACAAGGATCTGGCTTTGGAGTCCTATGAGGTTCTGGCTGCCCTTGCTCCTGAAAGTTTTCAAATACAGAGAGATACGGCCAGGCTGGCATTGTCGGAAGGACGTTTTGATAAAGCGTTAGTCTGCTATGAAAGGGCGCTTTCTTTAGAGTATGAGGAAAGCTCGCTTCATTACGAGCTGGGAGAGGTTTGGAAGCTATTGGGTGAAGTTGATAAGGCAGAGTCCTCTTGGCGGAGGGCATTGGAGATAGATCCGTCCTTTACTGCACCCGCGTTAAGTCTTGCGGAAGTCCTTGTTGCGAAGGGTCGCTATGAGGAAGCTGAAGAGTTTGTCAATTTCTATATACAGATTCGCGGGGATGATTATAAGGGGCATTTGCTTTTAGGTGATATACATCATCAGAATGAGCAGTTTCTGGAGGCGGAACTCTCGTGGAAGAAAGCTCAGAATGTACTTGTTCTAAATTCCGAAGTCGACATATCCCTTTGGGTGGATGCATCACTTCGAATCGCGAGGCTTTTTAAGGAAAGAGGAGAGGCTGGGAGAGCACTGGAATACAGCTTGGCTGCTCTCGCATACGAGGAGAGAGCTGAGTTACTTGATATCGCCATCTGGTCCAGCGAAAAACTTGGAGATGAGGATGCATTGTCTACCTATCGACGTCGCAGAGAAAAGTTGAGTTTGGGCTCATGAGTTTCAGAGTACTGTTTTTTGTCTTGCTATGGAGTCAGTGTGCAGTTTCGCTTCATTCGATCAGCATAGCGATAGCGCCACTGATTATCGGCAGTGATTCTGCCTTCGATTCCACAAGTTTCTCGGGTTATGATGAATCACGTAAGTTCAGGAATTATCTTCTCGATCTGGATCAGCAAGATACACTGAAAGCAAAGTTGCATCGGAATCCGGAAGGATTAGCCGGAGGTGTCAGCACGATATTGGATGCCGCCTATTTTTGCCAGTATTATGCCGCCGAATTTTTAATATACGGCCGGATTCGATATACGGAAGAGTATGCGGATATAGTTCTCAAGCTCTATGACCCGGGCCGTCAGGAGCTTATAGGAACCTTCTATGGGAAGGATGCAGCGACAGAACTGGAGCGACTCCTTGAAGATTCTGCGAAAAAGGTTTATGTATATCTCTCGGAGACATTGGGGTTAGCGCCTCTGTGGATTAAAAGGGAAGTGGAACGGTCTTTGTGGGATTTCCAGGGACGATTGGGATGGTGGACAACCGCCGGCAAATGGAGACAGTCCTTGGCAGGGATTGCTTCAATGGAAGCTGGGGCATATTTTACTCCGATTTATCCTCTATGGGAGAGACGAAGTTGGCAGCTCGGGGGACGGTTCGGATTCTCTTTCGAGTATCAGCTTGGGATGAACACCCATGGCGATGAGTCATTTACCTTTCACGGCCTTGGTTTTTCCTTCCCGGTTGAAGCGGTATTTGACTACAGGGAAGAGCATCGGTTTGCAGCATCAGTATTTCCTCTACTTCAGGTTGATATATTGAATCAGGATCGCAAATACTCTGCAACGTGGACTGGGGTCAGTGTTAGCGGAGGGCTTGGGAGCACACTTTCATACAGATTTCAACTAGATGTGAAACACGCTATCGGATTTGCAACTGGTTGGAGGCTGATTTTCTATAGGCCGTTAAGGAGTCATTTCCCTGTGAGCTTGTTTTACGAGTATTCTCTGCGATAATGAGGATGAATATGATTGTAGTAATGCTTTTCATACTTTTCTTGGTTACAGGCTGTACGGGGGGGCTTTTGGAAGAAATGGATCGGACAAATAAGGATCCTTTTGACGGAGGTTTGCACACCGTGTGCTTTGAAAAGGAAGGAATGGTCAGCCTTTCCTGGGAAGAGGATCCAGGTACCGATGAATACCTTATACTGCGAGGCCAGGACAGCGGATCGACAGGAGAGCCGGAGTGGAAGACTGCCTACCGAGGCAGGAAGCTTTCATGGACTGATAAAGGGCTGGCTAACGATGAGAGACGAATTTACACCTTACAGAAGAAGCGGGGCAAGCGGTTTTTTAGATCTACGACAGCTGCTTTAGGAGTTGGAAGTGAAGTTATCAGAGATATCTATGAGCCTAATGATTCTCGTGAATGGGCCAAAGAGCTGACACATGTTATTGAAGGGAATGTTCAGCATTATCGTTCCTATAATTACTCTAAGTATGGAAAGAGCCTGGAGTACTCCGATACTGATTGGTATTACGTGAGAATACCAACTGGTCGGAAAGCTACGATTACACTCACTCAGAAAGATATTAGGAGTAGCGAACCCATCAATCTTGCGGTTTTCAGCGAGCGGGCAAGCAGGAACCTGGAAGTTGAATCCGGAGTGCCCTTTACACTTGAGAATCGGGAAATTGTGGAGCGCACTTTTCGATTTAGGATAAAACCTACCAACATTTTTGGCCCGACTCTGGGTGCTGGCGGTAAAACGGTGAGTTATGAATTGAAGCTGGATTCCATATCAATTTTGACTGAACTCTAGAAGCTGTCCTTGATGGGAGGAAAATTTTGCTAATAAACAGGTTAATCAGAAAGGAGAAAAAACAAGGCATTATGTTCTTGGTAATTGCGATGATTTCTTCTTGCGATCTTAACCTGGTGGAAGAAGATTGGGGGGATGGTATTCCCAGTGGGGGGGTACAGGTTGTCGAAAAACTGTTTGAGCATAGTGCAGATACAGGCAGCTACCGTCTACATACCAATGATAAACAATTTAGCCGACTATACGGCAGCAGTGTATGGCTTCCGCTAAGTGCTAATCCCCAAAACCCCTTTGATGTCTGGAGGGTTACAGTTAGTAAAAGCAGTGGTGAAGAGAATGCCGGATATGGCATAGTGCTATGTCAGCAAATGGTTTCTAACGACGTTGAAGCGATGTTGACAGTTATGATTCGAGTTGATCGTTATTATCAGATTGGTAAGGTTATAGGTAAAAAGTACACAAAACTGACTGGGTGGAAGTATTCAAGGAATCTAAATGGAGGCTATGGTATTGTCAACGAAATTGAGGTGGAACGCGGAAGTGGTGAATGGGTTCTCTCTTTTAATGGGGAGGAGACGGAACGCTTTAAAGACGAAGAGGAACCTATGCTCGAAGGCGGTATTCAAGGTTTTTTGGCTGTTATCTCGCCGCTGGAAAGGTTTCCGAGCATTCCTGTTGATATAAAGTTTAAGGAGATGCCTGCTGGGACTCTTTAGGGAGGTGTCAGTTTGGGAGATTTTCTACGCCGGACATTGGGCCGGCGAGATGCTTCTGCTTGTTCCATCTTTTTGGGGTGAGAGTGCTAGTGGAGAGACCGCGACGAGACTCGGGAAACGCCGTTTTCGGAGCGGAAGATAGAATCGGTATCCTTGCAATCAGATGAATCACTCATTGCCATTTTTCCAGACAATCATTAACCGAACAAATCACCCAGTATATTGCGTTCCGTAGCATCAGTATCCGCCACCTTCTCCACACTGCGAAACAATTCCTTCAATGCCAGAATCTCTTCGGTTAACAGCAAACGAACAAAGCCTTCCTGTGCTGATGGAGCGTTTACCTGAATCAACCTATCCTGGCGTAGCAGAGTAATCTGTGCCGCATCTTTTTGCGCTATATAAACTGGCTTCCTGTGTCCCACTCGTCGCGGGAAATAATCTGCCCGTCGAAAAGCATCAAGCAATCGACTCAAGACAAAGTCTGCAAGATGGATCGTTGGCATGGCGAACGAAATAACTTTTAGATCGGCGCTCTTAACCTCTCCCAAGGTTTTCCTGAAGCCGCTGCCGCCTCTGAATGCCACCAGAAGAATCGGGGGTGCAACTAGGCTTGAGATGAGCATCGATATCACGGCGACGCCGAATAGACTAGGCCCAATCACCCCGGTAGTTAAACCCAATCCCGCCATAATTAGAGTAACTTCACCTCTCGGCAGCATACCCGTACCAATACGCAACGCCCCCTTACCGTTAAACCCAAGCATCAAAGCAGGTAATCCGCAACCTACAAGTTTCCCAAAAATTCCAAGGCCGGCGTAAATCAAACCATAGACAAAAACTTCGCCAAGTGCTCTAAAATCAACAAGCATCCCCATAACACAGAAAAAAACTGGCACGATAAACGCTTGAAGTCCTTCCAAACGACGTCGAATATCCTCCGCCACATCAGTACTTGAGAGAGCCAGGCCCATCACATAGGCTCCGATAATCATCGCCAGGCCCGCAAGCTCAGACAAACCCGCCAATAATAGGGCCAAACCAAAAGCAATCACCGCCAGAGTTTCCAAATCCTTCAATTCCTTCAGGCCCTTTGTAATCCTCGGTGCCAGAACAATCCCGATTACTGTACTTCCAATCCAAAAACCAAAAGCCTTCAAAGTGATTCGGCCAAGGAGTCGCCAATCCACTCCTTCTCCGCCACCCATGCGCACCAGGCCAATCACCAACGCAAGCAGCACAATACCCAGTACATCATCAAACACAACTGCCGAAAGGATGGTAACTCCCTCAGGACTCGAAAGTCTGCGTCGTTCAGAAAGAATACGAGCGGTTATACCAACACTGGTGGCGGTCGCAATAATTCCCATAAACATAGCCCGCGGATCAAAAATCGAAACAACATCGGGAATAAACGCCAAAGCCGATAAAGCTCCCAAAAAGTAGGAACAAACCACACCTCCGAATCCAACCAGCGAGCCGGAGCCCGCGAACCTAAGAAAGGTTTTAAGATCGGTTTCCAAGCCAGAAATAAAAAGTAAAACAACAGAGCCCACAGTCGCAAAACCATAAAGCTGCGGCGTTACAGGGAGTACCATCTCGGAGGAGATAGCGAACAACGGCTCGCCGCCCAGAAAAGGCAGAGCGATTCCTCCCAGGGCAAAGGGTCCAACAATCATCCCGGCGACAAGCTCCCCCAGTACTGAAGGCTGCCGCAAAAATCGCACACAAACAAAGCCAAAACCCTTTGCAGCTAGCAGAATAACCGTCAGCTGCAGAACCAAAACCATCATCAAATGCGTTAATGAAGCCCCTTCATGCATCAGCTCTGCCCTCACAAAAAGCTTTCAACAGCTCATCCTCGTTTTTAGCAGCCAAAATCCGTCTCCTAAAATCATCATCGGCCAGAAGAGCGCTCACTTCCGCCAAAAATTGCAGGTGGGGTCCCGTCTGGTTAGTCGGAGAAACAGTCATAACAAAAATCTGCGCCGGCAGTCCATCCAAGCAGTCAAAGTCAACTGGTTCGGCGCTCACTGCGACAGCAGCATGCAAGCGAGTTACGCAATCCACCTTGCCATGGGGAATCGCGATACCGTTCTTCATCCCAGTCGACATCTGGGCCTCACGCTGGAAAACGGCATTTAGAATATCCTCTTTTATAAAATCTCTATCGTCCGCCAGGATTATTCCAACCATCTCCCGGATAATCTCATCCTTAGTGGAACCCGGCAAACCAACCCTAACCGAACTCCTGTTGAGCACTTTTTTCAATCTCATCCAATAAAGCTAGACCCCGCATGCATAGTGGTCAATACCCGAAACTACTCACGTTCAGCAAGCCACACCAATTTCCGGTTCCTATCAATATCCAACTTGACTGACTTCCGTTAGCGTATATATCATCCGCCACAAAGGCCCCGGTAGCTCAGGTAGGATAGAGCAACTGCCTCCTAAGCAGTAGGTCAGCCGTTCGAGTCGGCTCCGGGGTACCTGCTTCCCGTGAATCCATCTCAAATATCCTCGCTCAGGATGCGCCGCCACTCTAAGAGTGTGCGTTTCGGGTTAGGTTAACCGGATCTGCCCGCATAATAGACTGAGGAGCCGGCGAATTTTTCTTGTTCATAACTGCTAATCCTCACAACCTCGACCAGGCTTAAATTCGCGTCAGCAATATCGCACTTGAAGCCCTCTATTTCCGCCTTCGCAACTCCGCGATTGAGAAGGATATATCTTTTGACAAAAATCGCAATCAAAAAATCTCTCGCCCGGCTTCCCCATATTCCAGCGCTACCTTATGCCAAAGTAACAAGATATCTCAGGCGATTATTGCGTTCGCACGCCGATCTCATCCTGCCAACACTGATGAGATACGATTAATCTCCTACTCAGCTTGAAAGCATATATGCTTAGGGCGGACTCTCAAGGCCTGCTCCCTTCCCCCCGGCGCTTGACAAAACAGTCTGAAGCAGAATCAGGAGTGGCTAAATCATATCGTCAATGCTATTTCTACTGAAAACCAGAAAAGACACACTTCTTAGAACTTCTTTTGAGAGGGCTAGCCATTTGGAATATAAAAGGGCTTGAGAATCTTCACGGATTTTGTGCGCAGATATCAACTGGATTTCTGCAGGACACATTGGGGAGTACCGCTCCTTCAGGCAAAGAACATGAATACGCCGTTGATTTTTGGCGCAATGCCATGATAGCGCCTGATCGGAATCGAACCGACGTCTTTAGCTTGGAAGGCTAAGGTAATACCATTATACAACAGGCGCGATTATCAGAACCGTAGCGTTGCAGATGCGAGTTAGTCAAGTGGGCTTCCCGCTATAGCGCCTTGAGCCTTCTGCCAATGTGAGGTGAGAGCTAAGGGCGGCTAATTGCATTACAGACAAGCGTTTTGATGAAAAAATCAGCCTATCGGTTCTCCCAAAGGCTGCTTGCGAGCCTGAAAATCCCCGATGAATAAGCAGCGATCCCGAGAACATCCCCTTCTCCTTTTCTGCCGCTGCTCCTTCCCGAATCAGGAACGAAGCAGGCCTCATGGGGGCGGATGAGATATTTTGCTCGTTAGGTTCTGGAATTGTTCTGCTGTTGGTTATAGGGTTGACATGAAAATCCACTTGGGATATCCTGAATATGGGAAGTATGCTAAAAGGAGAAAAGAACATGAAAAAACGAATGTGTTTACTAATTTCTGCTATTATGGCGGTGCTATTGGCCGCATGTGCCTCGGTAAAAGTAAAAGCTCCAGACGGTGTTAATAATAATTTAGTTTACGGTCATCTTGATGCTGTCAATTGGGAAAAAAGTCAGCCATTGATGGAGATTATGCTTCTTCCCAAGGGATATGAATATGAAACTGATGTTTCCCCTCTGAGGAAATTCTTTGTGAGGGGCTATCCTATCACTCCTAAACTCAGTTTGAAAACGCAAGTCATGTTACATAGCCCAATAATAAACGGGGTTTTTGTTGTAGAAAACATAGAACCTGGCGAGTATTATTTGGCTTTCGTTAGAATAAACACTGTCGATACTCGGTATTCTGTTTACTTGCCCCATCCTTCAGAAGACGGTTTGTTTACCGTCAGGGAAGGTGAAGCTGTATTCTTTGGAAGCCGTGGGATTTATTCTGGAGTTAATAAGTGGTCATTGATATACCTTGATGACCCCCTTTCCCGGGAAGAGGTCGCAAAGGAGGTTGATAGGTTTATTGGCAGAAAAGGATGGTCCGACTTACTCGAATCGGAGATGTAAATGTCTGATGTGCTTTGGGGAATACGCTTAATCCTAAGTGGATGCCGCCTCCCAAAACACGGTGTTGGTTTCTTAACCGAGCCAAATTCGGTTATGTCAGACATTGGAAAATTGGAGCTCAGGGGGCTCATATAATACCTGAATTGGAGATTATTCATGAAAAGATACATTGTACTTATTCCATTTATGTTCGCGTCCGCTTTGATCTTCGGCAGCGATGACATCAGAGACAATGTCGTTATCGTTCAAACAGAATATACCGAAGAAGCCACGGACACCTACTCCTCAATTGCTGATTGGCTAATAAGTAGGGGGGAGAGGAATTTAGCAGGCAAATTTAGCAATACAGGAGGCGTCCGCGGTAGCGGCTTTCTTTTACAACTGTCAAACGGCACTCAAGTCGTAGTTACGAATCATCATGTTGTGAAATGGGCCGAGCGGATTGATGTGGAATTTCAAGACCGCGACGGTAATTCCATTGTTCATAATGACTGCCAACTTCTCGTATACGACCCAGATCGCGATCTGGCTATTCTCTCATTGAGTCCCATGAGTGAAATTCCCGGCAATGGACTGGCTCTGGAGACGGAACTAGTTGAAGATGGCCGAACGGTTTGGTCTGCCGGATATCCTGGTCTTATGTCTAAACCGGCGTGGCAACTTGGCCAGGGAATTATAACGAATCAGCAGGCTCGTATCGCGGAGCAATTCCGTTCTAAGAATCTTGACTACCTCATACAGCATTCGGCAATTATCGATTCCGGCAGCAGTGGGGGGCCACTGCTTGTGGGAGACGCTACTGGAGGATACCGTGTCGTAGGAGTCAATACCTGGGGCGTCGGATCCCGGGACAATACCTATTTTTCTGTGCCATCGGCAGAATTATTGAGCCACCTGGAAAGTATACAAGAGCAAAAAGCTCCGGAGGTTGAAGATCGAATCGAAGAATTCCTGGATACGATTTCATCCACAGATGACTATTTGGATTGGAGGGGTTTTTTATCTGATGATTTAGGAGTTCGCTACGGCTGGACATTGTATCTCAAGCAGCGGAGAGATGCCGATGAGGAATGGCTCGACGAAAACGATCCCTATATGTTCGGAGCGTGGACTTCCGATGCGCTGAAGGAAGCGGTGTTCAGAGGGCTGTTGAACAGCTTGACCTCTTCAGGAGAGGTTACCGTAGAAGATGACGACATTGAAGTCACTGTCAGTATAGCGAGAGTCACTTTTACCATAGCCGGTGGTACTGATGAAGACGATGAGGAAAAACAACTGAGAACCACCTGGCAACAGGAGGGCGCTCAGTGGCGCTTATCCAACTTCTCATCTGACGATCTTGACGATCTGGTGTTAGATGATTCGGCCGAAACTAGTGCTTTAGAGGAATTTGACTATGACTTTGCCCTCCGTATGAGCCTCGGGATGGGCGTCCCCATGCTGAGTGGAGCAGCCGATGGTTCTTCGATCAAACCTCAATTTGGTTTCGTTTTTGAGTCATCTGTTATTTTCCTTCCAGTGCGTTATGCGGGTGTTTCTATAGGTACCGAGTTTCCTGTGTACCTCTTTAAAGATGAACAAAAAAATAAATCACTCCTGGTTGCTTCCTTTGCAATTCCCTTAAAAGCTGTACTGCAATGGCCGATTCTTATAAGAGAGGAAAAAAACCTGCTTACGCCATTTGTCACAGGCGGAGCCGGTTTGGAATTCGCCTTCAATGTGGATGTTTTTGAATCTAGTGAAGATTTTGGATCTAGTGAAGATTTTGGATCTAGTAATGAAATCATTTCAGTCAAACCCTATTACATGGCTGGGGTAGGTTTGGAATTCGCTTCGAGCCCAACTGATACTCGGTGGGGATTTGAGATCATTTACAGACATCACGCTAGGAAGCTTGCAAAGCTCAAGGGGGGCAGGATGAGCAGTATAATGGTTGAAGGATATGCCAGGTTCTACTAGCTAGTTGAGGGGGCGGGGGTGGTGCAATCATCCCCGCTAGCTTAAGATGCTACCATTTGTCATTCCGGATGCCGAGTCGATGGGGGAGTCTTTTCCGCTTGACTTCTTTCTGATAGGGGCGCGGGGGCCGCCTGAGGGAGATCATCCAGAGATTGCTTCCCACCAAGAGCGCGAGCTGATAGAGCCTATATGGTGCGCGGTTTTTCGCCTTGACGTTTTTTGGACCGGTGGGTATGGCTAGGGCGTCATACTCACTGATTATTTATCCGTTTGGTTTCCACCCGCCTTACTCCCGTACAAGCCGTCATTCACAAAGACAATGGCGAGTGGGCAGGCAATTGATGATTTGGTAGTCATGAGAAGAACTCTGGCAGACTGCCGTGATTAGTTGAATGGCGTCTAGCCTCCCCCGGCATGAAGAGTAGCCAGGGTAGTGGCGGGATTCCGTATCGGGATTCTCGTTGCCGATGAACCAGAGAATAACGTCGACACGATTCTCATCTCATTGGAATGAGGAGCTTCCATCAAGCGACGAGCTTTTTCCGGAGTTTCGGATGCCGATAGACAGGAATTTCCTCCCAGAGCAAAATGCCGGTCTCGTCGCTTACTCTGAGCCATTTCGCAATGAGAGATGAGAGAGAGACATGGACAAGACATTGACCTCCCGGGGGCGCGTCCAATGCCAGGATGGTCTTGCATAAACTGCCAGCCCCCCCTGGACTTGAAAACATATATGCTTACTATAGACCCTCAAGGTGCGCCCCCAGCGCTAAATGGCTGAAGGATAGGTATCAGGATCGACTAAATCTTATTACTAATGTGTGAGTTCATTTTTACTGAGAGCCAGAAGAGACGCATTTTTCAGAACTTCATTTTTAGGAGTAACGAATTGGGAGGTTAACAATTTGGAATATAAGGAGTTAATTGTAACAACATATCCAAGCAGCATCCGACAAAAAAGCTTACTTATCTGCGTCGCTTATCTTCTTCAAGCTCGCCTTTCAGTGGTCAATCCAGCCATCCCAGACAGCAAAACCCTCGGCCTCAAAATACCTGACAGACAAATCCAACCATTTGTCCGCGGCTGATTCTCCTCCAAAACGTTCTCTTGGAGGCAGCTTCCTAATCCGCCAAACCTGCCGGCCATGTCTTCTACAAGCTAGTCGGCGCCGGTCAAAGTTACGAATCGGAGAGTGTGGGGCATCAAGCCGGCAGTTCAACAGCTTGACCAAGTATCACAGACAATCTATACTCTCTAACCGTATTGGAGGCGTAGCGAAGTCGGTTATCGCGCCGGCCTGTCAAGCCGGAGATCGCGGGTTCGATCCCCGTCGCTTCCGAAATCGAGCAGGCTAGCCTCCCGAACTAGGGTCTTTGCATCCAAACCTCGCTCTTCATAAACCCGGGTGGCCAGGGCGCGCATCTGTGGGACAGCAAATTCCCAGGTTCGTACAAGGAAATTCCTGATTTCCTCATATTTACCCTGCATCTTCTCACCTTTAACTCTTTCCTCCTCCGTCATACTTTCAATCACTCTTTCGTGCGTCCTGGCTGCATCCTCCAAATCCCTGCTTTTCTCACGCAGTTCCTTCGAACGTTGCAAATCCAATTGGTTGCCCGAATCAAAATAATCGTGTAGGGCATCAAAGGAATTCTCCAAGGTTTGCCTGGAGGTGGTCAGTAATAACTCCCGCTGGCGCCAATTATACAGATAATCACCAGTACCCCGAATGCTCAACGATTCGAGCTCAGTGAAACCAGGGGCGATTTCCCAGACATCCTTTAGAGAGAGTATCGTCTCTTCCTTTAACCTGGTTATACCACTGCTCTCCAGAAACAACTCTATTTCGCCCCTGCTCTTCTTTGTAAGCATTAAGTAAAGCGCATCAGTATTCGCTCCTCCATCATCACTGTCAACCAACCACGTATCTGGCTGACTCATAAGATAATCAAGCGCAATATCCACACCAATGGAACCACCGCCTAAGAGATGATTCCGCACAGCTGGCCAAGCCTCCCTATCATAGAGATTAAGAGATGCAAGCGCCGCCTGCCTAACCAATTCCGATTGATCATCCAAAGCACCAGTCAAAAGAGGAAGCGCCGAGGAAACCCTGATTTCGCCTATCAGGTGAAGAGTGTCGATACGATTCTTTTCCGTCGAATCCGCATAGAGTTTTGCAAGCTCCGAAATAGCCTCCGAACCATAAGTTTCCAGAATAGTTCGAGACTTCGTGGCAATCCGATCATCCGCATCATCGAGTAATGCCAGCAGAAAGGACAGACTCATCGTCGAACGCAAGCCCCCGATAACATCAAGCGCCGATAATCGGACACGGTAAGTCATCTGCGAATCACCCGCTACCGCATGGAGCGCAGGCAAGGCATCTTCCTTGAGTTTCAGAACGGCCAATTGAGCCTCCTGCCGAATTCGCGCTGACTGCGAGAAAAAGCCATCAACAAGGGTTTCAATATCAGCTATATCGGCAAAATGACCCAGAGTTCGATATGCCGTCGCGGCCACAAGTTCATTGGCACTCAGAAGGGCCTTGCGGAGCAGTGCATTCTCTCTATCCGCAATTTTCCAAAAAGACAGCGAAGCCTGATTACGCGTCTCGGCATCCACATCGGCAAAAAAATCAACAATAATCGGAATCTTGTCATCTCCCCCCAACTCGGCGAGCAGGAATAATCCATCCGAACGTACCGAAGAATCAGAATCACGCAATAAGTCCATAACCAGTGGATAAAATTCCGTCCACACAGTTCGAATCTTCACGAGCGCAAGTTCAGCAATTCTTGGATTCACGTCCAAAGCAGTCTGCACAATATCCGGATACAAGGCCTCATCTCCAGATTGCAGCGCCAGCATCAGTCCAGCCAAACGATAGTTATCCCGAGCATCCTGCATCAGTGCACGGACATGGGGGATGTCTTCCTCCCCAACACCATATCTTGTGCCTGCTAAAACCTTGCCAACTATCTGCTCCTGCAACAATGGCTCATCCAAATTGAGTTCCTTCACAGTTCTGCATCTGCTAAGCAAAACTACAAAAAAAGCGACATATAATAGAAAAACCTTCATAAGCCCATTCTCAGCTGATATCCCATAATTTGGAAGAGAAAAACGCGTTGTTGGTTACGGACGCCAAGTTATCTCGAGCGGGAAACTGTGGAGAAAACTCGTGGCAGAGAACGCCGCCTGCACACCATCAGTACGCCAGAGCTGTGCCTTCCCGCAGAACTCTCTCCCGCTTGACCTCGACACTTTGAAACTCCTACCCTTTTGTCACCATGATCCATCGCATAAAAGGCCCCAAACAGGGTGAAGGCCAACCGAAGCTTAGGGGTAGAATTCCCATTCCGCCCTCAAAATCACATACTATTCGGGCATTACTAATTGCTGCCTTCGCCAGGGGCAGCAGCCGACTGCGGCGACCCTTGATGAGTCTGGACACCAATAGCTGTCGCGCCGTGGTGGAAAACCTCGGCGCCGGAGTTGAAATTGACGGAGAAGACTGGGTGTTGCACGGCATAGGAGACAGAGTCAAACCGTCAAAACACCTCGTAACCAATATGAATGTTGGCAACTCCGGTACAACTTTGTATTTTGCCACGGCTCTTGCCGCGCTCTTCAGCAGTAAGTTTAGATTCGATGGAGATGTGCAAATTCGGAACCGTTCGGCCGCGCCACTACTCAGTGCTCTTGCTAGTTTGGGAGCGAAAATTGAGGGCGCCGAGGACGGCTGCGCACCATTTACAATTTGTGGGCCTCTTAACCCCGGTTCAATAACGGTGGATTGTCCAACAAGCCAGTTTCTTTCAGCTTTGCTGCTGACGGTTCCGCTAATCGCGCCAAACTATCGGAATAATGAAGTGAGCGCAGACGACGGGATGGCGTCTGAGGAATCCGGCAGCACGAAAACCAGAAGACGTCTCCAAAAGGCGGAGGCAACACAAATTGAGGTTCGTTCTTTGAATGAAGCTCCCTATGTAAACATCACGTTGCATTGGTTAGACAGTCAGGATATCACCTATACACAACAGGTTAAATGGCGCCGATTCAATATCCCCTCCGGGCAAAGTTATCAGGCCTTTGACAGAGTGATACCGGCCGATTGGTCATCGGCAACATTCTTCCTGGCGGCCGCCGCTATCACCGGAAGTGACGTGACGTTGGAAGGCTTGGATTTGGAAGATTCGCAGGGAGACAAGTCTGTGGTAGACATGCTTCGAACGATGGGCTGCAAAATTGACGGGGTTACCGGGGGGATTAGGTTGATTGGAGGACCGCTGCGCGGAGGAACTTTCAATCTCAATGCCACCCCTGATGCACTACCGGCTATGGCAGTGATTGGCTGCTATGCTTCGGGAACAACCAGACTAGTCAACGTGCCTCAGGCTCGCATTAAGGAAACAGATCGCATCTCCGTTATGTGCACCGAATTACGTCTTTTGGGTGCCGACATCGAGGAGTTGCCCGACGGACTCGTTATTCAAGGGAATTTAGGGTTGAAAAACTCCGTCACTATCTTGCAAGGCAACAGGAAATTTTCACAGATTCAACCCGATAGAGTAGCTAGCCATAGACGCGCCGGCGACTCCATAATCGTGGATGGCCATGGCGATCACCGTGTGGTAATGGCCCTGGCAGTCGCCGCCCTCGGAATTCGCAAAACCGTTTGCATTCAAAACACCGAAGCTGTCGAAGTGACATTTCCAGATTTTTTCAATCTACTCAATCATGCCCTCAAGCGAACCTAGATTGCTCGACAACTAGCGTTTGAATCTGGTTACTTTGTTCATGACATGAAAAACCGCGCACAGGTGTATTCCCCCCGCGCTATCTTATAAGGATAATAGTGTAGGCATTCTGAAAACTTCGCTGCATTTATCGGTTCGAAGTGATACCATCAAGTACCCGTGCAGCGGCATTCCTCAAAAGCTAAGTTACAAACTTTGCTGAATGTACCTCCCCATCATATTCTCATTATGAATTCAGGCAGACAGCCTTGAACACGCTGCTCAAGTTAAAAGATACTTGTAAGATAATGCGTCAAACAATCCATTTGCCCTTGACACGGTTTACTAATCTAGCTGCCCTAACCACCGCATTGCTAGTATGGCTTCCCCAGGCGGGCCTATCCGATGAGGCAGCCACACGGGAACCAAGTGAATACACTCAAGACGAATCAGTTCTCAGCGTTCTTCCGGTAGACGGAATTAACTCCGCCTCTCCGCATCCTGAAAATACTCAAGCCACATTGGATGAAGCACTCATATTTCTCAGCCCCGATGAACGCAGAAGCTTAATTGAAATCGGAGAGCTGCTGCAATTTCACCCCTCTCAAATGGACACCCATCTTCTTCCCGACACTCCCCTCTCCGCATCCATTGGCAAGCAGATGGGAGAAGCCGATTTGAACATTGGAATCGAAATGCTGCGCTTCATGTGCAATTCTTGGTTTCCATCAGCCTATCGCAACGCCCCCATCAACGAACGACAACTAACCCTCTATAATATCTTGCGTTCAATCTCCACCCTCCAGGGCTTGACATACTATTCGGCTTCCCGAGATGAATTCCGCACACTCTTCGAAGAATCGTGGGCAATTGCCAGCCTGAGGAAATCCAGAGAAGCCCTTCCCGACCCCATAGTCGACGACATAATCCCCCTGGACACTATCCTAATCCACCAGAAAGACAAATCTTTCGGTAACAACCAGTCCAAAGTAACCTACAGAGTTGTGGGCAGAGATATGTCCATCGCCATTGAAAATCTCACCCCAATGCGATACAAGGGTTTAGTTCGAGTGGTTAATTCAGGCAATATGCAAATACGTATCATTGTCATACCCGTTCAGGAAGGACTTCTAGTTTACGGCGCCATGGCCGCCAAAACTCTAAACGTGAAATCCTTCCTCAAACGCGCGCAATCTTCCTTTACCAACCGAATAATAGCAATCACGCAGTGGTACCTAAGCCGCATCAACGAAGAATTCCAGGAGTAGCACGGTAAGAACGCAAAATCGCCTTCCTTCCAAACTGCTTTCCCACATCGGCAACTCGATATCTTCCATTGACATAGTTTTCTTCAAAAGTGTATTTATGGACAGAAACAGGAGTTGGAAATGAACTCTATGAACTCCGAAATGGTTTTAACAAGAACTCTGGCAGGCGAGAAGTACACTCCCTTGGGACTCGCCGGCAAGCTAAATTCCAGGGTGATTCTGGAGTCATCCTCACTCTCCCGTGGTAGAGAGCGCTACTCGCTCCTGTTAGTGATGGAAGCATTCCAAGTGTGGCAGGAAGGCGAGATGGTTATCCTGCGGAAGGGAGCGGAGCGAAGAGTAATGGAAGGCAGGGACATTTTGGATGTACTTGCTGTAATAGCTTCCAGGAACGAGGGTTTCAAAACCGATTTTCCATTCCCGGCCGGCGGAATTGGGTTTCTTTCATTCGAATTTGCCTCCTTCTGCGATTCTTTTGGATTTCCGAATCGTTCTGATCCCCTGGGCCTTCCGCTCGCGGCCTTTATTTTCGGCCATGTTTATGTGGTGTTCGATCATTATACGGATCAGATTCACCTGATCGGCATAAATTACGAGGGGGAAGAAGAGCTTAACCTTAGAAAGGCCTTGGATGATGTCGAGGCAAAAATCGGTGATCTGAATTTCAATTACATGATGGAAAAACCAGTGGAGTATCCGGCGATTATAGCCTCATCCGTACAGGAAAGCGAGGATTACAAAGAGGCCGTATCCAAGGTGCGCCAGGAAATAATCAGAGGAAATCTTCTCCAAGCGGTTCCATCGCGACGCCTGGAAATCGCTACTCAGACGTCGGCATTCGATATATACCGGACACTGCGGAGTTCCAACCCATCGCCCTACCAGTTCTATCTGGATTTTGGATTCTGGCAACTCTTCGGCGCATCACCCGAAATGCATGTGAAGGTGCGTGACGGGCGTGTAACTTTGCGGCCAATAGCAGGCACCAGGCGCCGCGGCAAAAACGAAGCCGAAGACAGAGCCCTGGCGGCTGAACTGGCGGCTGACGAAAAAGAAAAAGCGGAACACCTGATGCTCGTCGATTTGGGACGTAACGACCTTGGAAGAATATGTAAGGTTGGCACGGTAGAGGTGAGCAAAAAAATGGTGATTGAGAAGTATTCAAAAGTGATGCACCTGGTAAGCCAGGTTGAGGGAAACTTGGTTGAAGATAAGAACGCCATTGATGCCATTCGGGCCACCTTTCCGGCCGGAACGGTTTCGGGGGCGCCCAAAATTCAAGCTGTGAAAACCATCGCGAGATTGGAAAAAATGCCACGCGGATTCTATGCCGGGCTCGTGGGCTATCTGGAATCAAGAGAGTCGCTTGACACCTGTATTACGATTCGAAGCGCCTTAAAGAAGGAAAATCGACTTTTTCTACAGGCCGGCGGGGGTGTTGTGTACGATTCGAACCCCAATAGAGAGCTTGAGGAAACCAATGAAAAATTAAGAGCAATTGCCGCGGCTGTGGGAGTAGAGATTTGATAGGTCCGACTGTAATAATCGATAATTATGATTCTTTTACCTACAACATTTATCAGATTCTCGGAGAAGTCATGAAGGATGCGGGGCTGAAGAATGATATTGAAGTATACCGGAATGATGGAATCTCAGTTGCACAACTGCTGGAGATGGCGCCGAGCCGACTGCTTATTTCACCAGGCCCGGGAACACCCAGTGATGCCGGCATCTCTGTGGAGGCTATCCGAAGCCTAGCCGGAAAAATTCCTATTCTGGGTATCTGCCTGGGCTTTCAATGCTTGGCAGTGGCCTTTGGCGGCAAAATTGTACAATCAAGGAACATTGTGCATGGTAAGGTTGAGCGGATTTCTATTGACGGTAAGGGAGTGTTGCGGAATTTGGGCAGTTCGGGCTTGTTTACCCGCTATCATTCCTTGGCGGTGGACCCCGCGCTGGTACCTGATGAACTGGAAGTGAGCGCTTGGGCAGCCGACGGGGAAATCATGGGGCTCAGGCACCGCAGCCTGCCGATTGAGGGTCTGCAATTCCATCCGGAATCGATTGGAAGCGAGTGCGGCCCCAGAATTCTGACCAACTTCTTGAACTGGCGACGCCAGCCTTTGAACAGAAGACACCTTTTGAACCAGGTGATTGATGGGAATGAATTAAGCAGGGAAGATGCCAGCGCCTTCATGGAGGAGCTGACGGATGGGGCACTTGATGATGGCTTCACCGCAGGAATACTGGTCGGGCTCGCCGCCAAGGGTATAAGCGCCAACGAACTGGCCGCTTGTGCCTCTGTGTTGATTAGAAAAAGAAAGGTGGTACCCTTTGATGAGGGCGGTGTGCTGGATACCTGTGGAACCGGAGGAGATGGAATAGGCACTTTCAATATTTCCTCACTCTCGGCACTCCTGGCAGCGAGCTGCGGTGCGAGAGTTGCCAAACATGGGAACAAGGCCGTAAGTTCCCGGTCGGGAAGTACGGATTTTTTCGCAGCACTCGGAATCAGGGTTGATTTGAATCCCGAGGGGGTTGCGCTGAGTATCAGAGAGGAGGGATTCGCCTATATGGCGGCGCCCATTTTTCATGGTGCGATGCGACATGCCGGTCCCGTGAGAGCCGCCCTGGGTATAAAAACCATACTCAACTGCCTCGGGCCTCTGGTTAATCCGGTGGGTGCCGAATTTCAGATTATCGGTGTTTATGAGGAGAGTTTACTGCCTGTAATCGCGCGGGCAGCGAGAATTTTGGGAGTGAGGCGGGTTATGACGCTTCACTCTGAAGATGGTTTGGATGAGATTTCGCCAGCCGCGCCTACCAGGTGCTTTTTTATCGATGAAAACGGTCTCGAAACCGATAGCTATTTCAACCCGGCGGACTTGGGGATTTCAGGCTTCAGCGTCTCAGACTTAAAGGGGGGGGACGGAGCCGAGAATGCGCGTATAGCCGATGAAATAGTTCGTGGCAGAGGTTCCAGCGCAATTCGAGAGGCTGTCTACCTGAATACGGGAGCTGCTCTCTTTGTATGCGGCATTGCTGAAGAGATTGACACAGGATATCAACTTGCGAAAAGAGCCCTTATTGACGGTCGCCTCTCCGTCAAACTCGAATCGCTTCGGCGACGCAAATGAGCGAGCCATCTGATATACTCCTGCAAATAGCATCAGATAGAGCCGTTCGCATTCGTCAGAATGGCGCCACTGGAGGCTTTAGACTGCCGAACAGTCGCCGTCTACCCCTTGTTCCGTTTGCCAACAAGCATGGAAATGGCATTCTTATAGCGGAACTTAAAAGACGCAGTCCATCAAAGGGTGCCATCGCGAGTATCCCAAAACCGGCAGCCTTGGCCGCTGCATATAAGAAGGCTGGGTTCAGACGGCTCAGCGTCCTAACTGAAGAAACTAAATTCGCCGGCTCTTTGTCGGATCTTGTCGAAGTGAAGTCAGCTCATCCGGAATTGGCTGTACTTAGAAAGGACTTTCTTCTGAACCTGGAGGATGTGGAAGTCAGTTGCCTGGCCGGGGCGGATGCAATTTTGCTAATTGCGGCCCTTTTGGATACTAATCTGCTGGAGTCGATGTTTTTCCGGGCAAAGGAACTGGGCATGGATTGCCTGATTGAAGTCCATACTGCCGCCGATGTTGAGAAGGTGCGAAATCTCCGGCCTCCCCTTGTTGGCATAAATAGCCGCAATCTACGAAGCTTCCAGGTTGACCCACTCCTTCCAATCGCAATCCGAACATTTATTGATTGGCCCTGTGATGTAATCTATGAATCTGGAATAAGAGCCGCTGAAGATGCGCTATTTGTACGGGGGAGTGGATTTTCCGGCTTCCTTGTCGGGGAAGCGCTCTCCCGTGCGCCTGAATTGGGTAGTGAACTGCTCGACGCATGGGCGAATGAATCCGAAGCGCGACGCCGTTACGGGCCGTGGGAAAGGCTTTTTCGCGGTTATCAAGAAGGAACGCCGCTGGTTAAGATATGCGGTATCACCAGGCTGAAAGATGCCGAGATCGCCACTGATTTGGGAGCGGATATGATAGGCTTTGTGATGGCAGAATCTCCGCGACGCGCCGAGATAGACCTGATTCGCCAATGCGCCCAACTTGAAGTCTGTAAGACAGCTGTTGTAGTGCTTGACGCTGATGAATCCCTCCCACAGCCCTTAGCGGAACTTCTCACTGAAGGTGTACTGAACTTCATACAGTTTCACGGCGACGAGAGAGCTGAAACGGTGACGAATTGGCCGGGTTACAAGGCCATAAGACTTCAAAATGAGTCGGATTTAGAGGAGCTTAATCGCTATCCCGGCCCCACGATACTGATTGACGCTTTTGACGCCGAAGCGAGAGGGGGTACGGGCAAGCTTCTGCCGTCCAAACTACTAAGAGACGCTGCCCAGAAACGAAGCTTCTGGCTCGCCGGAGGCTTGAATCCAGAAAACGTCGGCCAAATCGTAAAAAAGTATGGTCCGGGCCTTGTGGATACCTCCAGTGGAGTTGAAGAGGTGATTGGTAGAAAGAATTACAGCAAAATTAGACAGTTCATCGCCGCGGCAAAGGACAAAAGCGGATGAACGAAGGTGGTTTTTTTGGTGAATACGGAGGACGCTATGTTGCCGAGGTACTCCGCGGACCCCTGGAAAACTTGGAGAATGAATTCAGACTTGCGCAGACGGATGAAGCCTTTTTCTCCGAACTCGAAAATCTCAGACGCAACTTCATTGGCCGTCCGACTCCGTTGCTGCCCGCGCTCAATGCATCGTCATCCATCGGTGGTGCGGATATCTATATTAAGTTGGAGGGACTTGCCAATACCGGTGCTCACAAAATCAACAATGCGATAGGACAGGCGCTTCTTGCAAAACGCATGGGCAAAACCAGAGTAATAGCAGAAAGCGGAGCCGGTCAGCACGGTGTTGCCTGTGCCGCCGCCTGTGCAAGACTTAAGATTGACTGCGTTGTATATATGGGCGAAGAAGACATTCGCCGACAAAGGCCCAATGTGTACTGGATGAAACTGTATGGCGCGGAAGTGAAATCGGTTTCTTCCGGAACTCGCACTTTGAAAGACTCGGTAAATGCGGCGCTCAGGGATTGGGCATCAAGCTGGGAGAATACGCATTACCTGCTAGGCTCAGCGCTGGGCCCCTCGCCCTTCCCCGATATGGTACGTAGTTTTCAATCAGTAATAGGCAGGGAAACAAAAGCTCAATTGGGCGATGTCACCCCAGATGCCCTGGTTGCATGTGTGGGTGGTGGTTCCAATGCCATCGGTTTTTTCGAACCTTATCTGGAGGGTGTGCGTCCAATCCTGCTAGGTGCCGAAGCAGGCGGCAGGGGAGCCGGAATCGGGAACAATGCCTCAAGGATATCTGGGGATGGTAGAATCAGTATAGTTCACGGATATAAAAGTCGTTTTTTGGTAGACCTCGACGGCCAGGTTTTGCCAACTCATTCCATTTCGGCGGGCTTAGACTACCCCGGAATTGGCCCTCAGCTCGCATATTTAGCAGAGAGCGGAAGAATTCGCTTTGTCAGCGTGCGCGACGATGAAGCCCTTGAGGCGCTCAAATTCTTCGCAATTGAGGAGGGTTTAATCTTCGCCATGGAATCCGCGCATGCCGGCGCCGCGGCCATTACTCTCGCCCGCAGTCTTGGCCCCGGAAAAACCGTGGTGGTTAACATGTCCGGCCGTGGCGACAAGGACATCTTCATCTCCGCAGCCGCCCTGGACGGTCCGGCCTGGAAAACCTTTCTCCGAGAGCAGAGCATAACGGAAGAGGACTCATGAACTCAGATGTCAAGGCTTCGCTTATCACTCACATGATTGCTGGTTATCCGGATTTCGAAAAATCTCTGGAGGTTGCCAGAGGTTTAATAGCCGGTGGCGCTTACGCCCTTGAAATTCAAATACCTTTCTCCGATCCCAACGCGGATGGTCCTTTAATCGAAAATGCTTGCAGGGTGGCTCTGAGCAGGGGCTTCAAGGTGGCGGACACGTGGAGGCTGCTTGAAGTCATCCGCGCAGAATCCTCAATTCCAATTTTTCTTATGAGTTATGCCAGCACAGCTATCAGTTGTGGGCTTGCAAACTTCCTGCGTCGTGCTGTCGAATTTGCCACCACTGGCATAATCATCCCAAACCTTGTGCCTGGAGCGGATGAAGGATTATTTCGCACTGCAGCCGAACTTGGCTGCCCGGCGGTGCCGGTGCTAGTTCCATGGATTAGCGATCAAAGATTGGATGAAATTCTCTCAATGCCAATCGACTGGATTTACGTGGCGCTACGCAGTGGAATCACTGGCGCCTACACACAAATCGAAGCCCCTCAACGTAGCTTCCTAGCAAAAATCAGAACACGTCAACGCCGTCCAAGGATAATGGCTGGCTTCGGTATACAAAAAACCGCTCAAGTAGCGAATTTGCTGGAATTCGTCGAGGCCGCGGTGGTGGGATCGGCTATAGTGAAAACCATTAGCGGCGCCCGGCACCCAGGCGAAGCGGTACGAAAGCTAGTGGGAGAACTTCAAAATATCAAGCTCCCAAAAACGCCAGGCTAAACCAAGGAACATAGGTGATGAGCAACACCGCTATTAGAAGAATTACAAAGAAAGGCAGCACCTGCCGATAGATCCGAATCATCGGCTCCTCAAAGGTATAACTTGCCAGAAAAAGATTCATTCCAACCGGAGGTGTCAGATAGCCCAACTGCAAATTTGCAAGAAAGATAATCCCCAATTGCACCGGATGTACGTTGTATAGAACGCCCAGGGGTATAACCAGCGGCGCCATTACAAGAATCGCGGAATAAATATCCATCAATGTGCCGGTTATCAGCAGGGCCAGGTTCAGCAGAATCAAGAACATGAAGCGTGATGAAACATTTTCACGAAAAAATGCGGTGAGCATTGTGGGCACCTGGGCATCGATAATGAAATAGCTAAGCCCCTTAGCCATCGCTAAAATCACCAACACTCCCCCTATTACTGGTACACCCCGCCGCAGTACTCGCAATATCAACTCAAGCTTCAGCTCCCCGGCAACAAGAGTGAGAATAAGACTGTACACAACAGCCAGCGCCGCTGTCTCAACCACCGTTGTGATGCCCGTGAAGTACGAGACGAGCAGTATAACCGGTAGAAGAAGGTCGCCGATTGCCGCCTTCAAGGAAGCAATACAATTGCTGAAGACAAAGGGAACCCGTTTTGTCCCGTACTTAAATGCTCGGATAATACCCATTCCGGAAAGAGCCAGCACCAGAAGTGTTCCTGGAATAAGTCCTCCAAGAAACATATCTCTGATGCTAACCTGAGCGACAACACCATACATGATGATAGGAAGAGCGGGTGGAAACAGAAGTCCTACACTGCCAGATGAAGTAATCAGCCCCCTCGAAAAATCCCTTCCATACTGCTTGCTTTCAATCAACACCGAAGACAGCAAACCACCCAAGGCTAAAATCGTAACTCCAGAGGCTCCGGTGAAAGTAGTGAAATACGCACAGGCCACCACAGTTACAACCGCAAGCCCACCAGGAAGCCAGCCCAGAGTCGCCCTGAAGAAGCGAACCAGGCGCTTGCCGGACGAGCTTTGTGATAACAGATATCCAGCGAAGGTAAATAGGGGAATTGCCGGGATAATATTCTTGATGAGTAAATTATATGCCTCGTTGGGCAACACGGCCAAATGCCCCCAATTACCCGCAAATAGAAACAAAGCCGTACCACCCAACAAAATATAAATTGGAAGACCACGTGTAGCCAAAAGGATAATAACCATGATTAACGGCCATCTGGCCCATCGGAAAAAAGTCCAATACAAATCCTGACTCTTATAAAGAAACTCCGGAATATCGGGACTCGCTGCCTCTATTAGACTAATCACACTTGCCCACGCAAAAATCACTCCAAGCAAAATCCCAAGCCAAAGCCAGGCAGAAGGTTTTTTGCGAGGCCGCCACAGAGCCCTTAGCGACATGGAGAAATAGCCGATAGGGAGAATTACAAGTATCAGCCTCATTGACACGCCGCCTATTTCTTCCCTTGGTGTAAAACCCCAAACCAGAAAGGCGGCAGAGGCAATGGCGAAAGCCATATTTACAGCGGTAATCGTTACGGCCTTAGCCGTTTCGATGGTTTTCCAAAATGATTCTGTCGGTTTAGATCCTGAGCTCAAAGAAAGATGCACGCCCTCCCGAGAAGCAATAATTCCGCCAAGCCACGATACCCAGACAACCAGATGTGTGAGAAATCCATCTGACCAGGTAAAACCAGATCCGCTCGCTTTTCGAATAACAATTTCCGAAATTGGAACCACTGCCAGAGTCAGTAAAAGAACTCCAGAAATTATATCCTCGATTAGCGCAATTTTGTCATCCCACACTTCTCTCATCATCTATCCTATGTTCGCACAATGCCTTACCTGTTTCTAAGCTTCTCCAACTCGTCCAGTAGCTTCTCGTATATTTCCGTGGGAATGATTTTATCGCTGCCTACAGCTAAATCGTGCCAGCCTATCATCGCATCATACCATTCGTGCCGTGCGTCCTCATTCAAAACAACCATTTGTAAACCGTTATCTTTCATCACGGTCATCGCTACATCGTTTAGACGAACCGATGCAGAGTTAAAAGCCCTGGCAGTCCTTACCATGGAAGCTCTAAGGGCACTGCGATATTCACTTGGCACTTGAAGCCAAACTTTTCGATTAAGCATCAATCCACCGATAATCGGGCTCAGATTCAGATTTGTCATATAGGGTACCAAGGCAAACCATTGAAAAGCGGCGGCAATCATCGGCGACGCGGTAACAGAATCAATCAAACCAGTCTGTAAGGCGACAATGATTTCGTTCATTCCAACCGGGACAATATTGAATCCTAAGGTTTTAAATCCGGAAACTGTGGCGCTCTCAGTATTGTCTATCGGCAAATGCAGTTTCTTAAATTCTGTTAAATTGGTTACCGGTGTACTGCTGTAAACATTCGCCCACCCCGATTGAACCCAAGCCAGAATTGCAAAACCTTCTTCGTGAAATCTCTCATCGAATCGCCATACAAAGTTATCCAGTATGAAATTGAGTTCTTCTTCGTTTTGAATCAAACCCGGAAGGGTTAGTACGAGGGTTTCAGGAACAATCGCTTGTAAGCCGAAAGCCGAAAATATACCGCTGTCAAGCTGACCCATTCGCATCTTGCGAATTATGTCGCCTTCTTTCCCAGCAATCCCCCCCGGATAAATTTTTACCTTTACCAGACCGTCAGTAATCGCACTCCACTCCTCAGCCATACGCAACAGGGAGTTATGCCACTCTGTTGCTTCCGGAAATGGACTTGCCAATTTAATTGTTAGCGCCCAGGCGTTCTCTGCCAGACAAAGAAGAACGAACATCAGGTACAAGGCCAGTTTTTTCTTCCATGTCGCTAAGTTCAGAAAAGGCCAATATTTACCTGAGATTTTCAAGCACAAAGACAAACCTTTCGTAAGTATCATTGTCGATCCATTTATTCTCCCCCACAACCAATTTATGCCCCTCTTTTATGAATTCGTACCAATCGGCTTTTTCTTCCTCATTGAGTTCCTGCCTTATGAAACCATGCTTAGACATTACTCGAATGGCTTCCGCATTTAATTGCTCCGATTCCAGATAAAAATCCTGTGCCACTATTTCGATAGCCTTCCTCAAGTCTTCGTGGAATTTAGCCGGAATTCGTTTCCATGTCCGCTCGCTAATAACAATTCCACCCAATACCGGGGCTATAGGGAAATTCATCATGTACGGGGCCAGGGCAAACCACTGGTAGGCTACCGCGGCCATTGGTGCAGTGTAGAAGACATTAACCATACCACTTTGTAGAGACATCATCAACTCGTTGAAATCCATGGGAACCACATTCAAACCAATCGACTTGAAAATCGTGGCAACCTCATTGTCCGTCTTCGGAATTGCCAGTTTTCCCGACTTTATCTCATCGGGGGTAGTGATGGCATTCTTGGAGAAGAAGTAAGCCCAACCGCTCTTAGACCATGCCAGCACTCGAAATCCCTTGTCTATGAAGTCATCATTGAAGGTGGGCAGAAACTCATCAATAGCATAATCAAGTTCAGCTTCGGAATTTAGCATTCCGGGTAAGCTGAGAACAAAGGTTTCTGGAACTATTATTCGCATACCAAAGGAAGTCAGGACACTCGCGTCTAACTGTCCGAAACGCATCTTACGAATCATATCGGCCTGATCACCGGCTATTCCCCCTGGGTATACCCTCATCTTAACTTCGCCGTCCGTTATTCTCGCCCAGCTTGCAGCCACGCGTTTTAGAGATGAATCCCACGCCGAACCCTCGGGGAACGGGCTTCCAAGCTTCACGGTTATAGCTGGAAGGCTTCCGCAAAAGATAATAAGCAAAAATGTTCCCAACAGTCCAACACGGCCAATCGAATTTATAGTCTTCATCATCTCAGCATCCTTAAATGAAAAAGTTCTCAACGTTATCAAGCAACCATCTAGCCCTTTCCTGATAAATAATCACCATCAGGCGAAAATCAGGGTTTGCATCGGGTTTGATGGCGAGCGCAGCCTCAAGATATCTCCTAAAACCGTCGATATCTTGCTCTTTTATTGAAAGTGCCGTGGCCATGGTAATATGTGGTGATGGTTCAAGACCTTTTGACAATTCCAGGGCGCGATTATAGTGAAAAAACGCTCGATTTACTGGGTTTTCATCAATTCCGGCCGCCGAATAATACTCGTCCATATATGATGCCATGTGCGGACTGCGATTGCGTAAGTTCACAAGGATTGAAGAGGGCAATGTCAGATTAATCTGAATCATGACATCTTGAATTCTGAAGTCAGCCTCGTTCAGTTTCATTGAACCAAGGAGCAGCAAGACGGCAATATCGAGTGTGCTTATTAATTCCATATCAAGCGGATCGGTACTGGCCATTCCGAGCCAGGCCAAACCCGCCCAATATGCAATTTCCGCATCATCTTCGTTCAGAAGAGCTATCGCATCGTCATATTTCTTTTCTTCCAAGAGTTCTTCGAATTCGCTGTGTCGTAGATATAACGCTCGCATAAGATAATCTCTGCCACGAAGATATAATTTCTTGGCTCGTTTTCTGGCAGCATCGGCTTCCTTCCAGAATGTATCGTTCAGCATATCGCTTGGCATGTGCACAAATGCGCCCGAATACATCACGAAATTTCGCCCTGTAGCCGCCGCTAATTCGGAGTTTTCAGGATCTTTCTCCAGAACGATTTCATAGAGTTTCAGAGCTAAGGGAAAAGAATCACCAACCAGTTCTGGATCGTTATCCGATGTGAAGGTATTGGTTCCCTCAGGTGAAGACAGTATGTTTGCCACTGCATTAATGGTGATATTCTGCAATGTTTTACAAGAGCTGAGCGTCAGCAGGGAAGCTATAAGAATAATAGAAATTGTCCCCATATCTCCATTATGGTTTTTCACTGTCCCATACACAAGTAACATTTTTCCTACCTATGGCGCACGAGACACCCTGATGGCGCTTCTGGGCGGAAGAAATTTCGCAAAGAGGCGCCAGGGCGGCTTGTCGGGCGGTGGGGCGGCGATGCTCAGGGCAGCTACGCGAGTGGGGTGGGCTATTTCGATAAGGTGTGAATGCAGGCACAATTCTCCACCCAGGTTGGACTTTTTCGCGCCGTATTTTATATCCCCCTTTATGGGACAGGATATGGCCGCCATTTGTGCCCGTATTTGATGATGTCGTCCGCTTAGCATTTCTATTTCCACTAGGAAACAGCGTTTCGAAGCTCCCAGCAAGCGATACCGCAGGCGCGCCTCTTTTGCACCTATACTCCCGGCCTCGACAATTCTGGCCATGTTGGCGTGTCCATCTTTTTTCAGCCAATGAACTAGCTCGTCTTCAGGTTTTCGCGGCGCGCTTTCCGTGATTGCCCAATAAATCTTGCGGCAGTTTCGTTCTCGAAATGATGCGTTAAGCCGGCCAAGAGCTTTAGAAGTTTTCGCCAGTACGATAACACCACTTGTAGATCTATCCAATCGATGGGGTAAGCCGAGGAATACTTCACCTGGTTTGCTGTCCCTCGTCTTGATGTAGGCTTTTACCATATCGAGCAGGCAGGCATCTCCGCTCCTATCGGCCTGAACCAGTTGCCCCGGATTCTTGTTCAACGCGAGGAGATGATTGTCTTCGTATAGGAACTGGCTATCTATCATCTGTTGCGCCAGAGGTCAACAAGAAAAAGGATACCTATGAGGCCTGAGAATATGAACCCGATTATCCCAATGGCGGGAATTCCAAAAATCAACGGAGGAATTAGGGACTGTACAAGAATGGAGGAACCCATAATCATAGCGGCTAGGAGCACTGAAGCTGAAAGTCGAGTTGCCACTTTTCTGAGCGTGGTGATGAGTATTCTTGTGTCTTTAATCTCAATTTCGGTGCGAATTTTCCCCTCTTTGATTAAGCTGAGAATATCATGTGCTTCTGCAGGAAGATTTTGTATCAATCGAAGAGTATCGTTACTGGTTTGTACCATTTTCTCCGCGATTCTCTTTGGGCTGAGTTCCTTGGCTATCATTTTCCTTACGAAAGGAGTGGAAACCTGTTTGAAATTAAAGGATGGTTCTAAGGAACTCGCGATATTTTCAATGGTTAAGAGAGCCTTTGCCAGTAAATAGAAATTCGAGGGAATCTTTATTTCGTAGTGCTTGATTAGACTTATAATAGCGGAAACCATCTCGCTAATCTCAATGCGCCCGAAGGGACGCGTTATGTAGCGCTGGATTAGCAGTTCCATATCTATGGTGAAGCGACGAATAATCTCCGGTTCGCGATAGCCCGACCATCTGGAAACTGCTCTTACTGCACGAGAGGCATCGGAGTTAATTATAGCCGCTAATAAATCGGCAAGGAAAATTCGTTGGCTAGGAAGAATCGTTCCCACTTGCCCAAAATCCAGGAAGGCAATTTTGTTCCCGGGAATTATTAAAATGTTCCCTCCGTGCGGGTCTGAATGAAAAAACCTGTGTTCAAAAATTTGTCTAAGTACCGCTTCGGCGACAAGTCTTGCAATGCTCGGCTTATGGATGCTTTCCGAATCAATTTCCAGACAGTCGCCAACTGGGATACCATCAATGAAATTCATTGTTAATACTCGTCTGCTGGAATAGTGTGGGAGCGGTTCTGGCACGCTGATCAAGGGGTTGTCCTCGAAATTGCGTCGGAAACATCTGAGATTGTCTGCTTCGTTTCGGAAATCGAGTTCCTGAAGCAGAGCGTATTCCAATTCCCGGATAGCCTCGACGGGTTTGAATTGGGCGATTGATGCGTTTGTGCGTTCGGAAATTCGAGCCATGTCCCGTATGATGGATAGATCGATTTCAATTGTACGGCGTATGCCCGGGCGCTGAATTTTCACGGCCACATCAACGGTCCGTGCTGTACCTGTCGGCAGTTTGAGCTTCAATTGGGCCCGATGAACCTGGGCTATGGAGGCAGAGGCAATCGGCGATGAGCTGAAGTTTTGAAAAACTGCCTTTGGCGGCGCACCGAGTTCCTGTTCCACAACTTCGGCTATTCCTTCGCTGTTAACCGGAGGTACCTTGCCGCGAAGCTTCTCAAATTCCGCAATCCAATCGGATGGAAGAATATCAGGACGATGACTTAGAAGCTGGCCTATTTTGACAAAGGTGGGACCCAGTTCTTCCAGAGCGCGGCGCATCCTTTCCGGCCTTGTCCAGGTTCGTTTTTGCCGTTGAAATCTTTTACTTCGAAGCCCAACCTTGACATCGAACTTCCTCGCCACGTCGTAAAAGCCATATCGCACTAAAACCCCAAGTATCTCCCTGTAGCGGTTCATTCGCCGCAAGGCGCGCTCCACTTGAACTCGAAGCGCCGATTCCTTACGTTTTTCTATCATCTCAAGTTTTTTTCTTATCTCCAAGCTTTGCCAGTCTTTTCTCGAGATTGACTACTCTTTTACTTAAAGCATCGATTTCCTCGGATTTTGCAAGCTTAGCCTTCGAGAGAGCTTTTTCCACGGCTGTGGTTACGATCTCGTCGAATTTCCTGCGTGCAGTTTCGGCATGTTCCTTCATCTCCTTCGCAAAGTTTCGGCCCTCCTCTTCGGTAAAACCCCTTTCCTTTTTGATTTTTTCCAGTGCTTCATCAAGTTTTTCCTTGGTTAAAGCGGCTAATCCAAGGCCTGTATAAGCCGCTTTTTCAAGCACATCCCATATTGACATAATCACCTCCTTAAAGGGCCCCGCCGGAATATGCCGCCGCGGCCCAATCTCGAATCCTGGAATTTCTTGTTACTTCCCGAGCCAAAATGGACTCTACCTCCGTGAATTCGGCAAACATACTTACTCTCTTCTTAGCTCTGGTTATTGCCGTATACAGGGTTTCGCGCGTAAGAAAGTGTTCTGTTCCCTGAGGCAGTATTACAACCACCTCATCGAATTCCGAACCCTGGCTTTTATGAATAGTTTGAACCCAAGCCGGCTCCCATCCGGGTAGGGCGGCCAGCGGGAATTCCCTCCCCTCAAATCCTATACTGGCCCAGCATTTGCTTCCTCGAAAAACTATTCTTCCCCTGTCTCCGTTCCACAGATTTCTAGACGCATCATTACGGATAATCATCACGGGCATTCCCTCAAACGGAGTTGTTTTCCCCCCAATAATTTTGGAAATCTTATCGTTAAGAACGGAAACGCTCCAGTATCCACGACGCAATGGGATTAAAACACTTAGTTCAGAGAAATCGGGATGTTTTTTGTATTTGCTCGCAATTATTTGTGCCATCTCCGAGGGATTCACCATTTCATGCCATGTAAGGGACTCATCGACCTCGAATGCCGTTCTTAGAGCCTTCGCATCACCCGCCCTTACAGCCGCGGATGCATCCAATATTCCTGTATCGGATCGATACACTTTTTCAAGAGAAAGCACGGCTTCCCATAGAGGACCACGCCGATTGGCATTTTCTGCCTCCTTCGCCCCCGATAGCAAGTCTGAAAGCAGTGCCCCCGATTCCACGGAGGGAAGTTGATTCGGATCGCCTGCCAGGATTAGTGCCGCATTCATGGGAAGAGCGTCAAGCAATTGGTTCATAAGTGCAACGTCTACCATCGAAACCTCATCTACTATCACCAAATCTGCCACAAGTGGATTGTTCGCATTGCGTCGTGGTTCCCGATTCGGTGTCATTTCAAGTAAGCTTTGTATGGTCCGGCCAAATAAATTCTTATCGGCCCTGATTTTTCCCTTCAGGCTTTCGGTAATTCTAGCCGCTGCACGTCCAGTGGGCGCCGCCATTATCACTTTGAGTTCGCTTCGCGACAAGAGGTCCAGCAAATTGACAATAGCGGTGGTTTTGCCCGTCCCGGGGCCGCCGCTCAGCAGGATTAAACGCAGACCATTTGTAATTTTGTCGAGCAGTATCGCAGCGACATCCATTTTCAAATCCGCCGCCATTACAGCGCCCTGCGAGCCTTGTGCATACAAGTTTTCTGCAACCGACATTCGCTTTGAGCGAGCTTCGAGCTTTTCCAAGAGTGAATCCTCCCCCTTCCTCCTTCGTAAAAAATATAAATACCTCCCATCACTGCTTAAAACCAAGGGGGGACGCGGCTTTTCAAGCAAACTGACGGGGCTGTCGGGCTCTGCGAGCCTGACGATAAGCCTGTTCTTCTCCCCCAGTGAAATCAGGTGCTCAAGATTGCTTGTCACCTGCTCGGGGAGTCTATCCGAGATTCCTTCTAAATCTTCAAGCGATGAGAGCCACTCCGTCATTTCCTGCCTAAGCCTGTTAAGATCGGTTCTCAGATGCCCCCGTTGCGCCTGTTCAGCCAGATGTAACAACAACCAGTGCCCCAACTCCTCGCTTCCCGGACTAAAACCCCAAATCAAGGAATCCGCCAGGTATCCTGAGTACAGTCCAATCTGTCCCCGGTGCTTCACTTCAGTACATCACCCACACCCATCTTCGAAGCAAGAGTAAGTATACGCTCCCGTGAGGGTTTTCCAAAATAAATTCCTCTTGATTCTCCCTCTCCTGTCCCTCGAACAAACACATAAGCCGCTCCCCCTATTTCCTCCATCCAGTCCACTGCCCGTCCCAATTCAGCGGAAAGCGATCCACACAAGGCCAGTAAATAAAGCTCATATTGAAAATTATAATGGTTTTCATTCATGATTAATCCTAGAATCGCATCATCATATACACCTTTCCAGTGCTTCTCCGGAGGCAGATTGGTTTTCCAATCCACCACCCACCAGCGCCCTTTCACACAAGCTAAAAGATCGATATAGCCCTTCAAGAAACCGTGGGAGACGTGCACATCGATATTTTTCAGATTGAGCCAATTATCCTTCCGAACTCTCATAACAAACTCAATCTCGGTTTTTCTCGCACGCATTCCAACATCGCACAAGCTACCCAGCTCCGGAATCTTGGCACGCAAACTTCGCCAAACCATCTTCTTCAAACTCAAAGCCCTTGTTGAATACCAGGTCAAATCATAAAAGCGCAGCGTGGTGTTCAGGAAAAACGCGTCAATCTCGCTATCAACGCACCACTGATCTTCCAGGAGTTCCCGCGCTCGTTCAAAGTCGCAGAATTCAAACAATTCATGCATCAAATTACCGAAAACAGTCCCAGCATCCGATGCCAACATTACACTGCCCACATTCAATGATACGCCAAAAACGGATTTTTTTCCTGATGTAAGCGAACTAAACGAACTCTGAACTAAATTACGATCATCAGAAGGAGTGGCTGGCAAACTGATTCCGACAGGCTCCGGAGTTACCGGGGGCTCCAGCGGCGGCAGTTCCAAATACTCCGCGATAGAGAAGGAAAACAGTTCTGGTGCCTCTTGGCACAAGCGAGTTAAGCGCTTACTCAACTTCGCACGGAAAACTTCGGCATCTTTTTTAGCTAAAAGCTGATAGGGAGGAATTTTGCTAATCCCACTCTCGCCGTTCATTCCCAACGCCTGGGCAAGTAGAGACTCTCCCTGAGTAAATGCCCCTTCCAACACAATGGGATTCCATAACTTCTCAACGGCTCTTGTGAATGCAACATACCATAGTCGTTTGTCTTCCTCCCATTCGAACAGAAGATGCCGCATCCGGTTTGGATTCAATTGCAAACGGTCAATCACTAATTCGTCTTCCTCCATGAAGCGATACTCTCCCCAGGGCCATTGCCTGCTCTTCCTGCTCTTAATGTCATAGCCCCCGTGGATGAACACCAGCGGGAACTCAAGTCCCTTCGCCTTATGCATCGTAAGTACCCGAACAGCAGGCTCCTCAGATTCCAACCGAATCGCATTCTCCGAATCAACCGAAAGCGTCGCGCTTTCATGTATCCATTCCCTAATCAGGGATATATCCCACATGCCATCTGACTGTCTGCTCTGAATAAGTTCGCAAATATGCCGCCAATCCTGCCATATACGTTCCCCATCTGGCTCGGCGAGAATTCGCTCCGGCCAAGACCGCGTCAGATAAGTTCCCAGTTCCTTATCCCCAGCCGCACATATCCAATTACCCAATACCGTCGAAAAACCAAAGAATTCCTCCATTGCCTTGGTAGCGCTTCCCGAATTAAACAAAGTCCGGCATTCATTTCCCTTCTCGACAAATTCATCCAATCTGCCTTCTCTCTCGAATTGATCCAGATACACAGGGGGAAGGGAAAAGAAATCTCCAAGCAGCAAGGAACGCCAATGGGGTGCATCCCGAGGATTGTCGAAGGCGCTCAGCACTCCATCAAGCAATCCCACAATCTCCTGAGTGAAAACAGAGCAGCTTCTAAGCCTCCGTGCCCGGATGCCAAGGCCTTTTAGTCGCAGAAAAATCTCCTCTTCCTCTGATTCTTTCCGAACCAGAACTGCTATGTCAGAGGCTAGCACTCTTTCTTTGTTCCCATCCGCCTTGCGCCAAAACGCTCCTGAATTGACATCCAACAGTCTTCGAATATGGTTGGCTATCAGCGCGGCGGAATCTTGTCTGGATTTCACGCCCAGCATGGTTATCGCCGACTTGGCATCCGCCCACTCCAGAACTCTCTCCCCTTTGTATCCCGATTCCACTGGTTCAAAACCAACCTCGGTAGATTCAAATAGAGGCGCAAATAATCTGTTTACAGCCCTAACCAGGTTTTCTTTTGAACGATAGTTCGTACCCAATCGAAATATCCTGTCCCGCGGAATCACATTTCTTGCCTCCAGGTAGGTCTGCAGGCCCGTCCCGCGAAAACCGTAAACCGACTGTTTAGGGTCGCCAATCAATCCCAGAACATGCCCCGTGTCCTTTTCGCCAAAAACCCGCTTGAAAAGAGTCCACTGCCTTGGGTCGGTGTCTTGAAACTCGTCAATCAATGCCGCGGAAAACCTATTCCTCAGTATGGACAGAAGGGGAGAATTCAACTCCAGTATACTCTCAACAACCCTGCGAATCAAATCGGCATAGCCCCATTGTCCAGAACCGAGTTTCACACGCTCAATTTTCTTCCGGATTTCGCGCACAGCAAAGTCAATAAAAGCAAAATGCATATAGCGATCAACCAGCGAGATTGGAAATTCACCTTTCTCGAGAGGACGCTTTACGTAAGGTTCCATTTGCGTGAAGAAATTGATCAGCGCATCCGCTAACGATCTGCCAAGCTTGAAATTCTCGGATTCGGACGCCAAGGCGACACTGAGCAGTTCCCGAAAATGGTCTTCTGAATCCTTGCCGAAAACCACCTCCGAAAGCGCCTCCGGGCTTCTAACCTTTCGGCAGGCTCTCATATGACTCTGAATTTTTCCGATGCTTCCATCCGTTTTTTTCTTTCCTCCCCCCTCATTGAACACGGCTGAAATTTCCGTTCTGCTCCAATCGGGTCCGAAAAGTTCATTGGTCACCTTTTCCAGGGCACTTCCCGGCGTTACGACAGATTCAAAAAAATCTACAAAGTCCGCCAAATCCTTCGCGTCTGGTTCCACCCGGGCCCCAGCCGGAATCTTGTCTGAGGTGATTCTGTACACCAAATCCAGAATCAATCTTTCAATTTTCCGCGAATAACGATATGCGGGTCTAATCAAATTCCAGTTGAAATCTTCCTTACGAAGGCTCGCAATCCATGTTCTAGCCTCTTGCCTCTCGATTTCCCCACCGATAAGTAGCTTCTGCTTAAAGGGTGAAGCGCTTTCAAAAGGCCAATTAGCTAACACCATCTGACAGAAACCATGAATCGTGTAGATGGCCGCCCTATCAAAACTCGAAATTGCTCTACGATAATGGTTTAGCTTCTCTTCCTTTCCATCTCTCGATAAACTCAGTAGATGATTTCTGATACGTTCCTTCATCTCTCGTGCAGTTTTATTGGTAAACGTAACTACTAGAATATTCTCAATTTTCAGTGGGTTCTCATTCCGTCCGACAAGTTGAGCTATTATTCTTTCAAGTGTATGAGTCTTACCCGTGCCAGCCGAGGCCTCAAGGAAGAAAATTCCTTCTTTCGGGCAAGATTCAGGTCGAAAAATCTTTCTCATGAAGCACCTGCTGCCAAAGGAACGTTCACTTCGTGAGGTTGCACTTTGTTCCAAAAGCATTGGCAGTGAAGCATCTCATCTTACCTGTTTCCGCTCGCTTGCCGGGCCAGCAACCCGCCTCTAAGATAGAGTTCCTTCCAGGCGCGCGAAAATACCTTGGATGCAAAATTGGGCGGGCCTAGGAAGCATCTCCGGTAGTAACAGCTCCGAACCGTATTGAAGACATCCCATCTGGAATTTATCAACTCGCCCCAGGCTCTTTCCGCAAGACTCGCGAGATATCCTTCCCTTTCGACACCATTCAACTCATCCTCCGTTATCACATTCAATCTCTTCTCACTCAATTTGGCAATCCTGTCTGCCAATTCCGGATAGAGCGGTATTGGCGCCCGCTGCCCGGCCCAAAATATCTCCAGCAGTATTCCCAGTAATGCTTTCGGATTCACCATGAAAACGGAATCTTGTTCGCTCTCAGACGGGCAGCCTTCGATATGAAAAAAATAACGCCTAAGTTCTTTGAGGCCTCGGCCCAAGCGAAATACTCGCAGTTCCCGTGGTCCATTAGAACCCAGTGTGCTGCCGATTATGAGTGCGGCAATCCAAGTACGCAAATTATGTTTGGAACCGGGTTCCCGCGCACTTGCAAAATCCAGCATTGTCCAAACCGTCCCTTCCGGTTCCCTGGAAGACAGTCTCAATCCCCCAATGAGTCCGACAATTTGCAGTGCATGTTCCCCTCCTGCCCGTGGAGCCGGAAGATAGAGTTCTTCCCCAGGCACAGGCTGGATTCTGCCGCCTGCTTCAGTGGTGTGCATAAGCCGATCAGATCGATGCGGATAATCAGGCTCCGACGAGAAACGGCAGCAGAAGGGCAATTCAAGTTCAAAACCTTCGGATTGCAAATCTTCTAAACTGGAGACAAGTGACTCCGATTCTTTCAACCACTGCTCTGACTGCAACTCTCCTACCAAACTGTTCGAAACCGAACCTTTACGACGAATGTAATTGCGAAAACCGTCTACCAATGCAGAGGCGGAATTCAGAGTTTCAGGGTTTTCCAAAACCGCCTTTCTGCACCAGTTATACCACTCTGAATAATCCGGCTCTAATACATCGCACTCACCGAGGTCACTCGGCATTTCCGGCCAGGCAGCACCCATCCGTCTGCGGTAGAAATATTCTACCGGGTTGCGCAAAAACGCCACGAGCATATTCCAGTCGATACTGTCTGATTCCATTGAGGGGAGTGGGAGGATTGTCGAAGAGGCTGCAGGTCGTCTTCTTTTTTCACGGAGTGATCGTGCCAGGGCAAGATGCTGCGGCAAGGGGGAATCAATCTGCCTCTTTTTTTCAGATGTTCGCGTCTTCCCCTCGTACCCTCTTGCAACACTGGAGAGAACTGTCCGATCACTCTCTCCGAATGAGTGGTAGTAGTGATAAGGGGCTAGTGGATGGCGCCTAATCAAATTTTGAGCGCCTTCACCCAGGTGTTCCATCAGTTCAACTATTGGCGCGGCGGGAGAAAGCCGATCTCCGAGTTCACTGTCTCTCCCAGTATATAGGAGTGAAACATTGTCGCTGGCTGAAAAAAATACTTCCAGGAAGCAAAGTCGATCGTCCGCCTCGCGCGAGAAGTCATCATAGTTTTCCATGTCATTCCTGAAATCGAAACCTGGCAAAATTTGCCTGGGAGGCCAGGCACCCTCGTTCATTCCCAGTATGTAGATGCGACGAAAGGGTATGCAGCGAAGGCTTCGAATCGACGAGCAAATAACCCCGCGACCCGAACTATAGCTGTGGTGTATGTGGCTGGGAAAGCATAACTCATCCAGGAGAACTGAAAATACTGGCCAGGGTATCGTTCGATTGGAGAAATCAGAGAAATCATCCAGTCTTCTGCTGAGTACAACCAGATTCCCGAGCGCTTTCTGTATGCGCAGCTCATCTTCGCTGTCAGGCTGAGCCACGAGCCAATTTTTTGTGATTTCCAACCAGCAATCAGCCCATTCTGTGAGAGGAAGGGCTTTTTTGTGAAGTTGGCGCAGCTGCACATCGAGTGTGCGAATTATATGTATCAGTTGACCTGCGCCCTCCGTGAAGGTATCGCCAAAATATCTGGCCGGAAATAAATCCAAACTGTCGTCCTCGTCGTGATAGTAGGAGGCCAGCAGACGTTCAAAGGCGTTCTCCCAAGTTCCTGTTACTACATCGGAGGCGCCCTCCTCTCGTCGATGCTCCGCGGTGCTACCCCAACGGACATTGAGCTCTTGAACAATATTCTTCCACTCATGCGCTAATTCCGATTGACCGGTCGTGGGTGCGAAACAAGGGTTGTCAAATAGAGTTAGCAATGTGCGTTTGCCGAAGTGAGAACCCGGCAGCGAAGCAAGCGTTTTAAAGGCCATTGGATAGGGGGCCAGAGAGAGATTCGGAATGTCCATGAGCTCATATCCAAGATGGTCGACGCCCTTCGAGGATTTATCACCCACGGAGGGAAAGACTGTTTCGATATATGGAGCATAGAAGCTGATATCCGGAGCCAACACTGCTATTTCGGAAGGGGCAAGGCTCTTATCGTCTCGAAGTGCAGCAAGTATGAGATTCTTGAGTACCTCGATTTCCCGGCGTGGTCCGCATACGTCGTGTATGTCAAAACTGTCATCATCAAGAATAGTTCCCCGCACAGGCTCATCATTCCTAAGCGATTCCCGCAGCCGTTCCAGAAGTGTTTTTTTATTTTCATCTCTTCCCTTGAGGGAAATGGATTCAAGCCTTGTTTCTTTCAATCGACTGCAAAGCAAAACCATACGTCGCGCTGGTTTTGAATTATTGAACACGAAGGCTCGAACTGGTTTCTCCGCCCACATAGGCATAATAAGTAGATGATGAATCTCGTGTTCTTTCCCCATATGCTGAATGAACCGCAGCGTCGATTCACTGAGCAAACCTGGAAGAAGAATTACAATTCGAGTCGAATTCTTCCCCGATACTCTTTCCGAAGCTACAATCCCAGACAATTTACTACCAAGAGAGCTATACGGGAGATCGGTATGGAAAATCCTCTTCCAAAGCAGATGCTGCCATGTTGTTTCCGATTCTTTCCATTGCTCCGAAAAATTCAAATCATAGAAAATAAAGGCATCTGCAACTGAGTTGGCAAACTGCCAGAGCCATTCAGACTCTCCGCCATGAGGCGCCTTGGCAAGATAGGCTTGTATGGACTTGAAAGGTACAATTTCCTCCACAAGAAGCTCTTCCAATGCCTTGTAAATAGCAAGTCTCATTTCGCTTCTGGAGAGTAGCGCCATCGGTGCGACATTCGCCTCCTCTGCGGCGCCCGAATTCGCCATAGTGCCGTTCGAAGCATCCGAATACTTCCTGTTCTCTGTCATCCCTCTTCGATGACTAAGAGAACTTCCGTACCAGCCATTGAATTCTTGTATGGCCCGACTAGTTTCCAGAATACGAAGTCCCAGCACCGTGCCAAACTTATCAGCCAAGTATCGCTTCAGCCATTCTCCCATTTCGTGATTCTTAACAACGTAGTAGGTAGGCTCAGATAAAGGATTCTCCTGGCAGAACAAATTTGGATATTCATCTACGAATGAATTGATTTTACAGGATTGGTAAACGAAATAACCTGTCATGTATGTATCATAACTCCAAAATGCATCTTTGCATTGTGACAAAGTTCTGTCATAATAATCAGTTGTTCTTTATTAAATTTATGCTTTGCTTTGTACCGGCAGTGAATAGTCGTCCATGTCCTCGGCCTGCTCCTATGAGGGGTTTGTTGACATCTATTGGGTTGAAAGAAGGAAATGGTGCTTCGGCAGCTTGAACTGAACGATTTGCAAGCACTGAAGCTGAGGAGGCCGAGAGTAACTATTAGGCCGCGGGTACTTTGAATCTCTTTCTGAGCAGAGAAACTTATTTCTTCCGGAAGAGACTATGGCGACACTCGCCCATAGGTTGTCTGCACGATAAGGAATCGTTCTGCGAGATGTCGCCCGAGGTTAATTGTTGGTTCGGATCAGTGAAATGACATTGATAGAAGTATCCAATCCCACATTTAATTTGAATTCTTTTTGTTTCTTTCCCTGTGGAATTGGAAAAACTGGGTTAACTTTATTTTTAGGATACGTAAGGGAGGGATGATGCATATTACTATCTTGGGCTCAGGTTACGAAGGAGTAATCATTTCGGTTGGTCTTGCCATATTGGGACACACAGTAACCACTATTGATGTGAATCCAACAAGAGCAAGACGTTTGCAGCGTGGCATGTTAAGCATAAATGATGAGGAACTATCTTCTCATATGAAATCGGTTCTAAGGGAAGGACAGCTGAGATTTACATCTGAACTGGAGAAATGCCTCTTAGAGGCCAAAGTTGTGGTAATCTCCGAAGTACCCAGTTCCGACAGTGACACTATGCCTGATAAGGAAGCGTTACTGCGGGCAGCGGAGTGTTTAACGGGCATCATGGGTTCCTTTTCCATGGTAATTGTGAGCGCCAAGGTACCAAGTGGCTCTTGTCACGTCCTGCAGGATTGGTTAAACGAGACCATGTATTCCGACATGATAAATGTAGTGGCCTTCCCGGCTTTTTTTGGCAAAGACAGAAACCTCAACGATTTCCTACACCCTAAACAAATCATCCTTGGATACGAAGGGGACCAACCCAGGCGAGTAATAGACGAACTCTTTGCAAACTCCCTGGCCAAAGAGACTTCGATTTGTCATGTTTCCTGGGAAACTGCCGAGATGATGCGGACTGGAGTTTCTATGCTTTCTTCCAGCGTGCCCGATTATTCCAAGGTTGTTCACAATTTATCCACAAGCAAAACATCCACAATTTGGGAGACAGAGATGACCCATAGACGGGATTTTCTGTCTACCGATGGGGAAAACATGAGAAAAGCGCTCAGAAAAATCCAAAATGTCAGCTAAAAAGGTTCATTCAATGTATATGCACGGGTTCAATGATTCAATTCATACGAAAAAAGAGGAAAAAGCGGATTTTTGAGTATTTTCGACTTTTCTCAAACTATCCACAAGTTATCCACAAGAGTCCCTGTTTTTACGCCGCATCCACCGGAGAACCCCACTCACGAAGATGATTCGAAATAAAATCTACAATCATTTGTTGTTCATTTTTGCCTCGCCCGCTGGCTCTGATTGGACCCCCAAAAGATATATTCACTCGCCTATCTCTGTGAAGAGCTCCAAATTCCTTTATCAGTTTACCGGCTCCCCAAAAATCCGTTTTAAGAGCAACGGGGACAATTTGTACTTCTGCCTTGAGAGCGAGTTTGACAGCTAGGCTGTTGAAACGTCGTGGTGAGAAAACATCCTGGCGGGTACCTTCCGGAAAGAGTATCACTGAAGTGCCCTCGGAGAGCATTTTTTTGCCCACTCTGATAACTTGTATCAAATCTTCGCCAGGATGACACCTTTTAACGGGAATGGCCCTAAGTCTGCGTAGAATTTTTCCGAAAAACGGCGTTTTCAGTAGACTTTGCTTAACTACAAAGGTCATGGGAATTCTTGAAGCAATCAATCCTGGCAAGACGTTCACTTCCAAAGTGCTCATATGATTGCAGGCAAACACATAAGGCCCGCTCTCGGCCGGATATTTGCTTAATCCTTCAAATGTTAGATGCACTCCTTGCCTTTCCACAATCCGCATTACAAGAAGTGCCTGGCGAACAACCGTGCGCTGAGGGTCTTTCGCAAAAAAGAATTTTATCCCAGAGCAGATAACTAAGATTATATATCGCAGGTAAAACCAAATTGCACTAGTGAACATGCGTCGAGACGAATAGCGACAATGACGAATCGGATCGGTCTCATAGCGATCCTTTAAAATGTTGGGAAGATACATTGCTATTAATGAGGTTCTGTCCCCTCTTACACTCCTTTGTAATACTCCTTTCCCAGTACGCCTCTATGGAAGCCGGAAGATCGTTAAACGACAACCTCAAGTCCTTAAGTGCTCCGAGTGTGCACAGGGAATCTGGAACAACTTTCAAGCGGTTCATGGATAGGTCCAGAATACGAAGATTCTGCATCCTATGCCAATCCTCTGGAATTCTTCCAATAACGTTTCCTTTGAGGCTTAGGACTCGCAGACGCTTCAAACTACATAAAGCACTTGGAAGTTCCTCAATCTTATTGTAAGCGAGGTTCAGTATAGACAAATTTGGCAACCGAAGGAGTCCATCGGGGAAAATTCCAATTTCGTTACCCTCTAAATCTATAACTGTAATGGTTTTATTGACATTGGGAATCGTGGGAAGCTGGTTTATTCCCATGTCACGTACGGTCAGCGCCTGTAAGCGGGGTAGTGAAAACAGCTTCGAGGGAAACCGAAATGCTCCGTTAAGCCGACTTCGAACAAATTTCACTCTGGTAACTCTGTGTTTCAACAAAAAAGTATCCGGAGTTCGACTCAATAACTCATACATCACATATTGTAAGGAGGCCGAGCAGTTTTCATCCGTGAAAAAACCACCAGGGACTAGATAGCCATTGTCAGCTATCGAACACCCTCGAAAGAGTTTTTCACATAAATCTTCAAAATTGTTCTTGTCGTGCAATGCGGCGATTAACGCATCTATCTCCTGATATACGCCACGGACAAAAATATATTGCAACTTATCAATTAGTTCACTATGCCAGTTGTTCACTCTTTCATCCAAGTTCCCATGGATCTCGCTCTATTCCATCCTCTTCATCATTGTACCGATCTTCCCACGCTCCGCTGTCCAAATCATCGAAGGAATCACCCCAGCCATCCTCGTCCACAAAATCGCCAGTTTGATTACTCTCTTCGTCTTCCATGCTCTCAAGGTCTTCTAGGGATATTTCATCGGTTTTTTCGTCGTTGTCTTCGGCATCGATAGACCTATTCAAATCGAACATGACTTCCTCCTACATAAATAATAATTTCCTGGATGAAAGTCTTCCATAGTCTACATGATTTTTCGAGATTTTTTTACCAGAGCATATCTGAAAAAAAATTCAATGAAATCAAGTGGCTGGATAATCCGATAATCGGCTACCCGGGAGTGAAAACATGAATCGATATAAGCGTATCAGGCAGGGAGTTATTGCAGCGGAACAGGAAATCGTCGTCCTCGGCACCGTGGCAGCAAGGAAAAACAGAGGGAAGCAAAATTTGAAGAATGGTATTATCAGGCAAAACAGACGTAGTTTACCGAATAACGAACGCGCACTCTAACTAAGAATAATCCTATTATCAAGATTATGAGCAGCTCTGCTGAAGTCATCCAGGAATGACTGAAAGTGTTTTGCAGACGGGGCAAGATAAATGAAGGAATCCGCAAATCCCTCATTTCTGGCCCATCTATCCCAATTATTGGTGATTTCACTTGCATCCGCAGAATCAAGCTTTAGCGACTTGAGCAGATCTTGATGAGCCTGCTCTATAATTAGACTTATGGAAGCTGGTTTTGGCGAGCTACCCAGTCGCATCTGAACCGGCCAAACCAGAGTGAGCGTCACTTCATAATCGAAGTAAGTCGGCTCCATCTCCCTGAGCGCCTTCTTGTAGATTAATTCCATTCCTATGGAATCTGCAATTAGACGGTCAACTCCCTCAAATGCTCTAAGAAGTGAATCGACTGAAGCAAGCATTCGCTCTTGATTTCTAAACTCGCTGGGAACGCCAAACTTTAACTGATACGAAATTCTATGTGTCATGCTTCGTGGGCTTTAATCCTCCTGAGAGCATTTTACACCTCTGCGATTAGCAGCGTCCTCGGATCCAATTTCAGAGGGAGATCCTTTATGTTGATTCTCTCATGATCCTTCACCAGATACAGATGAAGATAGTCTCTCTCGGCTTTTATTGTGATAATTACCCCTATCAAATCAAGAAAAGGAATCAAATTGGTGGGTATCCCTTCATCGCTTAGTACAGGGCCATCGATATCGGTTCTGTGGTAATCATCCGTAAACCAAAGTTCTACCTCCTTATCGGAGGCAAATTTCTTGAATGCATAGACATCCTGATAATCGGATCGAGTGAAATCATATCCATCGAAAACAATAACTTCTGCATCCATTCGACCATTATTCATCATAGCCGAGAGACCCGAGATAACCTGCGCCACCGAAGTACCATGTTGACTGAAATTCATGATTACGCGATTGTGAATTATCTCATCGTGAATTTCCATTGCGTTTTCCAAATCGCGTTTCTGACTGATTTCTTTAAAAATATCCTCATACCAATCAACAATGTGATCCACTCTCTTTGCATAGGAAACATGGATAACCCGCTGCCCGGCAATCAGCTTATCGGTGGCAATATGAACAAGGCATGCAGTTTTCCCAATACCCTTGCGAGAGGCAATCACGCCAATACTCCCCCGGCTCAATCCACCTCGGATTGATTGATCAAGTTTCCGAAGCGGGCTTTTCTTAATCAGCTCATTTTTTATCACAAATCCCCCTATTTGCCGAGCTTACTGGTTTGAATTTCCAGCAATTCTTCGGCAATCGATCGAGGCACTTTCACAAACTTAGCAAACTCCATTGTGAACTCTGCTTTCCCCTGAGTGGAGGAACGCAGTGTTGTGGAGTAACCGAACATCTCGCTAAGCGGCACCTCCGCTTCCACTATACAATTATGTCCTTCATCCTGCGATGCCAGTATAATACCTCGTCGCTGATTTATGCTGCCAAATATACTGCCCTGAAACTCGGTTGGCCCTTCCACCACGACTTTCATTATCGGTTCAAGCATGACGGCCCCTGCTTCCCTGTAGGCCTTCTTGAAACCCAGAATAGCGGCTGTTTGGAACGCCATATCTGAGGAATCAACAGAGTGTGAGCCCCCATCCACAACTGTCATCTTCACGTTGACAATCGGAAAACCCAGTAGAGGACCTTTTTGCATCGCGGTTTGAAATCCCTTGTCGCACGAGGGAATGTAATCAGTGGGGATACTGCCTCCTCTCACCTTATTTTCGAAAATATAGTTTTCTCCTTCGCAGGGTTCCATGATTCCAAGTAACTTCGCATATTGACCACTGCCGCCTGTTTGTTTTTTGTGCGTATACTCCCATTCCACTCTTCTGGTTATCGTCTCACGATATGCCACCTGAGGCGCACCGGTTTCCATTTCAATTTTGTACTCGCGACGTATGCGTTCCAAGTAAACCTCAAGATGCAACTCTCCCATTCCTTGAACAACGGTATCATTCGTTTCCGCATCCACATAACTGCGAAATGTCGGATCCTCCTTGGCAAAACGATTCAAAGCCTTAATCACCTTGTCCGATGCCGATTTGTTCTTCGCCTTCACCGATAGAGAAACAACTGGATTGGGAACATACATGGATGTCATCGAGAAGTTCAACTTGGAACCGCAAAAGGTATCTCCCGAAGCGCATTCAATTCCGAAGAGTGCAACTATGTCCCCGGGTCCCGCCTCGTTAATATCCTCCGTTGAATCGGCATGCATTCGAACAAGGCGGCCAACCTTAAACTTCCGTTGACTGCGAACATTATACAAATCAGCGCCCTTCCTGATGACCCCCTGATAGATTCGTATATATGTCAGCTGCCCATACTGCCCATCTTCCAGTTTGAACGCCAGTGCAACAGCTGGCTTCGTAAAATCTGATGTAAAAACTACTTTTTCTTCATTCTTGCTTAAGTCAAGGGCTTCATTAGTGACATCTGTCGGAGAGGGGAGGTAGCGAATAACCGCATCCAATAAAGGCTGCACACCCTTATTTCTATATGCGCTCCCTATGTAAACAGGAACCAAATTATTTGCCAGGGTGCCGACACGAGCGGCTCTGTGAATGAGCTCTTCCGGAATCTCATCGCCATCCATCACCCTTTCTAACAATTGGTCGTCAAACATGGTGAGAGCTTCAAGCATGATTTCACGTTTCTCCGTCGCTTCAGCCTGAAGCTCAGCTGGCACTTCCGCAATGCGAGTTTCGTGGACTACATCGGTATCAAAGTAGATTGCTTTCATGCTAACCAAATCCACTACGCCTTCATGTTTTTCTTCCAGTCCGATTGGAATCTGCATCATCACTGCATTTAGTCCCAGCTTGTCTACAAGCTGCTGGCAAACCTTATAAGGGTTTGCGCCTGTTCGATCGGTTTTGTTAACAAAGACCACCCTGGGTACATTGTAACGCTTCAGTTGCCGATCGACGGTAATCGACTGGCTTTGAACACCGCCTACTGAACAGAGAACCAGGATGGCTCCATCCAGAACATGCAGCGCTCTTTCAACTTCTATTGTAAAATCGACATGGCCAGGAGTATCGATGATATTTATCTGGTGATACTTCCAGTTAACACTGGTTGCAGCAGAGACAATCGTAATACCACGTTCCTTCTCAAGTTCCATGAAATCCATGGTGGCTCCGACGCCATCTTTCCCACGCACCTCATGAATGGAGTGTATTTTCTGGCAGAAAAATAGAATTCGCTCTGTAAGTGTTGTCTTTCCTGAGTCAATATGAGCGCTTATTCCAATATTACGCAGTTTTTCAGTATCAAAACTCATGCGTTCCTACCTCGTATCGAAAACCCCATCTGGCGGGATTTCTCTAAACTAAATATTTACTTATTGGGGGATTGTACCAAGAAGTCGGCGTAGTATAGCTATCGTCACATCTTTGGTCTACACTTTTTTGCTCTTGAAAAGAATCGTTACTTCAAGCTAGTCTTCCGCGAAAATCTTATCGCTTTGGATACATAAATGAAATTAGTTTGTCTAGACCTTGAAGGAGTTTTAGTTCCGGAAATATGGATTGCGGTAGCTGAAGAAACTGGACTCAAGGAACTCAGCCTTACAACCCGGGATAGAAATGACTACAACGAACTTATGAAATACCGTCTGTCGATTCTGGACAAAGAAGGGTTGATTCTAGAGGATATCCAAACGATAATCAGCAAACTTGAGCCCCTGGACGGAGCCTGCGACTTTGTTCAACAGGTTCGAATGGAGACGCAGTTGGTGCTGCTTTCAGATACCTTCGATCAGTTTGCCACCCCACTGATGAACAAGCTTAATTTTCCAACTTTGTTCTGCAACACACTGTTAGTGGAAAAGGGCGGTCGAATTTCTTCCTACAGACTCCGCCAAAACGATGGTAAGCGAGAAGCAGTGGAGGCCTTTCGTACAATGGGCTTGGAGGTTTTTGCCGCGGGCGATTCGTACAATGATATTTCCATGTTGAAAGCAGCCCATAAAAGTGTGCTTTTTCGCGCACCAGATTTGATTAAGAAAAAATATCCTGACTTCGATTGCGCCGAAAACCATTCTCAACTGTTGGCAGGTGTCCGCAATTTCCTGAAACATGTTCATCTACCTGTATGACACTGCAGCTTCATCAAAGTAAGCAAATCCGCGCATCTTGAATGTGACACTGTTAAAATCCAGTTTAGTTCTCCTGCAAAACAGTTTCGAATTCTTCGCCTTCGAGATATGCCGTTATAATGATGCTTGCTATGCACGGGTGATTCTCAAACTCGGCGCTTCTCATAGATAAAGGTTTTGTCGCTTACAATTATTGCCGAAAATTTTGAGTTCTGCTGATTTTTTCGATTTCTGTTTTCAGACGAGGGATTTCACGCTCAAGATTTTTGAGGCCAGTAAGCGCCACTGTCTCCAAGGCATTGTTCGCGGCAATTTCAAGATTCTTCGCGATACTTGCGCAGCGCAGCATTGCCATGTTACTGCAGCTACCCTTCATGGAATGAGCGATGTTGCCAAGTGATTTCCAATCCCTGGAAGAAACGGCATTTTTGATCAGTTCCAAATCCTCCTCCATCTTCTCTATTTGAATTTCCATAAGATTCCTAACGGTATCTTCATTTCCGAGGAAAATACTTACTGCTGCCTTATAATCGAAGATTGGCTGATCCACATATTCATCTGTGTTGATATTCACACCTTTCTCAGAGCCTTCCATCAGTTCCTTGCCGACACCGAGATATCGTTCAATCATCATATAAATATCGGATTGCTTGAACGGTTTAGTTATCAAATCGTTCATACCGCAGGCCAGGCATTTCTTTCGCTCTTCGGCTAAGGCACTGGCAGTAACCGCGATAATTGGCGTATGAATCCCCGCCTCTCGAACTTTCCGCGTGGACTCATAGCCATTCATAACTGGCATTTGGCAATCCATGAAAATCAAGTCCGGTCTCTTAGTTAGAATTATACTTAGAGCCAACTCACCGTTTGCTGTTTCCCATACCTCATGACCATCCTTTTTCAATATAGTTTGAAGTAATTTTCGGTTGATTATGTGATCTTCGACTATCAATATCCGATAACCTTTGCCACGGGTTCGAGATTCATCAACGAAATCCACATCCCTCACCTCCTCCGCTATTTCCAACTCGGAATTGACACTAAGGAGACGAAGCAATGTGGAAAAAAGGTCTTTCTGCCGCATTGGCTTGGTGAGATAAGAATTATACCAACCAAGAAGTTTCATCTTCGTTTCGGACGAGTGCTGCTCGCCCTTCATGGACATTAGTATCATTCGAGGTGGAACTATTGTTGGATTGGAATGTACCTTGCTGGCGAATTGCCAACCATCCATGCTGGGCATTGTCTGATCAACGAAAACCAGCTCGAAGCTTTCGGATTTCGCGGAACTCAGCATGCGTAGAGCTGCTTCTGCACCATCGGCCTGGTGCATTACAAAACCCCAGGATTCAAGAGTTCTTGCTATTCTATCGCGTATCGCCTCGTTATCGTCCACCACCAGAATTCTTTTGCCTAGGAAAAAATCCCTATGTATATTGGTTGTCGGTACATCAATTTCAGCATTTTCGAGTTCAATTTCGAAAAAGAACGATGAGCCCTTGGCAACTTCACTGATAAATGAGAGGGCTCCCCCCATCTGGGAAACAATGCTTTTCGAAATAAACAGGCCTAAGCCGCTTCCCTTATATTGACGCGCAGCTGAATTATTGGCTTGTTGGAAGGCCTCAAAGAGTTTCGCACGCTTTTCCTCGGGTATGCCTATTCCGGAGTCGCTTACCGTAAATTTGAGCCTCACGCCGACTCTGCTAACCGAAATCATTTCCACGTCCAATACAACCTGACCTTGATAGGTAAATTTAACAGCATTATTCATCAGATTTACGATAACCTGTCTCAGCTTCCCGGGATCTCCATACAAAATCGATGGAATCCGTGGATCCATATAGAACCCAACATCAATCTTCTTTCTGTGCGCCTCCAGAGTGCTTAAATCAATGGCATCTTCGAGCATTCTTATCAGATTGAACTTTGTTTTCTCTAAACGCAGGTGGCCTGCTTCGATTTTTGAGAAATCCAACAGATCGTTGATCAAAGTAATTAGTACCCCGGCGGCGAAACGTATTTGGTCCAGGTAATCGGACTGCTCTTGATCCAACGCCGTATCAGCAAGCAATTCTGACATCCCGGTTATAGTGTGAATAGGGGTTCGAATCTCATGGCTGGTATTCGCTAAGAAGTTGCTCTTTGATTGGGCAGCCTTCTCAGCATTATCACGAGCCAGAGTAAGCTTCATTTCAAGCTTTTTCTGACTTGTAATATCAAGAAGCAGAAGTAAATAGCCGTCGATTTCCAGAGGCAACAGAGTTAAACGAATCCATCGATCATTCTTTCTCTTCCCATACAGTTTGAGTACTAAACGGGTGACTTTCGATCGCTCGCCAAGAAATTTTGCTAGCACCCGTCTCCATTTTTTGATATAATTGAGGTGAACTAGGGAATTGAAGCGTTCCAGAGGTCCTTCGCCAAAACCAGTTAATTCTCTAAAAGCTTGATTGGAATCCTCTATTTCCCCAGTCGAACCGATGTAAGCAATACCTTCGGGATATTTTTCTACCGTCTTCGCAAATGGAAGTTTGTCGAATTCGCGAGTCATGTCAGCATTATCGGGCAATGACTTTTTAAGTAGCAACAAGAAATTGCATTAATCATAATAAGCGCATGCTTGAAGATTTTCTAACCGATACAGCCGGTCCAGTGGATATCCTTACCCTGGAGCGCCAGGAATTCAGTCGGAAATACTTTTTCTGGAAAGGAGGCGAGCGGCGCTTTGACGCCCGATATAGCTGGAACGCGATGGGGAAGCTTACTTCAATCGAGGAAGAGGACGGAGTTCAACTCTTTACATACAACGACCGCAATGACAAGATTGCTCGCTACAAATTGGACTTGAAAGGAGAAGTAAAAGAGCGGGAGCTATGGGAATGGGATGAAAACCATAAGCTTCAAAAGCGTACCTTGAAAACTAAAGGCGACCAAGTCGAAACTGTCTGGACCTACGAACACAATGGAGAAGAGCGCATGATTGCTGAACGGCAGGATCGGCGGGTACGAGTGGAAAAGAGAGATGATGAGGGAAGACTTTTACAGGAGTATCTCTACGATGAGAACAGGGCCGATTTAATTATCTGGCACAAATATGATTCTGAGAACCGCCGCGTTTCTATTGTGATTGGGAAAACGGAAGGAGAAATCCAGCGTAAAACGCTTTTCACTTACGACGAGGAAGGCCGTCCGGAATCGGAACTCGTGTTTGATGCAGAGGGAAGGAAAATCAAGGACGAGTTGTATATTTATGGTGCGACAACACGCGGGGCAAGATGGCTTGAGTGTACAATTTGGGTTCCGGGTTCCAGCAGAAAACGACGACCATTGGAAACTGTTTTCCGCTCGTTCACTTTCAGCGAGTTCCAACCCCTCTCAGAAGGCAACAAGAACAAGCCTCAGGCTTTGCCGGAAAGCCTGAGGCTGGATTCGATCGCCTTTAGGAACGGGGTTTATAGAGGCGAACTTAGAGGGGAGATACCCGAGGGTCATGGAGTGTTTCAGTATAACGACTCAAGCCTTTACGAGGGAGAATTCCGAAATGGACTTATGGAGGGTCCCGGCAAGTTGAGTTGGCCAGATGGGAGGATTATGGAGGGACAGTTTTCCGCAGGTCGATTGGAGGGACAAGGACGCTGCACATGGGAGGACGGCAGCAACTATGTTGGCGAGTTTCAAAGAGGAAAAATGCACGGAGTGGGAGTGTTCACTTGGGCAAATGGTGAACGCTATGAGGGACGCTTCAATAACGGTAGGCGGGCCTGAATTTGAAGAACTTCGTGCGTTCGGTTTTCAAAAATACGAATACTCTTTCGTAAAACTATGTGCCGTTTCGGTAAGAAATCTGTGCTTCGAAAGTGTAGTTCCTAATAACCTGCAATATTGAGAAAATGTACTACTAAGAGTTGTGATGAATTTGGTGGGAATAAAGGTAATTTCTTATTTGCTGTCGAGTTTTCCGCTGCCCGCTGATAAGAGTTCCGATGACTTCACCCTTATGAAATGAGACGAAACTAGGAACGCCTAGAATGCTATACTCTTCCGAGAGGTTTTTGAAGGCATCCCAATCGACCGTGGCAAACATGTATAGATTGTCAAATTCTTTCTCAATATCAGGCAGCATCGGTTTCAACACTTTGCAGTCTACACACCAGTCAGCTGTAAAAATGGCGCAAAATGGCTTTGCGCCATTAGCGAGGGTTCGAAATTCTTCTACCGTTTGAATCGCATTCACAGTATCCAAAATATTGCCCTTCCCACCAGAAAGGGTCAAGCACTTTTGCGGAGGAATCCTATGTTAAGTAGTACGCTCAGTGTTCCAAGATTTCGTGGAGCAGGGAAACTTTGCTGTGTATCATAAAATTGCCGAATTGTCTCTAATGAATATATCGATTGGACCCGCTAAGGGTTTATGTCAATTCCTCCCATACTGGCAAGTTGCTCGATGGCCGTATCTTTCTGTTTAACCTTGGTTCTCTTCACCGCTTTCCGAATCACATTGGCCCATTGTCTGTCAGGTAGATCTTCTTTCATTTCTTCCAGGAGCATCAGGATATCCTCGCTCTGTTCTATGTTGTATATTCTTTCACTGTCGTAAAAAAGGCGTTCGCTTAAAAGGTTGATGTAATCCCCAGCCGAGCGGCCTTCCCGCTGGCTTTTACGCTCCAAAACCATCTCCCGCTTGCGAGCCTTTCTGATTTCTCTGTCTCGTCTCGCCAGATCTGTACTTTTCATTGGAACAACTCCAAGTTTTTGTTCCTAACGATAGTACTGTTTGAGCTAAGAAAAAGGCAAGTCAGCTTGAATCTGAGACGCCGAGTTAGCGACTATAATTAGACAATGCCGACGAGCCGGAACGTGTCAGCAACAGAAAGACAAAAAGAGGAATTGAACCGGGACTTGTTATTGGGCCATGAATTCCGCGTTTCGCAGCGGATAACCGGCGGCATCTAGCGAAGCAATAACCTTGTTCTGGGCCTCTTTGATAGCGGTTGGATTCAAGGTTTTCCTCGAATCCCTGAATTCCACCCGTAGAGTCAGAGCACGCGCGTCACTGCTTAAGTTGAAACTATCGAGTACGCCCACCTTGCGTATTTCTTTCATGCCCAGATTCTTCACAACGGATAGGACTTCCGCTCCATAATGCGCTTTCGGCACCACCACGGTTAAATCAAAATCCGCACGCGGATAGCGATCAAGCGATGTGAAGACATATTCGCTTTCCTCTTGCATATCCATCAGCGCATCGAAATCCAACACCGCAATCGCTGTTCTCCCCTTAATCCGAAAGGCCTGCCCCACTCGGGAATGCAGGGAAAAAACTGTGCCCACATCAAGCTCTCCAATCTTGACATCCAGAAGTTCAATCGGATGAAGACCAGGCCAATCGACAGGAATAAGCGCGTGATTTTTACTGAACTCACTTGGATTTAAGCTTACATCCCTTCCTGCATAACGGCAAAGTCCTTCGATTATATCCGCTAATTCAACGAAGGGATTGTGGTTTAAATCTTGAAACACCACTCCTAAATGGAGATTTTCAGCGAAAAATTCGGGACTATCCAACTGCTTATAAGCTCGGCCAAATTCGAAAATCCGAAAACCAGAGTGTTCCTTCAAATTATTCGCTGTCGCCTGCAGAAGACTTGGAATCAGAGTGGGGCGCATTCTATCGATATCGGGGTTAAGGGCATTGGCTAAAACCAGCCCTTCATTGAGATCGGGCCAGAATGCGCATGAAAGCAGGGCTTCGCCAAGTAAAGGATAATTATAGATTTCCAGAGCCTGACCTCTGAGAACCATGAAATCTTGGGCGCGGCGTACCGTAGTTTTTTTCGGTGAAAGTCGCAGAGCCTCTATGTTGTGCACAGCGCTAAGAGGAGCAATGGAATCATAACCGATGAATCTGCCAATTTCCTCGGCAATATCAGCCTCACATTCAATATCCTTGGTAGATCTCCAAGTTGGAACGCTTACCTTGTGGCTATATTGGCTGCTTCTCTCCTCGTCTAGCTTTCTCACTCCAAATCCCAGAGCCTTGAGAATGCTTCCGAAGCGGTTTTCATCCACTGCAATCCCTAAAACCGAGCCAATCCGTTTCGGTCCTGTTTCTATCTCCAGTGGAATGGGACTGGGCATGTTAGCGGCCTGGATTTCACCAACAGAATGCGCCCCCGGGTTTAACTCCAGCACCAATTCAAATATTCGCAGGAGGGTTTTCTCCAACTGAGCGCTATCCAAACTCTTCTCATAGCGAACAGAGGCATCAGTACGAAGCCCTAGTCGCGTACTAGTTTGCCGAATTTCCACATCCTTCCAATTGGCCACCTCTATCATAATTTGAGATGTACTTTCAGACACCGAACTACCAAGTCCGCCCATGATGCCGGCAATTCCCGAAGGTTTGTCAGCATCGCAAACCAGGGTATCATCTGCAACCAGATGACGCGCCAATCCATCCAGAGTTACAAAATGCTGAGTAGAACCGGCGCGGCGCACGATAATTTTCCCCTCGCGTATGGTGGAGTTATCAAATATGTGATTGGGGATTCCAGTTTCGAGCATCACGTAGTTGGAGATGTCTACGATTGAATTAATGGGACGCAGTCCAACTTCCATAAGGCGTCTCTGCATCCAAAGAGGGCTCTGAGCTACGCGGATATCATTCATAACTAGCCCCAAAAACCCCAGATTAGCGGTATCGCCCTCTACTTCTATTGTGATTGGCGCAGCCGGGACTGACGCAGATGCAGCTTCCTTGGCTTCCTCTATTCTTCTCTTGAGCGAATCGGTCCACTTTGCGTCAAACTTATCCCGAAATGGAGAATCGAAAACCAACGCGAATTCCCGCGCCATCCCGTAGTGGCCCCAGAGATCGGGTCGGTGCGTAAGCGATTTATTGTCGATATTGAGCACCAGGTTGCCATGATTTGGGTTGGTGACTACACCATGTTCCGAGCTTGATTCGTATTCCTCCACTTCGCATACCTTCAGTGTTATCCGTCTAGTGATTTCTCTATCACTCAGACCCTCTGGAAGGTCAACAAAATCTCCAATCCAATCGAGCGAGATTTTCATACTGCGAACTGCTTGCTAAAATCGATGTTTCCACTGTGAATCAGTCGTACATCGTCAATTCCGTAACGCATCATCACCAGCCTGTCCAAACCCAAACCGAAGGCAAAACCATTATATTCATCCGGATCTATTCCTCCGTGTTTAAGAACATTTGGATGAGTCATCCCGCAGGGCAAAAGTTCAACCCAGCCGCTTCCTTTACAAACCCTGCAACCCGAACCGTGACAAATCAAACAGGCAATATCAAGTTCGAAACCGGGCTCAACGAAGGGAAAGAACCCGGGGCGCAGACGAATCTCAACCTCTTTCCCAAAAATTTCATTGAGCAGCACCTTTTCGAAATAGATGAGATTAGCCACCGTAATCGAACGTCCAATTAGCATTCCCTCCATCTGATGAAACACCGCTTCATGCGATGCGTCGATTGCTTCACACCGAAACACCTTTCCCGGCCCAACGAAGCGGAACGGTGGCTTAATTTTCTGCTTCATCCCACGAATCTGAATGGTGGAAGTATGCGTCCGTAGAAGATGTTTCAGGTCCTTGAACCAAAAGGTGTCCTGCATATCCCTCGCCGGGTGCGATTCGGGAATGTTCAACGCAGTGAAGTTGTGAAAATCATCCTCAATATGCGGTCCATCAAGTATATCAAAACCCATCGAAAGGAAGATATCCTCTAGCTCGCGTTGAACAATTGTAACTGGATGCAGTCCGGCCTCCCACACGCGTCCGGCGCGATCGCGCTCTCTAAGCGAAATATCTATCCAGTTCTCCTTGAGTTTTTTGTCGATGGAAATTTTCTCGATATCTGCCCTGGCATCTACCCACTTACGGAGTAAGCGGTTCTTCAAGTCATTGGCAGCTCTGCCCAATTCCCTGCGCTCCTCCATTGGCATCTGGCCCAAGGCTTTTAAGATAGCGGCAAGTTTGCCCTTCCTGCCGAGGAACTGCGCCTTGATATTTGCCAGTTCGGCCTCGCTGTCCCCATCGCGCAACGCGCAGTTGAAGGTTTCTTCCAAAACTTTTAATTTCTCTAACATCATTCTAACCAATGTGTGCGGCTTCAACCTCGCTGCAAAATGTACCACCCGGACAAAGCCTCTGCACAAACAGATGCGTGTCCTCTTCCTTCTAAAATGCTCCGCGCTTATCCGTGAGCGATAAATTTCCGATAGCAAACAGACGCATCGTTACTCGCGAGACTGTCCAAGCACTTCACCAGAAACTCTTTTAAAATCAACTGTTCCTTCTCATCATGGACCGCCCGCTAAAAGCTTCCCGATCTCTTCAGAAACTCCGTTTCGTATTCCAATTCGCTAAATCGCCGGGCTATTATCTTAAGACAACCAAGTAGCGGTCAAGGGTAGACGTTGGATTTTTCATCGCCGAGCCTGGGTTCGGGGGGGTTGTTAATGAGATAAGCTGTTTCCAATCTTAGGAAACCGAAGCGCCAGAGGCATTGGGAGATGTCGCCTCCTAGGGCAAGATCGACTCAAAATGACAAGCATCTGAAGGATATCAGCCTTCATGAAGCACTTGAGCGCCGGGTTCTTCCTTCTCGGCTCCACTCACCTTAATTTGCATGACGAAAAATCACTTAAGAGATTATGATTGAATGTCGGAGGAAATCATGGCTGATACATTCGCGAAACGTCTCTTTCTGCTCGGTATGCTTGCCGTCACATGGTTAGGTGCGATTGATGCTCAAGACGCAAACACCAATGCAAAGGTAGTCGAAATTATCGAAGCCTACCAGGAGCTGCTCGCGCAGGAATTGGACCCGAGCATGGAGGACCAACCAGCTGAATCTTGGAATTATGTGAGCAGGGCGATCAACAAAGGCTTCCTGCGTTTTACGGTTGACCCGACAGATAACAACCTATTAAGAGGTGTATATTTCAGGGCGATGCCGGGCTCGAATACTACTCATATTGTTCTCTCGCAGTGGCTAGTCGATATTTGGCCAGATTATCCCTCAATGGTTTTTTCCCTCTTCTCCCTGGGAGTGGAAGATGCATATATCTTTTTTAAGGATCCACAGGCCTGGGGCGTCTCTCAAATCAATAAACTGGATTTACTTCTGATTCGCATAGAGGGTTATAACAGCGCGGCGCTGTTGATTCGCGATCGACTTCTGCCCAGAGGATATCTACTTAGCCCATACGAATCCTTCCTGCTTGATAGCTACGAAGAAGACAAGCTTGCCAGCGCGATTATGTATCTTGAGCGATTTTCATCCTTAGTAGCACAAGGACTTTATATCGCAACTCGCACATTTGAGGAGAAGGGGGATGCAGATGAATTAAGGGATTTCATTAACAGCTTGGGGGAAGGATTGTTGAATAACCGACTTGAGCTTCCGCCCCTGAGCGACGATGCAACAATTTATCCATATGCGGTGGCGGTACACAGTTGGCTGGAACTCACTCCATCGCTCATATCCCACATCCACAACAAAAACAACGCCTCACCCCTCAGCTTTCTGGAAGTGCTTGAACTTGAACAACGCTATGAAGAACTTCGCGAAAAACTGGAGACTAGCCGTATTGGAGATATGCCTATACTGATTCGAATACATGAGGATATCATGGCCGGCTTTGAAAACGAATTTAAGCTCTAAGGACATTGCAAATTTTATCAAGGCCAATCTCCAGCCGCGATCGAGGACAGGCGATGTTCATTCGCAGAAAGCCAGTACCGGTCATTCCGAACTGACTTCCCCTGCTCAGCCAAACCCCTGCATCTAAGAGGCTATTCCAAACTGTCTCCTCCTCTTTCAAGCTTCCAGCAACGCAAATCCATTCCAGATAGGTGCCCTCCAGCATTGCAATCGAATCGGGACCAAGTAGACTAGCAAGAGCACTCCGAACCAAATCATCGTTCTCCTTAACATAGGCCAACATCGAATCGAGCCAGTCCTCACTTTCTCGCCAAGCAGCCTCCGCCGCGGCATAATTGAGTGGAGCGGAGGCTCCTTTCGAAATGCCATATGTCTCAAGCATTCCGTGAACCTGCCTGCGCAGTTTCTGATCGGAGAAAACCGCAAAAGCTATATTCAGACCCGGAATATTGAACGCCTTAGTGGGAGAAACAAGCGTAATCGACTGTGGCAGGCTTTCCTTTGGCAAACTGAGCCAGGGTACAAACTGATGCTTCTGAAAAACTAAATCCGCGTGAATCTCATCGCTAATTACAGTAATCTCCGCTTCGCGACAGATATCGGCAAGCCTTAACAGTTCCTCCTTTTCCCAAACCCGGGCCACTGGATTGTGTGGATTGCAAAGCAGCAAGAGTCTTGCTCCGCACTCTGCTATCTGTGTGGCCAGATTCTCCAAATCCATCTTCCAGCGCCCATCTTTGCCGCGGCGCAGCTCGTTCACAACCAGCCGCCGCGCACCACCTTTCACTGCCTCCCGAAACGGGTAATAAACGGGTTCCTGAATGACAACTCCATCTCCAGGCTCACATAATTCTCGTATAAGCATGTGAATAGATTGAACAATGCCAGGCATTTCAAGGATTTCATTCTTCCTTGCTTTCCAACCCTGACGACGCTCCAGCCAGCCAGTCAGCGCATCATCCAAAGACTTCGGTCTACCCGTATAACCAAATATCCCATGTTCCAATCGCTTCCCGATTCTCCTCAGAATTGCAGGCGCCGTGCGAAAATCCATATCTGCCACCCAGAAAGCGAGCAAACCCGTGTGCCCTGTTATGCGCGAATCATAATCCCACTTGTAACATGAGGTACCCCGCCTCTCAATGCATTCATCGAAGCCGAAGTCTGTAGAGACCATAACAAAGTATACTGGCCTCTGACATCTTTCTCATCAAGTCTCCGGCGCCTTCGCGGTTTCCGACGCCTGCTTCCTAGTTCATTCCCCTAAAACAGCTCAAGCTGCTTGCCCCCCAGAATGGCATCGAAGCTCTCACCACTATGAATCAGAACGTCATCAGCCAGAGATCGCAATTGTTTCTCGATGTAATGATTGTAGTCTATCTCGTCCGGTTTCAGCTCCAAGGGAACAGGCCCTGTCGGTGTCATCAAATACTCAACTCTGCGAATATTCCTGGAACCATCAGGATCAAGCAGTTTCGCCGCCCTAACATGGGGTGGTGGCGATTTATAATCCGCTGCTCGCCTGGAAAGTCTGCGTTTATAGACTAACTTATCATCGAACTCGCCGTTGCGAAGCCGTCCGACAACTCCTCGGATCCATGGTGCCAGGGCCTCGCCATTGAAATAGCGCCGAAAGAGTTCATATTGAAAATCCCGCGCAAGCGGGGTGGAATCCGAGCGCACAAACTCCATCCCTTTGATATCCAAACTCCCATCTGACAACAAACCCACATATCTCTTAACCGCGGTCTCCTCGTCGTTTGTGCGCATCCTCGGTAAGAACAGTTTTACATAGTGCTTCTCGAACTCAAGTTCCAAAAAAGAAGGAACTCCAAAATTCGACTGGATAACTTCGCGGAAATATCCATCCACTCTCTGAGCTAAATCCCGCCCCGCTGCATTGGCATCAAGTCGTTCATCATCCTTGAGTTGAACGAAAACTGAATCGGTATCGCCATAAAGCACTTTGTAACCCCAATCTCGAAGTTGCTTGGCGGTGGATTCAAGCACCCATCTGCCGATGGCAGTTATGGCAGTGGGCAGTTTGGTGTTATAGAAACGGCAGTTCGCGGCACCCATAACTCCATACATAGAATTCATCAGAATTTTAATGGCGTAAGCAAGCGCATCGTTTTTGGCGTCGTGGGCCTCCGTCCTTCGTTGCATCAGCTTGCAAATATAATCCGGCAGAATATGCTCGCTGACAGAAAAGTCAATGTTTACCGGAGTGACAAGCGGATCTTCTGCAGCCTTCAGTAGAGAATATGGATCGATGTGGAAGGTTTGAATCAAGCTTGGGTAAAGACTCTTGAAATCCAGAACTGTCACCTCTTCAAACAATCCAAACCCTCCGGCAAAAACCATCGCGCCTGGAGTTGTTGCCCCGGCGTGCACATCACTTCGGTTTGGAGCAACATAACCCTTACGATGCAAGCGAGGCAAAAAAAAATGTTCGAAGGCCGCAACGGAACGGTGTATCTGATCGGGCGGAAGACCGGTAATCAAACTACGGGTTGTCATCAATCTCAAAACTCCGGTTTTCTCAAAAATCTCAGTTACAAGAATCGCATCTTCCAGGTTGTATCGAGCCAGAGCTTCTTTGTCCTCCCGAAAGCGACGTTCAATTTCGGCCACTTTATCCCTGCCTTCATCTGGAATACTCTTCCCTCGTCCAAGTACATCGTTTGCAACCGTGTTAAGTCGCCACTCAGAAAACCGAATTGAAGCTCCACGCAATAGTGGCGGTCCATCGATAACAAGCCTACCTTCCAGATTAACAATCGGCAGCGATCCTTGCTGCTTAACCAACCTCAGAACTGATTTGCTCCTACCTATCCGCAACGGAAAATTGAGTCGTCGCGAGCGCTCCAAGAGAAAGGTTAAATCAAAACCAATTACATGCCAGCCAATAATCAGATCGGGATCGAGTTCAGTGATTTTCTCGACAAAAAATTCCAACAACGAAATTTCGGTTGGCAAATAACAAAGCTGTGCCGGAGCTTCCTCTTCATTTAATTGGAGTTCCTCGCTTCTATAACCCGGTCCAGACAACCGCTCATCCAACAGTCCCACAATTCGAATGCGCTTGCCGCCTTTCGAAGAACTCCCTGTATCTATCCCTTCAGCACTGCGATCCATAGCAACGCTATAAAGTGTACCATTCGTTCCTGTTTCGATATCCAGTGACACAGTGCTAAGTTGCGGACACCATTCCGATGGCTCAAATCTCGGATTGACAAACTCCCTGTATCTATCCCTTATGAGCGCTTTTCCTCTCAACCTAGCCGATCCGTGAATAAGCCTCTCCATGAGAAAACGTTCTTCGGGGCGGACATCCGACTCCCAAGTTCTAATTCCAGCCTCTGCCAGTTTACGCCGTCCCTCATGGTATGCCGCCAACGAGGGGAAATAGAGTCCATCTACCGCCTTTCCATCAAACGATCTCATTTCCAATCGACGACGTTCCACCTCGAAATCAGCTGGCAAATGCACATCAGCATAGATAAAAAACACAGGCCGGTGCCTGGGAATGCGAACCAGAATTGCTCCCTCAGAGTCACAGCCCCAGAAGAATAATTCGCAAAAACCCCTTACATCTATACACCCCGAGGTCAACAAAAAGAAGTTGCTGGAAGTTTCCATCAAAAAAGAATTTCCTGCACCGCTTGCATGCGCCCTCTCAAACAAACAGACCATCCAATAATTATAACTCAAACACGCCACCTCAGTCGAAGATACCTGATTGCATTGGTGAATTTCAGAATTTGAGACTGCTCGCGTTGTCGAGCCTACGATTAAGACAAACTGAGGTAGAACAAGAGCCTGATTAAATCAAGCGACTCTAGGAATCACTAAAGGTTTGTCGAATCACGGTACGCCATGCTGCCTTGGGAGTTCTGCGAATATCGTTCAAGTATATCTCGTGGTACTTACCCGTGAACGCTTTGCCGGAGGATTTGATATTATGGCGCACAGCAACAACTGTCGGTTCCATATCGCTGAGGAAACCTACATGCATCGCCTGCATTGCAGATCCTTCTTTCAAGCTCTCAAATCTCATCAATTCGAGTGAACGATACTTCTTCTTCAGGTAAGCGCCTCTAATTCCTTCTTTCATCATATCAGCACTGATGTAGTCAGGTTGCATAATCATAAGAGTCCATTTCCAATTCGACTTGTTCCTGAGTGTAAATCTCTTCATGTTTTCTGTCCAAAAAAGCATCTCTAGAGGCATCACTCGATAATCAATCTGCTTATGGTTCTTAATATGAAACTTGAATACATAAGAAACAGAATGAAGTGCCTTAACCGCGTCGATAAAATGCGGTGAGTCGTATGAACCGCCTTTGCCATCTACCATCAAGAAATTGAATTCGGGCACCTCCACTTCGTGCACACTGCCAACCCTGGGTTTGTACAAACCGGCAAATTTTTTCCGATGATCAATTTTTTCAATTTTAGATTCTAGTATCATACTTGATCTAACCTCCACTTCTGTCACTTTGCTTCAAATATGCTCAATCCCTCCGTGATAAACAGACTAGCGGCCTTAATCTCACTGAGAGTTGTATTTAAACTAGTCAATAAGACTTGCTCCGGAAACTGTAGCCTATAAGCTCCGGTTTTTGTGATCTTTGTAAAAATTGAGAAACACCGAGATATTCCTACTCTTCTCAACACGCTTTTGCTTCTTTCCACGCGGGATATCATTCAAGCACGCTCACATATTGTTGAACCCACTTTCTCTTCTTCAAGCATTTCAGCTGCACTTTCATGTTAAACACCACATCCATTGTTTTTATCGCTGTACCTCTCGAAGTTCGAGAATACATCTCATAATGGGTTCATTAGCAGAACTCAAAACCGTCAGCCGTGTTCTCACTGTCCGAAACAGTGTAATGGGTGAATTTCATAGCAGCTCATAGTGGAATTAAAGCTCCGCTGGCCCGTTGGTTGATTTGGCCGGTCAAGTTGAGATCCATCCGCTTTGCTAAATCCAATGTTTCCTCATGCGTTCACGCAGACCTGCGGCGTAAGAATCCCAATTCTTGATCGGTTTGGTGGCTAGAGATTCCGCGCAGGCTGTTTTGGCCACTGCCACCGCCTCCCACTCAATCACCCTGGGATCGAAGGGTTTGGGAACAACATATTCCGGTCCGAATTCAAAATTCTGGCCATAGGCCCGCCTAACCTCATCTGGTATTGGCTCCTTCGCCAATTCCGCCAAAGCTCTGGCCGCCGCCATTTTCATACCCTCGGAAATACGCCTGGAGCGAACATCCATCGCTCCTCTGAAAATGAACGGAAAGCCAAGCACATTGTTAACTTGATTCGGATAATCAGATCTTCCCGTTCCCATAATCACGCCATCTCGTGTTTTCTTAGCAAGTGGATAGGAAATTTCAGGATCTGGATTTGCCATGGCAAATACAACTGGAGAATCATTCATTGAAAGCAGCATATCAGGGCTAAGCACATCGGCTACCGAAAGTCCAATAAAGGCATCGGCACCACGCATAGCTTCCGCCAGGCTTCGCTCAGATCGATCCGTTGCAAAAAGCTTTTTCTCCTCGCTTAATTCTTTCCTATCTGCCGAAATCACACCTTTGGAGTCACACATTATGATATTGCTTCTCTTCACTCCGGCCTCAATAAACATCTTCGCGCAACTAATACCAGCCGCCCCGGCTCCATTAAACACCACCTTCATTTCTCCAAGTTTGCGTTTCGTTATTTCGGCCGCATTGATCACTCCAGCCGTGCAGATTATCGCGGTGCCGTGCTGATCATCATGAAAAATTGGAATATTGCAAGCCTCAATTAAGGCTCTCTCAATTTCGAAGCATTCCGGAGCCGCAATATCCTCCAGATTAATTCCACCAAACGTCGGCTCCAGGGTCTTTACAATTTCTACCAATTTCCGAGGATCTTTCTCGTTCACCTCGATATCAAAAACATCGATGTCCGCGAAACGCTTGAAGAGCACTCCCTTTCCTTCCATCACCGGTTTAGAAGCGAGCGCTCCTCGATCACCAAGACCCAAAATTGCCGTACCATTTGAAACCACTGCCACTAGATTTCCCTTTCCAGTGTAGCGGAAAGCCGCCTCCTCATCTCTGTCAATCTCCAGAACTGGGAAGGCCACCCCCGGAGAATACGCCAACGACAAATCATCTGCCGTAAAGCAAGGCTTAGTCGCAATCACCTCTGTCTTGCCCGGTCGTCCGTTAAGCTCGTGATACTCCAATGCCCTTTCTTTCATGCTATTCATAACCACCATCCTCATATAAGGCGATTCTAGCAGTTAGTGATATTCTAAGATAAGTGGTGTACCTTATGACACCCAGCGTTGAAACCCGCCAAAAAATCGGGCAAATTGATACCCGTTAACCAATCTGAGTTGGAAACTTATGAACTGCATTGGCAGAATAAATTTTCGGAGGCTATTCTTCTGTCTCCGAGAAAGCGATATTCTCGGCGTTCTCGTCGGGCTCCAACAACTTCGAGGCTTGCATGGTGGGCATTGGACTTACGCCCTTATTCCAGCCAATGAGTACAGTCGTCGTAACTAAGAAACCGACAAATACGACAAACCCAATTAAGACCACAAAAAAATTCTCTTTCATAGCTTTGCTCCTGTTTCCTCATTCTTTATATCGCACACGATCAAAGCTAACGCACAGCATTTTTTCATCCCCTATAGAAAAAATCATAAAAAAGTGATCAATTATTGAGCTTGAATTGAAGTCCAGGCTACTCCAGATTGCCGGAAGCATAGTTCAGCAGTGCAGGTAGACCAACGCTATGTTACTATCAGCACAGCTTGAAGAAGCATTGAATGAAGAATTTCTTTTACAAAAAACCGGAGTGATTCTCACCACTCCGGCACGCTTCGGTAGGGCCGGTTACCTATGCGGTACTAGCAAATCCTGCCATAAAGGGCAATAATGTATAATATGTTTATTTTTAACACCTGTTATATCTTCGGTAACTGTAGTACATTTCTAATCTATTTTGTCCTTTCTTCAGAAAAACGTAGAAAAAACGTTTGAATTCGCTCATTAGAAGAGATTGTTTATTCGTTCTATCGACAATAAGAGTATTCCTACTCCCAGGGAAAATCGAGCTGAAGCTGCCAACGCTCCTTCAAACTGGTTATCACCACTTGAAGTGGCTTTGGGATGGGGCAACCATGCTTCCGGCGATAAATCCATGTCTCATATTCTTTTTCGCCAGCTGTATAAATACGTTCCTCCCCAGGAACCTTTTCAGATTGCCGCAAGTCTCGCATAATGGACCCCGCGATTTTTTTAAACAACGACGGTGATATGAAATTTTCGATATTTATGGCCAGGAAGAAATGACCTAAAGGATAGGGGATTTTCTTGCCATCCTTATCAACACCGTTGAGGGCCTTGAGATAGGAACCATTTTGTAAGGCAGCCGAGAGCACCTCCACAACCGTGGCATAGCCATAACCTTTGTAGCCACCGTTTTCCTCGCCTATTCCCCCCAGAGGGCTAAGCGCCACTATTCCCTGCTTAAGATGCCTTAGCACTTCCTCGGTATCGGTTCGGGTTTTGCCGTCTTTCCCAATCACCCACCCGGGTGGGAGACTCTTCCCTAATCGTGCATACATCTCAATCTTTCCTCGTTGACTAACGCTTGTCGCACAATCGATAACAAACGGAAAGGGCTCATCAGTTGGAATTCCAAACACCAGGGGGTTTGTGCCGAGCATATTTTCCACACCGTGAGTGGGAGCAATGGAAGGACGTGCGTTGGTGCCTGTCACTCCTATCATATCGGCATCCGTAGCCATTGTGGCATAGTAGCCGGCTATTCCATAATGGGTGGAGTTTCGCACAACCACCATGCCTAAGCCCTGCTTCTGCGCCTTTTCAACGGCCATCTGCATAGCCTTTTTTGAGATAACATGGCCCATGCCGTTATTCCCATCCAACACCGCGGTGCTGGGAGTTTCCTTAATCATAGTTATCTTTGTGACTGGTTTCAGAATTCCTTGGTCTATGCGATCAATATAAATGGGTTTGAGTCTACCGATGCCGTGAGAATCGATTCCTCTCTTATCAGATTCTATTAGTACATCTGTCACTATAGCTGCATCTGCTTCAGGTACGCCGCTCTTACAAAGACACTGGTACACGAAGGTTTCCAGGAGCTTGAAATCAACCCACTCGCAATCAGGATAATCGTGTTGATTCATCATTTTCTCGCTATTATGCGCCGTCGTGAGAGGCTTTGTCCAGTTCTATCTGCAATCCTGTATGCGGGCAATATACCACTATTCTCGAATTCATGAATGCTAAACGCGAAGTGTTAGCTAAACGTCTGACAGATTCCTTGACGAAACTACGCTTTATTGAATCCCGTTACAGTAGGCTAACAGATAGCTTGCCTGCAAGGTCAGCTTGGGCTTCCAGTTGATGAAGTAAAGACGGCATGAGCTATTGCAGGGATTGGATTTCCTCCTTAATCGGATGGGATAAATCTTAAGGAGTGGTACATCAAGAACAATTTATCACCTCAAACAGTGCTGAAGTAATGAAGCCGCTAAACCTTATGAATCAGGGTGGATTTGCACCACGGGTCTGCCTTTGTTAAGTCTCTGTGTTCATACCTGAGTCAATCAAATGAATGAGAGCGGTTCTGGCTTGGTTGTCTGGCAGTAGTTTCTTTAGTTCGTCGCGTCCTTGCATTAGCAGGCGCTGCCCCTTCATCTGTGCTTCCATTGCAGCACCCGAGCTTATCAAAAGTTCTGCAGCCTCATTTATTGCCTTTCTGTCGTTCCGGGTCGCGGTTTTTTTGGCCTGTTCGAAAAGGTTTTGCAAGTGGGATGAGTCTTCGGGATTTTTCGCAACGTGATAAATTACTGGTAGACTTTTCTTCCCTTCGATTATATCGTCGCCTCGTCTCTTACCGGCCACACCGTCAGTTAAATTCAACACATCATCAATGATTTGAAAACCACAACCCAATGTCTCCCATGTGCAACCCAATTCCTGCACGCTTCCCTGCTCAGCATAATCCTTCAAGACAGACTGGGCAGCACTTCCTCCAATTCTTGCAGCTAATCCGGCTAATGAACCTGTCTTAAGTCTACACATTTGCAAGTAGGCTTGTTCATCTGGAAAACAGTTAGACCTCTTATGCCATATGATATCATAACCCTGCCCAAGGTGGAGGCGTCTCATCACCGTTAGCCAATCGTTTGTAATGGCAGTCAGTAAGGTGGGATGGAAACTGCTCCTTGCCAGTATGATACTGGGCAAAAAATACATCAGGTTACCCATATTGATAGCTAAATCCTCGCCAAAAATCTTATGTATGGCGGGTTTTCCTCGGCGAGTGGGGGAAGTATCTTCAATATCATCGATGATGAGCGAACCATTGTGAGGAATTTCTATTAGGGGTGCTAACTCGTCTGCGGCTTCCCCTCCACCAAGTGCCTCACAGGTAAGCACGCAAACCAGGGATCTCCAACGCTTCCCTCCGCGTCTAAGCAATGCCCTTCCGGGTTCAGTCAACTCTCTAGCCCAATTATGATTGACATGTGAGGTTTTCATTCCCACGACACTTGCAATCCAAGTTGAGTCTATGTCTTCGGGCAGAATTTTATCGATGGCTGTCTCTATGCGTCTAAGTTGCTCGTCGTACATATTGCTATATTGACTGCTTGCAGCGCAAATTTCCAGCTAAAGGCCAGAAATCGCACTGAGCGAGTTAGTTGTATATATTTATTTAGCTAATATATATTGTGTCATGGTATATCGAATGTGTGTTCTTGCTTTTTCCGCGATTGCGCTTATTGCCTGCAAGAGCACTGAAACGCCTGAATCAGTATCAATAACTCCACCTCCTGTATCTGAAGGAATTGATATCAATTTGGGGGGCTTTGCCTGGATATTCGAATTCGAGGAAACAGCCAGATTCCCCGGCTACCGAGGAATTTTTCTGAGCAAAGATGGTAGATTGCTCTTGATCAATTTCCCAAATGAGATAGGTGACAAATGGGAAATTCAAGGAAATTGGCTATCGCTAAGCTTTCTGCAAGGCGCTCCAGAATTGATGGATATACCCTTAACCAATAATTTTTTTATTCTCGTAGACGATGTTGAAGACGGCTTTCCAAAGCATATAAGACTCATTCCCGAGTACCACTGCGATACCATGGGAATATCCCTTATACGCGGCACCGCCGAAGTGGATCTTGTGGGGAATTACTGGCTCCTCAAGACACTCGTAGGAGCTGAGGATGTTAACTGGCCCATCGATACTGATATACACATGATTCTACTTCCGGGCGAAAATGGCCTTAGCATTCTAAGCTACGGTGGTGTTAATCGATTCAGGGGCAGTATTGAGCTCGGAGATGAGTTATTTAAGGTGGGTCCCCTGGCAAGTACACTCATGAACGGCCCCTATTTAGACTTCGAGAATTACTATGTTTCAGGTCTCACGAGTGTGAACAGTTACATTCAGGTGGATTTCAACCTTTTCCTATATTCCGACACCATGCCGGTAGTCGCTTTTCGGGCCCACATATTCGACTAAATCACGCCTCCAGCAAGATTGTCACTTCCCAGCCATCTCAATCCGTGCACAAATTGAACACAAGAATCGCTGGAGCAATCCTGTACGTGGATAAACGATGAGTTCCAGGCCTAAACTACTTGTTCGCGACAATCTTTTCGGCCATTTCGTAACCGACGCTGAGTATTCGTAAATTGAGAGAATTGTATTTGCGGTTTCGAGAAGAAATCACCTCATCCAAGGCCGCTTCGATTGATTTCATTGACACCAGGTTAGGTTTCAATCGCAATAGGGCACCAATGGCCACCATGTTTGCCGCCCGTTCAGTTCCATTTGCCAGGGAGATATCAGTTGCATCGAGCGGAAAGCTAAACAAATCCGAACGACTTGGCGCAATCGCTATCAACGAGCGATTCCAAATCAGCATGCCCCCGAGCCTTATTCTGGGCAAAAATTTCACCAGTGAGGGACCATTTAAAGCTATTACAACACTGGGGCATTCAATTACCGGCGAAGGTATGTCCTCAGTGCTAATTACCACAGAACAATTTGCCGTCCCACCTCGCATTTCAGCACCGTAGGAGGGGATGTGTGAAACCTGAAGTCCCCGGCGCATAGCAGCGACACAAAGCAACTTGCCCGCTAGTAAAACACCCTGCCCTCCGAAACCAGCGATGACTATTTCTTCGGTCACGAAGCTTCTTTTTCCACTGCTGCTTCCATGGGCCTATCACGAAATTTCTTTAAGGGGAAGCTTTTAAGCATATCAGTTTTTATCCATTCCGCCGCAGTTGCCGGTTCAACACCCCAGTTAGTTGGGCACATAGAAAGAATTTCCACAAAGGAATAGCCTATGCCTTCTTTTTGATAACTAAGCGCCTTCAGAATTGCCTTCTTAGTTTTCTTAACCGCACCCGGATTATGAACCGAGGTTCGTTCAATGTAGGCGGGTGCTACCAAAGTATCAATCAACTCACAGGCTCGAATCGGGTAACCCACCTCAGTACCGTCTCTTCCATGGGGTGTGGTTGTGGTTTTCTGACCCTCCAGACTAGTTGGCGCCATCTGGCCACCGGTCATACCATAGTTTGCGTTGTTGACGAAAAAGACTGTAATTTTTTCGCCACGGTTTGCCGCATGCACTGTTTCGCCGACACCAATGGCCAGCAAGTCGCCGTCACCCTGGTAGGAAATGACTATTCTATTTGGTAGAGCTCTTTTCAATCCCGTGGCCACCGCTGGCGCCCTGCCATGGGCCGCCTCCAGCCCATCCACCTCGATATACTTGTAAGCCAGCACCGAGCAACCTACAGGCGCGATGATTATCGTTTTGCCAATTATGTCAAGCTCCACCAAAACTTCGGCAATAAGCTTATGAATAATCCCATGTCCACAGCCAGGGCAGTAGTGGGTTCTAACATCACTTAGTCCCTCAGGACGCCTGTACATGGGTATGGTCTTGATGCTCATAACTGTAAATCCTCCCTATGATATCATCGAGTGTGGGCACCGCCCCCCCCGCACGACCATAAAAATCCACCTCGGCTTCTCCGTTCACCGAAAGTTTCACATCCTCAATTAGTTGTCCCAAACTCATCTCCACCGTTAGAACTTTTTCCACTTCTTTGGCAAATTCGTTTAGTTCTCTATCGGGAAAGGGCCAAAGGGACAGTGGTCGAAACAAACCCACTCTTGTGCCTCCGGTTCGCAGACTATCCACCGCCTTCCTGGCTACTCGGGCCGCCGCACCATAGGCAACAATCAGCCATTCGGCATCCTCACAGCGATACTCATCCACGTGCCTGACTTCTTCGGTAATCTTTTCATATTTGTCCTGAAGATGGAGATTGTGTACCTCTAATGCACTATCGGGAACCAGCCTCAGAGATGCGATTATGTTCTTGCTCTTACCTTCAGATCCCCTTACAGCCCAGGATTTCTCGAATTTTTTCCCATTAGGCTTTGGAAGCGTTAAAGGTTCGGACATCTGGCCTAAATAGCCGTCTACCAAAATAAGGACTGGTATTCTATACTCATCTGCCAAATCAAACGCGTCTACAGTGAAATCTGCCAGTTCCTGAGCGTTGCCCGGTGCAAGAACGATGGTGCGGTAGTCGCCATTGCCGCCCCCGCGGGTTGCCTGAAAGTAATCTCCCTGAGAACCGGCGATGCCGCCGAGTCCTGGCCCGCCACGCATAACATTAACCAGAACACAGGGCAACTCCGCTCCCGCTAAATAGGAAATGCCTTCCTGTTTCAACGCCATCCCCGGCGACGAAGAACTAGTCATAGTTCTAACCCCACCGGCAGAGGCGCCCATTACCATGCTTATAGCTGCAAGCTCACTCTCAGCCTGAATGAATGTGCCTCCCAGCTCCGCCATCCGGCGAGCCATGTAGACGGGTATTTCATTCTGTGGCGTAATCGGATAAGCAAAATAATGCCTGCAACCAGCAATAAGAGCTGCCTCTGCCAAGGCCTCGTTTCCCTTCATCAGTACTTTTCCCAACATTTAGACCGCCTCCGCCTCTACAAACTTATCGATTTCGATTGCGGCATCTGGACACATGAGCGCACAGGCACCGCAGGCAATGCATATGGATTCATCAATACAAACGGTATAATGAAGCCCCTGGCTGTTTAGTTCTTTCGACTTGGCCAGTATCTTTTTTGGGCAGTTTGCAATACACAAACCACAACCCTTGCATCTTTCTTTATCTATTATTGGCACTCCCCTGTTGCCATTATTTCCCACTCTAAGGACCCTCCAACTTTTTTATTATTGACAAATTAAGCCATTTGTCATGAAAGCGCAAGGTTTATTTTGATTATTCTTCAAGATAAAAACACTTTTCTTGTAATATTTCCGGTTTTTTTGAGCTTAGTTCCTAATCACTAGTATGTAATTACTAGACTCTTTTCGTTGTTTTTAATCTTGCTACTGGAAATTTTTCAAGAATATGACGGGAAAAGGTTAAAATTCACTTCTAAACGCAGTTTTGCCAGTAAAAGTCTTTTCAGTTCGTAAATGCTGGGAATAAGTTGCTTCTTATTGAGTATACAAATGGTAGTTTTATACTATTTTTAGTCGATTTTGTAATCTTGAACGCTATGTGGATTCATCCTAATACGTACCAGTGCACGATATATGCCATTACTAAGACCGATTTGGGGGAAATCAATCAACGCCACTCTGGCTTGTACACTTTTAGGGCGATTGAAATTACGTCTCATGAGATAGTTCTTGACAGCCTCCTTGATAGCCATTTCCAACGCCTCACGTCGAGAACCTCCCATAGTTGGTGAATTGCCTTCGCCGGCGGTAAATGGGAACTGGGTACTTCTCCAAGCTTCAAGACGTTTTTGTTGCGCGGAATCGCTTGAGTATTCCATAAGCACGTACGTTATCCCATCTATCTTATCAGCACTGAGCGTTTTCAGCTTTTCATCTCCTGTTGGTATTTGTGCCACGAGTTCTATTGTGAATTTCTCTTTCACTCCCCGACTGCTGAATGGAGGAACCCAAGTGACTATATATCCATATATCATGCCCGAAAAAATCCACCTGGCATCGTCAATTAATTCATTGGCACTGTGGTCGGAATAGTCTTGCACGGTGGTTTCGATGGGCTCTGGAAACAGTTGGAATTCCCCCCGCAAGGGCTCTGCGGCCAAAGGAACGCTTACCTGAATCAGCAATAATCCGCTCCCAAGCAACCACCAGCCAAACGGCAAGCGCCGAATTGCAGCTGATTGTAAAACAGCATCGTCGTATCTCAGTGCCAGTTCCTCATCGCCTTGATTGGATTTATTCTTAGTCGTATGGAGAAGTATAGCAAACCGAAAGCTAGGCCACTAAGATGTGTGAGATGTGCTGCGTTGCCCCCAAATTGAAAGACATGAGAAAGCAAATCAATTGCCGCGAATACCGCCAGGAGTATGGGTGCCCTCATCGGGATGAGCCCGAATAGCAGAAGAACAGCACGTGGCTCCAATATCGCATATGCCAACAGGACCGCATATATGGCTCCTGAAGCGCCGATTATTGGTGTGAAACTGGCGCGAGACATGTAGGCTACCACCGAGAAAACCCCGGCTAGTGCGCCGCAGATTAGATAATAGGCGAGATATTCCCCACTTCCGAGATGCCTTTCCACGTGATGTCCAATGGAAATTAGCACTATCATATTGAAGATGATGTGCATGAAGCCGCTATGCGTGAACATGTAGGTTATGGGTGTCCAGAGGAATTTCCTGAGGAGTAAACCGTGTGCATAGATGGCCAGATACTCCAGAATACCCGGCGACAGGTACACCAGAAAGAAAACTGCAATATTTGCGGCCACAATTATTAAGTTATAATTGTAGACTCTTCCACTTGTTCTCATAACAGGTTTTAAGTTTAGCTTAAATTCATTCTGGAGTTCAATAACACAATGGTGCACAGCCGACGATTGGTTGTTGGACACATGAGAAGATGACAGGCCCGTCATGAAAGTGCCAGCACCACGAGACGACTGGTAAACGTAATTCAATTAACGGCGTAGAGACGGAAACCTCGATAAGGTATGCCGGTGCTATGAATTATGGTGTCGGTAATAAGCTGTAACCTACCCCGTGTCTCCGAGAAGTCGTATTCCAGTACGAATTCCGGCTGACTCCCCTTCAGATAAGGGAAGTAGTCTATTTGCAGGGATTCCGGAGGTAGAAGATTTTCGTTTTCCACGGAAACAATTGCTATCAGCAGAAAGCGACGAAAGCGGATTATCCACCAGGCCTGGCGTTCGTCGAAATGTCCATCAAGTCGTTCTCCGTTTCTTAATACATCTTTGTAGTAGTTCGCGACATCCTCGATATTGTTCGACTTCTTTGCTTCGACTGAATTCGGCATCCAACCCAGGGTGACTGATTCTTTGAGAGTGCTCATGTAGCCCCAAGCCCCTTCGAGAGCACCCATGGTTTCCAGCAAGGGGCGCCGCGCGGGTCCAACCCCGAGAAAACGTGCAACAAACCTCTTCATATGCGCCCGTTCACGCCGTGGCTTGCTTTCCTTTTCTCCCGGGTTAATTGAAAGCGGCACTGAAAATTTCAACTTCCGCCCCAGATTGACGTGCCTAAGTTTCTCATCAAGTGCAAAGGTAGTTTCAAACCAGGCTCGGTTGGCCTTACTTTCAGCGATGTCATCTTGCACAAGATCGATTCCATGGATTCCAAAAGTCTCGATTTGCATCGGGTTGCCCTCTGCCATCACGCCCATATTATTTCGAACCCCGCCTTTGCGCACTATCTGGGCGATTGTTTTCAGATGGCTCAGATTCAAACCCACATCTTTTTGACGGCTAGCCGCTCTAGTACCACTTAGACTTAAAAAATCAAAACCGTAACGATCGCGCCAAAGCTCGAATATCCTGCCCCAGTAGGACAGCGCGACATCACTATAATCCAGTGCAAGAGAGCAGAGTTGTTTATCATCAGCTTTGCTTAGCGGCGCCAAACCAGCCTGACTAAGCGCGCTTGCATAGTCACTGAATTTGAGTCCCTGTTTTGTTCGCTTAAGCGTGGACACAATCGATTCAACTTGTCGATTGAGGATACTTTGATAGGCTTTGTCGGAATTGAATTCTCCGCCTTTGGTCCAGAGAAACAACTGGGGTTTATTGTAGACCACGGCAGCCTGAATATGAACGCTACTATCTAACTGATAACCAACTGCCAAATCCAGTAGATGAGCCGCTTCGACGAGAGCTCTTATCTGAATCGCGGAATCAAATCCAACTTCGAGAGCCTGGGGTGACGCCAATGTACTACGCACTATCACATGAGACTGGAGTCGAGCAAGATTGGGGCCCTCGCCGATAGTAAAGGGGGCGAGGATGATGGCCCGTGTACGAAGCGTGGTGAGATACATGGCGGTACTCAAGATATTTGCCGGACAATCTTGAGTGCCGGCGGCGCGGATATTTATCAAAGTGTAGTCATATTCGCTCATCCATCGGGTGTCGCGTCGTCTAAGAATGGGACTCTCAGCCGAGTGCATTAACAGCACTCGATTGAAAAAATCTGCAATTAGCGGAAGCGGGAGCGATACCAGAACTGTTCCGCTGTACCGCAAGTAGCCCTCTGATTCGTATTCGCGAAAGAGCTCTGCCGCTTGACTGCTTTGCTGGGAACTGGATGGCAGATTGTGTGCCAGCGTTTTCCACAAATGATGAGGAGGAGTATTCATAAATTTATGATATCATATAATGGAGTTTTATTGGATTTTCTGAACACAAAAGCGCTATATTTGGGGTGTATCGATGGCGCAAAACTTGACTGTACACTGATGTTTGGATACCGGACTGAACGATTGAGGTTGACGCAGGTGTGAGAACGGAACAAATTTGATGCGAGAATTCTGAACATGCAGGACAGGAAGAGGGCGGATTACTATGCCATGGAGGCTAGACGACTTGGTTATCCTTCTCGCTCGGTTTTCAAGCTGCAGGAAATTCAGAGGAAATGGAAACTGTTAAAGGAACCAATACTGGATGTAGGAGCGGCGCCGGGTGGATGGACGCTTTTTGTGCTTAGAACCCTGGGACTCGGGACGCGGATAGTTGCTATTGATCTCGAGAATTTGGATGTCAAGGCGCCACCCGGCTGTAAGATCAGTTTTTTAAAGGGTGATGTTTTTTCGCAGGAGGGGATGGAGTTTGTGAAACAGGGGGGGCCCTATGGGTGCGTGTTAAGCGATGCCGCGCCTGCAACGACTGGTAATCGAGTAGTGGACACTAGTCGCTCTTATAATCTGGTCTTACAGATTATAAGTATTGCGGAAATGAATTTGGCGGTTGGAGGCAATCTAGTGCTCAAGCTTTTCCAAGGAGGTGATGCAGGAAAAGTGCGGGAGAGAATGGAGATGATTTTTGGCAGAGTGAAATTGTTTAAACCAAGGGCGGTGAGACAGAACTCGATGGAGGTTTATATCATTGGTATGGGACACCGCCCGTAAAAATTGCCAAACCAGATGCCGGGAAGGCACACACGCTGGGTGGTAATAACCTGCGATATCACTCGAAATGAAAAACTCGGAATGCGGCAATCTTTATTTGGAACAATCAGAGGCGAGCTTGATGATAATCAGGATTGAGCGCTACTTCGCGTTTTTGGTAAGTAAAACCGGCTAGACGTCCGAATAGAACGAGAGCCGCTGTTCTTCTTGCACTGAGTTTGTCTGGACATCGCCAAGAACTGTGTCATTTGAACCTTTCCTATGCTTTTTTTGACAATGCATGATAAGATGCTGATCAAATGAATAAGCATCATGAAACAGGTTCGGAACCTGCAAAATTTGATGGAAGGATGAAAAACATGTCGAGCATTGTTTTTTATGTGACGGTTAGGGAAGATTATCAAAAAGCACGAGAAGATTACTTCCCTCACATTGCAGCTTCCTACACAACGATCTCAAAAAGTTTCACCAAGGGAAAATCCTATCCTGTTTTGGCAGTTAGGCATATGACTATGATTGCAGAAGATGAAAAAAACGTGGAAACTTCACAGTTCCTGGTTCCGACGGAGAGCGGAAATTTCATTTGGGTGCAATCAGAGATTTTTCGTTTCTCCGGTTTGAATCCCGAAAGCAAATAACGAATGTGAAGGTTGCAACTGCGCTAGATATCCAGCGTTTGGACAGCTCTGCAATCGTGAACTATGGAATAAGTGAGTCCATTTTGATGGAAAATGCGGCTATCGCCGCACGAGGGGTGATTGCCAGACGCTGGGGGGTGCCTGGAAGACGGGTGTTGGTGGCTTGCGGACCGGGAAATAACGGGGGAGATGGATTTGCACTGGCAAGGTTGCTATATTCGCAGGGCGCGACTGTTACTGTGTTGGTGGCTGGTAGATCGGATATAAACAGCAGAGGTGGCGCGACTGTCGGAGCCGCAACAAACAGGGGTTTTGACAATTCAAGCAGGCTCCAGGATTCGGAAGGAGCCGCGGGAGATAATCTGCGAATTGCGCAGCGCTTGCCTCTGAAATTTCTGCAATTATACTCGCTTACCAGTTTGCTCGCAAAAACGGATTTTGATTCGTTTGATGTTATTGTCGATGCTCTTCTCGGGGTGGGACTCTCCCGCAATCTGGAAGGCCCGATGGCAGCTTTAGTTGAGAGAATTAATGCCTCTGATACTCCGATTTTATCTTTGGATATTCCCTCGGGAGTGAACGCTGATACTGGGGAGGTGCTCGGAGTGGCAGTTCGAGCGGAAGTGACGGTTGCCTTTGGGCTTTTGAAAAGAGGAAATTTGCTATATCCGGGATTCGACTTGGGGGGTGATTTGTATTGCTCGGAGATCTCTTACCCGCCGGAGCTGTGCAACGATGATTCGATTGCTCTTTCGGTGAATGTGCCGCCAGTACTGAGCGCGAGAGAACCAGCGGGACATAAGGGGACTTTCGGGAAGATTCTGATCGTTGGCGGTTCGCCTGGATATTGCGGAGCAGTGGCGTTGGCGGGGGGAGCCGCACTGAGGAGCGGTGTGGGCTATGTCTACTTGGCGATTCCCTCGGCTATGGTTTCACAGGCTTTCCCGCTAGTACCGGAGGCGGTGTTCTTACCTCAGGGCGAATCGAGCTATCTGGGGAGTGAGCATCTTCCGAAGCTGCTTGAAGCTAGCAGTCGGGCAGATGCGGTTGTCCTGGGGTCGGGCCTTTCCACTCAACCAGAATCCATCCGACTGGCGCTGGAACTCATTGCCTTGATAGAAGCACCGCTTATTATCGATGGCGACGGACTTACTGCGCTAGCCGGTCGCGATGAGTTGAGTCGAAGTCGAACCCATCCTACCTTTTTAACTCCACACTCGAAAGAAATGGCCCGGCTTCTTGGTTCATCACCGAGCGAGGTGTCGACACGACGGATTGATACCGCCCTGGAAGCAGCCGATCGCTATGGGGCCATGATTGTTCTCAAGGGAGCACATAGCATCATTGCCAATCCCAATGGGAAGCTTTGGATAAACCTAACGGGAAATGCCGGAATGGGAACTGCTGGTTCGGGTGATGTGCTTGCAGGTTTACTCGGAGCTCTGGCGGCCTCGCATCCGAATCTGGATTCTGCTGATCTCCTGCGTTTAGCTGTTTATCTACATGGGCTTGCGGGTGATTTGGCATCATTGAACCTTGGACAAATCAGTCTAAACGCTCGTGATATTGTTACTTTTTTGCCCCAAGCCTTCATGGAACACAAAAAGAAACTTACTTTCAACCCATTTTCCGGCAAAATAATGCAAATCTAATTTCTGCAGTAACACGGAGGTAGCGATGATAGTCTATTGCGTGTCGGTATCAGTGAAACATGGATGCGTGGACAATTTCATAAAAGAAACTAGCATCAACCGTGAGGAAACCCTGAAAGAGAAAGGGAACCTGCGCTTTGATATACTTCAAAGTGAGAACGAACCTGGCCGTTTCATGCTATACGAGGTTTATCGTTCAGAAGAAGCGGTGAGGGCCCATAAGGAAACTTACCATTACAAGAACTGGAGAAAAAAAGTTGCGCCTTGGATGGCCTGCGACCGACAGGGCGAAAAATTTCTTGCTATCTATCCAAAAGAAGACGAAGATTGGTAAGCGCATTTCGACACAAAGGGAATTCTAATCTCATTTTTGGCGCCGGTTCCGCGGCAAGTTTACCAGAGCTTGTCTCAAAGGAAGGATTGATTCTCATACTTACCGGCGGCCATTTTCTACAAAGCCAAGCATGGACGCTGCTTGAAACCGGACTTAAAAAAGCTGGCATTGCTTATGTGCATGAAACAATCAGCGGAGAGCCGTCGCCTGATACTGTCGATAGCTTAGTGGAAATCGCCAGGGGAGCCGCCGCCGTGTCGGTGCTGGCAATTGGCGGTGGCAGTGTGCTTGATGCCGGCAAGGCCGTTGCGGCAATGGTATGTCACGAAGGCAGTGTGATAGAATATTTGGAGGGTGTCGGCACCCGCCTTCCAGGCGGTCGTACGCTACCTATGATAGCCGTGCCTACAACCGCTGGAACTGGCAGTGAGGCGACAAAAAACGCCGTAATCAGCAAGCATGGAGATTCCCCCTTTAAAAAATCGCTTCGACATGATGCCTTTGTGCCTGCTACTGCCGTTATAGATCCCGAACTCACGCTTGGCTGTCCGATGAATGTGACATTGGCCTGCGGCATGGATGCTCTTTGCCAGCTTATTGAATCCTATATCTCAACCAGAGCCACTCTGTTTACAAACATGTTGGCCAAAGAAGGACTGCGGTTATTTGGCAGCGCTTGCGAACTTCTTTCCGGAGAAGAGCTTGGAATCAACGAAGAAAGTCAAAGGGGCAGTTTGGCGCTGGCGGCATATCTTTCCGGTCTCTGCCTGGCAAACGCGGGGCTTGGAACCGTTCATGGCCTTGCAGGACCGCTTGGAGCTCATCTGGAGATTCCTCATGGACTGGCCTGTGCACTGTTAGCCGTCCCTGTGTTCCGCCTGCTAGTCAAACGGCTTTCCCAAGATAGCAATCAGGCTGTGCTGGATAAACTCGCATTTGCCGGGGCTCAAATAAACCGTGGTTCCAATGCCAATCCTGGGGCCCGGGATGTGGAGTGTTTAACAGACCATTTAGAGAACTGGGCGGGGAGATTGAGGCCGCTGGTTGACTATGGGCTTGAGCGCTCCGACATAAACCTCATCGTAAGTGCTTCAGACAATAAGAATTCTCCCGTGAACTTCAGCTATTCCGAGCGCCGAGAGTTTCTCCTTCAACTCATCTAGCTGCCACTGCCGGTTCAAACACTGCCTATCTCCTCAACAAGGCTATTGCTGCTTACAAATCATCGCGCCGCCAAGACAAACATCCTCGTGGTACAGCACCGCGAATTGTCCGGGTGCCACACCCCGGTCTGCTTCATCCATATCCACCCGCAATCGCCCCCTTTGCTCAGAACCAAGTTCGTCGATTGTAGCTCCTACGTTTTTGGGACCATGCCTCAACTTCAGGTTAACCCGAGTTTTTCGCGGTGGACCGGAAATCCAATTTGGTCTTTCAGTAACGAAGGAAGTGCGTGCCTTCGCCTCCGCATCCATGCCTCTCGCTATCGTTACCGTGTTCTCTTCGTGATTTTTGGCTACTACATACCAGGGACCACCCGAAAGCCTCAATCCCGTCCGTTGACCGATTGTATAGAACCAGCTGCCCCTTTGAGTGCCAAGTTCCCTACCTGTCTCAAGTTCCAATATTTTTCCATTCTTCTCTCCCATATAATGCCGCACGAAATCTCGATATTTTATTTTCCCGAGGAAGCAAATGCCTTGACTGTCCTTTCTCGTCTTCGCCGGCACATTTAACTCCACCGCCAGCCGACGTACTTCGGATTTGGTCATTCGACCAATAGGGAACATTGCCATCGAGGCTTGCTCCTGTGTAAGTTGAGAGAGGAAATAGGTTTGATCTTTGATTGGATCGGGTGATTTTCGGATATAATGGATTCCATCGAAGCCCCGAGTGCAAACCGCGTAGTGACCAGAAGCAACCTTATCCAGGGATTCACCGACACGGTGAAAAAAGGTATCAAACTTGATTAGTCGGTTGCATAGAATATCCGGACTTGGCGTGCGACCGGCTTTCAATTCGGCCAAAGTGTAGGAGACTATGCGCTCCCAATACTCTTTTTGTAGACTTATTACTTTTAGTGGTGTTTTCGCGATATCACAAACCGCGCGCGCGTAGTTCAAATCTTCCTCCCAAGGGCAAGTCCCCAGAGAGGTGAGTTCATCTTCGAGCCATATTTTTAGATAGTATGCGTGGATCGTTGCCTCAGGATAATTCTTTTTTATAGATAGTAAGGCTGTTGAGCTATCCACACCCCCGGACAACAACACTCCTATTTTCATCCAGACATCATCTCATTACGTGTATCGGAATTGCAAGATAGGCATGCATATAGTGAGGTGTTGGTAGATTCACCGATCGGTTACGGAACTTACTCAGTAACCCAATCCAGCAATTTCTCTTGGTCTTAAAACAAAATCCAAGTTGCCGATGTTCTCATCCAATTGCTCACCAGGAAATAGAATCGATATTGCTGTTGCGGTTGGCAATTCTCCGATGGTTTCTTTGCAAAGCCAAGCGGCGAATTCACCAAGTTCAGGCTGATGCCCACAGGCCAGGAGGTGGCTGGCATCATCCCTGTAAGTTTTGACAGCGTTTATCCAATCGGCCATGTCCGCTCGGTAAAGTTCGTTCACCCTGACAATCTTCGGCGTGGCCGTTGTCCAGGCTTCAAAAAAAAGTTCGATGGTTTCACTCACCCTTCTTGCCGGAGAAACGAGAGCTATCTCCGGTAGAGGCATACGTCCGGCACAGGCAGCACCAATGATTTTTGCATCCGAACGGCCACGGCTATTCAGCGGCCTATCTATATCGGCGAGTTCGGTGTTTTTCCAGGAACTCTTTGCATGCCTCAGAAGGGTTAATCTTTTCACGTAGATGAGTATAGCACATGCGACGCCGGTGGGAAGAACAATTGATGCCTGACTTGAAAATATAGATTAGGCTATTTAACCTATTGGCGTTTAAAAAAGTGGGCATGTGAAATCTCTCACAAGCCCACATAAGGATTAAGTTTCCCTGGATGGTCCAACACTAGTGGTTTCGGCGCTCGCTTCCCCATTAGTCTCAGCACAGTGCTTATTGAAATGTTCCTTCATCTCTTTCTTCCACTTCTTCCCACCGCGGCCTTTTTTGCACTTGCACTTACACCGTTTTCCACAGATGTTGCCAAAAAGGAACTGGGCTAGAACAATCAGGCCCACCCCTTGCCAAAACGAAATTACTGGCAAACCGAAAATCTCAGTCATCAACACGTTCCAAATCAGCATGAAAACCCAAGCAGCAAGGAACAGCAAACCCGGGATAATTATCACGCCTCCCAGGATTTTCCAACCAATCCACTTCTTATTCATCATCCTACCTCCTGTAGCATTACGATATTCTTGTAATCGTCGAGGTATTCTCTAAGCCGGATAATGGCATAACGTTTCCTCGACATAGCTGTATTAATCGAAATATTCAATAATTCCGCCGTCTCGCGAAAAGTATAACCGTAAACCGTTTGAAGGAGAAAAACCTCTCTCTGACTCTCAGGCAACATTTCGATGGCCTCTTCCAGGGCCTCATAGGTCTGCGCTCTTCGAAATATCTCCTCTGGATCAAGAACAGCAGTTTCATCAAAAAATTCTATGGAAGTTTCGGCCAGCGCTTCCGAATTCAATTCGAAATGTTGCTTGTCCCTGCCTCTCCAAGTGTCAATCACTGCATTTCTTGCACTTACATAAAGCCAGGAAACTAGATTGTTGGCATTATGAAGAGTTGTCAAAGCACTCGCAGCCCCGGCAAAAATATCCTGCAATATATCCTCCGCATCCTCGTTCACCTTCAGGCGAATTCGAATCCATTTGAGTAAGCGCGGACCTTCATCTCTAAAAATTTTTTCCAAAACTACCATATCAATTCTTGATACTAGACGGAAAATTATACTTTTTCGTCTAATTCCTCAAATACACCCCCTGTATGAGATGCCTGATTCATACCCACAATTGAATTTTGGATATCCATCAAGTTTCGCTAGCCATTCCACTGCAATTGCTCGCAATCTCCAAATCCACTACCTCAATCAACAAGAATTCTAATCCCTGAAACTCAACATCAACGCTTGCATTGAAACTCAGTCTTAGTATATAAATCAAACGTCGTATGCGAAAGGAATTTTTCCTCACCGATTGACACCGGATATGAGCTGACACCTGAAGTGAGAGCGTTTTCAGTAAAAACCTAATTAGTACTTTGTGGAGATTATAGTGGATCTAACTCAAATTTTTAGCGGATATGGTTGGATATTTGTTCCAATTGGATTGTTCTTGGGTTTGCTCGGTTATCGAGCTTATCGGATATCGCTCTTTTTAGTCGCGCTGTTAGCAGGACTCGCGCTCGGTGTATGGGTTGGTTCCAAAAGCGAAAACAGCCAGTTGTATCTGATATTGGGCTTAATAATCGGAGCGATCCTTGGACTTGTATCGCATTTTCTGGTCAGACTCAGCTTCTTTGTGCTCGGCATGGTAGGAGGATTAGTACTTAGCTTCCCTATTATCGAACAAGCTGGATGGGACCTGGAGGCCACTGGGAAACTTATCTTGCAGTTGGCATCTAGCCTCGTCGGCGGAATACTTACAGTATTGTTGTACAGAAGTCTAATTCTTGTCTTCACTTCAGTAGTCGGAACCTACCTAATCTACCATTCCACCATTCACTTTTTCCCCTCTAATTCAGATAACTGGTCGTGGATACTTTATGCTATACTTCTATTGGTATTTATAGTTGTTCAAATAAGCTCTCGTAAATCTCACCCAAATCCAGTCGAAAGGAATCGCTAAGTCTACTGGGTTTTGTCAATCTTTTTCACCTCCAGCGCACACCCAAGAAAGTTTCTTAGCGTCTCTGCCACCTCCATTCCAACACCCGCTGTTTTCGCGATTTCATTCAAAGTCCGATCATATATACCCTCAAGGGATTTGTACTGCCCAAGCAACTTCGCGCTTCTGGCAGGTCCAATACCCGGAACCCCCTCAAGCGTTGTTAATTTAACATCTTTTGCACGCAAACGTTGGTTGCGGGAAGTCGCGAATCTATGTGCCTCATCCCGAACGTACTGCAAAACCCGAAGTCCGGGATCGCCCTCGGGCAATTTCACCGCTTTCGAAGAATCGGGTTGCCAGAGCTCTTCATTTTTCTTGGCTAAACCCACAAGAGAAATTTTGTCGTTGAGATTCAACGCTTCCAATACTCCCCAAGCAGCCGATACCTGTCCCCTACCTCCGTCGACAAGGATTAAATTCGGCAGGGGCTTCTCCTCATTGAGAAGCCGTTGATAACGTCTTGCCACCACCTCGGCAATTGCCTTGAAATCATTAACTTCACCACCTGTGCCAAGTATTTTGTAATGTCGATAAGCTGCTCTATCTGGCCGTCCATCCACAAATGAAATCATAGACGCAACCGTATGCCTTCCACCAAGCTGAGCGATATCAAAGCCCTCGATCCTCCTCGGAATGCTTGGAAGGGAAAGAACCTGCTGCAGCATTGCCAAGGCAGGTCGATCCCCTTCCTTATACACTAAAAAATCCAATTCCGCTCCAGCGTTTTGTCGAGCCATTTCTTGAATAACAAGGTCTTTCTTCTTATCGGGAATCGACAATTTCGGGGCTGAATTCCCATTTTCGGCAAAAAATCTCTCCACAAGTCTGTCGGGACGCTCGGGCAAATAAATCCTACTTGGAATTTCCCTTCCAGTTTGACCATAATACTGAATAAGAAATTCAGGAAGAGCCTCAGCCGCCAAGCCGGCGTATTCATTTACATAGAGTTCACGATCGACAATTTGTCCTCCCCTCATCTTAATCATTGCAAACACCGCATATCGACCCGAAGCGACGTAGTCGATATAATCCTTCGTCTCATCCTTGAAGTCCACAATACTTTGCTCCGCCTCAAGAAATTCGAGGGATTTAAGAGCATCCCTGAATTCGCCGGCCCGTTCAAAGGCTAATTGCGCAGCGGCCTCTCGCATTTGTTTTTCCAGCTCTTTCTTAATCCCAATCGTCTTACCCGATAACATCACTTTTATTTTGCGTATTATCTTTCCATATTCTTCCTCACTAATCTTGTTTACGCATGGTGCCGAGCAGCGCCCGATATGATGATAGAGACAGGGTTTATCCCTTCTTCTAAACACCTTGCAACGCCTAAGCTGGTAAAGTTTGTAAATCATGTCTATATATACGTCTATAGACCTGGCATTCGGGTAGGGGCCAAAATAAATCGATCCGTCGCGGACTATCCTCCGAGTTCTGAAAACACGTGGGAAGCGTTCCGAGGTGATTCGGATAACTGGATAACTTTTCCCATCCTTTAAATCGATATTGTACTTGGGTAAATGTTTCTTAATCAGACTGTTTTCCAGAACTAGAGCTTCGAACTCAGTCCTGGTAACGATCACGTCAAAATCAACAGTTTTTTCAACCAGAAAACGTGTCTTCATATCCTTTTCACCGGTGAAATACGAGGAGACCCTGGCCCTGAGGCTCTTGGCCTTGCCAATGTAAATTGCTGTTCCCTTTTTGTCCCGCATAGCATATACACCGGATTCTTCCGGAAGTTGATGCGCCTTCTCCTTTAATTCATCAGACATTGTTTTATTCCGATACTATAAAACGAACCTCATGAGGACATATAGGTATAGAATTGTTGTTCTGCTTTCCATACTGACGCTCCCATGGCTAGCTGAAGCTGAAATCCTTCGCTTCGGGGGGGAAGAGGGATGGAATCAGGTGAAAACACAAGGGCTTCGCAAAACCATAGCCTGGCGCGATACCGATGCACTTGTACTCTCTCCGCTCAGTCACAACACTTCCACCACCTCATTGAGCAATCACAAGCTCAGCCTCATCGATATTTTTTTGTTCGCCGGACCCGTCAGTATCGAGGATCTCCCCGGACTTTACAGAATTGAAGGCGAATACGAGATTTCGCATCAAATCAGCATCCGTGGCGAAACATCTATCAGGCTCGTACCCAGCGGAATTAAACTGTTTCCAACTCCGGAAGCAATGTGGACCGCTGGCCGGGAATGGGGAGATTTCACCCTCGATTTCTGGTTGAACCCCACGAATTTGAATGACGGCGAACTTCTGTTCCTATGGAAAGGGCGGACAGCACATGGGAAGCCACAACGACTCAGCGTCCAGGTGGAGAACCGAAGACTCATCTGGAACTTCGAGAGCTTCTTCCGTTATGGTGCAGATCGCTCTTTAGTAATACAACTTCGAAGTACGCCCCTTGTTCCCGGAGAATGGCGACACCATCGTATTCGGTATAAAAGTGATGATAGTAATCCCGGGCGTTCCGGCGCATCTCCCGGCTTTCTCGAATATCTAGTTGACGGCATACCCGCCGACAGCATACATACCACGCCGATTGGTGTTGAAAGCTTCGAAACTTTTACCCCTAAAATCGGTTCCCTCAGCAGGAAACCACTGTTTCTTGCACCCGATTTCAATGGTTACATAGACGAGTTCCACCTCTCTTCAATATTTGAAACGAATCCAGTCCCGAGAAATTTCTCTAATTCGGATTCGGTAAGCTTCGGAACCGGGTATACCGATGTAATTGATTCTGGATATCTGGGATCGAAAATCACCGCTCTTCGGGCCAATTATCATTCCCCAGACAAGTCACAAATTCGCTTTTTTCTCCGCGCCATGAACAAACTGGATGAAACTTGGGATATTGAGTTCCCGACTCCGGACAATCCCAACTGGATCGAAATAAAACTGGACACAGAGGAGAATACCCAGTTCACCTTGGGAAACTGGCACAGTTGGGAGGTAAATCAGACAATTACTGGTCGTTACTTCACGGTTGGTTATACATTGGAACCAGACCTTGATGCGGATATTTCGCCGGTACTTTCTATTTTGGAAGTTGAATATGAACTAAATCCGCCCCTATCTCCAAGGGGGGAAGCGGAATCATGATGGCCAATTGCTTGGAATCCTGATGCACTTAAGGAAACTGTTGCAGATGAAGGCGCTTTTCATCGAATTCGAATGTCTTTCTGCCAAACTCGGAAATAAATCAAGCTTACCTCCCGCCTAAAACTCAATCCATCCACGAAGTGGATCGAAATATCTCCCTAAATGAAGTGCAGTCCTTCGTCCATTCCAGCACGGGCACACAAGTTTCGACAAAAACAGCCTACTCCAGTAAGCCGCTGAAGCATCTTCTCAAGGCCTTCCAGCAATTCGACTTACATCTCCCCGATTTTAGCTTCAAATCGTTCTCTCTCCTTTCCCTTAAGTTCATGTTGATCTCCTCTTAACATTCTCTTAAGTCCCTCAACCTCGTTCTTAGAAAACCGAAGAGCACTCAAAATATGCTTATCAAAGGATTTAAAAGCTAACGGACACACCTTGGCACCCATTTCCCGAATCACCTTCGCATATGCCCGAATTTCCCTCTGCGCATGTTCATTCAGTCGTAATTTCAAGAAATGAAAAAGATTGTGAAGATCAATTTGCCAGTACCACTCGGTATACAGGCTAACTGGCAACACAATCCGAGCCAGCTCGCGAGCCGTTTTGACGTCCAAGAGTTTTTCATACCCATTATAGCTAAATTCATTCACCCTGCGAATAACATCGCGCACTGCATTTGCCCGTACGGGTTCCATTGATTCATTCGAACGTCCCTGTTTATTGTCTTCGCTCTGTTCCGCAATATCCTCAGGAGCCGGAAAATAAAATTCATCGGACATTACGCTGTATCTACCCGAAATTTCATTCAAACGAGCAGTTCGATGCCGCACCCATTGCCGCGCAACAAAAATGGGCATCTTCGCATGAAAAGTCAAAACAACTTGCTCAAACGGCGAGGTGTGCTCGTTCCTAAGTAGATAATCAATCAAACCCGCATCCTGGCGCATAGACTTCGTGCCACCGCCATAGGACACTCTCGCTGCCTGAACAATCCGCTTATCGTCGCCCATATAATCAACAAGTCTGACAAAACCACAATCCAACACCCGAACTTCCTTATCCAAAATCTCTTCTGCGGCAGCAACGACACAACGGCCCATACAATCCTCCAAACAAGTAATTTTATACTTTTTCGACGCAATAGTTAGCTAATCTCGTAAGCAGAGAACAAACTAATCACGGAAATATCTGGACTTCTCGTTGTTTTTCACTATTTTATCGATTAACCTATTGTGTCTTCATAGGCTTATCAAAATCTAGCTATCGATGCGGGAGATGCGGTGCATAAAAAAGAATTCCCTCAGGTTTTTTATTACGATCAAGACTTCGTAGATGTTTATGATCGCTCATGGGCATGGATGAATGATTTCTGGCGAGATGCCAAACCTTCCGCGGGTATCAATAACCCTTTTTATGCCTACAAAGAAGAGCGTTACTTAAGCCTGTACGAAAGCTGTATGGCGTCTTTTTTCCTAGTTTATTTTAACAAAAAATATCCTGTACACCTCATGCTTGATAACTTCTATTCCTTTCAAGAAGATTCCGGCGCAATAAGAGATCGGTACGACCTGGAGTCCGGTAAGCCCATTATTCACGAGAAGAATTCTGAGGGCCTCGCGCCACCATTGCTTGCATGGACAGAATTCAATCTCTATCACAAAGTAGGAGTTAAAAAGCGAGTTAGAGAAGTGATATCATCCCTCATCGCGTATCACGGCTGGATTGAAAAGACGTTCAAAGATGAAAACGGTCTTTACGCTCCGCCCCTCAAAGCCACGCTTACGGAGAATTCACCGCGGGAAGGGACAAAATACCCTCTAGACTTCAATGCGCAGATGGCCATCAATGCCCTTTATATGTCCGCCCTTGCTGATATCCTCAATGACAAGGAGCTGGGATTTCGATTTAAGCGCCAATATTTTTCCCTGAAAATCCGCATCAATACACTGATGTGGGATCCCGTGGAGAAATTCTACTACGATCTGGACGAGAATAACGAGCGCATAAAGGTTAAAACAGTAGCTGCTTTCTGGCCCCTGCTCGCCGAAATACCCAATGAAGATAGGGCTGAGAAACTCGTTGAACACTTACAAAATCCTAAGGTTTTCGGAACTGAAAATCCCTTCCCCACCTTAGCCGCCGATGAAGACATGTTCGATGAAAATGGGAGAGGATTTCGAGGTTCAGTTATTCCATTTTATACTTATATGGTGATTAAGGGCCTGGAGAAATATCAGAAATACGGATTCGCTCGAGAAGCCTCAATCCGGCACCTGTATTTTGTCCTGGATGCTTTTCACCCCGATGAATCCGGGAAAGGAACGCTATGGTATGCCTATAAACCATTTAAAGAAGGCCCCGCCCAGTGGATGGAAAACAGCAACTGGAACCGGCCCTTAGACCTTGCATGCGTGGGACTCTCCACTATTGCCCTGATGATCGAGAACATTGTGGGGCTTTACATGAGCCTGCCCCGGAAAACGGTGGATTGGTTTGTTCCCACTTTGGAACTGATGGGCATTGAGGAATTGCCGCTTAAAAGAAACCTCATCACAATTGTTAGCAACAAAACCAAGAGGGGCTGGGAGATTCGTCTCGAATCTGAAAAACTCTATTATTTCTCTATTCACCTTCTGGATAAGGGAAAGAAGAAAACGCTTCCTATCCCCTCAGGTAAGTGCTCGATGCTAATCGACAAGCTCTAGAGGCGCCCGCCGATTGTTTCGACAAGTAGCAATGTGGCGGAAAAACTGTTGTCATTATGAGGTCAACCCCTCTATTACCTGACGCCCCTTCAATGCACGCGCGACGCTGAGCCTGTCTGCATATTCCATATCTCCCCCCACCGGGATGCCTGTCGCGATTCTGCTTACTCGAAGTCCTTCGTCAGCAAGTTGTTTTGTGATGTATAGGGCCGTTGTGTCTCCTTCCAGTGTTGGATTTGTGGCTATAATCACTTCTTTGATATCCTGTTTTTTAATTCGATCGTACAGCTTCGCAAGACCAAGTTCTTCAGGTCCGACACCGTCAAGGGGCGATAGCACGCCATGAAGCACATAATAAAATCCTCGAAACTCGCCGGTTGATTCTATTGTCGCAATATCACGGGGATGCTCGACTATGCACATCAAATCCCGTTCACGCTGGAAGGAATCGCAGATTGAGCATAGCTCGGTTTCGGCGTAATTTCTACACTCTCTGCAACGCACAATGTTCTGTCGAAGTTCCCCGAGCTGAGCGGATAAGTTGCTCACAAACTCTCTATCTGTTTCCAGAAGCCAATAGCTAATGCGGGAAGCACTCTTTTTTCCGATTCCGGGAAGGCGTGAGAGTTGCACTATAAGTTGCTCAATACGCTGCATTTTTAGAGACCGCTTAGAAAGTCCGGTGAGATACCAAGTCCACCTGCAAGCTGAGACATCTCGCTCTGAAGTGTTTTTTTCATCTTCCTCGCCGCATCTGTGAATGCGGCAGCGACTAGTTCTTCGAGCATTTTGACATCGCGGGGATCTACCGCGATGGGATCTATATGCATCGAAATCACTTCCATGGTTCCATCAATCATAACCGTCACCAAGTCACCGCCGGAGGCTCCACTGGCCCGGAGTGCTTTCATTTTTGCCTGAGCTTCGCCCATTGTTAGTTGCAGTTCTTTCAGATTCTTAATCAACTCCAGCGGATTCATATATTTATCCTCAATTACAATTACTGCCGATCGCGACTACTCCCGCCAGCAACTGAGCTGGCATCGTTATTTTTTACAATAGTGCCCTGAAATACCTTGCGAACTAATTCAGACTGCGGAGTTCCATTAGCTTCTTCAATTTCACTTCCTGCCAGGTTGATGCATATGTCGGATATATTCACACCCGCTGCAATAGCTGCCTGCATCAGCTTTTCAACCTTTCCTCTTACAAACTCAACTTCGTAAGAAGTCTTGAAGCCTATATCCAGCACATCTCCTTTCCATTCCCAGCTTGCTGCCTTATCTAATGCGTCTCCCAGTAAGGGCATCTCACCGCTTACCTTGTCTAAAATAGTCTTCTGCCTATCCTGCCTCATTCCTCCATCGACTCCATCATTCTGTATGCCTTCTGTGGATTTTGGTCCATTTAGCCTGGCTTCAGAGCCGGAGACAGCGGGGGGGGGTTCATACACGTCTTTCAGACCCTCTTCTCGCTTAACTCCATGGTCAATATAGTCGATTTCAGGATCGGGGTTCCTTTTACCACCTTCGCGCGCAGTCCCTTCCTCTCTGTTCAACTCCTCTCGCAGCGATTCAATGCGAATCAACACTTCATCTGCGTTCAACCTTTCCGAAAGACTACATAGGCGCCCCACAAAAAGCTCAAGTTCGAATCTAGGGTTGAGCGAATATCGTAAATCTCTATAGAGTGAAAATGCTTCTTCAATTGCCTCTTCCAGGCGCCTTATATTCCACCTCTCTCGAGGTTTAGGTGAAAACTTCTCTGCGCTGATACCCAATAGCGATTTTCTCTCTATGCCATAAGCCAGTAGAATTAGATCTCGCAGATAGCTCACTAATTCAAGTAAAACTTGTTCCACGGCAGATCCAGCGCCTAAGATATCATCAAGCAGTTTAATCGCTCCAGCTCTATCGCCTGCAGCCGCAGCTTCCACTAAGCTAGTCATATGCTCAATTCCAACCAGGCCCATTTTTTCGTAAATGCTTGCAAGATTGATTTCTTCACCCGAAAACGAGAGTATCTGATCGAAAAGTGTATAAGCGTCTCTCATCGAACCGCCCGACTCACGAGCAATCCAGTAAAGTGCATCACTCTCGAACTCCCGATTAACCTCGGCAGCCGCCTCAACCAATTTGTCCCGAATCAACTCCGGTGCAAAAAGGCGAAATCGGAACTGCTGGCAGCGCGACCGAACTGTAGCGGGTACCTTGTGCAATTCGGTAGTTGCAAAGATGAAAATGATATATGGCGGCGGTTCCTCAATCGTCTTCAGCAGTGCATTGAAAGCGCTGTTGGATAGCATATGGACTTCATCGATGATGTATATTTTTTTATGTGAACCTTGAGGCGCATAAAGAACCTCGTCTTTTATTTCTCTTACATCGTTAACGCCTGTGTTTGATGCGCCGTCTATCTCTATAACATCCGGAGAAGTGCCCTTGGCAATTCCCACGCAGGGTCCGCAGATATCACATGGATTAAGTGTTGGGCCATTCTGACAGTTAAGTGATTTTGCAAAGACGCGAGCCGCTGAAGTTTTTCCCGTGCCCCGAGGACCGGAAAATAAATAAGCGTGGGCCGTCATACTCTTGGAGATTGCATTCCCGAGTGTCGCCACTACGAACTTCTGGCCAAGTAATTCCGAAAGATTTCTCGGTCTCTTTCGTGTTGCGGTTACTTCCATCTTGAATGATAGTCTAACCGAAAACACACCAGGCTCTCAAGCAAGAGAGCCAACTTGTCCAGCATCAATTGAATTTGGCAGACCACATCCCAGCGCAAATACTAAAGGCGGCGAAGTGATGTTCGAAGCTGCAGGTATAAATAGCACAAAGCAGATTGATACGGGTTTGGGATTGGAAAATTTTGGCTGGTACACCTGTTGTGTTACTTGTCGCTTCCAGAGAATTTGCGTAAGATGTATGCAAAATTGTGATAGCACTCAGCTTCGCTCAGCGGAGATTATCAGGAAGAGATCGACATTGAAAACACATTGAGGTGTTGTGCATGCAGTTCAGCATTGACAACGCGAAAATTTGGGTGCCTGGTGCTAATGGTATGGTGGGGTCCGCATTATTGCGGCGCTTGAAGAAAGAAAATGTAGAAGTTTTGGCAACTACCAGGAATGACTTGGATTTAAGAGATACGAATGAAGTCAATTTGTTTTACAAAAACGCTCGACCAGATCTTGTAATACTGGCAGCGGCCAAAGTTGGCGGTATTCACGCCAACAACACTTATCCTGCCGATTTCATTGGAGATAATTTACAGATACAAAATAATGTAATCGTACGTGCGAAAAAGCATGGTGTGAAAAAATTATTGTTTCTGGGATCAAGCTGTAGCTACCCCAAAAACTGTTCCCAACCCATAAAAGAGGAATATCTTCTCAACGGCCCCCTGGAGCCAACCAATGAGTGGTATGCTATAGCGAAAATTGCAGGAATCAAACTGTGTCAAGCCTATCGAAAACAATACGAGTGTGACTTCATTTCTGCCATGCCGACTAATCTTTATGGGCCGATGGATAGTTTTCATCCCGAAGATAGTCATGTCCCTGCAGCCTTGCTTTCTCGATTTCATGACGCATGTAAGAAAGGACAAAAGTCCGTGACTGTCTGGGGCACAGGAAAACCACTGAGAGAATTCTTGCATGTGGATGACTTGGCCGATGCATGTGTTTTCCTGCTTAAGAACTATTCAGATGCTCCCGCCCTGAACATAGGTACGGGTGAAGATATTTCGATTGGAGACTTCGCAAAATTGATCAAGACTACTGTCGGGTTCAGTGGAGATATTGAATTTGATACATCTCGACCAGATGGTACATTCAGGAAAAGACTTGATGTTTCAAAAATACACGCACTTGGCTGGCGGCATAGGATAGATTTGGAATCTGGATTAAAGCTTTATTATCAATGGTATCTGGAGGGCATGATGAAGTGACAGATAAGAAAGTTGCGTTAATTACCGGCATTACCGGGCAGGATGGAGCTTATCTGGCTGAACTGCTTCTATCTAAACAATATGAAGTACATGGGGTTAAACGACGCTCGTCGTTATTGAACACACAGCGTATCGACCACATCTATGAACACGAAGGGGCAACGAACGCGCGTTTTTTCCTACATTATGGGGATGTTACAGATGCAACCAACCTCATCCATCTCGTGCAAAAAATCCAACCAGACGAAATCTATAATCTGGCCGCGCAAAGTCATGTTCAGGTAAGCTTTGAAACGCCTGAGTATACTGCCAATGTTGATGCTCTTGGGACTTTGCGTTTACTGGAAGCAATTCGCATTCTGGGTGTGGAAAAAAGTTGTAAATTTTACCAGGCTTCTACCTCCGAGCTGTACGGAAAGGCTCAAGAGACACCCCAAAACGAAAACACGCCCTTTTATCCCCGCAGCCCTTATTCAGCCGCTAAGCTCTATGCTTACTGGATCGTCCGAAACTACCGTGAAGCCTACGGAATATTTGCTTGCAATGGAATTCTCTTCAACCATGAAAGTCCAATAAGAGGAGAAACTTTCGTAACCCGTAAGATATCTCGTGGCGTTGCTCAGATTAAGTTGGGTATTGAGACTACGCTCTGTATCGGCAATCTGGACGCCGAGCGTGATTGGGGGCACGCTAAGGATTATGTTGAAGGCATGTGGCGCATTCTCCAGCACCGAGAAGCTGACGACTTCGTCCTGGCTACTGGAGAGACCCACTCGGTGAGGGAATTTATAAACCTGGCCTTCAAGGAAGTTGGCGTCGATATTGAATGGCGTGGAAAAGGAATTGAGGAAAAAGCCGTTGATACGAGTACTGGCAATATCATTGTGGAAGTCAACCCAAAATATTTCAGACCCACTGAAGTAGACGCGCTATTGGGTGACAGTTCAAAAGCACATAAACTGCTTGGCTGGAAGCACAAAACCAATTTTGCGGATCTCGTCAAGGAAATGGTACAAAGCGATTTGCGCATAATAAGTGACAAAAAAACCAAAGGGATTGCATATCGTCCATGACATCCAATACTGCCGCCAGCCACGTTTTCCCAGTTCCGAAGGAAGGAAATAGATTTCGCTCCTCGCAAATTGATGGCTGGGAGCTGGTCTGCGATTGAGGAGTCATTTCAGTGATATCGGATTTCATCTTGTCGGAAATAGAGTTGCACCTTCGAAAGTGATCAAGCGGTGGAGATAGGAACTGTCCATTATGAGGAAACGAACTGGATTCTTGGGGAGACTAAATGATTCAACAGGCAGAGGAATCTAAGAGCTTAGAGCCCAAAAAGGAGTATTTCATCGGCTTTGATTCTGATGGATCCGTATTTGACAGCATGGAAATTAAGCATCAGGAGTGCTTTTGCCCTGCCTTTATCAATATTTACAATCTACAAGGCGTGGCAAAAATAGCGCGCGAAGTTTGGAATTTCGTGAATTTGTATTCCAAATCGCGCGGGATAAATCGCTTTCAGGCAGTCTTACGGGCGACAGACCTTCTTAGGTCTAGAAAGGAACTGAATGAAAGACATCTGCTTTGCCCGGATACGAACGAACTAAGGGCCTGGATTGAACGGGAGACGAAACTGAGCGAGGCTTCACTCAGTTTGGAAGTGCGGAGGAATTCACACCCTCACCTGCGACAGGCACTTAGTTGGTCGAGAGAAGTTAGCATAGCGATAAGAAAAATTGTACGCAATATTCCTCCCTATCCTATAGTACCGGAAATACTCAACAGGGCCTCCGGGAAAGCTGATTTGATGGTAGTTAGCCAAACTCCCGGAGCCGATCTTAAGCGCGAGTGGGTGGAATATGATATTGTGAAATATGTTCGCTTGATAGCCGGTCAGGAACGTGGAACGAAGTCGGAGCAACTGAGATTCGCAAGCGTGGGGAAGTACGATAAGAACAAGATTCTGATGATTGGAGACGCCCCCGGCGATCTTGCTGCAGCGCAAGCCAACGGCGTGCTGTTTTACCCGATAATTCCGGGAGCCGAAGAGAAAAGCTGGAAACGTTTTTCAGACGAGGGGTTGGAGCGCTTTTTCACCGGGAAGTTCTCGGGGAATTTTTATGATAACCTCCTAGCGGATTTCGATGCCGCACTCCCTGAAAATACACCATGGTAGTTAGGGTGCACTGATGATCTATTACCAGCGCGGTGGAACAGATGAGACGATAGACAATAAGGAGCTGTGCGCGGGTTTAAATGAAGCCTTGGGAAAGATTGGGCCCAGGCGTAAGGTTTGCGTGATTCCTCCGGACTTCACTCGTTTCCATTCACACGGGGGCATAATTACAAAATACCTATGGGAGTATTACGGCACCGCGCTGGTCGACATCATGCCGGCACTGGGTACTCACAGGCCGATGAACAAAGGCGAGATTAAAACTATGTTCCCTGGCTTGCCTCTGGAGCTTTTCCGCGAGCATAGATGGCGCAGTGATACTGTAACTCTCGGGAAGGTACCGCACGCTTTTATTTCGGAGCTGATTGGAACTGACTTTGAATATGATTGGCCGGCACAGGTGAATCGACTGCTGTGCAAAGGTGGCCATGATTTGATTGTTTCACCTGGTCAGGTAGTGCCGCATGAGGTGACTGGTATGGCCAATCACGCGAAGAACATATTTATCGGAGAAGGCGGCAACGAGGGAATACACAGAAGTCATTTTCTCAGCGCAGTATATGGCATAGAACGTATAATGGGCCGTATCGACAATCCGGTACGCGCGATTATTGATTATGCGGCGAGGGAGTTTGCCGCCGAGTTGCCGATTCTATACGCCCTTACCGTACTGGAAAGCGATGAGCTAGGAAAATCGGTAGTACGAGGGTTTTTCATCGGCGACGACCGCGAATGCTTTGAGAAGGCTTCGAAACTGTCAGCCGAGGTAAATATCACGATGGTTGAGAAGCCAATCAAGAAGTGCGTGGCATACCTCAATCCGGAAAAATTCCACAGCACCTGGCTGAGCAACAAAGCGATTTACCGCACTCGCATGGCCATCGCCGATGGTGGCGAACTCATTATTCTCGCCCCCGGTGTCAAAGTATTCAGTGAAGATAAGGAAATAGATTCTCTCATAAGAAGATTCGGATATTTTGGAACTGAGAAGACTCTTCAGGAACTTCGGCATGTGAAGAATCTAAGGATAAATCTGGGTGTCGCGGCCCACTTGATTCATGGATCTTCTGAGGATCGCTTCAAGATAACTTACGCGCCCGGTTTTCTTAGTCGCGAGGAATGTGAATCGGTTGGATTTGGATATACCGAGCTTGAAGCTATGCTGGAAAAATACAATCCCTCGAAGTTGAGAACTGGATGGAATCGACTGGATGACGAGGAATTCTATTATGTGGACGACCCGGCCCTTGGGCTCTGGGCTCACCCTAGTCGAATGGAAATGTGAAAGAAAGCAAGCTGAAAAATTTGATCCGGCCATCTTGGTGGTTATGAACAGAATCTGATTTCGGATATGGATGGGTGCTTTTGCTCGAACGAATCCATATTGCGTGAGTATGCAGCCCGAAATAGAGATGTGCAAAGCTATTTGCCAGCAGATTGACCAAACCACATAGGTGTTGCTGATACCCAGACTCGCCTCCGGTGCTGATGAAGCAAAAAAGTTATTATGAGGTAATTTACTTAGAACTTGATATCGAAGTATCTTCCAGCAAAACAATAGGGGAATATATGTCGAGAACTTACAAGATAGCCGCCATACCAGGCGACGGAACGGGTGCGGAAGTACTAAATGAAGGTAAGAAAGTTCTGGAAGCAACAGCATCCAAGTTCGGATTCGGGCTGGATCTGGTTGAATTTGATTTTGGAGGTGACAGGTATCTAAGAACGGGTGAAATTTTGCCGGATTCAGCTGTGAATGAGCTGAAGACATTCGATGCCATTTATCTTGGGGCAATCGGTCATCCAGATGTTAAACCGGGTATTCTGGAGAAAGGCATACTTCTCCGCCTTCGCTTTGAACTGGACCAATATATAAACCTTCGTCCGATTCGACTTTACCCAGGCGTTGAAACACCTCTAAAAAATAAGGGACCCAACGAGATAGATTTTGTTGTCGTTAGAGAAAACACAGGCGGCATTTACACAGGAGTGGGTGGTATCTCCATGAAAGGAACGGAGCATGAAACTGCTGTACAGAGCATGGTATACAATCGATTCCAAGTCGAACGCTGTCTCAGATACGCCTTCGACTACACACGACGTCATGGTAAGAAGGCATGCGGCAGGGGAACTGCCAACACACTTGGCCTAGTGGGAAAAACTAATGTGCTAACTCATGTTTTCGATCTCTGGGAAAGGGTTTTCCATGAGCTTGGAGAGTCGGATTATCTTGATATCAAACGCGAATATTACCACGTGGATGCCGCTTGCATGTGGATGGTAAAAAATCCGGAATGGTTTGATGTTCTGGTAACCTGCAATATGTTTGGAGATATCATTACCGATCTTGGAGCCATGGCCCAGGGCGGCATGGGAATTGCGGCGGGAGGAAATATCAGCCCCAAGGGTGTATCCATGTTTGAACCGATTGGGGGATCGGCCCCGAAATACACGGGGATGGGAATTATTAATCCATTGGCTTCAATTGCGGCCGGTTCTATGATGCTTGATACTCTCGGTGAATACAAAGCCGCCGAGGCCATTGAAAAGGCAGTGATAGTTGTAACAAGCACAAAAATAAAGAGCCTTGAAGCAGGTAAAATGGGATATTCAACCTGCGAGGTAGGCGACTTAGTAGTCGAGGAGATTTAGTGAACTCATCATAGTCCGCCAGGAATAGTCCATTGATCTTTTAAGGAAGTATCCAATGGCATAAAAATGCAACCGCCACCGCCAGAACCAAACCCACAAATACCTCCCCAAAAGTATGTCCAACCGTGGATGGCAAACCATCTTCCATCTCCAGGATATCCGGCGGAATGGTTCTTCTAAGCAGTTTGATAATCGTGCTGATAGATCCCCTCACCTTTATCGCATCGTGGGCGATAATCGCGGTGAAAACAGCCGACAGTGCGAAAAGAGAAGTGTCGAAACCCTCCCTCAGACCTCCCAGCAGAGTCATTGAGGCAACAGCGGCTGTGTGAGAACTGGGCATACCGCCTGATTTCAGTATATCACGCAACGCAGGAGCCTCCCCTTCGAACAAGGGTCTTATAAACTTCCAACCCTGCCCAAGAGCGATAGACACAGCGGCCGCAATGAGTGAAACCGGCAGGAAATGCACCCCTGAATGATATCCCTACCAATGCGTTGCAGTCTAGCACGATTCACAGAAGAATCATGCAACGAGATTCGCCAAGACAAGAATCGATATTTAGCTATATTGAAGCAAAGATTTGAGTCAACTCCGCCATACGTGCTGAATAACCCATTTCGTTATCATAAAAACTGGTCATTTTTACCTGGGTGTAAGGTCCGGCTTCCACTACTTGCGTATTGCGCGGAATAAACATGGAACTCCATAATTCACCCACACAGTCCCTTGAGCACTCATAGTGGTCGCTCGTCTCCAAAATCTTCCCGCTTATGCTGCTTGCATTGATTCTTCTCGCGTTCTCGGCTACTTTGGAATTAATCTCATTCTTGGTAAATTTGCCATCAAGCAGATAAACGGCTTCGGTAACAGAGCCCGTATCGGTCGGCACTCTGAGCGCGGTACCGTTTAATTTGCCGCTCAAGTGCGGAAGCACCTTGCCGGCAGCTATCGCAGCACCGGTGGACGCCGGAATGACATTGTTCAGAGTGGCACGATTCTTACCGCCTCCAAAGAAATCCTGCACCCTCTGTGTTGAGGTGGCCGCGTGTGTCGTGCACATCAATCCACTAATCACTCCAAAGCCATCGTCCACCGCCTTGGTAAGGGGAGCTAGACAATTAGTGGTGCAGGAAGCATTGGAGATAATCGTATCGCCTGCCTCTAGACTATCGTGATTTACGCCGACTACAACCGTCTTCGTATCATCCTTACAAGGCGCGGAGATAATAACCTTCTTTGCTCCCGCATTTATATGCGCCCGCGAAGCTTCGGTGCTGAGGTAAAAACCGGTACATTCCAGAACCACATCCACATCATACTTAGCCCAGGGAATTTTGCTTGCATCTTTTTCGGCATAAATCGCAACCCTGTGCTTCCCAATTTGGATAACATTGTCGCCGGCAAGCCTCACATCCACGGGAAAGCGCCCATATATGGAATCCTTTGGCAGACTCGCGGCGATTTCTGCTGCCGGAACTAAATCGTTCCCGGCAACAATTTCAATCTCATCGTTATATAAAGAAGTAATTACACGTATCACATTTTTTCCGATACGTCCCATCCCGTTGAAAGCCACTTTAATCTTGGCCATTTGATATCTCCTTGATGCAGCTCACTCGGGTTGCCAAATATGCAAGAACACCCGCTCTCTCCAGGATTTAATTCCCGATCAGCACCCAAGTGAAAATAAGACTTTTTTGTACTTTGCGTCAAGGCGCAAATACAAGCTCCTTCCAGCAACTGCGCGATTGGAAGGGGCTGCCGCATTTTTTAACACACCACATCTTATTCAAAATGCGAAGCAAGTGCAGACGAATAGCCATTATATGGAATAAAAATTACAAATGTCACTTCGAAACTTGACATATATCATATTGTTCGCTTAGCATGTGTTTGAGAAGAATTAATACTAAATCAGGAGACAGATGTGAAAAAACTACTAGTATCAGTTGTTTTACTAGCGATTATCAGCAGTGTTGTTTGCGCTGGGGATAATCAAAGTACGAAATATGTGCGATTACTTAGCCGCAATGCGGCTACCGACTCAATCGACAGCGTATACTTCAACCCAGCGGGAACGGCATTTTTACAGAAAGGCTTCCATATCCAATTAAACGGTCAAGCGGTTCGGTTGGATTACTCACATGAGCTATCATCCAAAACTCACACTATGATTAATTGGGTGCCATTTATTCCTTCGGCTTATGCAGGCTACAGCGGCGGTAATTGGGCCGTCTTTGCCGGTTACAGTATTCCTCAGGGCGGCGGAAGCCTCAAATGGAATTCTATCAAATTCTTCAATAAAGCAGCGAGTAGATTTTTAGATGGCGACTTTGAAGGCGAATCAAGCACTCATATGCTCAGTGTAGGAGCATCCCATACACTCTCCCCTATTATTGCCATAGGAGCCAGGTTTGATACCTCATTCGCTACAGCAGATTACGAGGCAGATTTCACTTTTCCAACAGCTTTGGGTGGTGCCGCTGTAAGCGGTATGGCAAAAATGTCTAAGTCTGGCATGGGATTCGGCGGAACGCTGGGCATACATGTGCAACCGAATGAGAAAATCAATGCTAGCCTGACCGTTGAGTCCACAAAGGAAATTAAGCTTAAGGAAGAGTCATCCGGCGGAGCGAGGGGAACTTTAGGTATTTTAAAAGCTAGCGCTCCCGATGAAGCCACTACGCCGTGGGTTATCAGGGCTGGTTTCTCCTATACATTCCCCTTTGAGTTGGAGATTCCCGTATCCTTTAAGTATTCCTTCTGGAAGGCCGTTGACGACGACAAAAAAGATACGATGGATGCGGCTGTAGGATTTCGATACTGGCTCTCGGAGCAGCTGGAACTTAGCCTGGGCGGATCCTATACAACCAGCGACACACCTAAGAAGAAAATGGATAATACTTTCTTAGATCCGGAATTGAGTAGTATCACCATTGGCGGCGGAATGGGTTGGGAAATTTTCGATAACTTAAACCTTGATTTAGGCCTTCTTTACCCCATTTACTTCGAAAAAGACGGAAAGCTATATAAGGAATTAAACAAGCAGGTTGTAGTTATGAGTCTAGGAATTGGCTACATATTCTAAACTGGCTTGTGCTGGGTCATCCCCAGGATGGCCCGTTCTCTTTTAGCTTCTGGAACTGACGAGTATCCGTTTCCACTCGCTTTTATCGGCTGGTATGAACTTCACCAGGAAGCCACCCTGATGATTGAATAGTACATTTCCAGGGGTGGACTTGGAAAAATCAAGAATATCGCGCCCGAAGTCGGTGCGATATAGGGTTCGCACCGAGGGATCGTTTTTATCATGGCCATAAACGGCTGCAACAGCGTACTGCTTGTCTCTGTAAATCTCGTGGAGGCCATCGAATAACTCGATTGGCGGGCGTTCGTTGTAGCTGAGAACAGTTAGCCCCATTACTTCTTCTACGCTTATGTTCCCGGGGAAAGCCGCCCATTCTGCCGCGGCCCTTTTCACTTCTTCCAGTTTAATCCTGTCTTTGAGCCCACGAGCGTAAATATCAAGAACTGCAAAAGGGTCTTCCTCGAAAAGTCCGGTGAGTATTGCCTGCGAAAACCCCCAATAATCTCTGCTTTCGCTCACGCTGCCATAATCATCCAAACTATACATGCCCTGGGTATCCACCTTGGAAACCAACTTGAAATATCTATGCAGAGTTGTATTCTCAAGTTCCGGGAATAAATGATCGAACACCATTAGCGCGGAACTAGGCAACGCTCCATCTTGGTGATGATCGAAAAGCCGCCGTTCCGGATGATATACAAGCCCGCAGTCGATAACCCAGGAATTTTCCGACACCATTTCATTCAATACCATTTTTTCGACCATTTTAGGGTCTAGTCGCCGAATCTCGAGTGGGTATTCCCCTCTATGCGCAGCTAGGACAGCAGTGGCGAGAATTTCGTCTATGTGAGCCTTCCCCGCGTGTGTAATTACGGTGTATGGCATAAGCAAAAAGGCAAGCCGGACTATTCCTTGGCTTCCGTAGTACCGTGACGTTTTTCGGGAGCCGCCGGAGTATCCTCTGGCTTAGACGCCACAGCTTCTTTGACTTTTGCGGCAAGTTGCTTGCATCTTGTCTCTATGGTTGCAATATCCTTCTTTGTAGGCTTCCCTTTGAACTCCAAAGGTTCAACAAAATCCCAATTCATTTTGTATTTTTGAACAAGTTCGTTTAGCTCTTTCTGGGCCCCGCCAGACCAACCGTAAGAACCGAAACGAAAGGCCTTGCGATTATGAACCTTCTTCTTCCCTAGCTCATCAATAACGGCGAACATCGGTGGGAACATATTGTACTCATAAGTTGGCATTGCCAACACAACTCCCGTGGAGCTCCAAACCGACATAAGAATATCACCCAAATTCTCTTCCGGAACCTTGTGCTTGTGCACAATCATACCTTCAGCTTCCAGAGCCTCCAGGGCTGGCTGCACGCCCTGCTCAGTCATTCCATACATGCTGCCGTAAATAATCGTTATCTCGTTTTCGCAGGGTCCTTTCTGATAGGACGCATAGCGAAGAAAATCATTTACAATTTTCATCGGGTTTTTGCGCCAAACAAGACCATGACCAGGTGCAATTATCTTAATTGGCAGCGTAGACGCTTTCTTTATTGCATTTACAACGGGAATCGAATAAACGGCAACGATGTTGGCGTAGTAACGGATGGCCTGTCTCTCATAGAAAACTAATTGCTCTTCCGTGCACTCGTCGTCGTATACGGCCTCGTCAAGCGTTCCGAATGAACCAAAGGCGTCGCAGGGCATAACTGTACCGGATTTCGTGTCGAAGGTGGCTATAGTTTCAGGCCAATGAACATTCGGGATTTCCATAAATGCAAGAACCCTTCCGTCGCCCAAATCGAGGGAATCACCATCGCCAACAACCATTATATCGTTTGTGATATCAAAAAAAGCCTTCATCAACGGTACAGCCCTTTTCCCGGTTACTATCGTGAAGTTCGACTTAATCTTCCTGAAGCTTTCGATCCAACCGGAATGATCGGGTTCCATGTGATTTACAATCACATAATCAATGGACTCCGGTGCCACATTGATTTTTTTCAATTGTTCAAACAGCGTTTCAGGCACACCATCCCAGCCACATACACCATCAACTATTGCGGTTTTTTCACCTTTGACAATATAAGAATTCATTGCTATCCCATCGGGCATTCGCCACAAGCTTTCGAAAAGAATGTTTTCTATATTTGCCGACAAGCGATAAATCCCGTCGGTAACTGTGCTAACTCTCATCTTGCATTCCTTGAAATGATATCTGCATTATCCGAATGAAACTACTCGGATCCGTTATTGCCAATACTATCAACTTCAACTGTTTGTTTCAAGGTGAAATCAGGTTCGCAAGCCTGGTTTCGCCTGCAATACGTGAAGACTATGAGTTCCGATATCAGCTATAATATGTTTTATGAATACAGATGGAAACACACATACAGGTGAGACGCGGGAAGAGTTGCTCGACGAAATAAGGGAATTCGAGCGGGAACGCGAGCAGTTAAAGGACGTTCTGGGGAAAATCGGAGGGCGCAATTTCTCAAAGAAAGACAACTGGATCAATATGAGTTTTTTCATCCTCATACTTGCGCTTTTTCTTCTTGAGATGACAACTGAGTACCTTCCCAGACTCATATCGCTTCAGCTTGGGGTGTTACTTGTTTCAGTCAAGATAGTATTCATGATTCATTCCCAGCAGAGGGTGCACCATTTTCAGTTCTGGATACTCAATTCAATTGAATACCGAATGAACGATATATCCAAACGAATGCGAATAATCGAGCGCAGTAAATCCGGCGAAGCCAATTAACAAATGAAACTCCAGGTTTTCGTCGCGCGAGGAAAAAAGATATCGAATGTCGTTGTTTTGATGTTATTGCTGCTAGTGCTGTTAAACCCGAGTATTCATGCCCTGGAGGATTCTGAAGATGTCAAAACGCAATCCTCCATACCTTGGTGGCTATGGTCTTTGTTGCTTTTTGTCCTCTGCATACTTCTGGGTATCATTGCAATAATTACTGGTGTGGGCGGTGGTATTTTGTACGTACCAATCATATCCGCAATATCTCCCTTTCACCTTGACTTTGTGAAAGGATCTGGGCTTGTGGTGGCTCTGGCAGGCGCGATTGGGGCGAGTCCAAGACTTTTGGAAAAGGGTATGGCTTCCCTGCGCCTTGCACTTCCTCTAGCTTTTTTCAGTTCCATCGGCGCATTTATAGGAGCAACAGTGGGTATGGCTCTGCCGTCACGAATTGTGGAATTTATCCTGGGGTTAGTGATAATTGCTATTATCGCTTTAATGCTTTCCACAAAGAGTATTGATTGCCCACCTTTCCGTGGAGGGAGTCTATTAGCTAGGCGCATGAATATTGGCGGAATTTACATTGATGAAATTACAGGTAAATCAATGGAATGGGGAATACGCCGTATGCCTCTGGGACTGATAATCTTCTTCATTATTGGACTTATGGGAGGTGTTTTTGGACTAGGTTCCGGCTGGGCCAATGTGCCGACTCTCAACTTGCTCCTCGGAGTGCCGTTGAAGATTGCGGCTGCCACGAGTATTCTAATTATTACTATAACCACTGCTACTGCTTCCTGGGTTTTCATAAACCAAGGTGCGATTGTGCCAATCATTGTAGTACCCTCGATGGCGGGCATGATGCTGGGAACACATATTGGCGCGAAAATACTGCCTCGAATTTCGAGATCCATAGTTCGATATTCCATTCTCGGTATCCTGGTATTTGCCGCACTGAGTTTATTGCTTAAACTGGCATGATGAGGGGAAATGAAATCCGATAAAAAACTAGCCATATTCTGGTTTCGGTGGGTGGGGTATCTTGGCATTTCCCTGTCTCTTGCGTTTTTCCTGCTCTACAGTTCGGGCCTGATTCGGTCAAAGGTAAAACCATTGGCAATCGCTGAAAATTGGAGTAAGGAGACCCCGATCTACCTTGAGGAAATGGGACTTGAGTTTGGTAGTGGGTGGTTGATTCATATCGAGGATTTGTATTCCATGAATGTGGCGGCGATTGCAATACTGGTTAGCGCGGCATTGCCAGCCTTGCTTGCCCTGTCGTTCATATGGTATCGGAAACGCGATTTCCTCTTTGGCACGATGGCAATTGCAATTTCAGCCGTACTTGTAATTGCGATAATAGGCTTCCGGTGAGACGATTTTGGCGCACCGCAGTTCCAAGTGTTGACTAGCTCCAGCGGCCCAGGGAAGACGAAACTTTGGTTTCAAGTTCGGCAAGTCTTTCGGGAAGTGCAGGATGCGAATAGTGCCAGAAACTGTAGGCGGGGTGTGGCCTGAGATTACTAAGATTGTTTTTCCCAAGCTTAAGAAGTGCTCTCTTCAGTGAAGTTGAATCGCCTGTTTGTTTGACAGCAAATTGATCCGCCTGATACTCGTGTTTTCTCGACCAGATATTGAACACTGGGGAAAAGAACGATAGTAATGGACCCGAGTAGAAGACTAAGCAAAAAAGCAGGGCATGGAGAGACGGCGAGCTAAAACCAAACGCTGAAAAAAAGCTTTTCCAATCCATCATTAACCCAACAAGGCCGAAGAGTATGAGGCTGCCAAGCGCGGAAACAGCTAAGCGTTTGCAAATATGACCGAATTCCCAATGTCCAATCTCGTGAGCTAATATGGCTTCAATCTCATCTTCCTGAAGCGACTCTATCAAGGTGTCGAACAATACGATACGACGGGATTTCCCGATTCCGGTGAAGTAGGCGTTTGAATGCCTGCTTCGACGACTCCCGTCCATTACGAAAATTCCTCGATTCAGGAAGTTGCAACGATCGGCGAGAGCCAGAAGCCGGTTCTTCAAAGTGCCCTCGGGAAGCGCGGTGAACTTATTGAACAGAGGTGCAATAATCAGTGGAAACAAAACCGCCATCAATAGCTGAAAGAGCGTCCAGAAACTCCAGGCCCATACCCACCACCAGTCACCTGCCAACTCCAAGATAGTGTAAAGCCCGCCAAGGAGTGCCATTAGGATCAACAAGGCGATGGGTACCTGCTTGGCAATATCGCCGAAGAAAGTGCGAAGGCTTGTTGTATTGAAACCAAATTCTTCTTCTATAACAAATTGTGAGTACAGAGAGCCCGGCAGAGCGGCTATCCAAAACATCATTGAGGCCAGAATAAGAAATATAAGCCCCTGCCAATAGGTACCTGGGTTTATGGAGGTCAGCAAGGTATCCAAAGTCCCAAAAATTCTCGTGAACAGGATGATGAGAACGAAAGCCCTTCCCGCCAACGATTGCACAAGGCCAAAACGAGCCTTTCGCAGAGTATACTTCACGCTGCGCACGTAAGTGGGCTTATCTATATGAGCTTCGAGACTGTCAGGCATCAAATCACGATTTTTAAGGACAAAATTGATGTTCAATATGTCCAGAAACCAATCCAGCAGAAAGTCCAATACAAAAAAACCGAGATAGACTGTAAGAATGAGTGTCGAATTCACCTGAGTGCAGAATGAATTGGATTGATGCTGTTGTGGGAATTTCCCTTCATCCTGAACCTAATCAAAAGCCACCTCTGCATCAATTAGCATAGCCTGCTTATCACCGCGTGGATGCCCCCATGTCTCCATCTGATTCCAGCTGCAAAAGGCGTTTTTTCACGCTTGCCCCCCCCGCATATCCGCCAAGGTTGTTATTGCTTCCGATGACTCGGTGACAGGGAATTATTATGGCTATGGCATTTGCGCCGTTTGCTGTGGCAACAGCACGAACAGCGGCCTTACGGCCAATTCTGTCCGCGAGTTCCAGATATGTTTCCGTCTTGCCATAAGGAATTTCCCTCAGGGCATTCCATACCTTCTCCTGAAAATCTGTTCCAGCGGTAATTAGAGGGAGTTCGAACACTTCCCTCTGTTCATCGAAGTATTCGGTAAATTGCTCTTCTGCTTCGTCAAGTATAGGTGAATCGTCCTCTTTGTAGATGGCTGAAAATCCACTTTGAATCCTCTTGTCGATGCTTTGCCGCATTTTGCGATATCTCCAGTCACAAAGGCAGATTTTCTCATCAATGCTGCCTACCAGCAGTTCTCCGTATGGGGTTTTCATTGTTCTTGTAATGATATTTCTCATATCCTCACTTCGCATTATATCCGGATTTGCATCGTCGGGTTCAGCCTTGTTTTATATCTAAGCTGTGATTACTCTGAGTATATCCCAACACGCTATATAATTTCCAATCGCTTAACTCGTATTTCCCCACAAAACCATGATAATGAGACTCTGAAATTCGAAAAAATTCCTTTTCTTTCTTTGGTAGACAATCAGGTTTCCCTCTGCTACACTTTCCCTAAAATAAGGAGGTGCTTCCATGAAGCAGTTTTTAATTGGAGTTTTCATGACGATGGCGATTATGGGTGTTGCCTTCGCCAATGGAGAAAAGGAGTTGGAATTTTGGACAACGGAAACGCAATCTGATCGTCTAGCCAGAATAAATCTTCTGGTCGATACGTTTAAGGCGACCAATCCGGACTTCAAATTCGAAATCAATGTAATAGCGATTGAGGAAAATGATTTGGCTACGCAATTCAATGCGGCCGCAGCGTCTGACACTCTTCCGGATTTAGTGCAGGTGGCGACAGAGAATGCGGTGGCTTTCGGTACGCAAGGTTTGCTGAATACCGAAGCAGCCACCAGTATGATAAGCAATATTGGCAAAGACAGGTTTTACAGCGGAGTTCTCCGCCTGAACCAAATGCCATCGGATGATGCCTACTATGCCGTACCTTTTCATGGTTGGGTTCAGGGCATCTGGTATCGTGCCGACTGGTTCGAAGAGGCCGGATTGAATCCACCCAAAACATGGGACGATATCCTGAAAGCAGCTAAGTATTTCAACAAACCCGAGGAAAACCAATATGGGATTCTGATAGGTACTTCTGCTGAAGCATTTACTGAGCAAGTGTTTACTCAGTTTGCCCGATCCAACGATGCCTGGCTTTTCGATGGAGATGGAAATCTTACATTGAATTCCCCGGAAATGAGAGAAGCGATTGAATTCTATGCTGAATTGGCTAAATACACTCCCCCCGGCCCCCAGAATTGGCGCGCTCGGGACTACTACTTCCAGAACAAATTGGCAATGTTCTTCTATTCAACCTATATCATGGATGATTTAGCTCTGGCAGAGGTCGCCGCTGCTTCTCTTACCAGCGAGAATTTCGAGGAATTGGCAGGATCAAGCTTCGATCCAAACCTTGTAAGCAACACGGGGATGGTACCGGCTATTACCAAGACCAGGGATGCGGGATACGGAACAATAGTATCCTTGTTATTCCCGAACACTGAGGACGACGAACGAACAGCGGCTGCCATGCGTTTTGCTGAGTATTTATTCACTCCTGATGCGTATATCAGCTTTCTTCATATGGCGCCAGGGGGTAAGAATCCTGTGCTGAGAGAAATCTCGACAAATCCAAATTTCCAGCAGGATCCCAGTAACATCTTCGAAAGATATGGCCCTGACAAGATGGCGGAAATCATTGAGGGACTAGACAGCATTGAAACCTTTAGCATTGTCGACGGCAAAAGAATTGAGGCGGCAAGTACTGTCTTTTCCAAGCAGATAATCCCTCAGATGATGTATCGAATCATCCAGGAAGGCGAAAGCATTGATTCAGCGCTTGAGAGGGCAGAAGCGGAAATACGCAAACTGATGTAAGGGGGGAAACGGGCCATCCCGGGAGGGTGGCCCCATTGCAATGGGAAAAAGCCTTAAACAGCGTGAATCAACTTTGGGATGGATGCTAATCCTCCCTTCCACCGTGATAATTCTCAGCCTGATTCTCTATCCGATAGTTTCCAATGTAATCTCGAGTTTGTTCAAGGTGTCACTTGTAGAGAAGGATACTTTCATTGGCTTGGAGAACTATCGAAACGTTGTTAGCGATATCAATTTTTGGAAGGCAGCTCTCATCACATTCGTTTATGTTGTTGCAACTACGTTGGGAACAGCCTTGGTTGGATTGGGAGTTGCCCTGGCAATGAACAGGCAATTCCCGCTTCGAGGATTTATACGCAGCTTGATACTCCTTCCGTATGTGGCTCCGGTTTTTTCCGTGGTATATGCTTGGAAGTTTATCTTCGATCCGGTGAACGGCATTTTCATGGATTTAACCGTTGAAAAGCTTGGCATTTTCAGCCAACGATTCAACCTCATCGGGAATCCGGATACTGCGCTATGGATTGCCATTGTTTTCAGTATTTGGAAATACTTTCCCTTCACCTACCTGATGATACTTTCAAGACTCCAGGCGATAGACAACAATCTCTACGAAGCCGCAGAGGTTGACGGTGCAAGTCGCTGGCAGCAGTTTCGGTATATAACCTTGCCGGAATTGTATTTCATTCTCGGATCTATAGTATTGCTTCGGGCAATTTGGAACTTCAACAAATTCGAAGACATCTATCTACTCACCGACAATCTTAAGGTGCTGTCGATATATACCTACTTCAAGGCCTTCGTGGGAATAATCGATTTGGGCCAGGGTTCAGCGCTCGTTATCATCCAATTCGCCTTGTTGTTGGTTTTCATTTTGATTTACCTGAAAAAGGTTCTCAAATGGTAAAGTCTGGCGGAGTCTCTCGAAAAATTGGATTTGCGTTTCTCATTTTGCTTATTGTACTTTTCAGCGTTTTTCCGTTTATTCAGGCGCTGTCGACGTCTTTGAAATACCAATGGGATTGGGGCAATCCTTCCCTGATACCAACACAGATTAATCTCGAAGCGTACAAAGAACTGCTCAATATCGGGCAGGAAGAAAAAAGTGTTCCCGAATCCGTAAAAAATCTGCTTGATGAATCAGACCTTACAAAGGCACAGCGTGATGAGATTCTAGCCAAATATAAGGAGACGGGCGATGTTTTCCCTTTTCTAAAATATTTCAGAAATTCTCTTGCGCTTTCCACAACAGGCGCCTTGCTATCGGTTGTTCTGGCCATAATGGGCGCCTATTCTTTCAGTAGACTTCGATATCGGGGGCGTGGGCTTATCCAGAGGGGAGTGCTTTTTGTGTATATGATTGGAGGCATTTTGCTTTTGATTCCTCTATATCGTATTGCGGTGGCAATGGGACTCTTGGCAACACCGGTGGGAACCTTCCTGGCTCTTCTAATAATCTACCTGGTTCAAACTCTCCCGGTTTCTCTCTACTTGTTGGGAAATTTCTTTCGAAGCATACCATATTCAATTGAGGAAGCAGCTCTCATTGACGGGCTGGCTAGACACAAAATAATCTGGCGCATAGTAATTCCTCTTTCCTGGTCGGCCATTGTTACGGTATTTATTTACGCCTTTATGATAGCATGGAACGAATACCTTTTCGCATCTGTATTTCTGAAGAGCTACGATCAGCTTTACACACTGCCCATGGGGCTTCGCGCTCTCTTTTATTCGAAAAATGCTATCTGGGATCGCATTATGGCTGGATCAATGCTCACCGCTACCCCCGTGATTATTCTATTCATGGCCATACAAAAAAACCTGACAGGTGGATTATCCGAGGGTGGGGTTAAGGGTTAAGGACTTGCAGGCAGAGAAGACTCTGCCCTGGATTCGAATCCATCCGGGCTGTCCACAATCACCTATTGATGGTGCTTACCTCATCAAGTTTCGGTATCGGTGATACTTTCTCCATTCTGTTCTGCCCAGGCTTTCTCTCTTGCTCTCCAGAACAAGCGCAGATTTACAAACTTTTTTTTCTCGATGTTCTTTAGCCCAATTTCACACAGTCGTCTGAATTTGGGATGATAGAGCATTGCGTATGGGCTTTCATCGTATTTCCGAATGATTTCATTATAAAGGTCACTGGCAATCGCGTAGTTACCCATTTTGTAACTTATAAACGCCCTCTCATACTCGGCGACAATCGCCAGCTGATAGTTTTCAGGATAACGTACAAGAAAAACTCCGTAGTAATACAGGGCCCTTTTATAACGATACTCATCCATTGCCAGCCGGGCTTGTCTGAAGAACATTTCCTCGGTCCATTCAGGATCAATTTGCTTGATTCTGCCAGCGCAGGAGAACAGCGCCAGTATACATATGAACGGGTACCAGCGTAATTTAGACAATCACACATCTCCTGCAAACATCCTAACCTTTAGTTGGACATGAATCAAGCAATCTGGTCGGATACGTCAAAGGTTTCGTCTTTGACGGGCAAATTCCTTCGGAGGTCTTTCATGAATGGCCTGGATTCACCCATTTCGGAGTAAGAACTGCATTCATCCAGGGCACGTCTGGCTACGGTAAAATACTTGTACAATTTTTCACCGCCTAGCTTCTTACGCCAGTGGCCAGCTGCACACCTCACTCGAAGAACGTACTTACCCTCTTCTGTGAAAGTACGAAACAATTTGCAATTAATACAGTTTGCACAGTAAATTTTACCTTTCGGTTTCGTTGAAACAGCTTGAAACATGGGGGCCTTCCTTCTTTCCGCTGTGATTTGTTTAGTGAGTGTATCGACAAACGATTGAATATTATTGATGCATAAATTCTACAATGTAAAAAAAAGTCTTCGTTTTTGCCTGCTGATTCTATATCGAACACAGTTTTTCGGACTTGCGCAGATTGTTCGCACTCTGGAATCGTGGCCTGATTCGCCAAATTTCGGATGCATATTCTTGAACTGTTCTATCGGCGCTAAACTTCCCGCTGCCAGCAATGTTCAGCAAAGCAATTCGATTCCACTGTTCTTTGTGCTTCCAAGTTTCACCCGCAAGTTGTCTTGCCTCAGAATAAGACTTGAAGTCTTGAATAACAAAATATTCATCAGGCACCTTGCCCTCCACGCCATATACCAGTGAATTGTAGAGCTCTTTGAAATCATCTGAGAAGCCAAAAGTGCCATTTACCAGGGTATTGAGCGTTTCCCTTAACTCCGGATTATCATCGAGGATTGCCCCCGGGTTATACAAACCGTTATCTCTTAGTTCCTTTACCTCTTCAGAGTTTAAGCCGAAAATGAAAGCATTCTCCACACCCGCTTCATCGACTATCTCGATATTTGCCCCATCCATTGTACCGAGCGTTATCGCCCCATTCATCATAAACTTCATATTGCCGGTACCCGAAGCCTCTTTTCCAGCTGTGGAAATCTGCTGAGATATCTCCGCGGCCGGGAATAGTATTTCAGCTACACTAACCTTGTAATCCGGAATGAAAACCACTTTCAGACTACCCGCCCCATCTTGATTAATTTTCTCCGCCACTGCATGGATTAAATGAATAATCTGTTTTGCACGGCGATATCCGGAGGCAGCTTTGGCGCCAAAGAAGATTGTGCGAGGAGGGAAATCGAGGTTGGGGTTGTTTTTAACAGCTAGCCAATCGTGAATAACAGATATCAGATTCAGTATTTGCCGTTTATATTCATGTAGTCTTTTTATTTGAATATCGAACAAGCTATCCGGATCTACTGCTATCCCAGTTAATCTGAAGGTTGTGTTTGCAAGGTTTTTCTTGTTTTCGGCCTTAATCTCGCCAATCCGGTTCAGTAAGTTCTTGTCATCAACCCGATCTCTAAGGCCGACTATCAATGATAGATTTTTAGTCCACTCGGAACCAATAACCTCGTCGAGGAGGCTGGCAAGAGCTGGATTGGACTTCCTTAACCAACGCCTTTGAGTCACACCATTGGTTTTATTGTTGAATTTGTGCGGCCAGATCGCATACCAATCCCCCAGCACATCTTTCTTCAGTAATTCCGTGTGCAGAGACGCAACTCCGTTCACTGAAAAGGACATCGCCATTGCCAGCCAGGCCATATTAATCATGCCATCGGCAATTATCGACATCCTATGGTGACGTTGCTTGTCCAAGGGAAATCGTTTGGACAATTCTATCATGAATCTGCGATTTATTTCATCAACGATTTGAAAGAGTCTTGGAAATTCAGCGCGAAAAAGATCTATAGGCCATTTCTCCAGCGCCTCGGTTAGAACCGTATGATTAGTGTATGCGAATGTTTTCTTTGTGACTTCAGCCGACTCATTCCAACCCAAATTCTCCTCATCCATAAGAATTCGCATCAATTCGGGAATTGCAATGACGGGGTGGGTATCGTTAAGTTGAATAACCGCCATTTCCGGCAGATCGGAAAGACTGCCACCGTTAACTCGCTTATACTCACGTATAATGTCTTGTAGGGATGCAGAGCTGAAAAAGTACTGCTGCCGAAGGCGAAGAGCTTTGCCAAAGGGACCATTGTCGTTCGGATAAAGAACGCGTGAAAGGTCATGAGCGCGGTTTTGGGATTCTACCGCACGGAGATACTCCATATTGTTGAAAAACTGGAGATTGAATCCATTAACGCTCTCGGCTTCCCATAGCCTCAGTGTGTTTACTGTATTGGTATCCCAGCCAATAATCGGCATATCGAATGGAACTGCACGAATTTCTTCAGTATCGACAGTCTTGTAAACGAGTTTGCCCCCAGGCGCTTGTTCGGTTATTACTCGTCCCCCGAATTTAACTACAACCGTTCGATTATTACGACGAATCGACCAGGGATCGCCGCTTGCAATCCAGTCATCTGGCACCTCCACCTGTTGGCCGTTAACAATTTTCTGGCGAAACATACCATACCTATAACGTATGCCATACCCTCGGGCCGGCAGATTCAAGGTGGCAAGAGATTCGATGAAACAAGCGGCCAGTCTACCCAAGCCGCCATTTCCAAGCGCGGCATCAGGCTCGGTGTCCTCGGCAGCGTTTAGATTCAATCCCATTTTATCCAGCACTTCGAAAACCTGGGGACGTAATCCAAGATTCATTATGTTATTTCCCAGGGCCCTGCCCATAAGATACTCGACAGAAAAATAGTAGGCACGCTTCAGTTTCTCAGCTTTGATATCTCTTTCGCAATCTCGCCAATTGTTCCAGATTAAATCCATCAGAGCTCGAGATACGGCTTCATAAGTTTGGCGATCAGTGGCGCCTTCAATACCATCGCCCGTACCCCTGTCAATCCAATACATCACACGTTCTTTGAATTTATCCTTGTTGAAATCCATCATATCCTTGCTCCAATTCAAGAAGTGGCAAGTATCAATTCGATTCCATTTGCTCGTCAATAATTGGAATTCGAGCGGCATCCTTATCAACCGGCGGCATGGCAATTATGGATTTCATGGCCTCGCTGATATCCTTTTCCCTAGCCTCGTAAGTGGTGATTACTATTGGTACAAGATTCGAGGGGTGACGATCCTCTCGCAGCACAAAAACCTTTATACTGATATTCCTGCTTGCCAAGACGGCAGTTATTTTCGCCACCACACCGCTCCTATCCTTTACCAGGAAGCGCAGATACTGCCTATGAGTGGATTCTCCAAAATCCGCGATTTGGATTTTTCTGCCACGATCGGGCCAAATACTGAGTTTTGAAAAAAGTACCTGCCAGGTGCCCAAGGCAATCGATATAACATCCGATACCACTGCTGATGCGGTTGCCCTGCCTCCCGCGCCCCGCCCATAATACATGGTGTGGCCAACATCGCTGCCATAAACGCTAATAGCGTTGAAAACGCCTGAAACCCTGGCAAGCGGATGAGTTTCGGCGAGAAATGCGGGTCTAACTGCTAACTCCAGCCCCTTTTTTGTTTGACAACCTATTGCAAGCAGTTTAGGCACATATCCTAATTCCAACCCGGCCGAAACATCGAAACTATTCAAAGAATCTATACCTTCTACTGGTATTTCATCAAGGGATATCCTCGCTCCAAAGGCAAGTGAACCAAGGAGCGTAAGCTTATGAGCCGAATCCATGCCATTAACGTCAAGGTTGGAATCGGCTTCGGCGATACCATCTGCCTGTGCCTGTTTCAAGGCATCGCCATAAGATTTGGCATTCCGAACCATCTCCGTGAGTATGAAATTGGCTGTTCCATTTACAACTCCATAAATAGCTTCATTACTATTTGCCAGCAATCCATCCACCAATGCTCTCACTATTGGAATACCGCCGGCGCAACTGGCCTCGAATCCGATGCAGACTCCATTTTTTCTAGCTAGTTCAAATATTTCGGTGCCATAATTAGCCAACAATGCCTTATTGGCGCTTACAACATGTTTGCCAGCCTTGAGTGACTTCTCGATTATTGTCCGGGCTATGGAAAGGCCACCGACAGTTTCGATGATTAGATGTATCCTTTCATCGGCAAGAACAGCGGTGAAATTTTCCCTGAAGAGGCCCTCGTCCAAACCCGCCGCTCTTGCTCTATCAAAATCGATATCAACCAGGGCCCTTAGGGAAATTTGTTGCCCCGTTCTTTCAAAAAGCATACTCGATTGAGACAGCAACAGCTTCGCTACCGCGTTTCCAACCGTGCCACATCCGACGATGGCAACCCCAAAAGGTGCTTTCATTCTATCCTCCACAAACTCCGAGAATGATGGATGATGTGCAAATCTTGTTCAAGAGTCTTACTCGAACCACAATAGCGACATGGTCGGGGAAAGAGTAGAAAAACTAAATCTTTTCGAATAGAATTGTAAGCTGTGGAGGCGTACAAATGAAATTTAAACCATTTCTCGTAGCAGTGGAATTGCTGATTATTGGATGTGCAGGTACTGAAGTTACTCGCACGTCGTCGGATGAAATAACAGACTTGAGCGGACGCTGGAATGACACTGATTCGAGACTCACTGCAGAAGCCATGGTTTCCAGCATGCTCTCCCATGTTTGGCTTGAAAACTTCAAATCGGAGAGGGGGAGAAACCCTGTGATAATTGTAGGTAAAATAGCCAACAGATCCTCTGAGCATATCGATTCTATCACCTTTATCAAGGATATTGAACGGGAACTTATAAACAGCGGACAAGTTGAATTTGTAGCTGGAGGCACAGCAAGGGAGGAAATTCGAGAAGAACGGGAGGATCAGCAATCACACTCCACAACTGAAACTGCCGCGGCCTTGGCGGCGGAAACAGGCGCCGATTTTATCATGCAGGGTGTGATTGTCACTCAGACTGATGCAATATCTGGTAAGCGTGCAACTTTGTACAAGGTGGATATGGAATTAGTGAATCTAGAGAACAATCAGAAAACCTGGCTTGGAACCAAAAAAATAAAAAAACTTGTTGAACAGAAGAAGTTGGGTTGGTAGAGGGATTGTCGATGAGAAAGGAGATCATCGGGGCTGTAGTGCTGGTTAGTACCACGGCAATTCTTTCGTGTGCAAGCCTGAAAACTCAACAGAAGCAGTACGCAGTATCGATTCCACTGGTTCGTAGTGGAAAATATAAACAGGCCAGCCTGATAATACAGGAAGCGAAAGAGAGCACATACCGGGAAAAAGACAGAGTTCTCTACTATCTGGACTTAGGCATGCTGTATCATTGGTCTGGCGAATATGAATTAAGCAACGAATTGCTTACAAACGCCGAAGACACAATTGAAGAGCTTTATACGGTGAGTCTATCAAAGGGTATTGCCTCAGGGCTATTGAATGACAATGTGCTCGATTATCCCGGAGAAGATTATGAAGATATCTACCTGAACGTTTTTAAGGCCTTGAATTATATTGCACTGGGGCTTACGGAAGCCGCGTTGGTTGAAATTCGTAGAGTCCAAATAAAACTGAATCTCCTGGAAGATAAATACAGGAAATCCACCGAAGCGTACAATAATTCCGAAGATGCCAAAGGTAGCATTGAATTCAGAAAATCTCGATTGCACAACGATGCTCTTGCAAGATATATAGGACTGCTGCTGTATCGCGCGGAAGGCTTTTTGGACGATGCCAGGATAGAGAAAGTATTTATAGATGAGGCTTGGGAAACTCAAAAACAGTTATATGACTTTCCAAAACCCACGTTGCCAACCATCGAATCACCGGTTGGGGAAAAGGCCATTGTCAATTTTCTTTCGTTTTCGGGATTATCCCCTGCGAAACTGGCTGACACTCTGCGTATCCGAACCGGAAAAGACATGGTTTATTTGGCGATAACCGGTCAGAGTGAAAAATATGTGACAGAATTGATTGGTTTCAATTTCCTTGCCATACCCGGAATAAAGGAAGGCATTCACTTCAAAATCCAATTCCCACGGCTAAGCAAACGTTCCTCTACCGTGGACAGAATTATTGTCAAACTGGATGGAGTTGAATACGCAGAACTCGAACTGCTGGAAAGCATGGAGAAGTTATCGGAAGAGACATTTAGGCTTAAACAACCATTGAGAGTTGGTAAAACTATCATTCGAGCTACTCTGAAGACGGTTGCCAAAGAAATGGGCAAGGAGATGGTAAATAGAGAACTGAACGAAACAGACAACACAGGCGGCTCAATTGCCGGTTTCCTCATAAATCTGGTTGCTGATATTGCGGTTGACGCTTCGGAAAATGCCGATTTGAGAGTATCCCAGTTTTTCCCGGCCTCGGCTCACATTGCAGAGCTTATGCTTACTCCAGGCAGCTACCATGTTACCATTGAATACTGGAATTCGAACCGCTTGCTCAAAGAAATCAATCATGGTGTGCGAGATTTTCGTTCGGATGAATTGAATTTCATCGAAAGCTATTGGTTACAATGAAGAAGGAGAATGTATGAGAGGTGGCGGAAGAGTTGCAAAGGAGTTGGCTGTACTAAGTGGATTTTCTGCATTGTTGATTACTTGCGCGATACGTCCATCGGCATCTGGAACAGATATCTCCCCCTTGTGGTTAAGCGATAAGGATGCGGTTTATCCCGCAGAAAAGTACTTGGCGGAACTTGGTGAAGGAGACAGCTTAAGTGCAGCGAGGGCAAATGCCGCTGGAGCAATAGCGCAGATATTTCGCCTGAAGGTGGAGGTAGACAACGTAATTCGTACACGCTACACGGAAATTACGGGAAATAAGGGGGAATTGTTGGAATTGCTTAGCCAAACTGATTTCGATCAGGAAATTGGACAAGAAGCCGATGAAACCTTTGTAAATCTTAAATATGGTGAATCCTGGATTGATCAAGCTGGGCGTGTCTATACGATTGCCTATCTGAATAGACTCGAAACGGGAAACCTGTATCGAAAGCGAATCGAAAGAAACAACTATAGGATAGCCGAACTCCTAGACAGGGCCGAGGGCCAGCACGAACCATTGCGGAGGTATGCTTTTCTGGACTCTGCACTAGTGTATGCGGGAGTCAATCAAATACTGTTTGAACAGCTGGAGATAATCAACATGCCAATGGCTCAGATGTTGGGAACTCCATATAGCAGAAGTGAGATCCAGGCGATTAGGGCAGACCAGGCGATAGAATTGAAGATTCTTGTGGAAGTCGCCGGGGATACTGATGGAAGGATTGCCAATGCTCTCGAAAACTGGATCACTGAAAGGGGGTTTGTAAGCTCCAGTTCAGGGGATATGTTCTTAGCGGCTGCCGTGGAAATCGAGCCACTAGAGCTTCAGAACAAGTACGTAAACCTGAATTGGACAATTAATATTGCCCTAATCGATATGGATGGTTATTCCGTTGTTGCACTATCAAAACAGAATCGTTCTTCGGGAATTAGTGCTACCGCTGCTGAATCTGGAGCTTATAGAGATATGATTGAACTCATACGAGTTGATTTCAATAAGAAGTTCTCGGCCTATTTATCATCGTTCTTATGAGAAATGAGTTGGGCATTGTTCTTCCCACAGCCCCGACATCAGGAATGATGTCGGGACGGATTCTATCGCGGCGGTATTATTAGAACTTGTCCCGGGTATACTAAATCTGGATTTTGAATAATTTTACGATTAGCCCTCCAAATTTTTGGCCACATAAAGGGATTATCGAAAATCTCAACTCTCTCGGCAATTCTCCAGAGGCAATCAGTAGCAACTTCACGATAAACTACTGTATAAGTTCTTGATACCAGGTTGGATTCGAAAATATTGACATACGCATTGGCCTGCTCGAAATAATCTTTGGCTATATCAAATTCGCCCTTGTTTCTAGCTATTACACCCTGCTCCCAAAGTTTTTTGGCCAATGCAAGATAATCCGCAGTCTGTTCATCGGCATTTACCTGGGTACCTTCTTCTTCTATCAATATATCCTCCGGAACACCGTCGAGTTCGTTCCTTAGAGGTTCGTCCAAATCGCGAAGCATTGCCTCTTCTATGTCCACCGGTTCTACATTTTGGGATAGGTCTACCAGAGGATTTGCGTCTATGTAAGCGTTACCTTCCCAGGGACTAGGTTCAATTACATTGCCCTCGGAATCCATTGCACTGCGTGTGGAGGCAGTCTCAATGCGTCCCTGCACTAGGGTTAACAGTGAATCAGTTTCGGATTGTTCCCTCTTTATTGCACTAATTCGTGCTGCGATTACAGATTGCTGTTTCGCTTCGGTTAAAATAGCTGCCGAAGCCTCGATACTGTAATTGTCGTACATATTCAGGCCCCTTTCATAGAGCCGATTGGCTTCATCCAACTCCTCGGGGGCATAAACGAACGCTTCGTTATCTTCCGCATCGCTTAAATAATTTTTCGTATCCCGTTTTAGGATATCAATGTATCGAATGTTTTCAGCCAGGTTATAGTATAGGCGGGCTTGCGCAGAAATGGTTTCATCCGCCTTTGCTATCGCAGAAGTGGTATCCCCCGCCTTGTAGTGTTCGGTGGTCTCCAAGGCCAGTTTCTGGGTATTCAAGTATTCAGCCGGAGCAAACTTCTCAGCTTCTATATTCAAAAGGGCGGCATCGGCTCGGAAATACTTCGCGGCGTATTCGTCTCGTCTTACGATTATAGTCCTATCGTATAGGGAATCTGCCTCGTCGATAAGGTTCTGAAGTTGTATCCTAGCCGTATCGGGATCGGAATCGCCGAGATTGATGGTTGAATTGAGTTTGTCGACCAGGCTTTGATAGTCCGTGGGAAGATATCTGCTGGCACCAATTAAATTCGCCCGCTGAACCGCGGCCATTGCGGCTTTAATTTCTTCATCTGACAAGGGTTTGACAGGCTCTTCGACGACTTCTATCGGTTCCTGCGGTTCCTGCGGTTCCTGAACATCTGCCGGTTCCTCGACAACCACTTCCTCTTTCGGCTCCGGGGGGCGGGTTTCGCAGCTGACAAGGCCCAGCAATGCTATGATTGAAGTTGCCACAAACAACAAGCCCATCTGGTGGGATTTTCTCATATCCAAACCTCCTACAAGCTCAAAGTTTAACATGCAGTTGCATGAACGTCAAACCGGAAAAATTCTCAGCAGTCTATCTTCTGTTTCGTCCATTCCCAACAGAGTTGAGTCATTGCTTATTCGCTGTAAAGCAGCGATCGCTCGGTTTCGATATCGAAAAACTGAATCTTCTTCACCTCCGGTGTGAAATCGACTCTCTCACCAACTCTAAATCCATGTTCGGAATCGGTTCTCGCAATCAATTGAGAGTCTTTGGTTTCGAGATACAGGTGTGTTTCATTTCCAAGAGGTTCAACAACGATTACTTTCGCGTTGAGATTGCTCTCCTTCGGTTCATTGGTGAATTTCAAGTCCTCTGACCGAACACCCATCAGCACTTTTCCACCTAAGTAGGGCCGTAAGACTTCCTCCCGCGATTCTGGTATGACTACTGTCATTCCCTCTTCTTTTACAACTATTTTGCCATCTTGTTCCGATACCCCCGCGGGGGAAATATTCATAGGTGGAGAGCCGATAAAACCGGCTACAAAGCGATTGATCGGGGTGTTATACAGCTTCAATGGGGTTCCTATTTGCTGGATTATCCCACTTCTCATAACAACAATTCTATCGCCCATGGTCATAGCCTCAGTTTGATCGTGAGTGACATAAATCATGGTAGCCTGAAGACGACTATGCAAAGAAGAAATTTCGGCACGCATTTGCACTCGCAACTTGGCATCCAAGTTGGAGAGAGGTTCGTCAAACAGGAATACTTTTGGTTTCCTAACTATAGCACGTCCAACAGCCACTCGCTGCCGCTGACCGCCGGAAAGGGCTTTGGGTTTTCTATCCAGCAACTCTTCAATATCGAGTATTTGTGCGGCCTCCTTTACTCGAGCGTGAATTTCTTCTTTAGGGAAATTTCGAATTCGAAGTCCGAATTGCATATTCCCGTAAACACTCATATGAGGATAAAGAGCATAGTTCTGAAAAACCATCGCTATATCTCTATCCTTGGGAGCTTCATCATTCACTCGCTTGCTATCAATGAAAAGATCGCCGCTGGAAATCTCCTCCAACCCGGCAATCATTCGGAGTACTGTCGTTTTCCCGCATCCCGATGGCCCAACCAGAACCATGAATTCCTTGTCTTGAATTTCTATGTTTGCCCTGTCAACTGCCTTAACATCGCCATCATAGATTTTAATGATATCCTTCAGCAGTACTTTTGCCACTTTGCCCACCTCCTCGACACGGTTCCTGATAACACATAATAGCATAGCTTACATGTTACATCTTGTCAAACATATATCATTCAGATTCGGAAAATGATGATAACTCCCACTTCTGGTAAACCTCGAAGAAAGAATGATTAGTTTGATGAGACGCTATGGCTGTTTCAAACCAGGGAATAATCAAGCTGCGGATTCCGGTCCACCTTATCGGCAGGTATTGAGGGGCTTGGAGAAACCGGCTTTCAGGAGTTTTTATGCGTGGGAAATGTTGAGTTATAACTGTTTGATTAACTTCTTGAAGGGAAGAAAGACCGCCGAGGAAGCCAAAAACTGTGATGCCGGCATTTTCCCAATCCTTTATGAGCTTGGACTGAGTATCTGGAAGCATTAACCAATCTATAAAATCCTCCGCGGCCTTTACCAGCTTCGCCCGTTTGGGAATACCGGCTCGTACCACGGATGTTATCGGTATCAATCGCGGGCCTCCAAAATAGCGAACATCCAATTGCCGGGTAACTACATCAGGCAACGAATTCCAATATCCAAAATCTGTGCGGGCAAATAGTATGCGTTCATTAAGTATCAAAATCTCATCGGGGATATAGCGATATCTTTGGCTGAATTGCATGTTGGATTCAATGCCCCCGATTTCTTCGATTATCCAATCGCGAATATCTGTGATGGTTTGGTTCATTGATTCCTCGTCTATGCTTTCCATGTCGACCGAGAAAGGTTCGGAATTTTTTGTCGCCAGAATATCCAGGTAAAAATCCCGGTTCCAGCTTGGCGAAAACGCTAAACGGACAAGTCGGCCATCTTGGTTCAATACGGAGAAGGTTCGGGATGCTTCACGTAATTCATCGGCCTTGACGAAAACCGGATCGGGCAGTTTTGACATTGCCTCCACCTTCCCCATGATTAAGGGGAGCTCAAAGGATAAGGGAATGAAGTATTCTCTGTCCTTTTTATCTCTGGGGCCTCGCAAAGTTTCGTACACCGGATAGGCATTTTTCATTCGACGCAGAAGGTTCACAATATCCATCGACGATAGATTTTTGCCGATAACCACATCGGGTTTTTCAAACTGGATTTTCTCGGCGCTTATGTTTTCGGTGTAACTCAGGGTTATGCTAACCCTATCGTTTTCGAAATCATATGCTTCGACGGCTAATGCCAGTTCCTTGCGGTCGGTTAGGAGCTTCATGTCCAGATGTCTGCAACAGCCAAGATTCAAAATCAGGATGGCGATTGACAACGCGGATATGGTTTGGATAAGGCTGGACATTGAGCAACTGTATGAGGGTAGTAGCTTGGCGTCAACCCATCAGATTGTTATGATATCGTTCGTGAATTGCGGAATTGTCGGATTGCCCAATGTGGGAAAATCAACTATTTTCTCGGCTCTCACGGCTGTTCCCGCGGAAACTACCAACTATCCTTTCTGCACCATCAATCCGAATGTGGGAATGGTGCAGGTGCCAGATATCAGGCTCGATAGGATTCACCAGATTGTTGCCGCTGACAGGATGGTTCCGGCATTTACTGAATTTGTGGATATTGCGGGGCTTGTCAGGGGAGCCTCTAAAGGTGAGGGCCTGGGAAATCAGTTTCTGTCATATATCCGCAACGTGGGAATAATTGCTCATGTAGTTCGTTGCTTCAAAGACGACAATGTGGTGCATGTTTCCGGTGGAGTCGATCCGAAATCGGACATTGAAACCATCAACACTGAACTTGCCCTGGCGGATTTGCAAAGTGTTGAGAAACGCCTGGAGAAAAATGCGCGCCTGGTTAAAACGATGAACATCAGAGTACGTGACGAAGCGATCGCGATGCAAAATTTATTAAAAAAAATTGCTCTTCGCCTGGGTGATGGGAAGTCTGTTCGATCGATGAAACTTGATGCCGATGATATCGTGCGTCTCAAGGATCTTTTTTTGATCACCGCGAAGAAGCAGATTTATATATGTAACGTGGGTGAGAACGATGTTGAGGGAAAAACAGATTGGGTTTACCCGGTTTGTGCCATAGCTGAATCCGAAGGTTCCGAAGTTGTTATCCTATGCGGCAAATTGGAATCCGAGATTGCCGCTTTGAAAAATGCCAAAGAGCGCAGTGCATTCATATCCGAATTGGGCCTTAGTGAATCCGGATTGTCGCAGTTAATACGCAGTGCATATCTGACGCTCGATCTTTGCACTTTTTTTACCTTGAGCAGGAAAGAAAACAGAGCTTGGACTTTCCCAAGGGGTGCAACCGCTCTCCAGTGCGCCGGACTTGTTCACAGCGATTTTGAAAGAGGTTTTATTAAGGCGAACGTGTACCACTGTGATGATCTGTTTGACTTCGGAAACGAGGCAGCTTTGAAATCAGCCGGTCGTATTAGGACGGAGGGTAGGAAATATACTGTTCGAGACGGTGATATAATTCGTTTTAGATTCAATGTTTCGGGGGGTTCGAATCGGATTGGAAACCCAAGAACCACCTAGTTGCGAACGAGACGAATAGGGAGCGGGTCGAACTGGAATTACAGCTGATATGCTGGGAAGCGGCGCTTGGGCCAAAGTATTCATTGGAGAGTTGGGTGGGCACCGGGTATACTTGAATTTGAAAAATCGGTTTCTGCGGAGTTTAATACTTCGTAAATCTCTCTCATCCATCTAGCCCTAGTTAGAATACTTCGCATCTCCACTTCATATTCCTGAAAAGAATCGTAGAAATCCGCCGCGTTACGGTATTGCCCTGCACTGAATTGTCCCTGTGCGTAACCCTGTTCATAGATATCCTCGAGACCCAACAGAGTATAGTAGGCGCGTTCGGCAACTGGCAGTACGGTTCCAAGGGCCAGCATTGCCTTACTTAGGGCTATTTTATCCCTTATGATTTCGGATGTAGGCGGCAGGACCGCCTCCGGCGAATCGGCTAAATCCGCCCAGCGTTGGAATACTTCGATATTGGATTCAAGGCTTGTCATTGCACGTCGCAAACGAGGCAATTGCCGATCCCATAAACTCGAATAGTGCTGAATGGATAAACTTGCATTAATTTTCAGAGCTTCCAATCTCTCTCTGTACCAGAATTGACGATACAATGCCAAATCGTCGCTATCCACGGCCTTAATGGACAACCTGGCGTTCTGATCCACAAGCGCGACGAAACCAGGTTCAACAAGTACGGATCTACCGAACACCTCACTCCTGATGGAACCCTCTGAAACCGAAACGAGTATCGATCTATCTTGCGATATATCCACGCTGAAATCGGTTCCCCTCACCGTCATGCCCGCATAGTCGGTTTGGACGGTGTAGGAATCCAATCTTAAAAGCTTCCCTACCTTTAGGACTAACGAACCCCGAAGTAGTTGAAGTATCATATTTGAGGCCCTGGGTGTTATTGGGGTATTCTCGAAATAGAATGTTGAGGATGGTCTCACTCTCACTCGGGAACCGGAAGCCGGTGTGTTCATTTGAAGTTCGACATACCCATCTGCACCAGTTTCAACAGTGTCAAAGGCGCCCACTTTCAAACCGATAGTCACATCCTCAGGACTTAAATACGTGCCATTTTGCGCAATTGCCACTTCGCCCTCAAGATAGCTAATTGTTCCCGTTGCCGATTGAGCATACAGACGCGAAATTACGAGTACCAACACCAAGAGCATTATTCGATATTTCATAGGGTTAAACGTTCCTTCAGTCTAACATTCTGTATTCCCAAAGCATGGACACCCGGCAAGCATACTTTCCTCAGCCAATCGGAGTCTAAATCTTCGGCCTGATACCTGAAGCTAAGCTACTTATCGAACAGAACCCGGGTAGCTGTAGTTCCGGGAAACCGTTGCCCGGTCACCCGGATGGAGGGTTATTGATTTACAGGTGAGTTGGCGCCAGCCGATACCGGTGGGTTATTCTCAACCTCGGCATTTAGGCGATCAAGCGCCTGCTGCGCCTTAAACTCAGCGAAGGCAGCATCCTCGTTTCTAGCGAATATATCCCCAACGGTTTCCAACAGCGCGGCCTTGGGATAGTATACCATCACGAACCAAGTGCCATCCTTCGCAGGATAGTTACTCTTGGTAACTGACTCTTTGAGCTCAATACTGGCAACTTCCTTTGATACTCGTTCAACAAACGAAAGGGTTTGCACGTTGCCATCCGAGCCAGCTTCTTGTGCATAATCCGTGAGCATCGTCTCGACACTAACCGAAATCTGAGTCGCAATATCCGCTCTCGCTCTAGCAAGCGCCGTGGTTCGAGATAAATTTTCGTCCTCCAGCTTTGCCATGCCAAGTCCTACGAACTGATCCTCCAGAGTGGGTGGATTCAAGAAGAAATCAGGATAATCGGTGCTCTTAACCGGACCTTCGGACGTTTTGTCCACTTTGGATGCACAACTTGAGAAACCCAACGACATCATAGCCATCATAGCCATCAGCAATCCGAATCGAATCAAAACTTTCATATACACTCCTAAAAAGACGCATTCAGGCGCCGATTTTCAAACATCAGTATAGCATCTACACCAGAAGTAAATACAATTATCCAATTTCTTTCCTGCATTGTCTATCAATTTGAGTTGCATATCCTCACAGAGACTCATCCGATTCATACGCCAGCTTAACCTATTTGAGGAGATGTCGAATCCTAAATAGGGCAGGGACTATCAGGTAAATAATTCGAGCAAGGTGCTTTGTCTTCGTTGTGCTCTTCCGGAATTTGCATAATCTGGTAGTTCAGATGGTGAAGTAGAGCAGTAAACGGTGCTGAGACTGAACGCATAGATGACCGCCCGGTTAGGGATTTGGCTCTTCACGTAGAATCCTCGTATCTGGCTTCTGGGACGATTCCATTCCATGTTGCACTGCCTGGACATGAACTGAGAAGAATAAACTTTCCAGCTCCAAACTGATATTCACATTCTTGATTATGCAGTTGTCTGTGCTGGAGAGTTCCGTGGAAGTGAAGTTCAATATCCCACGAATGCCATTTGCCAGCAGTCTGTCACGCACTTCCGCAGCAGCGCTGGAGGGCACAGTTAGAAGCGCAATCTTGACATGTTTAGTTTGGATTATCTCATGAAGCTTTTCCATGGAATAAACTGGAATGCCTCCGATATGGGCAGCGGGCGGATTTATATCAAATCCCGAAATAAGCTCAATCCCGTCTCTGTGAAATGATTCGTTATTCAATAAAGCGCGGCCCAGATTGCCACAGCCAACAACTATTGCCTCCCGGGATTCTGTTCCGCCTAAGTTCGCATTTACAAGTTCCAGCATTACCACGATGTTGTAACCCCCACGCCGGTTGCCATGCATTCCAATGCGGGCCAAGTCCTTCCTGACCAGCGTTGCAGCGACTCCTGTTGCATCACCAAGATTGTTGGAGAAAACCCTTTCGAGTCCAAGTGTCCGAAGCTGGCTGAGAACTCTCTTGTATTTTATAAGCCGGAAGATGAAATTCTTATTCATAGCAACTTATTGTGCCAAGTGGGATAATAAATGTCAATATAGGCGATTTTTTACTTAAAATCCGCTATATTTACTGATAAGGTGTTGATAAATATGCAAACTGCCTCCATACTTAAATTTTATCGCATTGCTGGGAGGTTGTATGGTTGCAGGCAAAGGGATAGTTACCAGGAAAGTAGCTTTAAGTGACAATCTAAAAGCGTTCATCGAGAAGTGGCAAGAGCGCCCTGGCAATCTGATTATGATTCTTCACAGGGTTCAGCAGGAGTATCGGTACGTCCCTCGCGAGGTTGCCTTTGAAGTGGCCAGAGTTCTCGATATTCCACTTGCAAAAATTTACGGAATAATAACCTTTTATCACTTCTTCAAGCTGGAGAAACCGGGGGAAATCAATCTCCATGTCTGCACTGGAACCGCTTGCTATATGAAAGGTGCCAACGAACTTATCAGTAAGCTGGAAAACCTTTTGGATGTTCGTGCCGGTGGAACAACCGCGGATGGCAAGTTTTCGATTGAAACCGTCCGTTGTGTTGGCTGCTGTGGACTTGCACCGGTGCTCATGGCCGAAGATGAGGTTTATGGGAAACTGACAACGGAGAAGCTGCAGGGAGTGATATCTCACTACACATGAATAAGCTGCCTGCATTGCTGATACACGCAATCTTTGGAGTTAAGCGCGCCTGGATTGGCGTTGTTGAGGAGTAGAAAATGGCAAAAATAACCTTGGACGCATTCCAGAAATTACGCTCGGAACAGGCAATAGGACGCCGCGAATCCAAGGGTATACATGTAGTTGTCAGCATGGGAACCTGCGGTATTGCTGCAGGCGCAAAAAGAATTCTCAAAACGTTTCTTGATGAAATCCATATGCTGAAGTTGCCCAACGTCGCGATTAAACAGACTGGATGTATGGGTCTCTGCTATGCAGAACCAACTGTCGAGATTCGAATGAAAGATATGCCAAACACCCTCTACGGCAGGGTGGATATCCCTATCGCCAAGAAAATAGTCGAAGAGCACCTGATTGGGCACAGACTGGTAGGCAATCACGTATATGACTATCCCGCCAAGGACATCCTCTGCGAAGGGGAGGACTATTTAAACGAAGCTAAGTTGAAGCAATTTCGCGTGGTACTGCGTAACTGTGGCGTAATCAATCCCGAGGATATCAAGGAATACATTGCCCGGCAAGGCTATGTCGCCTTGAAAAAGGTGTTATTTGAAATGCGCCCGGAAGAGGTGCTGGAGGAACTCAAAATTTCCGGCCTAAGAGGCAGAGGAGGTGCCGGATTTCCAATTTGGCTGAAGTGGAAATTATCGGCAGATGCTGAAGGCGATGAAAAATATGTTATTTGCAATGGAGACGAGGGCGATCCGGGTGCGTATATGGATAGATCTGCTCTGGAGGGAGATCCTCATTCCATCATCGAGGCAATGGCTATTGCCGCAAAAACCGTCGCTTCGAATCAGGGCGTAATTTATGTTCGAGCAGAATACCCGCTTGCCATTGAAAGGCTGGGAATTGCACTGAGTCAGGCGCGGGAAATGGGACTTCTGGGAAAGGATATCTTGGAGAGCGGGTTTGATTTCGATATTGAGATTCGACTTGGGGCCGGCGCGTTTGTCTGTGGAGAAGAAACAGCACTTTTAGCTTCAACTGAGGGAAATCGGGGCATGCCAACACCCAAACCGCCATTTCCGGCAACACATGGGCTTTTTGACAAGCCGACAGTTATCAACAATGTCGAAACCCTGGCAAATATTCCATGCATTATCGAAAAAGGCGGTGCCTGGTTTAAATCCATAGGCACAGAAAAATCCCCGGGCACAAAGGTTTTCGCATTAACAGGCCGAATTGAGAATTCCGGCCTGGTGGAAGTGCCGATGGGAACCACTCTAAGGGAAATAATCTACGATATAGGCGGTGGAATTCGTGATGGAAAAGAATTCAAAGCCGTCCAAACCGGGGGCCCTTCCGGGGGTGTAATAACCAAAGATTTTCTGGATACTCCCATAGATTTCGATTCACTGACAGCCATTGGATCGATGATGGGTTCTGGTGGAATGATTGTTATGGATGAGGGCGATTGCATCGTAGATGTAACTAAATTCTATATGGAATTCTGCGTAGACGAATCCTGTGGTAAATGTTCCCCATGCCGTATCGGCACAAAGCGAATGCATCAAATACTGGACCAAATTACCAAAGGCAATGGGATTCCAGACGATGTCCAGAAACTGCAGAATATTGGACATGCCACTAAGATGGCATCGCTTTGTGGCTTGGGTCAGACATCAGCAAACCCCGTTCTGTCAACATTGCGATATTTCGAAAAAGAGTATCTGGAACATATAAACGAGGGTAAGTGCAGGGCCGCCAGGTGTAAGAACTTGGTAAGCTACACGATTGATGCTGAGAAATGTGTTGGTTGTATGCTCTGCGCAAAGCAGTGCCCGGTGCCATGCATAACCGGTGAACGCAAGAAGCTGCATGTAATCGATCAAAATAGATGCATCAAATGCGGAATCTGTCATGATGTCTGCAAATTTGACGCTGTAATTGTGGCCTGATTCAGGAGAGAGGCAATATGTTAAAGTTCAAAATAAACGGTCAACCTCACGAAGCTGAGCCCGGAACCACCATTCTCAAGGCGGCGAAATCCCTCCAGATTAATATCCCTACCCTTTGTTATCATCCGGATATAGAGCCCTGGGCCGCTTGTGGACTCTGTGTTGTCAAAGTGGAAAACTCGCCAAAAATGGTGCGCTCTTGTACTACTGCGGTCGTGGAAGGTCAGAATTACATAACTCACGACCCTGAACTAATGGAAGTGAGAAAAACGGTAATTGAGCTGATGCAGTCCAATCACCCAAATGAGTGCCTCATCTGCGCTCGCAATGGCTCATGCGAATTCCAGGATATTTCCGAGGATTTCTGTATACGCGAAGCGCCGTTTACCAGGCAATTGAAAGACCTTCCCAAGGATGATTCCACCCCATCGATCGTACTGGATCCTCGCAAGTGTATCAATTGCGGGAGATGCGCTCTGGTGTGTCAGCAATTGCAGGATGTTTGGGCACTGGAGTTTATCAACCGTGGATATGATACGGTAATCCAACCTGCAGGCGGTGTTCTGCTAAACGAAAGCCCATGCATAAAGTGTGGTCAGTGTTCGGCTCACTGCCCTGTAGGTGCCATCTATGAGAAGGATGAAACCGACAAGTTCCTGTCGGCCGTCCGCGATGAGACAAAGCATGTAGCAGTTCAGGTGGCACCGGCCATTCGAGTGGCTATCGGCGAAGCCTTTGGCCTGGAACCAGGCACCCTCATGTCTCAGCAAATCTATACAGCTCTTCGGATGCTTGGCGCCGATGCTGTGTTCAATACTAATTTTGCAGCCGATTTAACAATAATGGAAGAGAGTTTGGAATTCGTTAATCGGCTTACCAGGGGTGACAATCTACCGCAGATAACTTCCTGTTGCCCTGCCTGGACCGATTATATGGAAAAGTATTTCGACGATATGATTCCACATTTCTCTACGGCGAAGAGCCCTATGATGATGCAAGGCGCGGTCACAAAAACATATTACGCCAAGAGGGTTAAGCTAGCCCCCAAGAATATCTACTCGGTTGCAATCATGCCCTGCACCACGAAGAAATATGAGATAAACCGCGATGACAACATGCATGCTTCCGGTTACAACGATGTCGACCTGGTGCTTACAACCCGCGAACTTGCCAGACTTATAAAGCGCGCCGGTATCGACTTCCTGAACATCAAGGATGGGATTGTCGACAGTCCCATCGGGGACTACTCAGGCGCCGGCACTATTTTCGGCGTTACGGGAGGTGTAATGGAAGCCGCTCTCAGGACGGCTCACCATCTGATAACAGGTAAAAATCTTGATAACGTCAACATTCAGGCAGTACGAGGAATGGAAGGCGTTCGAGTGGGCGAAATACTCCTTGGCGATGCAAAACTGAAAGTCGCCGTTGCCCATGGCATGTCCAAAGTTCGTCAAATAATGTCCGAGGTTCGCCTGGCCCGCATGGAAGGCCGAGAATCCCCATATCACTTCATCGAAGTGATGGCGTGCAAGGGTGGTTGCATCGGCGGCGGTGGTCAGCCTTACAACACGGATGAGGAAGTACGTCAGAAACGAATCACGGGGATTTATAGTGATGATGAAAAAAGCGTGGTGCGTTGCTCTCATCAAAATCCTGACATCATACGAATTTACAAGGATTTCCTGGGCGAGCCGCTATCGCGCAGAAGCTACGATTTGCTGCACACCAGATATCAGCCAAGGCCCTTATATCAGAAATAGCTCCCTTATTGAGCTCTAGATTTGCAATCTTGGCGGATTGACCGTCTTACAACTACTTAAAGACAACTACGTATACTAAAGGCATCTAACTAAAACAAACCCTCTTAAGTTAGTGAAGGGAAACTAATTCTTTGTATTATCAGTGTTTACTTGCAAACTTCCCTTGAAAAATCTTGGGGCCCCCCTTATAATATACGGGGGGGTTACCTCCAGATAAACTTCGATACAAGGGGTGAATAGCATGAAAGGACTTGAAGGTACTAAGACACAGAAAAATTTGATGACTGCATTTGCTGGCGAATCGCAGGCTCGTAATCGATACACATACGCGGCCGGGAAGGCCCGAGAAGAGGGTTTAATTCAAATTGCCCTGATTTTTGAAGAAACCTCAAATCAGGAAAGAGAACATGGGAAACGCATTTTTCGGTATATGAGTGGAGGGTCTTCGTTTATTAATGCTGACGCCGAATTCCCCTTTGGCGTAATCGGTTCCACGAGCGAAAATTTGCAGAGTGGTGCCAATGGAGAGAATTACGAATGGACCACCATGTATCCCGGATTTGCACAAATCGCCCGGGAAGAGGGATTTAGTGAAATCGCCTATATTTTCGAAGCCATCGCTGTTGCGGAGAAACAACACGAAAAAAGATATCTCGCATTGAAGAAGAATGTGGATACCGGGATGGTTTTCAAAAGGAATACGAAAGTTGTTTGGCGCTGCATCAACTGTGGCTACCTCTATGAGGGCTTGGAACCACCTGCAAAATGTCCCGCATGTGCGCATCCTCGGGCATATTTTGAAATACTTGGAGAAAACTGGTAGAATATCCGTATGGATATCGAACATGTCCACTAGGCCAGACGGTCTTGATTTGTTAGGCTTCGCCAACTATTCTATGAAATGAAATTTAATCTAAGGAGTGTATATGGCCAAAAAATACGAGGTATATAAATGTGAGGATTGTGCCTGCATCGTGATGCTGATGGATGCTGGCAGCGAAGATTTGCTCTGCTGTGGAAAAAATATGATTCACATGCCGGAGCAGACGGCAGATTCATCGAAGGAAAAGCATGTTCCAATTATAAAAAAGATAGACGGTGGCTTCGAAGTTAAGGTGGGCAGTATTCCTCATCCCATGCTGGAGAATCACTGGATTCAGTGGATTGAGCTAGTGGTAGACGGCCAGAGAATGCTTCGGGAGTTAGGAAGCAGCGATGAACCAAAGGCATATTTCTCCTGCTCGATCGAAAACCCCAAAAAAGTAGCGGCCCGCGAATACTGCAACATCCATGGCCTGTGGAGAGGAGAATAAATGGCAATTTCAAAATCAATGGCAGAGGCCTTGAATAAGCAGTTCAATGAGGAGTTGGGCTCGGCATATCTATATGAATCCATGGCTGCCGATTTCTATTCGAAAAATCTCCCAGGCCTTGCAAACTGGATGACCGCGCAAGCCACTGAGGAGCGTACTCATGCTCAAAAAATTCATCACTATCTCGATGAAAACGATGAGCGTGTTTTTTACGCCGCGCTGTCTGAGCCCCAGGCTGCTTGGGAAACTCCGCTAGAGGCGTTCATGGCTGCTTTAGCGCACGAGAAGTATATTACCAAGTGCATTCACGATTTAGTTCGCAAATCCCGCAAGGAAGATGATATCGCCACGGAAATTTTTCTCAGTTGGTATGTCACAGAACAAATTGAAGAGGAAACGTCCGCACAAAGCATGATCGACAAGCTGAAAATGGTGGGTGGTTATGAAATGGGACTATATCAATTGGATAAGGAAGCTTCCAGAAGAAGGGAGTAGAATACTTAGCTCCAGTAAGCACTAACAGAGGTGATTTATGAAAAAGTACGTATGTGATGTTTGTGGCTATATCTACGATCCAGCCGAAGGCGATGAAGATAACGAGGTCCCCGCCGGAACCGCTTTTGAAGATTTGCCGGAAGATTGGGTTTGTCCTCTTTGTGGCGCGGAAAAATCTGAATTTTCGGAAATGGAAGAGTCGGCTTAGGCATGTGGGGGGTCGCCCAGGCGATCCTTACTCCTTGCCGCAAAATCCCGAAAATCTCCTTCAGAGATGCTTTGGCGGGTCCAGCCCGCGAAGAGCGCGGTATCCCAGCCATTGATCCATAAGGGTGATGGCTGCCATGGCTTCAATAACCGGAACTATTCTGGGACAAATGGTTGGATCATGGCGGCCTTCAATGTTTATATCGACGGTTTCGCCGTCCATATCCCTGGTTGTTTGAGGAAGGCTGATTGAGCTTGCGGGCTTAACGGCGGCTCGAAAAACTATTTCCTGACCAGTGCTTATGCCGCCAATTATTCCACCGGCGTTGTTGCTTCTAAATCCGTTGGAATCCATCTGATCGTTGTGCTCACTGCCCCTCATATTGGCGGCGCGAAATCCAACGCCAATTTCGAAACCGCGCACCGCGCCAATCGAAAGTATGGCCTTGCCCAGATTGGCTTCCAGCTTATCGAAGACGGGATTCCCCAAACCAGGCGGTACACCGTTGATGCGGCATTCTATTACACCGCCGGCGCTGTCGCCAATTTCAATTAGCTCCCTAATTCTTGCTTCCATTTTCTGGGCCGCGATATAATCGGGGGCCCTCATGGGGTTTTTTTCGATATAATCCATGTCAAATATCTCGCAATCAATGCCGGCAGCGCTTTTCACAAAGCCTAAAATCGAGACTCCTTGTTCACTCAGCCATCGCCGTGCGACAGCGCCGGCAGCTACTCGAGCCGCGGTTTCGCGTCCGGACGCCCTGCCGCTACCGCGCCAGTCTCTAAAACCATATCTCTTGAAATAAGTATAATCCGCATGACCGGGGCGAAATTTTTTCACAATTTTGTCGTAGTCCGACGAACGTGCATCACTGTTATGAAGCAGCATGGCCAGCGGTGTTCCGGTGGTCTTACCCTCAAAAACACCGGAGAGTATTCTTACCTCGTCAGCTTCCTTCCTCGGCGTTGTGATATCCGACTGTCCGGGCCTGCGGCGGTCCAATTGTTTTTGAACAGTTTTTTCACTTATTTCCAGCCCTGGAGGAAGTCCATCCACCGTAACGCCGATGCCAACACCGTGAGATTCGCCGAAAGTACTTATTACAAGATAATGGCCAAGGCTATTTCCCGGCATAATGCCCCTCCAATGCAAGCAGCAATCGTTGCGCGTTAAGCTCTGCGGGCGATTCATCCACTTCATGTATCAAATCCGCAAACTTCCTGTATAGGCTATCTCGCCGAGCATAGAGCTCAATAAAATCTTCGTAGGGGTTTTCCTCCGACAGGAAAGCGGGTTTTCCCGACAACTCGATGCGCCGGTAAAGCAATTCACGAGCGGCCAGAAGATATATCCTCGTTCCCCTATCGCCAAGGTATGCCATTGCCTCTGTATTCTCTATGAAGCCTCCGCCAAGGGAAAGAACCACTCCACTCCCAAATAGGCCGGGAATGATTCCTTCGATGAAGAACGCAATTGCCATTGTTTCCAACTTCCTAAATCCATCTCCACCGAGATTTTGCATAGCTTCCCGAACTGAGCCCCATACGCCCATTCCCTCCTTCATTATAAGCTCATCGAGATCGAAAAAATCGTAATTGAGCCTGGCTGCGATGATACTTCCCAAAGTTGTTTTCCCACAGTGTTTTATCCCTCCCATGAGAATCATCCTCATGGGGCCATGATAGAATTTTTACTTAAGAGGCGGAAGAGCCCGGAAATCCGAACTGTTTACTTTGAACCAGGCACTTAGCACTCTCTGCAGTTCCGCCAGGCCCTCTCTCTTGAGAGCCGAGAAGTAATTGCAACTGGCGTCGGGATATAGGGAGCTGAGGTTTTCTCTCGCCTTCTCCAGACTCGCATATCGCTGGCTGGGATTGAGTTTGTCGGACTTATTCAGCAAAACGTGCACCCTTCGTTTTGAAGCGCGGCAGAGAGCCAGCATTGTCCTGTCGGTTTCCCTCAATGGACGACGGACATCCATTACAATAACCAGTCCCAGAAGGCACTTCCGCTCTGTAACATAGCGGGTGATTTCTCTTCTCCATCGCCGCTGCTCACTCTCGCTCGCCTTCGCATATCCGTAACCAGGTAAGTCTACCAGTTTTCTTTGTCTATCAACTCCAAAAATATTGATATGCCTGGTTTTGCCGGGAGCGGAGGATATCCTGGCGAGAGCTTTGCGGCCACATAGAGCATTGAGAACCGAGGATTTACCCGCATTCGACCGGCCGGCAAAGGCCACTTCGAGGCCGTCATCGAATGGCAGGGACGCGTAGCTTGAATATGAGCACAAGAACTGAGCGCTAGCCGACATCTTACGAGTATCCTAATCTATTCATGCAGTTAAGTCGCCCTGAGGCAACTATATCCCCCACATAATTTGCTGTAGAATACAGGTATGGAATCCCGCAATATACAGACAAGCTTTCTGGGTATTCTCACTCTGATTGCCCTGGGTACGGTCCTGCATTTCCTGCAAAGAGTCTTCATACCTCTGGCCTTTGCCGCCCTTGTTTCCCTGATGTCAACACCACTGGTAAATCGACTCACAAAACTGAAGGTTCCAAGGTTCATTGGGATTATCCTGGTGATGTCCGTAGTGTTCATTGTACTCTACGGGGTCGGGAAAATATTCTATTCAAGCCTATACGATTTTGTATCCATTTTTGAAACCTATCAGTCTCGTTTTTCTCAAATCCTTCGCGAGATATGGGCTCGTTTCAAAATTCCCGAGGAGCTTTTCCCCACAATGGGATGGACGCGAAATCTACTCGATCTCATAATTCAGACAACGGACTCCTTCGTCAACTTCGGAACTTCCCTGGGACTGGCGCTCATCTTCATATTACTCATGCAAATTGAGACGCCTCTCTCATGGCGAAAACTGAAACGGGCCTTCCCGCATCATGTGAACGTCAAAGTCGCCAGGACTGTTTCGGATTCATCGAATCAGGTGGCCCGATATCTCATTTTGAAAACCATGCTAAGCGCGGTTACCGGTCTGCTGGTGTGGTTGAGTCTTAGCATTATTGGACAGGATTTGGCGCAATTTTGGGGTTTGATGGCCTTCCTGCTAAACTACATCCCCAGTTTGGGAAGCCTCTTTGTTTTGGTTATCACCATGACTCTGGGCTTTGTGCAGTTCTATCCGGACTGGAATCGAATTATAGCTGTGTGGATTACGATGCCGGCAATTCAAATTGTGATAGGCTCATTAATCGATCCTCAACTCCAGGGGCATCAATTGGATTTGAGCCCCCTGGTGATATTGATTTCACTGATTATTTGGGGATGGATTTGGGGGTTTGCCGGGATGTTCCTGGCTGTCCCTCTGGCGGTAACGTTAAAAATATCTCTTTCGCACATTGAAAGCCTTCGCCCTATTGCCATAATGATGGGCTCCGGACGAATGAGTCGATCTTTCAGAAGGAACTGGAGGAAGCGAGAAAAAAAGAACTAGGAATCCTCGTCAAATATACCCCTTCTATCAGTATTTTTCGCTTCAGTTCCCGTTTCAGTGAACTCCATCTCCTGCTCCAATAAACCATGATCCCCAGCGGGCGTGCTGACATTGAAAGAAATCACAGCCTCGCCTCCCTCCTTGGGGAAAGAATGGGCGAACACCAGATATCCCTTTGCAGGCTTATCGGGGGTCACGTTGAATTTTCTGTCCAGCATCGTCTTACGCATCAGGGACTGCATGAGCACCGCCTCTTCCTGGCTTGCATAACCCCTCCAGTAATTCATTAGGAGTTCGAGACTGGCGGCGGAATTCTTTGTTCCTCCAATCTCCAGGTGAATTTTATCTAACTGAAATAACACCTCAGACTCGACAGTGCTTATCTCGGTTTGAAAAACCACAATGCGTTTTTTTAGAAACTGGGCGGGAAAGTCGATAAATGGATTTCTTATGCTATCGGTGTTTGTTCCGTAGTGCACTTTTAGTTCTTCGCGACTAAGAGGAACTAGTCGGATTGTCAAATCGGCGGACTCAAGTACGAATGATGGCCCAGTCGACACTAGAGGCTTTGAGACGCAGGATGCCAGGAGCAGCAGCATCGACAATGCTTTCATACTCCACCTTATTTCCAAGTCGCTCAATATGTCAAGCAAGTTTCCCGCTTTTCAGCTAAAACAGCCCCACGCGAACCGCGCGGGGCTGTAAATCAACCCAGTACCTAGGAGGATATAACCTGGAATAGAATAGGATATAACCTGGAAGGTCACCTCATATTATTTTTCCAAGTCGCTCAATATGTCAGGCAAATTCTTCGCTTTTCAGCTAAAAAAACTTTGCGCAAGCCGCGCGGGGCTGTAATTGTATTAGATTACCTGGAAGGTCACCTCCATTGTGTTTCCAAGTCGCTCAATATGTCAAGCAAGTTCTTCGCTTTTCAGCTAAAACAGCCCCACGCGAACCGCGCGGGGCTGTGAGATATTAAATCAACCCAGTACCTAGGAGAATATAACCTAGAATAGAATAGGATATAACCTAGAAGGTCGCTTTTATTCTATTTCCAAGTCACTTAATATGTCAAGCATGTCAAGCAAATTTTTCGCTTCTCAGTTAAAAAACTTTGTGCAAGCCGCGCGGGGCTAAACTATTAGAAGAGGATATAACCTGGAACAGGATATAACCCGGAATGTCATCTTCATCTTATTTCCAAGCTGCTCAATATGTCAAGCAAGAGTTTCCCGCTTTTCAGCTAAAAAAAAACCCCGCGCGGTCCGCACGGGGCTGTAGTAAGCTGTATTACCTAGAAGGACGCCTTTACCTTGAAGTAGACACCGGTGGAATCATCTCCATTCGGGGAGTATGTATTCCTGTCACGGAGCTCATATCCCAGGCCGTAGGTAACAGAACCAAGATAAGCCTCGACTCCAGCATCAAACGATACTTCTTTGCTCATATAATCTCCCGAGTCGAATTCCAAGTCGAATTCCTTTTCATTAGGGGTCTTACCCCTCATGGGGAGTTTCAGGTTGAAAACAATATCAAGTACGTCCGGAACCGCTTTGAATCTTACATCCAATCCAACATAGAGCTTAAATGGCTGTTCATTATCTTTTTTACTACCATCTGCGTATTCAATCTCCTTATCTGTGCCAAACTGCTCTGCTACAAGCGCCAAGGCGGGGACCAGCCTGCCCTCCAGAAAACCGTATGAAGCCGAAGCACCAAGATCAAACTCCTTCATGAAGAGATCGTAGGAGGTCGCAAAACCTATATTCAAGTTCTCCACGCCGCTATAGCCGGCCGTTAAACCAATTTCCTTTGTTTCATTTGTTTCTTTAGAATCATCATCGGTATCCTTGTTGGCATCCATTGTTACGAAGAGATTGAAATTCAAACCTTCGATAAGCTCGAGCAGCTGCAAATCAACACCGTAAACAGGGGCCTTGTCCCTACCTTCCTCGTAAAAGTCGGACATATAGGTGGACGGGAAGATACCCCCAACCAGCTTAACCTTCTCCAGGATGGTAAGTGCAACTTTGGCTCCCAAGTAAGAATCCGTTGCGTCATGATCCAGGTATCCGATTTTGGCTACTCCCTGAAAGGATGCGGGGGATAAACTTGTTTTTCCCCAGGTAATGGAGACGCCCACGGGGGAATCTGCAAAGCCAAGTGCACCGGTGAGATTGTTCGTCATCGTGAACTCATTCAGCACCAAGGTGTCATATTCGTCGGTGTCGTAAACGTTATCCTCTTTGTTAGAATCAATCAGATCGGCTATATCTTCCCCGAATTTATCGTCTCCGGTATTGTCGATTGTATATGAATCCATATCGGTGATGATTTTATCGCCATCCTCAATTGTGCCGGTAGTTTTGTCGTTTCCGGCCGAATCCTTAACACTGATAATGCGCTCCGCAACCTCGAATCTTTTCTTCGTGATTTCGGCGTTAACCGTTGTCCATTCATCGATAACACCGTTGACGGCAATTTTGGTGTCGTAGTTATTCTTGATTTCAAGCGCCTCACCGTTGTCCCTACCTTTTTTGTCAAGATCGAGAACATCCATAGTGTACAAGAATTCGAAACTACCAGAAAAAGCGGGTGAAGTCTCGGCATAGACAGTCCCGGCTACCAAGGCCGCTAGGGCCAACAAAATAAATTTCCTCATTATTACTTTCTCTCCTGTAATAATTTTTGTTCAAAAACGCCGGAACCCGGCGCAGTTTCCAACAACAAGCAAATACGGAGATAGTAGCCGAGTTTTGTGTGCAATATATGTTAAAAATATGAAGATTAGGTGAAGATAGAGATGCCCGAAATATGGACTGGGGCAGCGACGCTGTTTCCCCGGGATGGAATCTATTCGGGCGTACCGGCAAAGCGGTAGCCATAACCGCGAACGGTTTCAATCCAATCGGGAGAACCCAGTTTCGAACGCAGATTCTTGATATGGGTGTCGACTGTTCGGTCGTAGCCCTCGAATGAATATTCAAGGCAGCGGTCCAAAATTTGCTCTCGAGTTACCACGGCGCCGTTATTCGAAGTTATATACAGCAGGATTTTCCACTCGGCCGCGGTAAGCTTCAGGGGGACGTCATCCATATCCACCTTGTGTGATTCCTCGTCCGTCGTGAGCCGGTGCCCGCGGATCGTCCAGCTGCACTTCATCTTCAAGCTGCTCCTACCCAGGCTGCGTTTCAGCACTGCCGCCACCCGGAGCACCAGCTCCTTTGGACTGAATGGTTTAACTATGTAGTCATCCGCGCCAACTTCAAAGCCGATTATCCGATCGGATTCAGACTCGCGCGCGGACACGAATATTATCGGGATTTGCTCCTTGCTGAGAAACTCCTTGGCAAAAAGGAAACCATCGCCGTCGGGAAGAATCACGTCCAAAAGTATTAAATCCGGCTTGCGAACTTTCAGGGCTTCGCGCGTGCCGTCAATGGTTTCAAAACTGGAAACCTCGTGGTCGGCGAGTTGTAAATACCCGCTAACAGCCTCCACGGCTCTTTCGCTGTCTTCCACCACGAAGATATACGCCATGATGCTATTCTAAACCGACTTCAAAAACATCTGCCAGTCCGAAAACCGCGTTTTAAAATTTCTGCGAAAAAAATGACTAGTTCAAAAATACTGCAAGCGCCCCCTGGTGTATTTTTCAGACTCAATTCTTGTCGGATTGAAAACCGGGGTTGGGATGGGGACTGTGTCTGGGGCATCATCCCAAGCGATGGGTTTTCCCCGCCCGGAAGCACGGATATACTGTAAGTCCATGCGCAATATCCTAACAGGAATAAAGCCCACGGGGATGCCTCACCTGGGAAACTATCTTGGGGCTATCAGGCCCGCGCTAACCATGGCGGAAGAGAAGAATGTCGAGGCGAGATTTTTCATAGCCGACTATCATTCGCTAAATACGGTTCGGGATGCGGAGCTGCTGCGCTCCTATATCTACGAAGTTGCGGCAGCCTGGCTTGCCTGCGGCTTAAATCCGAACAAAGTTCTTCTGTATAAGCAGTCAGATGTGCCGGAAATCTTCGAAATGACTACAATCCTGATGGCCTTTACGGCAAAGGGCCTGATGAACAGGGCGCACGCCTACAAGGCAACGGTGGATTTGAATCGATCGAAGGGACTGGACGACGATCACGGAATTAACATGGGAGTGTTCACCTACCCTGTGCTGATGGCGGCCGATATCCTGCTCTTCGATACGGATTATGTCCCAGTGGGTAAAGACCAGGTACAGCACATAGAAATGGCCCAGGACATTGCGGGGGTTCTCAACCGCAACTATGAGGAAGAATTACTTGTAATACCCAAAAGCAGGATCGATGAGGAGCTGATGAGCGTGCCGGGCCTGGATGGACGCAAGATGTCTAAAGGTTACAATAATCATATCCCGCTTTTTGCGCCCGAGAAGGAACTGCAGAAAACTGTTATGAAAATTGTCACTAACAGTCAGGGCGTGGAAGAGCCCAAAAACCCTGGGGAATGTAATATTTTTGCGCTTTTCAGACTCTTTGCAAGTGAAACTGAAGAGAGAGCTTTGGCAAAAAGATATCGAAAAGGAGGGATGGGGTGGGGGGAGGCGAAGCAGAACCTCTTCGCACTGCTCAATTCCAGGATTGCGCCGATGCGGGCAAGATATGATGAACTGATAAGGAATACTGAGGGTATTGATGCAATTTTGACCGAAGGTGCAATGCGGGCTAGACGGATTGCGGCAAATACCATCCGGCGCCTCAGACGCGCAATTGGAGTGGGCTAGGGGAAAACTCTCGCGGAGCTTTCAGTGTTAGCCTCCGTCTGCACGGGATTGGTGGGGCCTGGGATGGGGATTTCTTTGAACCTGGCGCCTGTGGCCAGCCGATCGGCTTCGGATATCATCGCACGATGCCAAACGATGAGCGATGCCTCTGCCTCCGGCCGCGCTCCCCTGATTTCAACCATCAGTCTGAATACTGGCTCGGTTCCGCTGCTGCGCATCCAGAGAAAGCCGGCATCGCGTTGCATCCTGTCGCGAAAGATGATTTTGAGGCCGCCGTTGAATGCGGGTTTTCGCAGGCCGGAGCCTTGGCGGCTGTTTATACCGCTGTTGTTCAGTTGAATCCACGAACAAAATCCATAAACCTCCCGCAAAGCTTCGCCGTGAATGGCCCACTGCTGATTGAATATGCCCTCCCATTCGGTTTTGAGAACTCCATGTTCGGTGCAGGCTATTTTCATTTTCGAATTTTCGGCCGAGGCCGAGCTTGTGGTGAATGCCGGCAGGCTGGCCAATATGTCGGCAGCTCCGTAATCTTCCCTATATAGCGCACTCTGGCCGCTCCTTTGACACCAGTCCTCAAAGGGATTTGGGTGTCCGGACATTTTTGGCAGACGCAGGAGCTTGAGGAGGGCGGAGACGGTGTTAAGCGGATCGCGCACTTGTGCCGGGTGGACGATGACGCCTCCGTTTGAGCCCTCGCCAAGCAGTCGAACTATGTAGCCTTTCCTGCGCAGTTCGCGGCCCAAATTCACCACGTTGGATTCACCAACTTCGGCCTCGAAAACAGATGCACCGTAAGCTTCGGCGATTGGGCGTACGCGGTGGCTGGTGGGACCGTTTACCACCAGCGCGACATTTTGGCCCGCGCTGTTTCCCATCCAGGCGGCGCAGGCAAAATCTGCCAGAACTGTAATTGCGAAAACTTCCTGCGCTTCCAGGATGCGCGCGCTTCCGGCGTAATCGTCCCAGATTACTAGATTGCCCCTGTCCCCGTCGTTATCCGGAACATATCCGAATCGTGCGCCGCGCGCGTGAAGCTCTTCAAGATATCTCTTGCAAGGCTCTAGAGCCCGCCCCTCGGGCAGGATGGCATGCTCAATCCGGCCTGGCCTTTTGTTGAAGGTGTAAAGCTTCGCCCCGAGCGATTCGATATGCATCCTGTCGGCAGACAGGCAGCGGGCGCTTCCGTTTAAATCGGCAACCACTGCAAGCGGTTTCTCGGATAGCGCCTGCCTAAGACTCTTCAGCACGATTTCCCTGCCGGTTCCGCTTTCCGGGCCGCCGGCGATCAGGCTTAGCTGCCTGGCATATGTTCTCAAGCAGCGTTTTTTCTGCTTGTCATTGAATCTGATTTCCGGGAATTCCCCCGATGCCAGTTTCATCAACGCCGCACTTTCGTTCATTACGAGTTTGCGGAATTCTTCGACAAGCGCCGCGGAGGCCAAACCGCCGATTACGCTGCCGTCCGTACTGAATTTTACCCCGTTGTATCCGAGCGGATTATGGCTTGCGCTGACATAGGCTACGCCGGCGATGCCTCCAGTATTCCGACAAAATGCCATTGCTTCCGGCACAGCGGCGATTCCGATGAAGATAATCCTGCATCGGGTGGCGCAAAGTCCTCGCATCAGGAAATCCGAAAGCGCCTCGCCGGTGGGTCTGGAATCGGTTGCCACAAGAACTGCCGGTCTCTTCTTGTCGCAGTTTGCAGCAAGCCAGCGCCCAAAAGTGACGCCCATTGCAGCGGCCAGGCAGCGATCGGCAAACGACAGTATCTTGCCTCTGCCGTGTTCGCCATCCGGCGCGAAGACTTTCCGCCATCCGGAGGGGGAAAGGATCATTTGCTCCAGGACGGTGCGAAGCTCCTTGTCGCTGCAATTACTGCTCATTTCGCCTGTTCCAAATCTTCCCAGCGAATGCCCTCGCCCGGCGGAATGCTGTTCGCCAGCCGGCGTCCGTATGCTCGGCGTCGGTACCGGGGTTCAATTCCCGGCCTGAGATTATGCTCGGTTCTCAGGATGGCTCCATTCTTTTCGCTCAGCACGGTTCCGACGGGGAGCGCTCCTATGGCATGGAGGGAGCGGTTGCTGCGGCGATAATTCGCAATTTCTGAACGAGCTAGACATTTCATCCCGTTTCCAAGCGGAGCCTCCACCCTCTCTCGCCCGTATTCTCTCGCCAGTTCTTCGATTGTCGAGACAAGATGCAATTCCGGAGCCTCGAATCCTTGCTCCCGTGGAGGCGCGTATCGAGTCACCACGGCGCACATTCTGGCAAATTCCTCGGGATTGAGAGCTATCGGATCGTCTAGTCCGCCGGCGCCATGGCTTAGAGTTATGTGCTTTTCTATTATTGCGGCGCCCAGGGCGGAGGCGAGAGCTGGTATGAGCACGGTATGTCTTGAATGGTCCGAAATACCCGCGGGCCGATTAAATATTTTCCTCAAAGTTTGAATTGTGCGAAGATTAGCCTGATTTTCGGGAGCGGGGTAGCTGGTTAGACAGTGAAGCAAGGCCACCGTTTGCTGTCCCTCCCCCCGAAAGGCATTTTCCACAATTTCAAGAGCTCGTCTGATATCTTCAATTTTCGACACACCTGTGGAGAGGATTAGGGGTTTGCCCGTTCGCGCAAGTGTCTCCAGCAAATCTTCGTGGTTCAATTCCGGCGAGGCAATTTTCCATGCCGCAACTCCAATCTCTTCAAGCAGCTCAAAGCCCTTCTTCCCGAAAGGAGTGGCTAAGAATTCCAAGCCTCGGCTGAGTGCCCGTTCCTTCAACGCCGCATAAAACTTCGCCGGGCGTTCCAGCGACTTGAAAACCTTAAATAAGGGAACGGCGCCTCCGGGCAGCTGTACAGACCCGGCCTCCGGTGGAAGAATTTCCTCGGCGAATATCACCTGAAACTTGGCAACATGCGCTCCGGCATCCGAAGCCGCATCAATTAGTTCGAAGCCACGCATCAGATCGCCCTGGTGTGAAGTGCCTAATTCCGCAACAACAATCGGGGCCTGCCTATGGTAGAGCTCAGCAAATCCAAACAAAAAAACGTCCTTTGTGCGGTTATACAACCCTTATTTCGGTAAATCCGCAGTAGGGTATCAGGCTTTCTGGGATAGCCACCGATCCGTCCTCTCTCTGGCCATTTTCCAGCAAGGAAACCAAGGCCCTCGATACGGCAACCGCCGTGCCGTTCAGCGTGTGTGCATATTGGGTTTTCCCTTTTTCCCTGTATCGGATTCCCAGTCGCCTCGCCTGGTAGTCTGTGCAGTTGGATGCACTTGTCACCTCGCCCCAGACTCCATTTTCGCCACGGCCGGGCATCCACGCCTCCAAATCGAATTTTCGGTACGCAGGCATACCCAAATCGCCAGTGCAAGTGTCGACAATGCGATAGGGAATTTCCAAGCCTCTAAAAATCTCTTCTTCGATATCTATTAATTCGGCAAAAACCCGTTCGGAATTTTCAGCGCGCGTGTAGGCAAACATCTCCACCTTAGTGAACTGATGTACTCGATAAAGCCCTTTGGAATACTGCCCTGCCGCTCCCGCCTCCTTACGAAAGCAATGTGAAAGTCCTCCCAGAAGGATTGGCCCGCTGTCCAAGTCGATTATATCGCCGGCGTGAAATCCGCCCAGGGTAATCTCGGCCGTGCCAATCAGGCAGGTGCCGGTGTCTTCCAGCGCATATATATTCGTTTCGGCGCCGCGGGGAGCAAAACCCGTCCCTTCGGCGATTTCCTCCTTGGCAATGTCTGGAGTGATGGTGATGGTGAAATTGTGCCTGGAGAGGGTGTCCAATGCGTATCGGCTCAGCGCCAAATCCAGCATAACTGCTTGATTTTTCAGATAGTAGAATTTACTGCCGGATACCTTCGCGGCGGTTTCGAAATCGACTAGATTCAGATTTGCGGCCAATTCGAGATGATCCCTGGGTTTGAAATTGAACTTCGGGAGTTCGCCGTGTCGGCTTATTTCCCTGTTGGCTTCGTCTTTTCTGCCCCGCGGCGCATCGGGGTGGGTCATGTTGGGGATGCGCTTAACGGCTTCCAGGAGGGCATTTTTTGTTTCCGTGAGTTCCGCTTCCGCTGCGGCGATGCTCTCTTTCAAACTTTTGCCATCAACAATCAACTTCTCTCTCATTCGCGAGTTTTTTCCCTGTTTAATTGAAGCGGTATTCTCGTTCCGTCGTCTGCGTAGTTCGTCAGTACTGCTAATCAGTGTGTTGCGACGGTCGTACAGCCTAAGTACCTCGTCCACATTGGCACTCATGTATCGAGCTGCAACATTGTCCCTGACTGCCTTGCTATTCTCCTTAATGTATTTGAAATCCAGCATGGCCGGGTATTTTAGCCTTTCTGACTGCTTACGGGAATAAGCCGATATTCACTTACATAACTGTAATGATGAAAACCGGGAATTTGAGATAGAGGAGTTGTATATTCTAGCTACGCCATACCGTTAAAAGCTCGTCCGGAATTAACCGTTTGGCAATCCTGTTCGACTTAGCTTAAGATGTATATAAGGAGTAGTGTTTATGAAGATTTTGGGTGCAGCAGTTCCACTGGCATTGTTTGTCGTCCTCGTATCATGCAGCAACGGGGGAACTCAGGCAAGCAGCACGGTGGGAGTTATTCAGTATTTCGAAGGATCGGTAACCGTAAATGACGAGGCGGCGGAAATAGGTTTTGAAGTTGTAAATGGCGATGTCATCGTTACAGGACCTGAGTCGTATGCGGAAATCATATTCGGCGAGAACCGGATAATTAGCGCGGAGGAGAATACCAATCTCGTACTGGATGCAAAGACAAAGTCATTCAATCTCACAACTGGGGCCCTGAGCGTTATTCAGTCCAAAGCGCGTTTCCTTTCAGGTAACAAGGCCTGGCTCGTTCAAACTCCAAACGTGGCTGCAGCGGTAAGAGGCACCTTGTACTACGTCAAGGTTGAGAGTCCGGATTCCGTCTATTTCTGCCTGTGTAACGGTAAAATTCATCTGGAAGGCGCCGATGAGGGCGAAAATCTAGATTATGAAGCCGCACATCACAAGGCTGTTCGATATACCCGTAATCCCGAAGGAAAAGTGGAACTCTCGGAGGCTGCCATGCTTTATCATACCGATGAGGATATTGAAAGCTTGGCGGATGTTGTTGGTGTTCGCGTAGACTGGTCGAAAATTTCGAAGTGAGCTGACTGCTATTTGTTTAACCTCCGAAATTCCTTGACAAGGTTCGCAAAGCAATTAAGCGCATAGTCCACCGGTTCTGTTTGGTTCATGTCCACTCCGGCAAGCTTCAATGATTCGATGGGGTGCTTCGACCCGCCCGATTTGAGGAAGCTTAGATAGGCGTTTCCTTCTGCTTCCCCGCCATACCGTGCCGAAAGAGTCATTGCGGCAGATAATCCGGTGGCGTATTTGTAGACATAGAAGGCACTGTAGAAATGAGGTATCCGCAGTCCTTCCAAGCTGCTTTCATCTATGAAATGCATGGCATTGCCAAAATACTCCTTAAGCAAATCTGAATACGTTTCCCGCAGAGTATCCACGGTTAAGGGTTCGCCCCGTTCAGCCATCAAATGTGTATCTCTCTCGAACTCCGCAAACATTGTTTGCCTGTATATGGTAGCGATTACATCTTCCATTTGTTTCCCGATAAGGTAGGCCTTTACTGCATCGTCGGAGCTTTCCTCGATGAGTTTTTTGGCCAGAAGCTGCTCGTTGAAAGTGGACGCCACTTCGGCCTCAAAAATCGTATAGTCGTAGTGGGGGAAGGGGTTGTTCCTCGCACTGTACCAGCTGTGCATGGAATGGCCGGCCTCATGGGCCATCGTAAACAGGTCCCGCAGCACTTCATCTTTGTAATTCATGAGTATGTAGGGATTGCCGGAGTATGAGCCCGCGCTGAATGCACCGGAACGTTTGCCCTTATTCTCGTAGCGGTCGGCCCAGCGTCCCAGGAGACCGGCCCGCAGGACATCCACATATTCCTGGCCGAGGGGTTTAAGCGCGTCGCAAATCACTTCAACCGCCTCGTCCCAGGTATGATGAATATCCTTGATATCGACTATGGAAGCGTGGACGTCCCATGGGCGAAGATTGTCTTTGAGATTCAGCATTTCCGCCCTCATTTCGTAGTACTCGTGCAAGGCTTCGAGGTTTCGCCGAACGGAGCTCACCAGGTTGTCGTATACGGCTAAATCCACATTGTCGGGAAACAGCGCCATATGCCGCGCGCTTGGATAGGAGCGAATCTCCGCAATATACTTATTTCGAAGAACAGTGCCTGAATACAATTCGGCCATTGTATACTTATGCGCATCGATACAGCGATAGAACTTCCGATAGGCATCCTCGCGTACAGCCCTATCCTTGTTTTGCAGTAGCGAAATAAGGCTGCTCTGAGTTAGAGGAAACTCCGTATCACCAACCTTAACCTTGCCAAAATCCATATCTACATTCATGAGCGCATTGAAGGCCCTGGCCGGCACCTGAACCGATTCAAGTTGTTTGGCAAGGAGGCTCTCTTCCTTCTCCGATAGAATATGGGGTTTGAAGCGCAGAAGTTTCTGCAGGTATACTTGAAAATCAGCAAGCAGCTCTGAATTCAGATATGCTCGGATTTTTTTTGCGTCAACGGCTTGAATCTCCGGTTCCAACCAGCTTTTCGCTGCCGCAAATTTAGTGGCGAGGTTGATGTAGCGGCCATAGAGGCCCCGGACATGAGTATCGCCAATATCTTCGGACTGCCGCAGCATCACATAGTAACCCAACCTCTCCTCCAGAAGTTCCATATCGATCACGATGTAATTCAATGCAGCAGCCATGCTCCCCGCTGAATCACCCAGACTTCCCTTGAATTCTATTACCCTCGGGATACCAGCCTCAAACTTCAGCAATCCCTCTTCCCACTCCGAGTCATCCGCAAATAGGGATTCCAAATCCCAGGTATCTTCGAGTTTCACCTCTCTGCGCTCTGCAACTGTCAGCCTTGCATCCACCATCAATCAACCTCCCAATGAAGCACCTTATTCGTTATTACTTGCCACAAAACTGATAAGCATCAGGTTCTAAGGTTCCGCATGCAGGCTTTTCAAAATTGCCTCGATGCGTCGGCCAGCCCGGCCCCTGTGAGAAATTCTGTCCTTTCCCGCGGCATCCAATTCCGACACAGTACAGCCCGCGCCCGGCACAAAAAAGACTGGATCGTAACCAAAACCACCTTCACCAGAGGGCCGGGCGGCAACAAGGCCCTCAAATATCTCCTGAGCTGTGAAAAACCTATACTCATCTACAAGCAGCACCATCGAGCAGACAAAAAAGGCTCGGCGCTCGGAGCCTGTTAGCTCCACCATGTTCTCAAGCAATAATTCATTGCGTTCCCTGGCATTCAATTGCCGTCCAGCCTTGTCGCTGCCATACCTCGCTGAGAAGACGCCCGGAGCCCCTCCGAGCGCTGGAACCGAAATGCCTGAGTCATCAGCAATAATCGGATTTCCATCCGCGTGCCCCAAAAACGCCCTTGCCTTGATGAGAGCATTTTCCAAATAGGTTAACGCGCTCTCCTTAGGCATTGAGACATTGCCGATTTCCGGTCCGAAAATCAGGCTGTGCGAGTCAAAAATCCTTGTAAGCTCGGTTTGCTTATCAACATTGCCACTAGCCAGGATAAGTTTCATTGCAACGAAATTTATCCGATATCAGTATTATCAGTCTAGCCATCCCATGCGGCGCAGTATAACCTCCGCCGACGGGAAGCCAACTACCCACCTAAGCATTTTCGCAGCAAATGAAGACCTGATGAAATGGTTCCCGGTGGAGCATTGACCATTTCACCTATATTCTTATGTGAGAGTGTGATACTCATTTTGCGAAGATTTTCGCAAGTCTTCTTATGCCTATCCTCCAATAAATCAGCTTTTCTCCTCCACATGTTGCGTTGTTCCGAGTCACAGACAGCCGCGAGTTTCTTTCTCGCCTTACTCAATTGATACCAGTATTTATTTCGTCTTTCCCTCAGCCCCTCCCTCAGTTTCATCTTCGTCTCTATTTTGGACCGCGCCTCATGTGTCTGCCCGACAAGCCAATCCGAATCCACGCCAAGCAGCTTAGCAAGTCGAGGAATATCATGATCGCTGAAATCTGCGGCCCTGAGCAAAACTACGTAGAGAATTCGGCGCCTCAGGGTGTTATTCTTCAGGATACCCGCCTCATCAAGTTCCAAGGCAGATTCGTTCAGATATCTTAAGTCGAAATCATCCTCCTGTTCTTTCCCAAGCTCGGAAGGCTCTATCTCCACCGTTTCCTGCGATTCCTCGATACACCACGTTTCGTAGTGCTCTAAATCCGCCATATTCTCGGTAAACGTTTTCATGAACCAGCGTAAACTATTAAACAAATAGGTTTCAAAACTGTACGTGGGTTCAAATTTTTTCACCAAACGAGGAATCCTGGGATGAAAAGCGAGAAAGAATTCACTACAGCGATCCTCGTCCCACGAAGTCCAAAATTTGGGAAACTTATAAACTAAAAGACAAATCTGTTTATACAGCTCATGCCATCCCTGGCCAGTCTTTTTGTAGGCCACAAGTGCCCCGGTCAACGATGTTCTCATTGTTCACTCCTGCTTTAATTTCTGCAGAAGTTACGCGCAAGAGTTGTGCCAAAATCCCTAAAATTGCGGGTCAAATTTGAACTATAATTTATTGAAAATGGGTGTTATATACATAGCTGATCCACGGTACTTATAGGCCTATGGCTAAACAAAGTTTTTTGAATGTCTCTCTTTGACGAAATCAAGACCAGTTCCTGTTATCTGAAATCCCCCACGTATATCAGTTGCATACCCTCTTGTGAACATGATGAGCAACGCTCATTTTCCAGAGATTCTTTGAAATGTTGATTTTGTGAAGGACAAAATCCTGGACATCCTCTTTCCTGTCGGCGTCTAAGTGCTGGTTCGATTTCTGCAGTTTTCTAACTTCGGATTTCAATTCTCGTTCTATTTTCTTGAATGTCTTCTCATTTGCTGGCCATCTTTCCGGGTAAATACCACGCGAGATTAATGCGTTTCCCACTGTCTCGTTATTAATCACATGCTCATTGGATATTTCCGCGCCACGAACTCGTCGATGTAGCGTTGCATGTACTTCTCGCTCATGTAGTGGCAGATGCCGATGTATCCGCGCTTGAAAAGGGACCAAAAGCTTTCAATAGAATTGGTGTGAACGCCACCGATAACATACTTACCGCCTAAAGTGATTCACGCGCTTATTGATGATTCCATTGTAAGCTTTATAATCATCGGCGTAGATGATTGCCTTCCCGCCGATGGCTTTCTTATGCGAAAGCAAGGATGGTCGCCTTGTTTGTCCGCTCGGCCTTCCCGGCACGCGCCTTGCCGCCTCGCTCAACAGCCCCGATAATATAAGGTTTTTGCCTCAGTGCTTCGGCTCTGAAGACCCCATCCACGCTTGTCGTCGTGCTTATTCTTTTCTTGCCGCCAACATAGGTTCCGCCAAATACCAAGCATGCGGCACAGTTTTCTTCGGTCTCAAATCGGCTGATAAATCCAAGTGATGTATCGGCGTTTTCCATGGCTTGATGTACCATGATTTAATGGGTTCTTCAAGTATAGCTATCCGGTTTGAGCGATTATTGAGGTAGCTATGTGTAATAGCTACCTTAAGTAGTATCGAATCAGGAGGGTTATAGAATGGGCCGCAAGCCTGTGGATGCGGCCTATTTTCGTACTGGGGACGTTTGGGATTCGGGCTTCTAATCCGTAATGAAACAGCATACGCCCTCATCTGGGAAATCATCCCGAATACTGTCCATCGCCTCTTCAATCACTTTGGCTTCTTGATCATCGCAGTAAATAATGAGGAGAAAATTCTCCTCCGGCCAGATATGATCTCCCTGTTTGGGATCGGAATTTCCGCGCCCCTGAACACTCGGAATTTTAGTGAAACAGCTTGCAAATCCCTTTAATTCCAACAACTCCATCACGTTTCTTTCAACCGAATGATTCGCAATTATCTCTACCCGTTTAAGTCCCCTCATTCGCCACCTCCTTTGGTAGCCAACTGCTTGCTCCCATCACGGCCATTTAGATCCAAAAGCTCTGCGTTTTCTGATCGTTTTTTTCTATTCATACTTTCATACAGCATTGGAACCAGGAATAGAGTCATCAGGGTGCTCATCAGCATACCGCCAATAATTGTCTGCCCAATGGGACGCACTAACTCAGCGCCTTCGCCAGTGTTGAAAGCCAGGGGCACCATGCCCAGGATTGTCGTCAGGGAAGTCATTAAAACCGGACGCAATCGGTTGCCGCTGCCCTCTATGGCCGCGTCATGAATGCGGTAACCTCGGTCCCTCAGTAGATTCATATAATCAATAAGAACGATGCCGTTGTTCACCGAGATGCCAATCAGCATCAGCAATCCAAAAGCCGAGAATATGGACAAGGGTGTCACGTATCCGAAAACAGGCAGGTTCATCAGGGAATATAGAAGCAGAATTCCCGGGAAAATCAGAAATATCGACAGGAACACGATGAAGGGATCCTTCAGTGATTCGAATAAGCTGGCCATGATACCGTAAACCAATGCCAACGCAACCAGAATAATCGCAACGAATTTGAAAATATACTTCATCAGTTCAGCAAAATCACCGGAGTATTCAAGAATTACATCGTCATCGACAATTATGTTTCTGGCGACAGCCCTTTTTACCGCAGCATCTGCCACGTTAAGAGAAGTCTTGGGTTTCAATTTAGCGGTTACATGCACCACCCTGGAACGATTTTCCCTGGCTATGGATACCGGCCCGGTTGTTCGTTCGATTTTGGCAATCGAACTTACTGGAATTCGCCCGCCCGCCTGATTTGGAACGTAAATCCGGTCCAAATCAGGAATTTCTCGGCGATCCTCCTCTCGGAAGATTACCAGAATATCAATCTCATCTCCGCCAGATCGATAACGGCCAGCTATTTTGCCATTGACAGCCGCGCTTATCTCGCTGGCAACACTGCTGATGTTGAGTCCCAATGAATATGCCTTATCGCGGTCCAAAACGATACTTGAAATTGGAAGACCTTCCTCAAGAGAAACCTGAGGTTCGATTACCTCATCCACCTGATTCTCAAGGAGTTCGCGAATTTCGGTTGCCAATGCTCTGGATTTATCCAAATCGTCTGTTCGCAAAACAATATCAATCGGGGACGTGCCACCAAACTGGGGTTCTCGTACCTCGAAGTTGGCCGAAGGGAACAGATCGAAATTCGCGCGTACCTTTCGCTGCATCTCAGCATAACTATCAATTTGCTGATCGAAGGGCGGCAAAGTGATATAAAGTACACCCCTATGCGATTCAGAGCTGAGAGCAAAGAAATCCGCTCCTGTTCCAGAGAGAATAAAGATATCCTGATATCCCTCAATTTCCTTTCGAGCACGATCAGCCAGTTCCATCAGTGCCGCCTCGGTAACCTCGTATCGGGTTCCAACAGGAAATTCCATTGCAATTTCCAGAGTATCCTGCGCTTGACTGGGCATGAATTCGATTCCAGTATTTCCGCCCAGAGGCTCCAGAGTAAAGAAACTGGCAATAAATACCAGAACTATAATAATAGCCGTGAGTCCCTTGTGACCCAAAACGGCGGCCAGCAGGCGCTTATAACCATTAGTGAATTTGATAAATGAATTACCAAGAGCATTGCTTATCGCCGCAAAGAACCGACTCCTTGATGGTTTCTGCCTGGAGGTGTAGAGTACGAGGTACTTGCTCGTAAGAACCGGCACCAGTGTAATAGCCACCAGAAGCGAAACAAGCAGCGCTATAACTATTGTCAAGGTTAAATCCTGGAAAAAAATTCCTATTATGCCCAGTTCTCTCTTGAACATCAGTAAGGGCAAAAAGATTCCAACTGTGGTTAGAACAGAAGCCGTAATCGCGGTCATCATTTCCTGAGAACCCAGAAATGCGGCTGGAATTGCCTTTGCGCCCTTTTCTCGATACCGGTAAATGTTTTCAAGTATCACTATGGAGGAGTCAACTATCATACCAATTCCAAGGGTTAGCCCGGCCAAAGTCATGATATTGAGCGTCAATCCAGCAAAATACATAACCATGATGGTGGTAAGCAAACTGATGGGAATTGAAAGGCCGATTATGAAGGTGCTCTTCGCACTTCTAAGGAAGATAAATAGTACAACCATCGCCAAAACTGCTCCAAGTATTGCCGAAGAAGTAACGCTTCTAAGTGAGTTCCGGATAATCTTAGTTGTGTCATAAACGGTTGTAAGGCCTACGCCGGCTGGCAAGGCATTTTGGATTTTTTCCATTTCAGCAGCGATATTGTCGGCAACCTCCACAGAGTTAGTACCCGATTGTTTTTGCATTGCGATGTATATGCTCTGAACGCCATTTACAAAGGTTTTATTGGGGGCTTCTTTGTATGCATCACTCACATCGGCAATGTCCCGAAGTCTAATGGCTGTGCCAGTGCTCTGCCCGGTAGACGGGTCAATTCCACCGCCCCTGTAGGTGATAACCGCGTTTCGAATCTCCTCAACGTTGTTGAACTGACCCATGGTTTGAACCAAATATTTGAAATTGCCCTCGTAAACCGAACCCGAACCAATTTGAACATTCTGTGCTGAAAGGCTTTGGGTGACGCCGAGCATCGTAAGTCCGTAGGCCTCTAAGCGATTCTGAGATATTTCAACTCTTATGGCCCTATCACGTCCGCCATACAGCGTTACGAGAGCAACACCATCCACCTGCTCAAATCTGGGCTGAATCTGGTTCCTCGTGATATCGTATAGTTCATCCACATCTCGATTTCCCCCCACAGATATCTGATAAACCGGAATAATTGATGGGTCGAATTTGAATATTTGAGGACTGCTTGCTGCTTCCGGCAGGAGACTCTTGACAAATTCCAATTTATCGCGCACATCATTTGTCGATTCCGATAAATCCAACCCCCAGCTTAGTTCAAGGAGTATGATACTTTGCCCCTCGGAGGAGGTTGAATTGATTTCTCGTATACCCGTTGCGTTCGATATGGCCCCCTCCATTGGCCTGGTGATAGTCTGCTCAATTTCCTCTGGACTGGCTCCCGGGTAAGTTGTGTAAACCACCAAAATTGGCGGCGTGATATCCGGGAGCAAATCTATAGCTATTTGTGGCAGGATATACAATGCCAAACCGACTATAAGACAATATATAATAAGGAAAGTTGTCGGCCTGCCAACAACTCTTTTCGCGATACTCATCCTAGCTTACCGCCTGCGTTTTCTGGAGGACACGAACCTTAGTCGCATCTTCTAAAGCATTCTGACCCTTAATTACAATTTTCTCTCCAGCCTCGACTCCTTCTACTACCTCGACAATTCCACTATGTGAGATTCCCAGCACAACGGATCTCTTTTCTGCGACATCATCTTCAACTACAAAGACAAATGTCTCACCGAATCTGCGAAGTACGGCATCGGTTGGAATCTTGACAACGTCTTCTTTCTCTTCAATAGTCAATATGACTTCCGCGTACATGCCGGCCTGTGCCCTGGGTTCGTTACGCGGAATATCCAATTTTATTCTCATAGTTCGACTGGCCGGATCTACTACGGGACTGATTTCACCCACTGCTGCAGGTATAACATACCCGGGCCAGGCCTGAAGGTAGATATCCGATGAAAGCCCAATTTGGACGCGGGATATGTAACGCTCCGGAATGGCTGTCAAAACTTGTAAACGACTCAAGTCGCCAATTGTGGCAATCGATATTTGTGGGGTTACAGCATCTCCTTGATTGAGAGGAAGTGAAGTTATCGTTCCGGATACCCTGGCCTTTACGGGGCTAAGAGCGTAGGTAAGCCCCGGCTGTGACGGATCCACTTCGGCAATCACCTGGTTGATCCGAACATAATCACCCAACTCAACATACAGGCGAGCTAGAATGCCCTTGACATCTGCATACGTATCAACCGAGCTGAAAGATACAATTTCGCCGTTGGTTTGGAAGAGATTGGCGATTGGACCTCTTACCGCTTCGGCAACTATAACAGCGGTAGTCACTTCTTCTTCGGATTTTTGAGATCTTGACATTTTGGATTTTTGAAACCCTGGTGCATATTCAATAAGAGCCAGAACCCCGACGGCTATCAGTATTGCTACAAGAACCAGTATAATAATGATAAATACTTTTTTCATTTTTCCTCCTCATGGTATTCTCCGCCCACAGCGCTATTTGCTATCAAGTAACTCATCTATGGGAGTGTTAAGTTCGTACTCCAGGTTGAGCAGTTCGGCTATGTACTCGTACCTCGAATATAGCAACTGCTGCGAGGCCTCCAAATACTTCTGCTGACTTGTATCCACATCCAATATCTCGCGTGCCCCAACATTGTACGCTCTTTCCGTAAGTTCAAAATTCCTTCGGGCCAATTCAACATTTGAAGCACTTGCATCAATCGTTTTACGCGCGGTTTCAAGCCTGTTTACCAGATTTGTAATCTCAATAGCGGCGGATTCAAGTGCCATCTGCTTAGCTAGAACCAGTTTATCAATTGCATCCTGACTTCTCCTAATTTGAATGTTGCTGCTTGAACCGGGAATAAGGCCGTCAAAACGCCAGCCAAGGGTTATCTGTAATTTTCCTGCATCAGCCCAATTAGACCATTGTTCAATGGGACTTGGTGGATAAGAATTGTTTCTGTTGGCATTCGATCCGGAGATTCCATAAGTATAGTCCAAAGTAAGAGCTGGTAAGTTATAATTCTGCCTCAGTACTTCTTTCTTGAGCTTCAGTGATTCAATTTGTTTCTCCAGGGAGCGAATATCGAAACGTCTGGATATGGATTTACCAATCAGATTCTCGGCGTCGAATTGATAAACCTCGGCGTCGAGACTTCCATCCAGATTGATTTCCGTATTTCTGTCGACACCGATGAGAAATTTGAAAAACAACATCAGCCTCTCATGCTCGGTAATCGTGGAGTTATAGGTAGGTTGCAGTCCTGCGAGGGTTACTTCGGCGGACAAGACATCAAGCTCCTGCACCAATCCGTGCTCAAAATTATTCCTGGCTTGCTCGAGACGCTTTTCAGCAAGCTCTATGTTGTTCTTCTGAATTTGGATATTTTCCCGATTGGATAACAGAAGATAAAACTGCTTGCGGACATCTCTTTCCAGCTTTTTTTTAGCATCCTCATAGCTAATCAAACCTGCGTCATAGTCAACTATTCTGGCTTTGATTTCATGAATGATGGCCGTGTTTAAGAGCAGAGTCAATTTAATTCCAGTCGAAAACCCAAAGGCACCCGGATCCGTAATCTTTTTCACATCTCCGTCGCCAAAATCGATAATTCCCGCATTCGATTGAATTCCCCCGGATAGACTCATGGACGGAAGAAATGAATTCCAACTGTTGTCCTTTGATCGACTGTAGCTGCGCACATCGATACTGGATTGTTTGAGCGCTAGATTTTGAGCGATCAACATTTCAACGGCCTTATCAACAGTCAAAGTGAGCGATTCACCTCCAAGCGCTATGGTTAATGCAGTCAAAATTATAACAATTAAAAATAAACTTTTCATCGTAAGCTCACTCCCTTACTTCCAGAAGCAAATATTCCCGCCAACACAACTATCTATCACTGACATAACTTATGGTTTTACTTTAATTTACTGAGTTTTTAAGCGAAAAAACTTGCTTGATCGCCACGAAACAGACATAGCTTAAAAAAAAACTATCAGGAGAGTCAAGCCAATGCACTACGAGCTTCCTCAAATTCCTGCCAGGCAGCGATGATTGCTCCATGCGGAAGCAAGCCATCTTCCCCACCGCGTCAATGCCACTTGGCAAACGATAGATGTCACTTGGTAAACGATAGATTCAGCGGGTCAAAAAAGCCCCAGCGTGGATTGTTTTCATAACATTTTGCTGCTAGGCCGTGATTTGCTTCATTTCATCCGGCTCATTACTGCCGGCTTCCGGTAGTATGCCGAGCTCAATTATTTGAGGTCGGACGCCATTTTCAATAACATCCTTATTTACAATTACTCTCTTACGCCCTCGTATGGAAGGTAAATCGAACATGACATCAATCATCGCTGCTTCCACTATTGATTTGATACCGCGCGCTCCGGTTTTTTGCTTAAGAGCCTTGGCCGCGACGGCGCAGATGGCCTCATCCTGAAATTCCAAATCCACCCCATCCATTTCCATCGAAACGGTGTACTGTCGTATAATCGAATTTTTTGGTTCGATAACCACTCTGACAAGTTCTTCTTCAGATAGATTGTCCAAGCCAACAAGGATGGGGAAGCGACCGATAAATTCAGGGATTAGACCAAATCTCACCAAGTCATCTGGATGTAACTTGGTGTAGAGTTCGGATAGATTTCTATCGTTGGCCTTTCGAATTTCCGCGCCAAATCCTATCGGGTGTTCCGTCACTCTCGCTTCTATGATTTTATCAAGGCCCACAAAGGCGCCGCCGCAGATTACAAGAATATTGGAAGTGTCTATTTTCAGCACCTCTTGATTGGGATGTTTTCGACCACCCTGAGGAGGGACGGAAGCAACCGAGCCTTCGATAATCTTCAATAAGGCCTGCTGCACACCTTCACCGGAGACATCCCTAGTGATGGAGACGTTTTCTCCCTTACGACCAATCTTATCAATCTCATCAATATAGATTATTCCGCGCTCTGCCGCCGCGATGTTGTTACCGGCTGTCTGAATCAGCTTAAGCAGTATGTTTTCGACATCCTCACCAACATAGCCGGCTTCGGTTAAGGTTGTGGCATCGGCAATCGCAAAGGGAACCTTCAACTTCTGTGCGAGTGTCTTGGCCAGGAGTGTTTTACCCGATCCGGTTGGGCCCATAAGCAGAACATTGGATTTCTCCAAGTCTACCTCGTTCTCATTAATCTTCCCCTTGTGAGTTATTCTCTTGTAATGATTGTAAACTGCAACAGCCAAGGTTTTCTTTGCCAGTTCCTGACCAATAACATACTCATCCAGGTATGCCTTGATTTCCTTCGGAACGGGAAGATCTTCGGCAAATTCGGCTGTTATGCTTTCGTTCTCTTCGGCGAGAATTCTATTGCACACGAGTACGCACTCATCGCAGATGTAAACCCCGGGGCCTGCAATTAATCTCTTTGTCAACTCAGAGGATTTACCGCAAAACGAGCAAGTTTTGATTTCTTTACTCTTAGTTCCCGCCACTTTCGTCTCTCGTGAGAATCTTATCCACTATCCCATATTCGACTGCTTCCTCGGAAGACATGAAGAAATCTCTCTCCAGGTCTGTCGCTATGGACTCCTTGTCTTTGCCTGTATCCTCCGCAAGGTAGCTGATTACCAGCTTCTTCAATCTTACGATTTCACGCGCCTGAATTCCAATATCCACAGCCTGCCCCTGAACGCCTCCCCAGGGTTGATGAATCAGTATTCTGGAAGAAGGAAGAGCCATCCGCTTCCCTCGTGCACCGCCAGCCAGCAAAATCGCTCCCATCGAGGCAGCCTGACCCATGCAAATAGTTTGCACTTCCGCATTGATATGACGCATGGTATCGTAAATGGCTAACCCCGAAGTTACAGAGCCACCGGGACTGTTGATATAGAAGTTGATATCCTTCTCGGGATCTTGAGATTCCAGATATAACAACTGAGCGACAACATGATCAGCATCGATATCTCGAATTTCACCCCCAAGAAAAATGATGCGCTCCTGCAGCAATTTCGACCATATATCATAGCGGGTTTCTCCAACACCGGTTTTTTCTATTATGAAGGGGTTATATGCACCTACAATTTCCATAAGTTCTCTCCAAAAACAAACATCGGCGTTTGCCACTGTGCTTAGTGCCTCCGCTTTGGTCGGCATTCCGTTTCACTTTCGCGCGTGGGGCCATTCAATAGCTCACAGGCGGCCCTGCTCACTCACCCATCAATTCAGCATACTCTATGGTTTGGCTTCTCTTCTCAATGGAGTTTCTTAACAGGAAGTCAAAAAGCTGTTCCTGGAGAAGTTCACTCCTAAGATAATCTCTGAATTGTTTTCCGCCAAACCTTTTTTCCATTTCTTCTGTATCGAGGCCCTGCTGCTTGCCACGTCTTGCAAGTTCCGCATCAACCTCCTTATCGCTTACCACAATCTTCTCATTCTCGGCGAGTCTGCCGTAGATAAGGCGCGTTTTAATCGATTTGATTGCATCTTTGCGCCACTTATTCAAGATGCCTTCCTTGCTCTGATTAGCGTTCTTCAACGCCTCGATCAGAACTTCCTCCGTTACACCCGACTGAAGGACATAATCCTGCCAGGTGTGTTTTAAATCGTTCTCTATCATCGAATGCGGCAAAATTATTCTCGTGCCTTCCAGCAGCTTGTCCGTTATCTTGTTAATTTTCCTGACACGAATCTTTAACTCAGCACGGTGTTCTAGATCTTCTCGAAGCTTCTTCTTCAAATCATCCAAAGAATTCAACTCTTCTGAGATATCACGGGCCAATTCGTCATCCAGTTTAGGGAATTCCCTCACTTTTACAGCGACTACTGATACTTCGACGGAAACTGCATCCCTGCTCCCCTCAAGCACCCGCATATCTCCAACCCTCATCCCTTCAATCTGATCATCAAGCCCATAAGGGTGTCCTTTCCCCAGGGTGAACACAAAGCCCTTTCGTCGGCTTTGTTCCAAAGCACGGCCCTCGTAGTCCAGTTCCACATAATTCGTTGTAACCACGCTGCCTCGAGCGGCAATGCCGTCTTCTTTATCCATCACAATGGAATTCTGCATTCGAATATTCTCAAGTTCCCGCGCAACATCCTTCTGCGAAATTTCTGCCCGAAGTTTCTCTACCTCAATACCACGGTATTCAGCCATGTCAATATCCGGAAAGACATCGAAGGTGACAGAGAAGGTAAATGGCCTGCCCAGTTCCAACTTGGACATCTTTTCAAGCAATGGTTTGGAAATTGGATTCGCATCCTCGTTCTCAAGTGCCTCTCGGAGAGCCGCATCAAGCAGCTTCCCAGTCACCTCCTCTTTCAGTTCCTCACCCATTTTTCGAACGAGTACATTCCTTGGAATCTTTCCCTTTCGAAAACCAGGAATCTGCGCCTCTTTCAAATACTTCTCCAGCAACTCATAATACGCCTTATCGACACCACCAGGGTCAATTCGTACAGTCAGCTTCATTGCCGAATCTTCCAGGCGCTCGAATTGCTTATCCTCAACCATATTAACCTCACGGAAAATGCTAAAAATCCCTAAAAAAAGCAGGCCGTTGTCACAAAGTCTTACCCTGCAATGAGCAGACACCCTTCTGCTCCCTATTGCGAGAGAAGGGACTTGAACCCTTATGCCTGAAGCACCGGCTCCTAAAACCGGCGTGTCTACCAATTCCACCACTCTCGCGATTATCAAAACAGACATCATTCGTCATTCAAATGAGCCGTAAAGGGATCGAACCTTTGACCCGCAGATTAAGAGTCTGCTGCTCTACCAGCTGAGCTAACGGCCCCCATTGCAACATATCCAATTACTCGTCAAATGTCCAGTAACGGACAAGTTCGCCTATCTCCAGTTGTTTACTTTCTGGTACTTCAGAAGAGTGGCACACAAGATGTTGTACATATTTTTTGACCGCTTGGACGGCGGGATTATAGCCTCACGTGTTTCCAGATTATTTGCCCTTCAGTGTTCGTCAACCAAGCCATCTTGAATCCTCTAAAACAGTCTTACTCACGCGAGGCTGGCTGATTAGGCGACAGACTCACCGTGTTCACACATCTGAGGCTGGACACCGAGATCGGACACCATCTCAGGCTTCCAGGCGTCAAATTTCACCGTCTCCAGGCCATCCTTCCGCATCCCGCGAATCCCCTGGCAGCTCTCTCAAAAAACAGAGAAAAGGCCCAGCTCCGCAGTAGCTTTCTCAACAGGTGAAGAATTTTCACTTTCGCGCCCTGGAGGACTCGAACCTCCGACCTACGGGTTCGAAGCCCGGTACTCTATCCAACTGAGCTAAGGGCGCATGGGGTGGATGACGGGATTTGAACCCGCGACAACCAGAACCACAATCTGGCGCTCTACCACTGAACTACATCCACCAGATGACACTTTTCTATTCCTTTACGGAGGTGCATGTCAATACGAATGGAGATTATACTGGTTGACCGGGTTGCGTGTGCATAGGAATACTTGTAAGAATAAATCCTGGTTCTGGATGGCGAACTCAGTTGCTTCTGGGGATATCCGATGCCGGAATCGGAAACAACGAACCTAATCGATCACTAGATTTGCAGGCCAATCAAAGAGTTGGACGGCGGACATGAATTGGGGGCAGGGTGGGGCATGGAAGGTTATTCGTCTGTCGCTGATTGGATGGGTGAAGCAGAGAAGATGCGATCGCAGCAGTAGGCTGTCGATACCAGTTTCACGAAACCAGATACGATTTCGCGGATTGTCGCCGTGGGCAGCATCGCCAATTATAGGATGGCCAGCGCGTGCCAGATGGCGTCTAATCTGATGGAACCGGCCCGATCCTGTCGTACATTCCAGCAAGCTATAGCGGCTTGTTGGAAAAATGCCATCAGACCAGGGCGCCTCACTCGTAGCCAGAACACGATAACGTGTTTGAGCTTTGCGCAAGGGTTTATCAGGAGTCTTTCTAAGTGGTCGATCGAATAAACCAGAACCGGACAGCCAACCACGAATGATACAAAGATAGCGTTTGTCCATGCATCCGCGAGTTCGAAAGGCGGCGCTCAATTTTGATGCCGCCTCAGTATGTTTTGCCATCAGAAGTATGCCACTTACCGGACGATCCAAGCGGTGCACGGGGTATAAGCGTTCTCTCAGACGCTCCTCCAAAAGGGGTTGTACACTGAGTTCACCGCGAGAAAGTCTGGTGGAGTGGACATGTATATCCCTTGGTTTATCAACTACCAGGATTGCTCCATCCTCATAAATGATGGGAATTGTGATATCTGAAGCCGTTTGTTTCACAACCTTTTGACGGCGCTAATGATGAAGATTTCAGTTTCCCAGTCCACCAGCTTATCGCATAGGGTGGGCTTCAGAAGCGCTGCGGTTTCAATCCATTCTTCACTTCCCATCAGCAGCGACATCTCATATCCGTAGGAACCCTTCTTCGCAACGGAAAACCATGAATCCAGAAGCGAGGCGCTCAGCAGGCGTTTTTCGCGGACAGTCTGGGTTTCTATATTCAGTTCTGCCCAATCCGTATCGGAAAAAAAACTGACAAGCGCTTCCTGTTCTCCTCTCACAGTGAGCTTGGAGACTAGTTGGGTTTCAGTTTCCCGAAATCGTTTTTCGATATCCCTGTTCCAATCGATATTGGTAAGGAGGCGGGAGAGCGAGGTTCCGGAACCCCTGTGAGGCTCCGCCATGAGCAACCTGCCGTCCGAACTCGCCAACTCATATGCGCCAGCAATGAGCTTATGCGAGCGAGAAGGATTATACTGGATGGAGAGTCCCTGGGCCGAAAGCCAGTTTCTGGCGCAAATCATATCGAATCGCCTGCCATTTCTGATTAGTTCGGCTTTTGCAGACTCGATATCCCCCAAGATTAATTCGGGTACCTCGACAGGAGACAGCCCTCCCGCCATCCAGCGTAGCGCATCATAAACAGAGGCACTGGGACATAGCGCGGCAACTCCTCCCTCGGGAACCCGCCGGGAAGCCTCCCATATAAGCGTGCCGCTAGAATCACTTGCAACAAGAACTCTTTCATGCCTCTTTGATCGCCACTTCTCGAAAAGGAGCCTGCGAATCTGCAGTGCCAATGGTTCTGCCGTAAATTCCGCACGCCGCAGCCAGGAATCCCTCTGTTTGTCAACCGGCGTGTAGGTGAGAATTTCATCCTTACTCTCCTCTTCCTCGGCCAGAACCGTGGCTATCTGAATTTCCCGCCGTGTCAACACAGCCTTGCGCACTTCACCCTCGTAGCCCAATTCTCCTGGAGCGTAAAAAATTCGCCCCGCAAGCTTTCGGGGCAGATACTGTTGCGCCGTCCAGTGCTCACGCCAGGCATGCGGGTACTTGTAACCCTCGCCATGTCCAAAAGCATGCTTATCCCTGTTGGCATCCCTAAGGTGGCTTGGAACTTCCCCCCAATCCTGTTCATCCAGGGATTTAAGCGCATCAAAATATCCCAGCGTGGAATTGGACTTGGGGCAGGTGGCTAAATAAAGGGCAGCCTGCGTAAGATGAAACTGCCCCTCGGGCAAACCAACTCTATCAAAGGTTTCAGCGGCGTCTAATACAACGCCGAGGGCCTCGGGCGCTGCCAATCCCACGTCTTCCGAAGCACTGATTAGCATTCTCCGAAAGATATATTTAGGGTCCTCACCCGCTCGAATCATAAGTGCCATCCAATAAAGAGCCGCATCCGGATCTGAACCCCGAATCGATTTGATGAAGGCGCTGATAGTATCAAAATGATAATCGCCTTCCTTGTCATACAGAACAACCTTGCGCTGAATACTCTCCTCGGCCGCCATCATGGAAATCTCGATTAGGGAATCTTCTTCCGGCGGAAAAGGGCTAGACGAAGTTTCAATCGCCAATTCAAGAGCATTGAGCAAACTACGCGCATCACCCGAACTCACATTTATCAAATGCTCGAGCGAATCCGCTTCGAACTCAATCCTCCAGCGCCCATAGCCACGATCCACATCCCTAATCGCCTGCTCCGCGATAAGCCTAAGTGCCTTTTTCTCCAACCTTGTAAGCTGAAATATCCTGCTTCGGCTCACAAGAGCCTTGTTCACCTCAAAGTAGGGATTCTCCGTGGTGGCTCCAATTAAAATTATCAGCCCATTTTCCACCCAGGGTAAAAGAGCATCTTGCTGGGATTTATTCCAACGATGAACTTCATCGACAAACAAAATCGTGCGTCGCCTCTGTAAATTCCACAGTTCCCTGGCCCGCTCAATCTCTCTACGTATATCCGCCACACCCGCAAGAACCGCGTTCAAGCTAACAAAGTTCCCCTTTGTAGTTCCCGCAATCACACGGGCTAAGGTAGTCTTGCCAGTTCCCGGAGGTCCGAAAAAAATCAAACTTGAAAGCCCATCGGCAACAATGGCTCGACGCAGAAGGCGGCCCGGTCCCACTATATGATTCTGACCTATAAATTCATCGAGATTACGCGGTCGCATCCTGGCGGCAAGTGGCTCAATCTCCGCATCCGCGGATTGTTCAAAAAGTTCCACTGCCAGCCTTGCTACAGCAATTTGCGGAGTTCCGCCTTGCCCCGGTCCAAAATTTCTGAGTATTGGCTGTCAAGTTCCGCTAATTTTTCGCTTAAAACTTTTCTGAATTCTGGATCCTGCTCTACTGTCAGGCTGACAGTTTGTCCTATTTGCTGCCGAAGCTGTTCCTCTTTTTGCCGAAGCCTTCCATCCCACTGAGCTCGGAGCTGGGACTCTAGATTTCGAATAGTATCAAGATATTGTCGAAACACTTCCCCATACCTGTTCATCAGGTACTCAAGATTCCTGGCCGCGCCCGCATCCTTTGCCATGCGTTTCAATCCCCTGCCAATTAAATCGAGCCGTTCCAAATCCTCTTCGGAACGGGGCAAAATGATATTCGCCAGCAAGTTTGCACTCAGCCCTTTCTTGAACCATCCCCGCTCCTCGCCCGAAAGCGTCTTAATCTCCCTTCCCACAGCGTCATCATCTCCATCCGACAAAAATCTACCAGCCGATGTTTTCCCCCTGCGAACAAATTTTTCTTCGCTGACAGCCTTCCTGTCAACCTTCACATCAGCGCTTCGTTCGAGCGCCACCTCCAAGGCCGATCTAATTTTGCTCATATCGATAACTCCAGCTCCATATATTACCAGCATAGTCAACGCTTACCTATCTGGATGTTGAATAAAACGAAGATCGGTTTGCACCCCATCCAGAAGCTCATCTTTGCTGCCTCTCGGCACTTTTTCCATAAGTTGTTCATCGTAAGCATAACCGATGAAAAGGGTTTTTACCACGTCAGATTCGTTTCCACTTGTTCGAGACTTGCGAATGAAGCGATCAAAATATCCACCCCCCCTGCCGAGGCGTCCACCTTCTTTGTCAAAGAGAAGTCCGGGTGTCAGTACTAGGCTCAGCTCTTTCCCGGGCTCCCATACTGCGGCTCTCTCCGCCGCAGGTTCACGAATCCCAAATAACCCTTCCACAAAAGGGCCGTCACACGAAAGAATGCGAAAAAAAACCATGCTTCCAGCGAACGTTCTTGGGATAAATACCTTTTTGTTCTCATTCAGCGCCAACTGAATCGCAGGCGCACAGTCGAGCTCCGAATCCAAGGCCATATACGCAAGCAGGTAGTCACAAGTCGCCCAGATATGTGAGCATCGCAGCGAGTTGGCAGCATCCAGCGCTGCCCGTTCCCGTCGTTTCGAACCCAGCTTCGAGAGCATATACCGCGCCTGTGCCCGCGCGGCCCGCTTAATTTCCTGAAGCTCATCGACAGACATAACAAGTGATTTACAGCATTTTACCACCACAAAGTCAATTCAAGTTCAACCTCGAGCCGCAGGGCCACATTGCTCTACCCAGACAAGCACTCCATTTGGTGTAGAACATTGAGAGTCTGGATTCAATTGCTTCTCCGCTTATACCTATGCTAATCTGGAATAATGAGAGAAGCAGCTAAAAACCTCGTCTTAAATCTTGTTCTCCTGATGCTTGGATCCCTCCTCTTCGCTCTTGGTTTTCCCAATTTCATCGCGGACTGGGGATTGGCGCCCTTTGCATGGATAAGCCTGATTCCAACTGCAATACTTATTCGTCGCATACCTTGGTGGGCCAGTCCTCTCTGGGGAGCCGTTTATGGTTATGCCACCTATAGCCTTTTCAACTATTGGCTGGCCACATTCAACCCCGTTAGTTTCATACTGGTTCCGTCGATTTATGCTGGCTGGTTTTTCATCGTCTTCCCTCTCCTGAAAATTGTCGATCTCGCCTTTAAGCGCTACGCCTATCTGGCTCAAACGCTTGTTTGGGCCGCCTTCGAAATTATCAGATCCAAGGGTTTCCTCGGCTACACCTACGGTACACTCGGATACAGCCAGTACGGATGGCGCTCACTGATTGCAATTGCAGACATTTTTGGTGTCATGGGGGTAAGCATGCTGGTAATCTTTCCCTCGTTTCTAATCGCCGCGTACCTGCTGGAATCGAAGCTTGTACCTGGCGATTCTGAATTAGGAGATACCCGCCGCTGGAATATGCCAAGCAAACGCTTTCTTGTTTCCGCAGGCATCTGGGCCATATCTATTCTGGCGGCCAATATTTATGGTGTCGCCAGCAAAGTGAACTACAGCGAAAGCAAAAAATGGCGACCAGCCCTTATTCAGCACAACGTCAATACTTGGCTAACCGGAATCGACGCCTGGCGACAATCCCTAAAATCGCTGATTGAGGAGAGTGAAGATGCGCTCGGGAAAAACCCCGATGCATTGATCTGGTCGGAAACTTCTTTCGTGCCGTCCATTGAATGGAATCTAAAACACAGGCGTGACAGGAACAAAGTGGCATTGATAAACTCCCTGATGGATTTCCTGGAAAACGTAGATGTCCCTGTGATTATTGGAAATAACGATTCCGTGTCGGAAGGCAACAAAAAGTTGGATTACAACGCTGTACTTCTTATGGATGGCCAGGAAATTATCGGCAAATATAGGAAAATCCATCTTGTGCCATTTAGCGAGCACTTCCCATACTCAAAGCAATTCCCGCGCCTCATGGAGTATATTCAGACGCAGGGTACACCGCTATACAACAAGGGAACCGAATTTACAACTTTTAACCTGGATAGGTGGGGAGGGCCGAAAGTTAGCTCATTGATTTGCTTCGAGGATACATTTGGCTACCTTGCCAGAAATTTTGTTCGTGAGGGCGCGGAAGTTCTGGTAAATGTTACCAACGACTCATGGAGTACTGCCGTCGCTTGCGCGATACAGCACCAGAGCATAGCTATCTTCAGATCCGTGGAGAATCGGCGCAGTATGGTGAGGGCAACTACCTCCGGGATAACCTCTGTGATAGATCCAAATGGACAGATCATCGAACGTCTTGATCCCTTTGAACAGGATAATCTAATTGCCGAAGTTCCAGTTTACACCGGACGCAATACCATATACTCGCGCTTTGGAGATTGGTTTGAGAAGTTAATTATGATTCTTGTTCTGCCTACACTGATTGCCGCATCGATACTGATAGCAACAAGGAAACATCGTTGATTGACTACGAAGGCATCGAGCGAGTTTTAGACATATTTGATGAAATAAACAAAGTACCACGACCCACGGGATATCACAATCACATTCACCCCTGGTTAATGAATTGGGGCAAGCAACACGGCTTGAGAGTTCGTAGCGACATCGCGCACAACATATTGATGGAGGTGCCGGCAACAAGTGACTTTGAGAACTCCCCAACCATTATCTTGCAGGGACATATGGATATGGTTTGTGAAAAACGCCCTGATGCCCGACACGATTTTCGAAAAGATCCAATTCTCTCCTGGCGTGATGGCGATTGGCTTAGAGCGAAAAACACAAGTCTCGGCGCGGATAATGGCATCGCTCTTGCGATATTCTTTGAACTCGTGGAAGACACGGAGGCACGGCACCCTGCGCTTGAGATACTGATAACCTCCGATGAGGAATCCGGTTTGATTGGGGCACAAAAGCTGGAGAATAACTTCCTGAGTGGCAAAGTGCTTTTGAATTTGGATTCCGAAACTGAGAGCGTGTTTACAATTGGCTGCGCCGGTGGAATGGATATCAATCTGGAGTTCCCCATAAAGCGCGAAGCAGTTCCCGAGGAATACGCGATACGCAAACTTCTGATAGGTGGTTTGGAAGGAGGTCACTCGGGCATCGAAATCAATGTTGGCAAGGCGAATGCCAATGTTCTGCTGGTTAGGGCGATTCGTGAAATCAATCTTGCTGTACCGGAACTGCGAGTTGGTGAGTTAAATGGCGGGTTAGCGCACAATGCAATTCCACGGGAAGCCAGCGTGATTTTGGCAGGGCCAAAATCACGCCTCAGCGTAATCCAAACAATCCTGGATAAATTTTCGAACACAATCGTTGAAGAATTTGGGGACATCGAAAAGAATTTCTATGCAAAGCTTGAAGAAGCTTCCTTCCCGCAAGTAGAACTAATAGCCCCGACCCATCTGGCGAGATTAATCGATGCACTTCGCCTGATTCCACATGGGGTTAAGGCAATGTACTCGAATAATTTAGTGGAAACCAGCATGAATTTTGCCGTACTCCGCAGCAAGGAAGAAAAAATCGAGGTGCTGGCAAACAGGCGAAGCGCAAGACTGAGCCGAGGTACCGATTTCTCAGATATCATTGCGGGGCTTACCCGTATCTACGGCGGAAGCTTCAACACGGGGAATCACTATCCGATCTGGGAACCAAATGAGAATTCAGACGCGCTGAAACGATCCAGGCGCATATGGGCCGAACTCTTCGGCACAAAGTGTGAGGTGGAACTGTCGCATGCCGGTTTGGAGTGTGGCGCAATCGGTGAGCGCTTCCCGGATTTGGACTTGATTTCATTTGGCCCCACCATACTCCAAGCCCACTCGCCTGATGAGCGCATACATATTCCTTCGATTGGCAGGGTTCGCCTATTTCTTCGAGAGTTGCTTAAAAGCTACTAGGAATTCAGCCTGAGCGGCGTGTCGTTCCCTAGAGCGGCATGTCGTTCCCTAGAGCGGCGTGTCGTTCGCTAAACAAGAGATGACTCTACGCACCCGGGACTATCCCTCGGAGTTAGCCTGGCAAAGCAAAGAAACCGAAATCGGCCTCAAAATCTCAGTTCGGGTCTTCTCATTGTGGCTTCGAAATTGTAGTTTAATCTTGAAGGAGTCGTTATTCGAAATTCTGCGACGATAAGCATTGTTTATGCTATGGCAGTTCTTAATCTTGTGCCTGCAACCAAAACAGGATAATATGAAAGCATGGAGGGAATATGCTCAATTTCAGATATATAAGCCCAACCCAGTTTGTATTCGGTCGCAATGCCGAAGCATCGCTGGTTGAGGAAAGCCCAAAGCTCGGCAAGGTGATTTTGCTGCACTACGGAAGCGGAAGCATAGTGAAATCTGGCCTTTACGATCGGGTTAAAAAACACCTGGCCAAAACGAGCGCCAAGATTGTCGAGCTGGGAGGGGTTAAACCCAACCCGAGTTTGGAACTGGTTAAGAAAGGAATAAACCTCTGTCGCTCTTCCGGGGTTACCGGTGTGTTGGCCGTGGGTGGCGGAAGTGTAATAGACTCGGCAAAGGCGATTGCCATAGGGGTACCTTATTCGGGCGACGTATGGGATTTTTTTACTGAAAAAGCCACTGTGGCCGAGGCGCTTCCGATTGGCGTTATTCTTACATTGCCGGCCGCCGGCAGCGAAGGCAGTTCAAGTGCTGTAGTCACCGATGTGTTAAACAAATCGAAGTTTGACTGCGAACACGACTTGATGAGGCCAATCTTCAGCCTGATGAATCCCGAGCTCACCTACACTCTTAGCCCATTTCAGACAGCCTGCGGTATTACCGACATGCTTTCCCATGTTATGGAGCGCTATTTCACTCACACTGAGGATGTCAACCTTAGCGACAGGCTATGCGAGGCGGTTATGCGCAGCATTATCGATACCTCGCCCAAGGTGTTGGCCAATCCCACAGACTATGCCGGGCGAGCCGAACTAATGTGGGCCAGCACCATAGCTCACATCGATCTTGTTGGTCTTGGCCGCGTGGGCGATTGGGCCAGTCATCGCATCGAGCATGAACTATCCGCCCAGTATGATGTGGCCCATGGCGCGGGTCTGGCAACCGTATTCCCCGCATGGATGAAATATGTGCTAAAGGAGAATTTGGCGAAGGCGGTTCAATTTGCACTGCGAGTCTGGAACGTGAACTATGTCACCAACAAGGATGAGGAGATTGCGCTTGAGGGGATAAGACGACATAAGGCCTTCTATGACTCTATCGGAATGCCAACAAACCTCAAGGCACTGGGAGTGAAGGATAATCGCTATGCTGCAATGGCTGAAAAAGCTTTGCGCAGCGGTGCCCTCGGGGAAGTGAAAAAACTCGATAAAAAAGACGTTGTAGGCATCTACACATTGGCGGAGGCCTGATTCCACCTCACATCAGCCATTTGCGCTCTCGTTTCGCCTGCTTGACGTTGAACTGCGACGGAAAGGTTAAGGGATGAGTGACTGGAAAAATCACGATGATGCCACCAGTAATGGAGTTGAAGCTCTCGGGCAAATTGGACCGTGGACCGCTAGCGGGCCCTGATTTGCACATATTCCTTTATTCTGAACTCGCGAATTACATCCACAATGTTGGCGTTGCGAACTGTCATATATATATCCATATCTGATTCCAGGGCCGTACGCATGAGTTTTGAGTAACCTCTGGCGCTTAGTTCGATTCTTCCAATTTCGTCAAAGAAAAAGGCATCGGCCTCAGCCGTCTGAGCGGCCTCGAAAATCTCTTCTGCCCAGACGAAAGCGGCAGCATTGACGCAAAAAGGTCCATAGGCAAAGCTCTCGGCAACGCATCCGCCCGGTTCGATGCGGATTTGAGCCAAGAGAATGCTGTCTCCGTTACGAAGGTTCACAAGATTATATGCAACCAGGCTGCCGCCTTTGAGCATCTTCTCGGCGGCAAAACCATATGCATTTCTTACGGTAAGGAATATCTGTTTAAGACGGACGGTTTTGCCTTCGTTTTTTTCACCGCAAATCAAATATATCATGGCGTTTCAACAGGAGATTTTTCTTTTTCGGGTACAACGGTTTTTGGAGAGGAAGTCTGAAAACTCCAGGTAACGCCTAAGTGGAAAAGAATATCAGGCCCCTCCCAGGTAAGAATATCTTCCTCTACATAGGCCTGCCAGCCAAAACGACCGACATGTCCTTTAAACCCTATTTTGATGCTGGTTTGAGGTAGGGTGAAATGGTTGACTCGCCCGAAAAGTTTATGTGTAAACGGCATTTCACCTATAAACGGCGTGCTTTGAATGTTGAGCTGTGTAAGGATTGAAATATCGGGAATCATCCGGAATTCGACCGCGGGAATCACCTGGATCATCGAGCGTCCCTCGCCGGCCAGTGGTATGACAATACCGGTGTTCAGATAAAATCCCCAGCGATCCCGCGGATACCAATCGAGGAGGAGAGCCATACCGATATCCGGAAAGCCTGAACCGTATCGCAGGTCGCTGCGTCCAGTTGGCAGCTTAAACGCAAAGACCGCAGCCAGGAATAGCTCCGAATTGCTCCAAAAACTCCAAAGAGCCTGTAAATCAACATCACCTGCTCCGGGAATCGAGCCACTGGCTTGCCACTGTTTCTCACTCCTGATACTCCAGTACGAGCGATAATTGTCGAAATACTCACGTCCAGCATTGGGGAACCCAAAAATTCCATGCCACCACTCAATGACTTGATCAAAAAAACCACCATACCGAAAGTGCATACGCCAATCCGCGCTGAAACGCCATGAATTGAATGCCTGCCAATCAAAGCTGAATTCTACAACCGTGCTCTCATAGTCGATCAGGATTAATTCGTCCTGCTCATATGCACTTAACTTCCCGCTATCAGCAATGGAAGAGTAATCATCAGCATTGAAACCCTTGGTGACGAATTCGTTCAGGAAGTAAAGGGCGGTACCAGCGCGAATTGTTCCGAAAGGCAGGGGAGTGGCTGAATTGGCGGGGAAACTGAACCAGGATATATACGGTGTGTGGAGATTCCTTCCGTCAAGTGGGCCATGCGCGGAGCCCCAGTGATTAGCTGCCTCCAGGAGATTGGTTGGAAATATTAGGCCGCAGAGGATTGGGCTCAGCTTGCGCAAGTACCGCAATCGACCAGTTCTCCCCCATCCCCGGCTCGCCGCGGGAGTTTTGATTTCCTTTGTCACCGCCTTGCCCCGTCTCAGCCAATAATCAGAATAGCTCCGAAAAATTTCCACCTAATAAATTTCCACCCACTATCTTGAGAAAATGTTTTAACAAATCAAAAAATTATCGCACGATCAGGCGATAGACAATTATTTTCCGTGGTCCGCTTGTCAGAACGCAAAAAATCATTGGAAGAATCAGATTTCATCTTATAACTCCGCGATTTTCATTCCGATACGTATCATCATGCAGGCCCGCTGTGCAGCATCCTGGAGGGTTTCCGAAGAGCGTTCCATCGCTTCATCCCGCCGCATGGTACGATCCACAGTACTCATAATTGAGTCTATCCCGTATTTGAACACCGCCTTTGCGTTCGAACCAATATCGCCAACAATAGCCAATACCGGGATGCCGCACTTCTTGGCCCGAATTGCAACTCCAACAGGAACCTTGCCTCGAATAGTTTGTCCGTCTATCCTGCCTTCGCCTGTAATAACCAGATGAGCTCCTTTGAGTTGGCTTTCGAAGTTCACCAAGTCGAGTATGGTATTTATTCCGCTTTCTATTCTGGCATTGCAAAAAGCCATTAAACCAAAGCCCAGTCCGCCTGCGGCACCGGTCCCGGGGCTGTTTCGCAGTTTTGAACCCTTCCAGCGTTCAACCACATCGGCAAAATTTGTGAGGGCCGCGTCCAATTCTTCCACCGCCGCTTCATTAGCTCCCTTCTGCGGCCCGTATGTGGCGGAGGCACCGTTTGGGCCCAGAAGAGGATTATCCACATCGCAGGCCACATTGATTTTCGCTTCCTGCAACAGGGGGCTAACTTCCGTATCGTCTAATCGTGTGAGTTCCGCCAGCGCAGCTCCGCCTTCGGGGAGTTCTCTGCCTTCCGAATTGAGAAATCGATAGCCTAGTGCGCGGGCCATTCCCGCCCCTCCATCGTTTGTGGCCGATCCACCAATACCTATCGTAATATCTTTGTAACCCGCGTTCAGCGCGGCAAGAAGCTGCTGACCGGTACCGAAGGTGCTTGTTATCAGCGGATTTCTCTCGTTCCGAGCGAGCAGAGGCAAACCGCTTGCGGCTGCCATCTCCAATACGGCCTTGTCGCCCAAAACGCCATAAAAGGAATCTATCGGACGGCCCAATGCATCCTGCGCCTTCACATGCTCAATCTTGCCCCTTAGCCCGCTTGTCAGGGCTTCAACAGTACCTTCACCCCCGTCCGCAATGGGAATTTTGACGTAGCTAGCTTCGGGGAATACAGCTTTGGCCCCTGCTTCAATCAATTCGGCGACACGCATGCTTGTATTGCTACCCTTGTACGAATCCGATGCAATAATAATTTTCATCCTTTTCAAATCTAACACAGAATTTGCCTGTTATCCATCTAAGATAATACTGATCGTTCATGATGTGGTTTCCGTCTTTCGAGAAGAGAGGTATCATCTCCCATCATGAGTTGTATACTGAATGTGCCCAAAGAAATTTTCTCCTTAATACTGCGATAAATACGAGTATTTGCGTTGTATAATATCGTTTTCAGCACTTGTTGTGTTCTTTTTTTGGTGTTATCATTAATTTTGATTGTTGGGAGATTTTGAGGAAAATGCCAAAAAATTTGATTGTTGCGCTTGGCGGCAATGCACTGATCGAAAACCCGAATCATGTTTCGGTTTCTGCGCAGCATCAGGCTGCCAGACACGCTGCACGAAGCCTTGTTCCACTGTTTGCCAAGGGCCATAATATCGCGATTGTTCATGGCAATGGCCCTCAAGTGGGGTTTATTCTGCGGCGGATGGAATTGGCTCGTGAAAAACTGCACAAGGTTCCCCTGGATTCCTGCGTTGCCGATAGTCAAGGGGCTCTTGGTTATAGCATTCAAAGGGCCATCAGAAACGAAACTGAAGAGCGAAGTACGGCGGCCGTGGTGACACAGGTGCTGGTTGACAGGGCGGACCCCGCGTTCCTGAATCCGGTTAAACCTATTGGTAGCTTCATGGATGAGAAGAAGGCACGACAACACAGCGAAACTGACGGCTGGGTGGTAAAGGAGGATGCCGGCAGAGGCTGGCGCCGTGTGGTGCCTTCACCCGAGCCAATTGAAATCCTCGAGTTGGATATTATACGCGCTCTAGTGGAATCGGGTGTGATTACGATAGCTGCTGGGGGCGGTGGAATTCCTGTGGCTTTGAACGATGATGGCGAAATTGAGGGTGTGGAAGCTGTTATCGATAAGGATAAAACGGCTTCGCTTCTGGCCCGCTTGCTAAATGCGGATAGCTTTGTTATTTCAACAGCTGTCCCGAAAGTGTATGTGGATTTCGGAAAGTCGACACAAAAGAAATTGGATGTGCTTTCGGTATCGGAGGCCCGGGCGCTTTCAGCCGAGGGACAGTTCGCACCTGGGAGTATGCTGCCAAAGATTCAGGCACTCATGGATTTTGTTCAAGCCACGGGCAGGGAGGGCATAATAAGCGACCCATTACATCTGGGCGCTGCACTTGAGGGGAATGCGGGTACGAGGATTGTACCATAACAGATATTTGAGGAGAAAACTATGAGCCGTCCAGTCAATTTCTCGGCAGGACCTTCCATGATCCCGTTGAGTGTTCTTGAATCACTCGCCGCCGAGATGGTGGATTATCAGAAAACGGGTTTGTCGCTGGTGGAGGTGAGTCATCGCGGTGCTGTTTACGGAAAGGTTCATGAGGAAACTATCACCCTTATCAGAGAACTGATGAGTGTGCCTGCAGAGTATTCCATCTTGCTTCTTGGTGGGGGTGCGACACTGCAGTTCTCAATGCTGCCGATGAATTTGCTCCCCCCTGGGAGGAGCGCGGATTACATCAACAGCGGTGCATGGGCACATAAGGCAATTGAAGAGGCCAGGAAAGAGGGTGTTGTAAATGTGATTTACGATGGAGCGGATGAGAACTACGCGAATCTTCCCAGTCCTAAGTCGGTTAAACCCAGTCCTGATGCGGCTTATTTGCATATTACCAGCAATGAAACTATTGGGGGAGTGCAGTGGAAATTCTTCCCTGAATTCCAGGATGTCCCGATGGTTGTGGATATGTCAAGCGACATCTTAAGCCGGTCAATCAATGTTAACAGCTTCAGCCTTATCTACGCAGGAGCACAGAAAAATCTAGGGCCTGCCGGTGTGTCAATTGTGATTATTCGAAATGAGCTGCTCGATAGGAGTCCGAAAAATCTTGGTTCATATTTGAGTTACGCGGTACACGCGAAAGCTAATTCACTGTACAACACACCTCCGGTGTTTCCTATTTGGGGAATGAAGCTGGTACTTGAAGGTGTTAAAAGGCAAGGCGGTGTTGAGGTTGTTGCAAGAGCGAATACGCAAAAAGCTACAAAACTCTATGAAGCCATCGATTCCTCTGATGGATTCTATCGATGCCCGGTGAATAAATCTGTCCGGTCGGGTATGAACGTGGTTTGGCGACTGCGAAATGAGATTCTGGAAGCGCAGTTCGTTAAAGACGCCAACAGTGCGGGGCTGATTGGGCTAAAGGGACATCGCAGTGTTGGGGGATGTCGTGCTTCGATTTATAATGCTCTGACGGTTGAGGATGTGGATAGGTTGATTTCCTTCATGACGGATTTTTCGGCCAGGAACAGATGAGAGATTTGTGTTTCGACTGGACCGGGTGAACAAGGGAATTATTGGCCATCTTCAGGATGGACGCAAATCCTACAAGAAGATTGCGGTGGCCCTGAAGGTGTCTGAAAACACGGTTAAAACCAGGGTCCGCAAGCTTGTAGCGGAGGGTATCTTGAGAATTGCGGGCTACGTTGATCCCGGAGTGATGGAGAGCCATCAGATTGCTTACTTGGGCGTGAAGCTTAAGGATATGGATTATTTGACTAAAGGTGAGGAAATTAGTCGACTTGAGCGGGTTGTTTCGGTTGCTGTGGTAACCGGTCGCTTCGACTTAATAGTTATGGTTCATCTTAAACATGGCTTCAACCTTTTGAGATTTCTCAGCGAGAAACTATCAAAGATAGATAGAATAGATGCGATTGAAACTTTCATGGTGTATAAGGGCCTCAACATCAAGGTGCCCTACATCGTGGACGCAAAAGATATGGGAGAATATGACCTCAACCTCTAATGAGCGCCTTTCTAATCTGGGTATTAAACTCCCTGAAATTCTTATTCCGAGAGAGGACGTTAGTTTTGAGAAGTGGGCTGTTATCGCCTGCGATCAATTCTCGTCTGAACCCTCTTATTGGGCGGAAACCCGACGAATAGTGGGAAATTCGCCATCCTCTTTGAATCTGTTTGTTCCTGAGTGTAACCTGGAAGATGATGATTTGAATGAACAAATTGGCAAAACTCGGGCGGTTATGTCGGAGCTTATCCAGAATGCCACTTTGAGGAAACTTGCACCTGGTTTCATTTTGGTGAATCGTTCCACTCTCCATGTAGCCAGACGTTTGGGTTTGATTTTGGCTGTCGATCTCGAAGCTTATGATTTTTCGGAGGATTCGCGAGCTTTGATAAGGCCCACCGAGGGTACCATTTTGAAACGTCTGCCGCCGCGGATGGCGATTCGCAGAACGGCTCTTCTCGATTTGCCGCATATAATCCTGCTCATTGACGATCCGAATGATTGGGTGATGGGTGCCGCTCGAATGGCGGCGCGAGCTGCGGGAAAGAAGGTTTACGATTTTGATTTGATGCAGAATGGGGGGCATATTGATGGTTTCCATATCAAAGAAGATGAAGCCGAGCCGCTGATTTCGGCTTTTGAAAGACTTGCGGATGGATCGGATTTACTTCTCGCCGTGGGAGATGGCAATCATTCCTTGGCATCGGCAAGGGAGGTTTGGCTTGAGAAGAAGTCTACTGTCCCGCCGGATCATCCGATGCGTTATGCCATGGTTGAGGTGGAGAATATTTACGATCCGGGCTTGGTGTTTCATCCCATTCATCGGGTGATGTTCAATGTTCAAGATAGCGAACTGAAGAGACACCTAAGAAAACGATTGGGCATTACAATAATGCCAGGAACTGAGAATAAGCTCTCATCAGACGAATTGAAGATTCAGAATTCGGATGGAACTCAAGAGCGCTGGAGAATCAGGACGTCGGGTGATGGGCTTGTTGTTGAGTCTATACAGGAGGCATTGGATTCCTATCTGAAACTCCAGCCTGAAGCCAGTTTGGACTATATCCACGGGGAGAGTTCCGTTCGCAAATTGGTTTCATCCGGCGCTGACCGAAGACTCGGCATAATCCTACCGGAAATTGATAAAACCATGTTCTTCCGCCGTATACTCGATGCGGGGATTTTCCCCAGAAAGACGTTCAGCATTGGCGAGGCGACGGAAAAACGCTACTACTTGGAAGCCCGGCGCCTGTAAGCTGGGCTCTTTGCCTATTCCAGAGAAAGCTTTCGTCTCCGCAAATTGTTTAAAAAACTAAGAAGTGGCACTTGGCTCAAAACCTATACTGATGTAGCATTCCCTCTCATAAATTTGTCCTGCTTGGGAGAATGGAAATGTCCAACCTCGGATTTGAGAGTTTAGAAGGTGTCTATAGCGTGAATTGTTTTAGTGAGTCAGCTATGCGGGAGCGCTTACCTAAAACAGTGTTTAGCCAGTTCAAGAGTGTGCAGGCCGGTGAGATAACTCTCTCCGCCGAGATTGCGGAGGTTATCGCGAATGCAATGAAGGATTGGGCTCTGCAAAGGGGCGCGACTCATTATACACACTGGTTTCAACCCTTAACCGGCTACACGGCTGAGAAGCACGATTCTTTTATTTCGCCAAATGAAGATGGAACGGTGCTGATGGAGTTCTCTGGTAAGGAATTGATTATGGGTGAACCAGATGCATCTTCTTTTCCTTCGGGTGGACTGCGAACCACTTTCGAAGCTCGTGGCTATACCGCCTGGGATACCTGCTCACCGGCCTTTCTTAAACGTTTCGGCAACCGAGTGACTCTTTGTATACCCACCGCATTTGTGTCTTACACGGGTGAAGCGCTCGACAAGAAGGTGCCCATGTTGCGATCGATTGAGGCGCTCAATAAGCAGGCTCTTAGGGTGTTGCATGCCATGGGGTACAAGAATGAGAAGAGGGTTAACGCATATTCAGGTCCCGAGCAGGAGTATTTTTTGGTTGACCGCAAGTACTTTGACTCAAGGCCCGATCTCAGATTAACTGGCAGGACGGTGTTTGGGACAATGAGCGCGAAGGGCCAGGAAATGGACGATCATTATTTCGGAGCCATCAAAGATAGAGTGGCTGATTTCATGGCTGAGGTTAATATAGAACTTTGGAAACTTGGCATTAGTGCTAAAACCCAACACAACGAAGTAGCCCCGAATCAGTTTGAAATTGCCACGGTTTTTTCCACAAGCAGTATCGCTACCGATTGGAATCAGTTGCTGATGGAAACCCTATCCAAAGTGGCCGAGCGACATGGTTTGGAATGTCTTCTGCATGAAAAACCCTTTGCGGGTGTCAACGGCTCAGGAAAGCATATAAACTGGAATATTATTACTTCTTCCGGCGTAAATCTTTGTAAGCCCGGCAAAGACCCTCACGCCGATGCTCGCTTCCTGCTCTTTTTCACCTCGGTAATCAAGGCGGTTGACGTTTACGCCCCTATACTGAGGGCTTCCGCGGCGAATGCGGGTAACGATCATCGTCTTGGCGCCAATGAAGCGCCGCCGGCAATTGTTTCAGTTTTTCTAGGAGATCAATTAATCGAAATTCTCGACAAACTGGTTGCAAATGAAAGATTTGAAACAAAGAAGGAGGGAACGATGCAGATTGGCGTGACTTCCCTGCCCGATTTACCCATGGACGTTACAGACAGGAATCGTACAAGTCCATTCGCCTTTACCGGAAACCGGTTTGAATTTCGTATGTGTGGTTCGTCGCAGTCTATTGCCGCCCCTAACGCCGTGCTTAACACGGCGATGGCCGAGGTGCTCGGCAATACGGCCGATCGCCTCGAATCGTCTGACAATCCTCTGGCTACGGCGAAAGATATCATCCTCGAAAACTACCGAAATCATCGCCGCGTTATCTTCAACGGCAACGGTTACAGCGATGAGTGGGTGGCTGAGGCGAAGAAACGAGGTTTACCAAATATCCGTTCCACGGTTGAGGCCTTATTGACTTACCTCGAGGATGAAGCAGTAGAGCTTTTCGAGAAGCATAAGGTGCTAAATCGCGTCGAATTGGAAAGTAGAGTTACTATCTATCTTGAAACTTACAGCAAACAGATAAATATCGAGGCGGGCGTGATGTGTGAAATGGCCGAAAGAGTGATATGCCCAGTTGTTGCCGAGTATATTTCAAGACTTGACAAAACTGTCGCTGGATTGGAAAAGAACGACGTGGAAAGTAAGGAATTGATAGCTCAACTGCGGGGAATTGGAATGAATCTCAATGGTTTGCTTGGCGCATCAAAAAATCTGCAAGCTAAGATGAAAGCGGCTATCTCGATGGAAGAGGATGTTAAGGCCCAAGCCTTCACCTACTACAAGGAAGTGATTCCTGCGATGGCTCAACTACGAATCTACGGAGATGCCCTGGAAAAGCTTACCGACAAGCGCATTTGGCCGTATCCCAGCTACGAGGAACTCCTCTTCAACATATAGCACCGACTACATGCAGCTGCCCGCGAGAATTTATAAATTCTCATAGCCGGGATTAAGTGTTTATTCGTCAATAGGATTCATCCTCAATAAAGACGAATAGACATCGAGCCATGCAAATGCCAGGAAACTAATTAAAGAAAGTGTTCCGGATGAGATAATATCATTTGAAACTGAGGATATTGTTTACAAGTCGAACTATTTGTGACTCATGCAGAGAGATGTTGAGAATAGATATCAAAAAAATGAGCCGAGACTTCCGATACTTGTGTTATGAAGTGTGTTAGTGATTCCTGCTCAGTGTATTCGATTAGATAATTAACCGTTGAGTAGTTGTGGACAATATTTCATATAAGGTGGAGAAATGAAAAAATCTATTTCGTTATTGGTCCTGTTTCTTGTTTTTGGAGCCACGGTGGAATTATGGGCCGGTGGTGCACGGGGTGTACATATTGGTGTGGCAGCCGCCGACTTTGATGACGTATGGATGTCGTTCATGCATGAAAGCATGCGTACCGAGGCAAGAAAACAAGGTGTGAAACTGACAATTGTGGATGCGAAGAACAATTTCACGATTCAACAGACCCAAATTGATACCCTTATCGCTCAAAAGGTGGATGCGATAGTTATCGTACCTGTCGACCCATATGCAATTGGGCCGCTATTGAATGCAACTGATGAGGCCGGCATCCCGCTGATTGCGGTAAATAATGCCCCGGAAGAGCCGGAATTAAGCCGCTTGGCCACTTATGTCGGTTCGGATTCCCTGTATGCTGGAACCATTCAGATGGAAAAAGTTGCTGAACTGCTTGGATGGAAAGGTGACGTAATTATTATTTGGGGAGGAATGGGCAATAGGGCCCGAAGTCTTAGGACGGAAGGTAACCACAATGTTGCAGCTCAATATCCTGGAATCGAGGTTGTCAGAGAGGGTACAGGTAATTGGCAGAGAAAAAGGGGATTTCAATTAATGGAGAACTGGATTCAATCCGGTGTCAATTTTGATGCAGTTGTTGCCAATAACGATGAAATGGCAATTGGCGCGATTATGGCTCTCGAACAAGTTGACATGCTTGACGATGTCATAGTTGCAGGTATAGGTGCCACACCCGATGCACTTGAAGCTATGGAAGAGGGTAAGCTGGATGTAACTGTTTTACAGGATGCCTATAAGCATGGTGCAGACAGTATTCAAGCCGCAATCAAAGCGGTTAACCGCGAGGAGCTTCCGAAAATTTGGGACATTCCATTTGAATTAGTAATCCCTGCCGATGTGGATAAATACAGGAAGCTCTGGGAGTAAATTTCGACAAATATCCTCCCCTGGGGAATCCAAGCCATCGATTCCTGCTGCGGACGCTGGCCACCGATTTGCCCCCTCCTCAAGGGAGAGGAGGGGGGGGAGCAAACCTTGTTATAAAGTTACCGTCTTTTAATCGTATAGGAGAGGAGCTATATCGGGATCGTCCATGTTGGCTGAAGTGTAATACTTAGCTCCTGTATCTACATCCTCAACCATTTCACCCTTTATAGACTTATTGGCAAGCTCTACGGCCTTATAGCCAATTGAGTAAGGATCTTGAGTAATCGAACCAGCAAAAAGTTCCTTGCGAACCGCATTCTTCTGACCAGCCCCAGCATCGAAACCAATAACTACAATATTGTACTTATTTGCAAGATCGGCACCATCATTGGTGGCGGCCAGAATGCCCTTAGCGGTTGACTCATTTGAACAGAACACGCCAAGAATACTGTCATCTTCCACCTTGTTAAGCATTGCGGATGCAGAAGCAGCGGCATCGGTATTAGCCGCGGAAGCCGGCACAATCATTTCGATAAAGACTTTTCCACCGGTTTTGGGGCTGTCATCGGCAACATAGGCAGGGTTTCCAATAACAGAAATATCACTTCTGGAAAGTTTGCTCTGCTCGTCGATTAGCTTTATCATCGTATCGCGGAAGCCAGTACCACGGCTCAGTAGAGACTCACCAGAAGCATCCTGGTTCAGGACAACAATTTTGACTGGTGAAGAATCTGTAGCGGCTTCAATTTCCGGTTTGATAATCTCAAACATCTTCTCCGCAGCAAGACCAGCGGCGGCATAGTTGTTGGTAGAAGCATTTGCAAGTATTGAACCTTCGGGGGCGTTTGGCACGCCGGAGTCAAAGCCAATCACAGGTATGCCCTTGTCTCTCAAATCAGACAGCTGGTCGATTACCGATGTGGTATCCAAAGCCGCCAGGGCGAGGGCCGCCGGTGCCTTGGAAATGGCATTGTTAATCATTTCAACCTGAATTTGCACATCTGATTCCGTAGGAGGTCCCTCAAATGTAACATCTACGTTGAAATCCGCAGCCGCATCCATTGCGCCACGTCTCACCTGCTGCCAGAAATCGTGTTGTTCTCCTTTTGAAACAACCGCGATATACGGTTTTTCCGCAGAGCCACTCGCACCACCATTGGCGAAAACAGCTGAAACTACGAGAGTCATAACAGAGAACACAAGAACAAGTTTTTTCATACATTCCTCCTCAAAATAATCAACATCAGGCCCACAGCCTGAATTGTTGTGCATAATAAGCTTAAAATCCCAAATAGCGCAAGGGTATAAAACACAAAAGATTTTATGTGCGTTAGGTTTCGAGTTTCGAGATCTGTTCCTGCTCTTGATAGAAAGTCTTTTCCGCCAATTTTTCCGCAGCCAGCATGCGCTTCTTCTCGGCTCGTTCTTCCTTAACCATCCGGGCGTAGGTTGCTTTCGTTTTCGCCCGAATCATTGCAATTTCCTCCCGTTTGTCTTTGGACTCGCTCCTGCTCAAGCCAGTTATTTCCGCTTTAATCTTAGCAATTTTTGCAAATTCGGCAGCGCGAAATCTATCTGCCTTGCTTAACACCCGAACTTCCGCGGCTCTCTTATTCCGATAGATATCGAGCAAAACGGCTCCAATCACAACAACCCCGGTGAAAAAGGTTTGATAATGCGCTTGGAGATCCATCGACGGCAGTCCAACCCTCAGAATGCTCATGATATAAACGCCGATAAGAGTGCCGAAAACTGAACCCACACCGCCTGAAAGCGACGTGCCGCCTATTACCGCTCCAGCAATGGCATAGAGTTCAAATCCCTGCCCCTGCGCAGGCATAACAGTGGTATATACCGCCGCAAAAGCCATACCTCCGATACCAGCAGTTATACCGCTAACGGCATAGGCCATCATTTCCCACTTCCTCACATCTACGCCAGAGAGCCGTGCGGCTTCCTTGTTGGAACCCAGCGCAAAAATATACCTGCCCATCTTCGTTTTTGTAAGAGTTAAATATGCGATTGTGGCGGTAATAATGAGTGCGATGAAACCTGTTGGAACAGTAACACCGTCCTCACCCAAAAATTTGAAAATACTCTTGAACCAACCATCGGCCTCCGATCGGGTAGGATAGGTGGCGCTTCTAACATTGGACACAATCGAGCCGATACCCTTGGAAATCATCATCGTACCCAGGGTCGCAATAAAGGGAGGCAACCTCAGCCTTGAAATCATAATGCCGTTAAAAAAACCAAAAAGCGTTGCGACAATTATAATCGTAATCAGGGTGAGCCACATGGGCCAGCCCCAGCTCTTGTATGCGGTTCCGCCAATAATTGCCGCGCACATCATAACCGTGCCACAGGAAAGATCAATCCCGCCAGTAATGATTACGAATGTGACGCCTATGGCTAAGAAGCCAATGTAGTATGAGGCATCGAGAATATTGATCAAGGAGCCATAAGCAAAAAAATTCCTTCCGAAAAAACAGAAGAAAACATACAGAATAACGAGTGCGGCTGGAGCCAGAAATTTTTGCAGCCCAAGCTCTCGCATTCTTGTACCAATACTCTTCTCAATCCCAGTTTCGTTCATATGCTCTCCCTCATAGTTGCAAATCCCATGATTTTTTCCTGGCTGGCCCCCTGGATATCGAGCTCGCCAGTAATCTTACCTTCGCACATCACTACAATGCGATCGCTCATTCTGAGCACTTCGGGAAGTTCCGAAGAAATCATAATGATCGACTTCCCCTGCTTCACCAATCTGTTCATCAGGGTATAAACTTCGCTTTTCGTACCAACGTCGATGCCTCGCGTGGGCTCATCGAAAATCAGAATATCTGCATCGTTGATAAGCCATTTCGAAATAACAACCTTCTGCTGATTTCCCCCTGAAAGATTCTTAAGCAGCTGATCGATACTTGGAGTTTTTATGTTCAGCTTTTTTGCATAGGTGCTTGTTATTTTTCTGATTCTTTTGGAATGGATGAACATTCCAGTTTCATATTTCTCATAGGAAGCCATCAGGGAATTTTCCACAACGCTAAGTTCCGTGGCCAAACCAAATCGTTTGCGATCTTCGGAAAGATAACCGATACCATGGGAAATTGCATCCATGGGGCTGTTGATTCTAACTGACCGTCCTTTAATCTTAATGATTCCGCCTTGAATTTCATCCGCGCCAAAAATAGCCCGCGCCGTTTCGGTACGCCCGGAGCCCATCAGGCCGGCAAAGCCTAGAATTTCTCCGCGTTTCAGAGTGAAGCTGACATCTTCCACCATCTTTCCAGCCATAAGGTTATTCACTTCAAGAACCACCGGCGAATCGGCTGGAATATTGCTACTTGCCTTCGGCTTTTCGTAGATAACCCGTCCTACCATCATGCTGATGATATCTTCCTTGGTAACGCTTCCAGTATCGTTCATGCCAACATATTTCCCATCTCTTAACACAGTAACCCGATCGGTAATTCTTCCGATTTCATCCATGCGGTGGGAAATATATATCATTGCCACACCCCTTGAAGCTAAATCCCTCATTATGGTGAATAACTCGTCAATTTCGGTTTCTGTCAATGCTGCGGTAGGCTCATCAAGCACCAGAACCTTCAAACTGTGTGATACCGCTTTAGCAATCTCCACCATCTGCTGTTTTCCCACCGTAAGGCGACCCAGGATTTCGGAGGGGTCGATGTTCATGTTCAGGTGCTCGAAAAGTGCCCTGGATCGGCGCACCTGCGCCTTATCGTTCAAGAACAGTCCCCCCTTGTGCATCGATTCTCGGCCAATGAACAAGTTTTGAGCCACTGTCAGGTGCTCCATCATATTGAGTTCTTGGTGGATAATGCCAACCCCGGCCCTAAGTGCCTGCTTCGGATCATGCGGGTGAAAGAGTTGACCCTCAAGAAGGATTTCTCCCGAATCCCTTTCGTATATTCCAGTTAACACCTTCATCAAGGTGGATTTTCCGGCACCGTTTTCACCGACGAGTGCATGAATCTCACCGTTCCTGAGTTCAAAATCCACACCCTTCAGCGCATGCACGCCCATGAAATGCTTATGCACATCCCGCATCGAAAGTATTATTTCACTCAAAAGACAACTCCTCGTATGACACAGAATATTGATATTTTTCCATAATTGGAAGTCTTTGGAGTCAGTTTCGACAAGTTTCTCATGTTCTGATGCTTCTCCGCCCAACCTATCCGATGCAGCTTACTTACTCTTCGCGGTAGCAGGTTCGTGATGGGTTTTTGCTCTTAAGCATCAGAACTTTCCCTGCTGTTTTTTTTGTGTTCCATTTTTTCCCTTCAAGCAAATTGTGTCATTGGCAGGTATCAGGTCGATACTGATAGGGGGTTCTGATGGCGAGTATTGAGGATCAGAAAATTCTGATTGTTGATGATGATGTTACGGCCCTTACGCTGTACGAGACAATACTGAGGGCCGCAGGTTACAAGAATATCATAATCTGTAACGATGGCGCTGAGGTGGAACTTCGGTTGCGCGACAACGATGCCTCCCTGGTGCTTCTTGATATCAATTTGCCTGGATTGAGCGGTATTGAGGTTTTGGAACAGATTACCGGAACTAAGACGAATCTCCCTGTTGTGATGATAACTGGCGATGAAGATCTTCAGACTGTGATTAACTGCATGAAGAAGGGCGCCTATGACTACATCACCAAGCCGCCAGCAAAAACACGGCTCGTTACGGCTGTGAGAAAGGCACTTGAGTGGCGTGAGTTAAATAGTGAGCTGTGGGCGATGGGCAGGCGGGTTCTGGACAGGGCGACGCTTGAGAATCCGGAAGCCTTTTCGAAACTTGTGACCAGTTCGGATTCAATGCTGGCAGTTTTTCAGTATGTCGAAGCTGTCGCCGGGACTAACAGGCCTGTTCTGATTATGGGCGAGAGTGGTACAGGGAAGGAGCTTCTGGCACGAGCGATCCACGAATCAAGCGGCAGGCAGGGAGCGATGGTTACGGTTAATGCAGCAGGTTTGGATGATGCGCTTTTTTCAGATACGCTTTTTGGACATAAAAAGGGAGCTTTTACGGACGCTCATACGGATCGATTGGGTTTAGTGGAGCGGGCGGCCGGAGGAACTCTTTTTCTGGATGAGATTGGTGACCTGGCGCCTGCTTCTCAGGTGAAGCTGCTGCGCTTGTTGCAGGAACGGGAGTATTATCAACTGGGTTCCGATGTTGCCCGTAGCACGGATGCGAGAGTGATAGCGGCAACGTGTGTGGACTTGGGGAAACGAATCGAAGATGGGCGTTTCCGGCGGGATTTATTTTTCCGGCTGATGGCACATCAGGTGACGTTGCCGCCACTGCGAGACAGGCGCGAGGATCTTATGCCGCTTACAAAGGTTCTTCTTCTGGAAGCGGCGCGAGAGTTGGGGAGGAGAATCCCTCGAATTCCAAAAGAGTTGAATTCACTTCTGAATCTATATGATTTCCCGGGGAATGTACGTGAGCTGCATTCGCTGGTTTTCGATGCTCTTAGCAGAACTAGCGGGAATGTCTTGAGTCTCGCAACTTTCAGAAAACTTGTTCATGGTAAGAATATCCCGGATGGTTCCGAGATTGATCTTGGCTACGATGGATTAGTGGAGCTTATTGGCCATTTCCCAACGATGAAGGAGTTTACGGATATTGTTATTACTGCGGCTCTTGAGAAGGCGGCCGGCAATCAGAGTTTGGCCTCACGTATGCTGGGTGTAAGCCAGTCCACCTTGAGTCGCCGGATTGCCAGAAATGATGCTTCATTTGGGGGAGAGTTGCCAGGAGATGGGAAGGGAGATTAGCGGATAGGACTTTGAGGAGGGAAGGCACTCTTTGAGCTTCTTGCTGGATAATTAAGGGTGTTAACATCTACTTGGTGAAATATATAATGCCTCATAGTATTACGGAAAGCGAGGTTTGTTATGTTTAAAAGGATAATTTCAGCTGTGATGATAATTGGGCTGGTGGGTTTGCTTTCAGCATCCGGCAGGAACGAATTGGCTGAAAAGAGTGAGATTACGGTAGCGTCGAAGTTCGATACTGAAGGTGCCCTGCTGGGAAATATGATAATCCTGGTACTGGAAAATGGAGGTTTCGAAGTGGTGGACAGAACGGAACTGGGCCCCACTGATGTAGTCCGTAAGGCGCTTGAGACCGGAGAAGTGGATGTATATCCTGAATATACCGGCAATGGCAATTGGTTTTTTGCTGACAATGGTTTTGGCCGAGACTGGTACGACAGGGAGAAGGCTCTGGCGGCGGTCAGGCAGTTGGATTCCGAAGCTTTCGATATCGAATGGCTTGAACCGGCTCGGGCAAACAATACTTGGGCGATTGCTGTTAGACGCGATTTGTCGGAGAACGCAGATTTGACTACCTTGAGTGACTTTGCACGCTATGTCAATGCTGGAGGGATTGTGAAGCTTGCGGGCTCGGAGGAGTTTGTAAGCAGGCCGGATTCTTTAGCCGCTTTTCAGGATGCATATGAATTTAAGCTAACTGAAAATCAGTTACTGGTGGTTTCCGGCGGTAATACGGCGCTAACTGAAAAGGCGGCTGCGCAGGGAACTGATGGGGTGAATGCAACTATGGCGTACGGAACGGATGGGCTTCTGTCGGCACTGAATCTGGTGCTGCTGGAGGATAATCTGGGAGTTCAAGTGGTTTATGAGCCGGCGCCACGTATACGAGGTGAAGTATTGCGGGCGAAGCCTGAGTTGGCTAATCTATTGAATCCAGTTTTTATGCGACTCGATTTGCCTGTTTTGCAGTCTCTAAATGCACGAATTGCTGTTCGCGGTGTTGCCGCGCGAACGGTGGCTGAGGACTGGCTTAGGGAAGAAGGTTTTATTGATTGAGACTGATTGAGCGTGAAAGGATTGATGTTGTTCCCCTGACAGCGGTATTGCTGGCTTCTGTTTCGTTCTTTGGTCCTTTCGCCGCTCTGAAAGAAAACCGGGTTGTCGACGGACAGATAATCCGGGGCTTCGAACTTTTGGGTGGGGGACTTGGGGCAGGTGTTCTTATTCTGGGAGCATTGACTCTGGTAGTGGCTCTCTCCGGGGGGGGTGGAAAGACGCGCAACTTGGTCTATAGCTTTGCCGGTGTGGCTTGTTTGTGGATTACGGCAGTCTTGCTTGTTCGCGCCGGAGCGTTGCTGGGACAGGCTGGAGAGGCGCCTAGGGTTAGTCCGGCTATTGGCTTCTGGGGTTTGCCGGGGGCCTCCTATGTGCTTATCGATCACTCGAGGCGGCAGGCTCCAAGATGGCGCTCTTTGATGCTGACGGTTTGTGCGCTTGTACCCGTGTGCTTGATTTTTTCCGACGGCAGAGGCGCGGCGATTTCAGTTTTTCAGGAGTGGCTGGAAAGACAGGATAGATTCCTTGATGAACTAATTGTCCATGTTAGACTATTCGTTTTCGCGATTCTGGGAGCAACTGCGTTTGGGCTTCCTTTGGGTATTATCGCGTCAAAAAACAAACGCATCGAGAGACTGGTAATAGCTTTTGTGGATGTGGTCCAGACGATTCCGTCGATGGCTCTTTTTGGTTTGCTGATGGCGCCTCTTGCCGCACTCTCACGCGCTTTCCCGCTGCTGCGTTCTTTGGGTTTGCGTGGAATTGGAGCGGCGCCGGCCTTGATTGCATTGACCCTGTATGCCCTGCTTCCTATCGCGAGGAATGCGATTGTCGGCATAGCTTCCGTACCACTCCCGGCTTTGGAGGCCGGGCGAGGAATGGGGATGTCGCGGCGGCAATTATTTTGGCGAATTAAATGGCCTCTTGCATTGCCTTATATCCTCACTGGACTCAAGACCGCCTCTGTGCAGGCAGTGGGAAATGCCGCTGTGGCCGCACTGATTGGCGCCGGAGGTTTGGGGATTATGATTTTTCAAGGGCTTGGCCAGGCCGCGCCGGATTTGATTCTTCTGGGCGTTCTCCCGCTTATCCTCATGGCGGTTCTGGTGAACAGAGGCTGGGAACTTGTTATCCGAAGGGCGGTTTCGCCTGGCCTTCTAGGTGAGGTTCTGTAATATGACTTTGGAATGGCGGAATGCAAGCAAGGCTTATGGAAAGAAGAGGGCGGTTAACGATTTTTCCCTTGAAGTGCCTAAGGGGGAGCTTCTTGTCCTAGTGGGTCCGTCTGGTTGCGGTAAGACAACTAGTCTTCGCATGATTAATCGACTTGTTGATCCGAGTTCGGGAAAGATTCTTGTTGACGGCAGGGATGTTTCGGAGATTCCGGTAACTGAGCTCCGCCGTCATATTGGTTATGTGATTCAGCAAGTGGGACTTTTCCCGCATATGAACGTTGCTGAAAATATCGGGGCTGTGCCACGCCTGCTCAAATGGAACAAGGTTAAAATCCAGGCCAGGGTGCGGGAGTTGTTGGACTTGGTTGGTTTACCTGCGGACGATTACTCAGAGGCCTGGCCGGCGCATCTTTCCGGAGGGGAAGCACAGCGTGTTGGAGTGGCACGGGCTCTCGCGGCAGATCCGCCTATCCTGCTGATGGATGAACCCTTTGGGGCCGTGGATCCGCTGACGCGCGAGGTGTTGCAGAGGGAATTCCTGCGTATTCGATCGACGCTTAAAAAAACTGTGGTGTTTGTCACTCACGATTTGGATGAGGCTATTCGACTGGGTGATTGCATTGCCGTGATGAATGGAGGCCGCCTGGTTGCTGCGGCCGCACCTGGGGAATTATTATTGAATGCCAATCCATTTATTCGAGATTTCACGGGTGAAGACAGGGCGTTGCGACGTCTGGCGCGACTCAGTGTTGGAGACACTATTGGCCAGACTACTCCGATTGCGCCTGGTGGCTATGGTGATTCCGGAACGCCGACTGGTTTGATTCGAACAGATGCTACTCTTAAGGAGGCGCTGTCTTTGATGCTTGAGGCGGGTGAATCTTCACTGAATGCGGTGTCACCAAGTGGGCGGCATATGGGTAAACTGACTATGGAAAATCTTCTGGAAAACGCCGCGGGGATTGGTGTCTCGTGAGGCGTTGGATTGGATTGTTTGTTTATCTTGTGGTTCTGGTGGCCTTTTTTATTCCGAGCATTCTTGAGCCTGTTTTGCAGTTTTTTTTCCCTGGTGCGAATGAGTGGATCTTCCCAAGGGAGTCTCTAATCAAGCTGACAACTGAGCACTTGCTGCTCTCCCTGCTTGCTGGAGCCGTAGCTGCCGTTATTGGAATGGGTCTCGGTATCGCCGCTACCAGGCGGGCCGGAAGACCATTTCTAACACTGATTCGAGATGTTTCCTCTCTTGCCCAGACGATGCCTCCAGCGGCAGTTTTGGCGCTGGCCATACCCTTTCTTGGCTTTGGCTTCAAACCAGTACTCCTGGCGCTTGTCTGTTACAGCACCCTGCCTGTTCTAAACAATACACTTGCCGCGATAGAAAATCTGCCCAGGCCGGTACTGGAAGCCGCTCGTGGGATAGGTATGAGCCGCCTGCAGGTATTACTGCAAATTGAGTTGCCTCTTGCCCTCCCTGTTATTGGTACGGGCATTCGCATCTGTGTGGTAATCAATGTGGGAACCGCTACTATTGGTGCACTCGCCGGGGCCGGCGGACTTGGTTCAGTGATTGTTGCCGGTTTGACACGCAATAATCCGGCATGGGTGTTCCAAGGAGCAATCGCCTCCGCTTCGCTGGCGTTGATGCTGAACTCACTGCTTCTGGCAGCTGAACATGGGCTTCAGCCGGCAATCTTGCGTAATCATATCGATGGTAATAGCGCCCTAAGCGCTTAAGCTCCCCCTCCTTCTCATTATTCAGTTTTTGAGACACTATAACTGCCTAACCCGGGTTTAACCGTCGGTGATCGCTTTTCAGTACCTCAGGATTTATTACCGACAGTGGCAATTTCCCATCGCGCACAGCGCACACATCTGCCACTATCTGCCGCCGCAGCTTCCAGAGTGCATCTTCACTGTACCAACCCATATGCGGTGTGATGATTACGTTCGGAACTGAGAACAGAGGATGTCCTTGGGGAAGCGGCTCCGGATTGGTTACATCCAATCCGGCGCCTGAGAGCTGTCCCCGCAGGAGGGCTTCATACAGGGCTTCGGTGTCTACGATGCTCCCTCGTGAAACATTTATAAGAATCGCCCCTCGTTTCATTTTGCCAATCAAAGCTGAGTTGAAAAGTCCGATCGTATCCGGGTTGGCTGGTATATGGATGCTGACAATATCGGAAGCTTCAAGCAGCTCTTCGCGACCGACAAATACTCCGCCGGCTTCCTTTATAGCTGTTTTACTGGCACTCGGATCGTGTACCAAAACCCGCAAAGCCAATGGGGAAAAGAGTTTGCATGCGAAGGTGCCAGTTCTGCCAAAACCGATTATGCCAGCAGTTCTTGAGCCGAGTGTCCAATATGGCGTAACTTTCTCATAGTTCCATCCTCGAGTGCTCCCTTCGCGGGCTACAGTTTGTTGAATGGGCAATTTCAGCGTTAATGAGAGTGCAAGCGCAAGCGCCTGCTCCGCAACTTCCCGACTCCAGAATCCAGGCTCGTTAGCGCAAACAATCCCTGCCTCCGTGGCGGCTTCTATATCGAGATTATCGTATCCATCTCCGTGCCTGAGTATCAATCGGCAACTCGATAGTTCTGCCACCACTTCCCTGCCAATTTGCGCCTGGTCCACCACCAATACATCAGCATCTCGTGTTGCCGCCACTAGTTGCGCGCTTTTCGCGGTTTTCAACTGATTGGTTCTGTAGATGATGTTTGCTGCCTCATATTCCCTGCGTTCCCATTCCAAATCTGACTCAACAAAGTCCGTGGTAACGCATACAAAGGGTTGACTTCTCACTCTACAATCCATAGCTATCTTCTAAACCAGCGATTTCAAATATATTTTGAGGAATAGGATTGAAGATTCCGGATTCGGCGATTATTGCCTTCGAAATCCAGTCTAAGTCTCCCTTCCCAGCATAGCCGTGAACCACCAGGAATTTCGCAAAGGCTATGTAGCTTAGCTGCCATTTCTTCCGAATAACCTCGTCCATATCTGATTTATCGGCACGAAACAAAATGCTGAAATTGCCAGTGTTCGAAATGGTACCTATCAAAGATTCAGCACAGGGTACACCGACATCGTAGTGATGCAGTCGTTCATTCTCTGAAATTGCCGGTACTATCCCGATATGGAGAATCTCGTCCGCTACGCAGCTTTTAAACAGATAGCCACCGGTCAATTGCAGTTTAATCGGATCACTGGTTGAGTGGATAAATTTTTCAATCTCCGCGGGCGTTGGACGTGAACCATTTAGCATGACGGATAAACAAAAACCCATGGCTTCACTAGTAAATCACAAATAACCCTAAAGACATAGTCAGGTGATTTTTCATTTGCAGTCCGCAAATAAGTTAATCCTGTGAAGCACGACTTGGAACATCTGATGAGCTGCGAAAATCCAAACTTCGTCTTTGGCATCATGGCCGACAAATGGCTTTCTTATCATCTAATTGACGATATTCTATTCTCTTACTACGATTATCCTGCCATGGGTTCCCAGACCCTGGCGTGTTCGGGCCTATAGCTCAGTTGGTTAGAGCATTCGACTCATAATCGAACGGTCCTAGGTTCAAGTCCTAGTGGGCCCAAAACGGGGAGCGGTTTTGCCTCACCGGGTTGATTGCGTTGCTGTGCTCAAGCAATGACAATTCCTATATGAAAATCGGAGTTTTGTTGAAATGAGAGTTATCAATATCTCTTCAGTGCATCCTATCCCATGGGTTCGTCAGTTCCCTGATGATATCTTAGAATGGGATGGGTGGCGCTTTATCATCAACGCAGAGGATGAAGATTATGATTACCTCGTTGCATGCGACGACCTCCACGCGCCCATCAAGCTGAGATGTGCTCCAGAGAAGACTATACATGCGGGGGGTGAACCACCATCGGTTCGTAGGTATCAGCAGGGTTTTCTTAAACAATTCGCATGGATAATAACGCAAGATACCCGCCTAAGACATCCCGGCCGCATCCTATATCAACCAGGACTATCGTGGTTTATCGGCTGGCAACCAGGTTCCACCAACCCTGGTAACACACTGAATTATTATGCACTGGAAGCTCTGTTCGACGTTCCCAAGACAAAGCTCATTTCTGTAATCGCATCGGACAAAGCATTTACTCGCACTCATGCGAAACGTCTTGAATTTGCAAAAAAACTCAAGGCACACTATGGCAGGAAAATAGACTTCTATGGGCGTGGCTTCGTGCCGATGGACGATAAATTGAAAGCTTTGAAAGAATACCGCTTCAGTGTTGTTTTGGAGAACGCAAATTGCAACCACTATTTTTCAGAAAAATTTACCGACTGTGTCATCGCGGGCACTTATCCAATTTACTTTGGCTGCCCCAACTTGGAACAGTATTTCCCTCAAAATTCTTTTGCCCGAATTGATATCAATAAATTCACTTCATCCGTCAAAACCATTGATAATGCTATCAAGCAAGAATTCGACAAAAAATATAGGCAAACTCTTCGAGTGGCTCGCAATCTCGCCATGCGAAAACACAACCTTTTCCCGATGCTGATCGACATCATCAAAAACATTGAAGCCGGGAAATATGGCGACACTAAGCTGCCGAGAACCTTCGGTGAAGAACTGTTGCCATTTGGCCATCAGAAGTTTCAGGCAATGTTTGGCCCCAAATATGTGCACCCCGTTAGAAAATTTTTAAGACAACTTGCAGACAATCATGCCTTTTTCAATTTTCTTCGCAGAATTTATCGCCAAGTAAAGCGTGGGCGATGATGAAAGAACTCATCTCCTATCCGTGGATGGTTTAATCGCGGAAACGATTGCATCTATTCTGGATTGCTGTGCTTGTTGGTTTCGAAGAAGCGTACCCTGCCACTTGATGCTGCGCAGTTACCACCTGAAAATTATACTCCCAAGTGACACCATCACGAATCCCCGTATCCCTGCCACTTAGGATAGTTTTCAACAGAGGCCAACCCGCCCCTCGCTCGAGATGGACATATGTTCATACTCGGCATTCAAATTTGGAGGTTTGATATGGCAGACAAAAACGAAGATCGTAGCACCTGGGCGTCCGGCGGTGGTTTGATGATTGGAATCGGCGTTGGATTCTTCTTTATCTCAACATCGATTTTCTTTTTCATCGGCAGCATCTTGGCCGGTTTGGGCGTCGGGCTCATTCTGACATCCTTTCTTTCGAACTCCCGGAATCACTGACGCGTTCTCGGCTGCTTCATGGGAGGGGGCCCGCCGGAGCGGCTTCCGGCGATACCTCAAGACAACCGAAGCCTGGCGGTGGAGATTGCGGAAGTTTAAGCCCGGATTCGATTATGGCTCGACACGGTAAGCCAATAAAATCCTGGAATCGGAGTCTACTCCGCTTGGAACGTCGTGTTTTTCACTTTCCATTTTTTAAGAGATATGAAAACCCAAAAGGAGTAGATTCCTAGTGTAATGATTATGAGAAGCAACCATTTAATCCAAAGTAGGAAGAGGCCAATAGCCTTGCCGTTAAACTTGAGACGTCTACCTCCTACAACGGTGTGATTGATTTCCCAGCCATACATCATACAAACAGCCCACGGATAACAGATTCCCAGTGTAAGGATAGTTAACAGAAATCCGAGAATCGTCCAGCCGATATAAGACAGAAGCCCTCCATCGAAATACGATTTCCCGCCAATCTCTCCCACGACGCTTACATTGACATTCACCCGATCAGACATACTCCACCCCCCTATCATGATGAGTTTGCATTTGCCTATATTACTATCTTCAATTTCTTTCGCAAGATAAGGGCGTAAAGTGAAGTGTGATGAGATGGTGAGAACTCTCCTATCCGTGGATGGTTTAATCGCGGAAACGATTGCACCTATTCTGGATTGCTGTGCTTGTTGGTTTCGAAGAAGCGTACCCTACCACTTGATGCTGCGCAGTTACCACCTGAAAATTATACAGTGACGCCATCACGAATCCCTGTATCCCCAGCTGCTTCGGATAGTTCTCAACAGAGGCAACCCGCCCCGCGCTCATTTTTTGAGAAATTGAAATAAGCACCATATTAACACCATAATCTCCCCCTCACTTCGGTACCCTGGGCGCGCCTCCTTTAAGGTCCCAAGGGGAGCCCCGGTACGACACTACTAAGATGACTAACTGTCGGTATCCAGTCAAGTTTTAATCGGAACATATTCGGAATAAATCCTAAGAATTTTGCTTAAAAAATATGGCAGAAATACTATACTGAGGCGATATGATCCGAGTGAATGTCGAGCCGGACCTGCTGCGCTGGGCACGCGAGCGGGCCAATCGCACAGTAGAAGAGCTTGGCAAGAAATTCCCGAAACTCGAGCTATGGGAACGGGGCGAGGCTCGACCGACATTCAAGCAGCTTGAGGCATTTGCTAAGGCGATGTACGTTCCGATCGGCTACTTGTTCCTGTCCAAGCCCCCGGAAGAACAGTTGCCTATTCCCGACTTGCGGACCATCGCCAATCAGAAAGCCAAAGAGCCGAGCCTTGATTTGCTCGACACGATCTATCTCTGCCAGCAGCGCCAGAAGTGGTATCACAGCTTCATTCGGACGATCGGCGAGCCGGAACACGCATTCGTGCGCTCAGCGAAACTGACGGACGACGTCAAAATGGTGGCCGAGAAAATGCGGCATGCCCTTTGCTTCGATGTGAAAGAACGCGCTCAATTGCAAACCTGGACCGAAGCTCTTCGGCGATTCATCGACCAGGCTGATGCGCTCGGCGTTCTGGTTATGGTGAACGGTGTTGTTGGGACGAACAACCGTCGCAAGCTTAACCCAGAGGAATTCCGGGGTTTCGCACTCTGCGACGACTTGACGCCTCTCGTGTTTATCAACGGAGCAGATACGAAGGCAGCACAAATGTTCACCCTCGCCCACGAACTGGCGCACCTCTGGCTGGGTGAATCTTCGCTTTCGGACGTTAAATTTGACGCAGCGTCTTCGTATCCGGTGGAGACTTGGTGTAACCGGGTCGCCGCGGAGTTGCTGCTCCCACTGGACCAGTTGCGTGCAAAGTTACAGCCGTCTACCGACATCCATAAGGAGTTGGGCCGGCTGGCACAGCTCTTCAAGGTAAGCACGTTAGTGGTGCTCCGCCGGATCAATGATATCGGTGCGTTCACCCCCAAAGAATTCCAGAAGGCCTACAAAGGTGAGCTGGAGCTATTAAGAAGAATGCCCAAGAGTAAAGGCGGCAACTTCTACCTTACTCTGGCAGCCCGCGTCGGAAAACGCTTTGCGCGTGCGCTCGTAATCAGCACGTTCGAGGGGCAAACTTCCTTCACCGAGGCGTTCCGCCTTCTGGGGGTGAAGAGTGCAAAAACGCTTCGTCGTTTCGGCACTGAGCTGGAAATCGGAGTATAATGAGCTACCTGCTTGACACCGACGTGTTCATCAGAGCCAAGAATTCCCACTACGGCATGGACTTCTGCCCCGCCTTCTGGGATTGGCTCGTAAAAGAACACGAAAACAAAATGGTCTTCAGTGTGGAAAAGGTCTATGATGAGTTAAAAAGCGGCAATGATGAACTGTCGAAATGGGCCGAGGCGCGAGGATCCGACTTCTTTCTGAGTCCGGACGACACAGTATCATCGGATATAATAGAGGAAGCTATGAAGAAGGTAAGCAAGTGGGCTGAAAATCAGAACTACGAGCGTTATGCGGTAGACTCTTTCCTAAAAAAGGCCGATTACTACCTCGTGGCCCAGGCGCTAGCTGGCCACCACACGGTGGTGACGAATGAAATCGAGAGCGATTCGAAAGGTAAAATCAAAATTCCCAATGCTTGCAAAGGGATAGATATCAGGTGCATGGAACCGCACAATATGCTCCGAGAAGCGCGGGCACGATTCGTTCTTAAGAAGAAGCCACCTGATGCTCGACCAACATACAGAGTTTGCATTTGAAACCACCATCAAAGACGCTGTTTGACGACCTTTACCGCGCGCTCAACTCGAAACATGAGGGGTGTTTGTCGATGATGAAAGATAGCGAAGTACGAAAATTCTCATCTGAAGTCTTAAAACCTGCAAGAGGTGTTGTTGAGGACATCGCGGAGCTTGGACTGGATGCCATAATTGGTATTCTAGCTGATGGCTCATTACTTGCTGATATTCCAGTGGTGAAGTGGTTTGTCGCTGTAGGGAAGCTTGTAAGCAATTTTCAAGCTGCTTTTTTTGTGCGGAAATATTCAGCTTTTATCCGAACGATGAATAACAAGATATCCGACGATCAAATCGACGCCTTACTTGATAATCTTAATCGCGACCCTCGCATTCTGCGTAAGATTATAGAAAATATCTTGATCGACATTGATCGATACCAGACTGAACAGAAGGCAGAAATGCTGAGTGTAGTCTTTTTGGAGTCCTTCGCCAAAAAGAAGAGATTTACCCAGGATGAGTATAATAAGATTCGATTCAGTATAGATCTAATGCATCCATTCGACGGTTTATCTTGTTTAGCCAGCTACTATCAGAACAGGAATAAAATGAAGTCAACTGAGGATGGTGAAGAGCGAAAGCGTTTAGATATGGAGAGGGTTGAGTTTGACTTTTCTCCACTTGCGATGACTGGATTCCTCAAACTCCCAGCCGGGGGAATGTACCTTGGTTCATCAGGAGGAGCATCTATCTCAGACCTTGGAACAAAATTTTATGAGATACTTGAAGACTCCTTTGTTTTTCAAGATTAAGTCCACCACTGAATACTAGTTCATTGATACAACTTACTGATAATCTTATTGAAGATTGGTATCTTGGCACTCATCAGTTCAGATGCTCTACCAAGACTTATTTTACCTTCGATGAAAGCTTCGGCTGTGAGGTTAGTATATTTCCTTCCATTCCACCTCATGACTCTTTTGTAGTAGTATTCTCCTGCCGGGATATTTCCTAGTTTTTTGCGATCTTCATCAAGATTGTGTATGGATTTATCTCGGACAAGATTGTAATCGTTCCATGAAATGAAACCGAGGGTTACCAGCCTACGAGCAATGGATTCTTCGCTTGTATGAGTCTTCTTCTGGATCAGACTTATTCCTTTTTCAATTTCTTCATCGCTTCTGAACTTCATTGAATGGGATGCGATCCATTCCTCAATTATCTTTCTAGGCATCAAAGCCGCTGCAGATACTTGATTGCAGAATCGTTCATAGCGCACAGAGTCCGAATGATCATCTTCATTGAGATCGCAAAGATTGCTGGATCTCAGCATTAGATGTGCAAGTTCATGGCCAAGAGTAAAAAGCTGGCCTCGTGGATGCTCCTGGCTGTTGATGAGAATCCATGGATATTCATCCTCATAGGAGCTCACACCGCGAATCTCCTTATAGGAAGGATTCAGGCCTGTATGGGTATGGGTACGAAAAACTAAGATACTTCTCGCTTCTACTCTGTCAATCCAGTATCCAAGTACATCAGAGTCTTCCTTAAAGGAACGAATGCTATCAAAGTCAATTTCCAGAAATCGCGATAGTTCTTTACCAACTTGGTTCACATCCGCGTCTATGGTTGTTGCAGGAATATTGCAAAATGTTACCTTATCAAGAATCTCAGCCAGTTCAAGCGCTCTTTTTCGACGATTCTCACATAGACGAAACTCCGTAATCAATGCTGAGCTCAGCGGAGACTCATCAACCATTGATTTTGAACGGGAATCACGGATCTTCTTCATGTCTGATGGCGGACTACTGCGAAAGAAAATGGCACTGGGTCTATGGTAAAAATGTGCCAGATCAAGAAGTTGGTTCATTGTGGGTTTCTTTGAACCATCTTCCCACATTGAGACCTTACGGAATCTTTTCTTGGATGAAACCTCTTCCTGTGAAAGGCCTTGAGCTTTTCGAGCCCATGTGAGCATCTCTGGATTTACATTCGCTATAGTCAACAATTTATGCAACCTTTCTTACGTGTAGCTTCACTGTATGATGAACAATGTTTCAAAAAGTTATCCCATGACATATACTTATAATTTGAAACATATCACATTTCATATGAGACTTTGTATGACTTACAGTTGACATCTATGTAATAGTACGTTGTTATCAGGTGTTTACTAAAGGAGTGCCCGTGATCACATTTAACGGGAAAGATATATCGTTCCAAACGTCTACATAGTAAAATTTTAGAATCCTGACTCTAACCGGAAAATTGGCGAAGTCATCGCCACACGATCAACGGGAATTCCAGTTTCAGGAAAGAAATGCCGAAACTTCTGATTCCTTATCTCAAGTCCCCTATTTCAAGTCCCCTATCACAAGTCCCCTATCTCAAGTCCCCTATCACAAGTCCCTTATCTCAAGTCCCTTATCTCAAGTCTTTCTGGACCGATAACAGTCAAAATCCGGCTTATCCCTCTCTTTTAGGCAAACTCGAATAGGGAGCGATCCGGGACTTTGAGGCCGATATGGCTAGTTTCCGAGGCAATACGCAAAGTAGAGGCCGATTCTCTTCCGCGCTCAAGATGGACATATTTTCATTCCATTGCTACACTCCAGTATTCAAATTTGGAGGTTTGATATGACAGACAACGACAAAAAGAAGGTTAGTGGCTTGGTGATCGGCGGAGGTTTGCTGATCGGGATCGGTGTCGGATTCCTCTTTCTCCCCGACTCGCCTTTCTTGTTCGTCGGCAGCACCATGATCGGTTTGGGTGGTGGGCTCTGTCTATCGTTCCTTTGGAGCCGCTGACATTTCTGGTACATCATGCAATGCGTGAAGTAGAGGCCAGCTCCCCGTTTGCTGATGGCTCATGCCGGACTTGAAGGGCTGGGCGATGATACACAGGCCCCCAATATTTACACGGGGGGAGATACGGAGCGGGAGGGATTCGAACCCTCGGTATCCGGTTAGGATACATACGCTTTCCAAGCGCACACCTTCGGCCTCTCGGTCACCACTCCATTTAATCCATCGGAGAGACAGGGATTCGAACCCTGGGTGCCGGAATCCGGCACAACGGATTTCGAGTCCGCCCGATTCAACCGCTCTCGCATCTCTCCATGAAGTATGCCCTAGAGGACTCGAACCTCCGACCTTTAGGTCCGCAACCTAACGCTCTATCCAACCTGAGCTAAGGGCACAGTTACAACTAGATTCGCAATCATCAACCTTTCCAGCACCAAGGATATCAACTTGAACGCCTCATCTCCCAGCGTTTTGAAATGATATTCAAATTCAAATAGCCAAGCAAGATGTACTCTCTGCAACTACGGTTTTTTCATTGAATCAAGGATTGCTTTGAAGCTCGGGGTGTCGGGATTTCTATCAACAACCGGTTTATCCCCCCTTTCCAAAGCTTGCCAGTAGCTCCAGGGCATTCTTCCATCTCCCAGCTCATAATCCATTCCGTCCCAGGTATCTTCACGAAAGGCGTAGAACGCATAATGCCATCCATTCTCGTTAAAGAACTCTGTCAAATCTTCAAAATAGCCAGGCAGTCCCTTGCTCATTCTGTGACCGCCAAATTCTCCAACTAAAATGCGATTGTTTGATATCCTGTTTGCCTTTTGGAAGGCAAGCACGTCGCTCATATAGTTTTTTAACGCTGTGTAATCCCAGTAAATTCCGTTAACAAGCCCTGGATACTGAAATTTGCCATCGTTGAGTTTCCTGTTTGTATAGGCATATGGTTCATACATGTGAAATGAGTAGAGCACCTTCTTATCTTTATGTTCTCTAAGTTGCTGAAAAGCCCCGGGGTCTGCATAAGCGGAGCTGTCCAGAATGATGGGTATATTCTTATCAGCTTCACGAATTGAACCAATAACTAAATCATAAAAATCAAAGAGCATGCTCTGAACTTCTGTCTTATTCAAATTTCCCTGCGAGTACAATTTTTCGGGATGGGGCTCATTCAGAATATTGAAACCGACAACGGCCGGGTGACTGGATATTTCCCTTGATAAATCCTGCCAAAACATTGCAGCCTGATTTTGAAATTTCTTATCTCTCCATATACGTAAATCATCTTTCCCGTTATTGTTCTGCCTCCACCTCGAACCCGGGAGACTGAGTACCGTGACAAGCACCGGCATCTTCTCCTCGTGAAACATATCCAGAATGCCTTTCAATTTTCTCAAATCTTTGGGAACCAGGCCCTGATAATTATCAGCGTCTCCTATCAAAAAATCTCGGGCCTCGCTTATAAATTTATCTGGGGCCAGTCTGATAAAGGCAATACCGTATTCCTTCGCGATTCTTATATCATCTCCGGATATTTCCTCATTGAAAATATTGGCGCCTCTTTGCTGCTTATCCCAAAACTGCATTTTGTCTTTTTCTGCGGCCGAGGAGGGTGCAAGCACTGCCATTAACAGACATGGCACTATCAGGAGTCTAAAATCCATTCTCATCTTGTTTCACAGTGTTATACAAAACGCGACAAGCAGCAAGCTCCCCAGGGTGTGCGTCTGTATCATGATTGTATGCTGTTAGAAACACCATTGTTGCTGTCAGCCACAAACAATAACCTAAGATTCATGTGTTTTTACGCGGATGTCCATGTTCATTCGAAGTACTCTCGTGCAAGCAGCAAAAACGCGGATATCGAGCATCTTGCCTTATGGGCACGCAAGAAAGGAATTACTGTCATCGGTACGGGTGATTTCACCCATCCGGCCTGGTTAGCGGAAATTGAGGAGAAGTTAATTCCGGCAGAAGATGCCGGTCTGTTCCGCTTGAAACCTGAATTTCAAAAAAGAGTTGATGCCATATCCCCCAGGGCATGCCTGGACCACCCTGTACGTTTCATGCTGGAAGTTGAGATTTCGACTATTTACAAAAAATGGAACAAGGTTCGCAAGATACACCATCTTGTCTTTGTACCGGATTTGCGGACAGTCAACAGGTTAGTGAAACGTCTATCAAAATTTGGGAAAATTTCTTCGGATGGACGCCCTGTTTTAGGATTGGACTCACGCAATCTGTTGGAAATATCCCTGGATACAGGACCACACACCTATCTCATCCCCTCACATATCTGGACACCGTGGTTTGCCGTGTTGGGTTCCAAATCCGGCTTTGATTCCATTGATGATTGCTATGGAGACTTGGCACAATGTGTTTTCGCCGTGGAAACCGGTTTGTCTTCTACTCCTCCTATGAATTGGCATCTATCATCACTTGATCGTTTTCGCCTTGTGTCGAACTCTGATGCCCATTCACCAGGGAAAATCGCACGAGAAGCTACAGTTTATGATACGGAAATCGATTACTTCGCAATTTTGCACGCATTAAAAACTGGTGAAGGATTTGCCGGCACGATTGAGTTTTATCCCGAAGAAGGCAAATATCATTTGGATGGTCACCGCAATTGCAACATCTGCCTTACTCCAAAGGAAACCAGGGCCCATAATGGGCTTTGCCCGATTTGTGGCAAAGCGCTTACCATAGGGGTTTCCCACAGAATTAACTCGCTGGCCGACCGTACCGAGGAAGAGATACTGCAAAATCCACCCCCAAACGCGAAGCCTATGCGATGCCTGGCGCCACTGCCGGAAATTCTGGCAGAGCTTAAAGGAGTTGGAATGAACAGTAAAACTGTCTCGCAGAGCTACAATTATTTGCTCGGAAAGCTTGGTTCCGAACTGCACATTCTGGAGCATGCAGAGCTGAATGATATCGAAAAAGCCGAATCCTCACTCCTGGCCGAAGCCATTTCGCGCCTGCGTCAAGGAAAAATGAGCTGTCAGCCTGGGTATGATGGGAAGTATGGCGTGATTCGCATGACTAATACGGCTGTTTTTTAGCGTTGCGAGGAGAGATGATGGAATTCATAGGTGGCGATATTCGACAAGGCGATTGCCTTGAGTTGATGAAAGGTATACCTAATCAGTCAATTGGTATGATCCTGTGCAATCTCCCTTATGACACAACCCGAAATAAATGGGTCAGCGTTATTCCGCTGGATGCGCTGTGGGCTGAATATAGACGCATCATCAAGCCCAGGGGCGAGGAAACTAACAGCTGTATTGTGCATAGTATTAATAATTCAATAGTCGCCGATACTGACGATACACTGTTAATCGTTCACAGAGAGCGCGTCCAAGATATTCGCAATATCGTGAGCAAATTAACGGCACTTGATAGTCCAAGCTACAGAGAGTTTCCACCGATGCATCGTCCGTGGGGGACTTATACGGTATTGCAGAAAGGTGTAGGGTTCAAACTCAAGCGCATCTGAGGTAAAACCTGGTGCAAGTTTAAGTCTGCAGTCTCACAGACACAGAAGTGAGCACTGGGAGAAGAATTGAGAAGAACAGAAGATAGTCATGGTTAGTAAAATCATACAATTCGCTCTTAAATATGTGCCTGGTGCTAAGTTGTTGCGTGATTCATGGAGATTTATCATTACTTCTAATCAGCAAAAAGCTGAGTTTGAACATCTTTCATCAAAAATAAAGAGTTGGAAAACACTTTTTCAAAGTGTAGGGATTAATAACATAGAACTATATTGCAATGTTTTGTCAAAGCGCTTTGACCTTCAATCGCATTTTTTAAAAACCTCTAAGTCACAAATCGATCAGGATTTATTTGTATTATTTGCATTGCAAGGAAAAGTGAATGGATTCTTTGTTGAGTTTGGGGCTACTAATGGAGTGGACTTCAGCAACACATATTTACTGGAAAAAAAGTTCAATTGGGCAGGATATTAGCTGAACCAGGAAAAACCTGGCATACAGATTTAAAGAAAAATAGAAACTGCAAAATTGATAAAAGATGTGTTTACAACTCTTCTGGAAAAACATTGGTCTTTGCAGATTCAGTGGAGCCCACGCTGTCAACTATAGAAAATTTTGTTTCCTGTGACGGCCATACATCAGCAAGAAATAAGAATAAAAAATATGAAGTGGAGACAGTTTCACTAATTGACTTATTACAAGCTAATAATGCTCCGTACGAGATTGATTATTTATCCGTAGATACAGAAGGTAGTGAGTTGGAAATTTTGAGCGCATTCGATTTTAGTATGTATAATATAAGAATCATCACAGTAGAACACAACTACACAGCTAATCGCGAAAAAATCCATAAATTGTTGTCGAACCACGGGTTCAAACGTGTATTCGAAGAGTACTCTTACTTTGAAGACTGGTATGTGCAGGGAGGTATATTGAGTTCGGAGAAAGCGCTTTGAACAGAGAGTGTATGCGCATCTTGCGTTCATCTAGTGAAATAATCATAAGGTCAAGATCAAAGTTTACAATTCTAGATGATTTTCTGGAGATATTTCAATATCGCGAGCTGTTGTGCACTCGCATTACGCGATATTAAGGCGCGTTATAAACAGAGTGTTCTTGAGTATTCTTTGGGTTGTCATCCAACCAATTGTGACCTGCCTCGTTTTCACCATCGTGTCCGGACATTTTGTGCGTGTACATCCTATCCTGTTTTTGTGTGGCAATTTTTTAGTCGTAATCTCGGTGAGCAAGAACGCAGGCCCGCATAATATCACATTCTCGAGCATGCAGCGCTGAATGATATCGAAAAAGTCGAATCCTCACTCCTGGCCGAAGCCATTTCGCGCCTGCGTCAAGGGAAAGTGAGCTGTCAGCCTGGGTATGATGGGAAGTATGGCGTGATTCGCATGTTTCAGAAAGGAAAACTGAAATCTGGTAAAAAAGTTGTTGCTTAGCTTACGTCGGAATACTGGCGCACACCACCACAGCGCGCATCAGAATCAACGTTGCCAGCAGTATCTGGTGGATTCCAAGCTCTGCCTTTGTGCATAAGCACAGCCAGGGCACCTGGTTGACGGGGAGCCCTGCTTTGGTGTAGAAAGAACGAAATCGAGTCGTTTTGTGCGCCCCGACAATGTAATTAATCAATTGATAGGAGAAAGCCATGAACCCAGTTGTGCATTTTGAAATGCCTTACCGTGACGCCAAGCGCGCGGCAAAATTTTATGAAAGAGCCTTTGGCTGGAAAACCAATCTTCTCGGAGAAGAGATGGGGCATTACTTGCTTGTAACAACGGCTGAAAAAGATGCACGCCCTGATCAACCTCGCGGCGCTATTCAAGGCGGCTTGTTTCCCATAGAGCCGGAAAAGCCTATGCAATATCCCACATTCGTTATCGAAGTTGAAGATATCCAGGCTGCTATGAATCGAATCAGTGAGTCTGGTGGTGAAGTGGCAGGAGAACCTATGACTATTCCCAAGATTGGCAAATATATCTCATTCACAGACACTGAAGGCAATCAAAACAGCATTCTTCAACCAGTTGCTGATGAAAAAACCTAGTTTGCTGTTTTCCGGACGCTGAGAGTCAGGATAAAATAAACTTAGATTAAGGAGAAAAAATGTTCGATCAAAAGAAAATTGAAGAGGATTTAAAAACTCACTTCAAAATCATGAACGAAATGTGTTTACAAATGCGCAAAATATCCGATCAAATGGAACGTCTATCCAGTGAAATGCATGAATTATCTCGCAATACTGGAAGCATAGCCCAAAAGATAACTGGTTTTTCAAGGTATCCCTCCGGATTACCTGGAGTACCCGGATAAGTCGGGAACCTGACCACTCATACTGGATCGTCTGTTTCAACCGCCGCATTCTCAATATCTGACAGGCTTCTATCCACACACCCTGCCGGGCTGGTTTACCCTTTTGAATTAAAAGGCTTTCGCCAGAAAGTTTTCACGCGAGGTATGTAAGCGATCATCTTATATCCGCAAAATATCCAAGCAAATGGGGCATATATCCATAAACACACATTTATTTCAAAGCTTTCGCTGTTGAACTCCGACAGGTACCATAAAAATACCCGCAAATAGCCAATTTTATCTGAATAGATATTCATTTCACCCAAGCATTGCTTACGTTCGCCTACCGCAGTCAATGGGAATCTCTCCTGGCAAGATACCGGCGCCACTGATCGCCTGATAAGAACAAAGCAGGAACTGGGCAGTAAGCTCAAACGCACATTTCAAGTTTCCGGTTATCGCATGGGCGAGAGTGAAAAATGCTCAACATCCCTTTTGCAAGCCACTGATATGTCCTGCGGCATCGATATCCCTTGACGAGTTAAATATGTCTACTATTATGGACGAATGGATTTAGAACACGCTGTCAATGTCTTTGCAGCGCTTTCACAGGAAATACGGCTGAAGGTTTTCAAACTCCTTATTGAATATGGATGCAGCGGTACGGCTGCTGGAACGATTAGCGATCGCCTGGGCATTCTGCATAACACGCTGTCTTTTCATTTATCTCACCTCACGCAGGTGGGGCTCATCACCGCCCGAAAACAAGGCCGCTCGACAATCTATGCGACGAACACCGCATCCATTGAAGAGTTGATCGGCTATCTCTTGCGTGAAAATTGCTGTATCCTCGAAGAAAGATGCGATACAGACTGCAACTCAACCAGCGAGGCAAAAAATGACACGAGTGCATATTCACGACTCGATGATGAAACGTCTGTACTGGGAATAGCTGTCGCTCCATCATGGCCGAGACGCTTGTCAACGAAATTGGTGCGGACCGTTATGAAACTGTCAGCACCGGAAGCAATCCCGAAAGGTATGTGCATCCCAAATCCATCGAAACGTTGCAACGTCACGGTTTTTACGGAGGTAAATCATGGGATGAATTTGCAAATCTGCAGTTTGATGTGGTGATTACCGTCTGCGATGCCGCCGCCGAAATCTGCCCGACATTTCTCGGCAAGCATGAGAAGCTACACTGGAGCATCCCCTACCCTGCCAGGGCAACTGGCACAGAAAGCGAAATCAACGTTACCTTTGATGAAGCCTTCAATCTATCGAAACAACGCATTGAAAAGAATTATTATGACTGAAGTACATTCTCCTCTTGGCTTTTTTGAACGCTACCTTTCCCTCTGGGTAACGCTCTGCATTGCCGCAGGCGTTGGGCTTGGCATCGCCGTACCTTCCATCTTTCAGACCATCGCCGGATTGGAATATGCCAGCGTGAATTTCGTGGTGGCCGTATTAATCTGGGTAATGATTTACCCAATGATGGTTAATGTCGATTTCGCCAGCATCAAAGATATCGGCCGTAAACCGAAGGGACTATGCATCACGCTGGTCATTAACTGGCTTATCAAACCTTTCACAATGGCCGCGCTTGGCATACTGTTCTTCGAGCATCTGTTTGCGAGGCTGGTCTCGCCTGAAACCGCCAAGGAATTCATTGCCGGGATGATCCTGCTCGGCGCTGCGCCATGCACCGCGATGGTATTCGTTTGGAGCCAGCTGGTACGCGGCGATGCCAACTACACGCTGATACAAGTGTCGATCAACGACATCATCATGATTTTCGCCTTCGCACCGATTGCTTCTTTTTTATTGGGCGTGACAAATATTGTTGTGCCGAGGGCAACCTTACTGCTTTCTGTTGTTCTGTACGTTGTTATTCCACTTGCTGCGGGTTACATCACGCGTCGCAAGCTGAACAGGAATCATAGCCATGAACGCATCGAGCGATTCACCGCGAAAGCAAAACCATTCTCCATTCTGGGACTGCTGGCCACTGTGGTGCTGCTGTTCGGCTTTCAGGCACAAACCATACTGAATGAACCACTGGTGATTGCCCTGATTGCCGTACCCTTGCTTATCCAGAGTTATGGCAACTTCATCATTGCCTATGGCTGGGCTTATCTGTGGCGTGTGCCGTTTTCCACTGCTGCACCTGCGGCGCTGATCGGCACATCCAACTTCTTCGAGCTGGCCGTTGCCGTGGCTATCAGCCTGTTCGGGCTAAACTCCGGCGCGGCTCTGGCTACAGTAGTTGGCGTGCTAGTGGAGGTGCCGGTGATGCTCTCTCTGGTAGCACTGGCCAATTGTACTAAGCGCAAGTTTGAAAAAAAACTCTGCCATCCATAGACTGATGCGAACCGCTCAGTTTACAAAAAGGGAAATCAATCACACTTCTTTCAAAGTAAGGATGCGTGCCACATTGAACATGCGTTCTTCATTCCGTTTGGTACAATAGGCCAGCATGCCGGGAAACTTCTTACCTTGATACTCCTCTTCTCCCACCGTCAATGGCAGAATAACACGTTTTGATTTTGTGTCGTTTGCCTTGAGATAGGTGATTTCCAGCTTTGCTTCTTCGTCAATAGCCTGCTCAATCATTTCTATCTTTTCATCAAAAGATAGTGTTTCTGCCGCTTTCTTATAAGCGTGTGATGTCAGAAAATTATAGATGCGCGGATCTGTTCTAATATGCTGTTTTTTGATGGGTACTTTCAACTGGATGCCCTCAAAAGAGGTGCAGCGGCTAAGCGCGACATACGTCTGACCGCTGGCAAAGGTGCCGCGTCCTATATCGATCACCACGTGATCGAACGTCTTGCCTTGACTCTTGTGAATGGTTACTGCCCACGCCAGGCGTAAAGGATATTGCGTAAAACTTCCTGCCGGTTCAGAGACAATCGCACCACCCTCAACGGAAAACTTATAAACCTCCCACATGAAGGGCATAATTGACACCAACTCGTCGCTATCATGCAACCGGACACGCAAGTATTCTTCGTCGTCCTCGTTACGTTTCACGGCTTCAATGACGCCGATACTGCCATTCACCCAGCGTTTTTTCTGGTCGTTGTTGAGCAGCATAATCTGTGCCCCTACCTTGTATTGCAGATTGGTAGCGGTCGGGTAATACTCCTTGCCGAAATCTCCATACACTTCCGCATTACTGGAATGGATTTTGCCATCCAGGGCATTCAGATGATGTTCATTAACCTCATCGGCTTTGGCATTGGTGGTGGTAAGGCTGATGGTGAATGCTTCCTCTTCCGACGTTTCTGCATCCGGCAGGTTGCGCTGGTTCAGCTCTTCAATATCCGCTTCTTCCACCGAATTATTGCGAATTTTGTTCAGCAGGCTGACAAACTGTTCATCTTTTTGTCGATAGACGGTTTCCAGCTCTACTACCTCCAGTGCCGCAGATTCCAATGCTTTGGCGCTGAAGAAATAGGGCGAGGCGTAATGTGTGCGAAAGATATCGCGTTCTTCCTTGCCAACCACTGGCGGCAGTTGATATAAATCCCCGACAAAAACCATCTGTACACCGCCAAAGGCTTGCGTGGCATCCGGCCCATACATGCGTAAGAAAACATCAATGCAATCCAGTAAATCTGCCCGAAGCATAGATGCTTCATCGATGATGATGGTTTTCAGCTTCTTGTACAGTTCCGGTTCACGTGGCTTTGTATCTTTGCTGCGAATTTTCTCAGGCGTCACATCGATATAAAAATTGAAGAAGCGGTGAATGGTTTGGCCTTTGACATTCAACGCAGCCACGCCGGTTGGAGCCAAAACAACAGGCTTTTTCCTGGTGTTATTGCAAAAATAATCCAGAAGTGTGGATTTTCCTGTTCCCGCTTTACCCGTAATAAAGAGGTTTTGGCTGGTTTCCTCCATCAGGCTGATGGCCTGTTTGAATTGCGGATTCAAATCAAGTTTCATTTCACCTCCCTCGACGCTTTTTTGCGAGCAGTCTTCTTATTCGGCTGGGAATAACCGCAATTCCTTACATTGTGCAGGTCGGCGGTGCTTTCGCGGGCGAACAGGCGGTCATCATAAAAAGCATCCTCGAGATAAACCGGCAGATGCCTGGACGCATGGGCCGTGTCTAACCAGGGAAGATACCACGCTTAGCCGGAATGGTGGAATGAGCACCCAGCGGGAATTCAGGCACTGACAACCCGGCATCATCCCGGGTAAGTGCCTTGACTCCCTACAGCTAACCAAGTGGATATGGGAGAATGTAAAAAATTCCCGTATCCTGATAATCACAGACCGTGCTGAGCTGGACGAACAAATAGAAGAAGTCTTCCGTGGGGTTGATGAAAATATTTATCGTACGGCCAGCGGTAGAGACCTTGTTCATACCCTGAACAAAACCGATAAATGGCTAATCTGCTCTCTTGTGCATAAATTTGGTGTTTCAGATAACGACGAATTATCGGATGAAGATGTCGATAAATTCGTGGAGGAAATTCAGAAAAACATGTTGTCCAACTTCGAAACGAAGGACGACATATACGTGTTTGTTGATGAGTGTCACCGGACACAATCCGGCAAGTTGCACTCAGCCATGAAGAAGATTCTGCCAAACGCGTTATTCGCTGGTTTTACAGGCACCCCGTTACTGAAAGATGATAAACTAACCAGTCTTGAAGTCTTTGGCCCATACATTCACACCTATAAATTCGATGAAGCGGTTATGAGATGGCGTGGTTTTGGATCTGCGCTATGAAGCGCGGGATATTGATCAAAACATCACGTCTCAAGACAAAATTGATCTTTGGTTTGAAGCTAAAACAAGGGGATTAAACGATTTTGCTCGGGCGCAGTTGAAGAAAAAATGGGGAACCATGCAAAAGGTTCTCAGTTCTCAGTCACGCCTGGAAAAAATTGTGAGCGACATCCTGTTGGACATGGAAACACGGGGCCGTTTCGTTGATGGTCGCGGTAATGCCATTCTGGTTTCTGGCAGCATTATCAGGCATGCAAATTTTACGAACTCTTCGATAAGACTGATCTTTCTGGTAAATGTGCAGTTGTCACCTCGTACAAACCTTCCCCTCAAAAAATTAAGGATGAGGAAAGCGGTGAAGGCTACACCGAGAAACTGCACCAGTACGATATTTACCGCAGAATGCTGGCCGACTTCTTTGATGAACCTGCAGATCGAGCAGTCAATCGCGTCGAAGAATTTGAAAAAAAAGTCAAAAAGAAGTTTGTCGAAAACCCCGGTCAAATGCGTTTGCTCATTGTTGTCGACAAACTGCTGACAGGCTTTGACGCGCCATCGGCAACTCATCTCTACATCGACAAGAAGATGCAGAACCATGGACTTTTCCAAGCTATCTGCCGCGTCAACCGCTTGGATGATGACGACAAGGAATACGGCTACATAATTGACTATAAAGACTTGTTCAACAGCTTGGAGAGTTCAATACAGGATTACACCTCGGGTGCATTTGATAAATACGATAAGGAAGATGTTGCTGGGTTGCTTGAAGACCGCCTAGCCAAAGCAAAAGAGCGTCTGGATGAAACACGCGAAACGGTAAAAGCTCTTTGTGAAAACGTCGCCTCACCGAAGGATACAGCAGCCTATATCCAGTATTTCTGTGCAGCAGATACATCTGATAAGGATGCATTGAAAAAAAATGAATCCCGCAGGCTGGCCCTATATAAAGAGAGTGGCTCTTTCATGCACGCTTATGGGGCATTAGCCAACGAAATAGCTGAGGCTGACTATTCGCCAGAGGAGATTGCGGTGATAAAGGCCGAAGTTCAATATTTTTTGAATGTGCGTACAGAAGTCAAAATGGCAAGTGGTGATTACATCGATATGAAGGTTTACGAGCCTTCTATGCGCTATATGATTGACTCATACATACGCGCAGAAGGAAGCCAGAAAGTATCAGCTTTTGATAATCTCAGCCTTATCCAGCTTTTTGTTGAGCGCGGAGAGGATGCTATCAAAGAATTGCCAGAAGGCATTCGAAACAATGATGAAGCAGTTGCAGAAACTATTGAGAACAATATCCGGAAAGTCATCATTGACGAGCAGCCGGTAAACCCAAAATATTACGAGAAAATGTCAGAGCTCCTTGATGCGCTTATTCGGGAGCGCAAAGAGCAAGCTACTGAATATAAAGATTATCTCAAGAAGATTATCGATTTATCGGGAAAGGTTTCGAGCCCGGAAACAAATAGTTCTTACCCAAAATCCCTGAGCTCATCAGCTAAAAGAGCATTGTTTGACAACCTCGGGAGAGATGAAAAATTAGCGATTGAGATAGATAGAAAATACTGGAAACAAAAAAGGACAGTTGGCGTGGTAAGCCTTTTAAGAAAAAAGAAATAAAAAGGGCGATTAAAACTGTATTTATGGAGCATCACCAATCTCATTTGGACGGTGTACATGAGGAAACTGCTGTTTACAATCTTGAGACTATGGTGAATGGAGTTTTTGAAATAGTGAAAATCAAAGTGAATACTGATGAGAGCACGATTACTGTAAATGAACTGCCTGTAAAGATTGTTCGAAAGAAAATTAAAAACCTTCACTTGGCAGTATATCCACCTGATGGCTGGATTAGAATTGCTGTTCCAGAAATAATTGACGATGAGGCTGTCAAATTAGCGGTGATCTCAAAATTTGGCTGGATCAAGCGCCAAATAAAATCATTTGAAAATCAACCAAGGCAAAGCGCAAGAGAGCTGATTACGGGGGAAAGCCACTACTATCTTGGGCGAAGATATTTGCTAGATATTGCCTATACTGAAAAACGCCCATTTATCGAGATTAAAAATAGAAAGACGCTGGTCTTGAGCATCAATGAAAAGACTGGGCTAGAGCAACGTGAGAAGCTGCTCATTGTTTGGTACCGCAAAGAAATGAAGCGAATTTTACCCGATATTATTAGAAAGTGGGAAATTAAATCAGAGCTGCAGGTGCATTCCTGCGGCATTAAGAGAATGAAAACAAAATGGGGAAGCTGCAATCCTGCTCATAGAAGGATATGGCTTAACCTTGAGCTTATAAAAAAGCCAATTAACTGCCTTGAATACATCGTTGTGCACGAGATGGTTCATTTTCTAGAACGCACTCATAATGAGCAATTTGCAGCTCACATGAACCGTATTATGCCGCAATGGCAAACTTTCAGAAATAATCTGAACCGCTCACCCCTAGCTCACGAAAATTGGAAATACTGATACAGTTGGCTTCCTGCATCCCTGCGGCGGATAAGTCCCTTTAGTTTACGGCCACCAGTCCAGGCCCAGCGCATGAACTGCTCCGGCACTTCTGCATGTTTCTTGCGGTTGATTTTGCGACGCAACGTTGAGCGCTGCTCGCGCCCCACCGCCCAAGGCAGTACTAAACAGCTCTTCAGGCGATCCGCTGAAGCTCAAGCTTGCGTGTCCTGCTTTAAGGAAAATTATGAGAAAAAACGGGGTGCTTTTATAGAGGCGATGTCAGAATGCTGAAAATTAGTGGCGGTGTATTGAACCCCTTTGAGATCGAATCCTCTACACCTACCATTGAGTTGCAACAATAATCGTCCTGAAAATCACTAAAGGCAAGGATTTTGTTGCTACGGTACTGACGGTTTCCACCCTAAATACTGGGTAGCATTGCGTCCTTTAGTTCATCAAGTATGGTACCATACCGCAGGTTCGAATCCCGCTTTACCTTCATTGGAAACGCATCATCCTTCGCTGTCTGGCAACCTGTAACTAGTACTACGTCCGCCACCGGGATTCTGAATAAAGATGCCTCTTTCCTTCAGTTCCTGAATATCCCGAAGCGCTGTATCGTTCGAACACTTGGCCAGTTTAGCGTATTTCGAGGTGTTCATATAACCTTCAAAATCATCTTCAAGCATACGGTTGATAATTAATCGCTGGCGATCATTTACAGGCTTTTGATTGATCGTATCCCAGAGCTGTGCCTTGAACAGCACATTGCCAAGCGTCGTTTCGGCATTGCCAATGGCTCGGCCAAGGCAGTCTAAAAACCATGATAGCCAATTTGTGATGTCGGGAGTGGCTCGTTGTTGTTTCTCAAGCTGATCGTAATAATGCTTCCGCTTTGCTTCAATTTGGGATGAAAGGCTGTAAAAACGGTCTTGTGTGCTATCCGCACGAGCAAGCGCCATATCGCCAATGGCTCGGGCAATCCGTCCATTTCCATCTTCAAAGGGGTGAATTGTGACAAACCAAAGGTGAGCAATGCCTGCCTTAATAACTGGATCAATGCCATTGCCATTGCTAAACCATGTAAGAAACGCCTGCATTTCTTTTTCAAGACGCTCGGCACTAGGAGCTTCAAAGTGAACTTTTTCTTTGCCGATAGGCCCAGAAACAACCTGCATGGGGCCTGCATCAATAGAACGCCAACCACCAACGGTGATTTTGTGCATGCCGCTGCGCCCCGTTGGAAACAATGCAGCGTGCCAGTCAAACAAACGATCCCTTGTCAGCGGCTTAGAGAATTGCTGGGTGGCATCCAGCATCATTTCCACGATACCTTCAACGTCACGGCTTGCAGGAATAAGCCCGGCAATATCAATTCCGAGCCTGCGCGCAATAGACGAACGAACTTCTTCCGGGTTCAGGTTCTCGCCTTCAATGGCCGAGGATTTAACAACGTCATTGGTGAGCGTGCTCAGAGAAGCCTCACGCTTAAGTTCAAAGCCTAAGCTCTCCATGCGGCCAAGCAAACGACCTTGGCGATGTCGAATATCGGCCAGTTTGGACGCAAGGGCTTCTGCATCCCATGTAAAGTTTGGCCAGTTTTTATGTTCATGAATCCACATATTAATCACCGCATTATTTAAGGTGATTATAGGAGCTATTCACCGCAAGGTCAAGATAAATCACCGCACCTAATGCGGTGATTAAGGCTATTATTCACCGCATCTCGATTTCAAAAACCATTTTGCCGAGGTCAGCAATATGGTCAGACAGATGCTTGAACATACTCATCCAGCCAGCAGAATGTATTGACCAGCTTCATCTGCTCCACAGTGCCGCATGGAATTTCTAGCAGCTTTGGATTCGCGACCACTACTGCCAAACACTGTGCGCGGGATACGGCAACATTCAAACGGTTTTTGCTGTAGAGAAACTCGATATTGCGCGGCAAATCTTCGGCGCTGGAGGTCACCATGGAAATTAGCACGATAGGCGCTTCTTGGCCTTGAAATTTATCAACGGTGCCAACCTTCGCATTCTCCGGTAGGATGGAGCGCAGATAATTGACCTGCACATTATATGGGGTAACCACCAGAATATCATCCTCGGTGATCCGGCGTGTGCTGCCATCACGGTCGGTGAACTCTTGACCGAGCAAGGCATCATATTTGGTTTTAATGATCTCGCCTTCTTCTACGCTCTTTTGTGAGCAGCCTTCATGCTCTGCCGGGATCATGACAATCCCCTCATTAGGCAGATCAACGCCTTGTAGGTTCAGGCTACGCTCGGCGGTGCTTTCATGGGCTGTCAGGCGGCCATCGTAAAAAGCATCAGAGATAAACTGGCAGATGCTCGGGCGCATGCGGCGGGTCTGACCAAGGAAGATACCGCGCTCAGCCGGGATGGTGGAATGATCACCCAGCAAGAATTCCAGCACTGATAATCCAGCTTCGCCCGGATGGGTGCCTTGGATGGGTTGGCCAAGCTGCATCTGATCGCCCACTAGAATGATGTTCTTGATTGATGTAGCCATGGCGACCACATTGGCAGTGACAACTTGTCCAGCCTCATCAATGAACAGATAGTCCAGCTGACCATCAAAATGCGGGCTGGCAAAGGTCCAAGCCGTTCCAGCGAACAGATCAGCACCAAGGCTCATGTTGTCGGTTTTTATTTCTGAGCGGATGAACTGCCCGTCAAAGACGGTTTCCTCGTTGCCGCCACTGGCCTTTTTGATGCCATGGAAGTTCACGCCTTTTTCAGCGACAACGGCTTCCACCTTTTCCAACAGGTTATGAATGGCCTTGTGCGAGTTGGAGGTAACCCCGATTTTCTTGCCGCGCTTGATCAAGTCGACAATTATGTGGCTGCTGGTATAGGTCTTACCTGCACCCGGAGGACCTTGGATAAAGAGATAACTATTTTCTAACGCAGCAATGGCTTCCAGCGCATCGCCTTGCAGGTCGTCAGAGGTGATCACCGCTTCACCTGCTTGCTTGCCCTGAATGCGCGGCACGTTTCGCGCCAACAGTTCGGTAGCGGCATGTGTGCCTTCCGGCGCTTCCAATACATGATCGGCATAGCGGTAAATAGCTGAACGGATAATCTTGCTGTCAATCGGTCTCCCGGTGGGCCAATAGACAGGCTCTCAGGCAGAGGCTCTTTGCTGGCTCCGCGTTTGATTTTGACGATGCAAGCATCCTCATCAATCCAACTATCGTGCTAGCATTTTCCATGACCGCAATATCAACGGCCTGAGCACCGATCTTGAGCTTGTATTCCTGTGATGGAAAACGGTAGCCGTATATTAGAGAACGTTTTTCAGGCTCGGGACTGCCAACTTGTTGCAGGCCACCAAGACACTCTGTGTCATCAATCAGCTCATCTTCAAACTTGTTCTGACGCTCAAAGCTGCTCCACCATTGCGGTTTGGCTTCTCGGTTATGAAACTCCAGCAGATGCGATAGCCGCTCATTGATCGGCGGCGGGTTTTCCTCGGTCACGCCAAGCCGGGTTTGGTAATCCTCATATTCGATTTCCCAGTCTTTGCGCTGTAGCTCTTCTTCTTCGGCATATTCAGGCAGGCCCTTAAACCATGGTGCATCTTCTGGCTTGAGGGTCAGCAGCCAATCGCGTAGCAAGTGGGTGGAAACGCAATCCACCTCGTTGTAATCAGAAATCTCTTGCAGCAATTCATCGGCACCTGTTTCGCGCCACTCGTTGTAAACGATGATGCTGTCAGCAGCGGTCGCCACGGCACCCGCCCGCTTGCCCATATAGAAGGTTTCTTTCTCATTCTTACGTGGTTATGCGCCCAGAACAGCTTGAACAGCTTCTCACCATCCTTGAAATAATAGACTCCAAACAGGTATTCCAAGCCGTTCGGGCAAAGCAGGTTGCCCTCCACATCGAAGGACAAATCACCATCATCCGGCAAGGCATGCGGGGAAAGCCTTACCCGGCGAAAACGGGATAATCTGGCACTTATCTTCGCCTGTGGCAGCCTCATGATGCTGCAGGAAAGCTTTGAAAACGCGGCCTCAAGGAATATGGCTTGGATTGGGAATTTTGGTGACGGTACGATGCCTGTCGTCTGGGAGCGCTGGATATTGGGCACAAGGCTGAAGATGATCGACTTGCAGGGGCTGAAAGTGAGTAGCGAATCTGTCGTTGCCTTATTGCTGAGAGGATAAAAACGATGGCAGTTAAAAAATCAGCACTATACAACTCGCTAGCGTTCAGGGCGAAAACAATGCAGTGGAGCCAAAGCCATGAACCACCCGCAATTTACCTCATAACCACATCAATCAGAAGCAACTCGCCGAGCGATGGGGCGTTTCCCAGCGTACCCCCTGAACGCTGGTGAGCCATCGGATGGGGTCCGCTGTTCCTGAAGATCGATGGCCGCGTGGTCTACCGGGCAGAAGATATCCTGGCCTACGAGGAGCAGCATCTGGCCGACTCCACCCAATCACGGGTTTACACACCCTCCAGACACCAAATATATATATATGGTGCCGCTGGCGGTTACCAGTAAGCCAGGCTTGGGTGGTTTTTGGCGATCCCCTCTCTTGCATTCGCCCTCCACCCAAAAACTCTTCCTATAATAGGTGTTTCACCGACATTCCCAGCCTTGCTTCTTGATTGATGCCGATTTTTCCCGTATTCTCTCAGTTTAGCATCACTGTCCCTATATTTATGAGAATGCCATGACTAGCGAGATTATAACCATTAAAGAGGTCGCCAGTTATCTGAAATTGACTGAGAAAACGGCCTATCGTCTGGCAGCTGATGGAAAGATCCCGGGATTCAAGGTGGGTGCCTCATGGCGGTTTCGCAAAAGTGAAATCGGCCGCTGGATCATCCAACAAGAACAGATGACGGATCAGGCTAAATAACTGACGAGCACACTGAGAAAACCCTATGAAAACTGCTGAACAAGAATTCCTGAAAGCCCTTGACGACAAGCTCTGGAAGGCTGCCGACAAGCTGCGCAACAACCTGGACGCGGCCAACTACAAGCACGTCGTGCTGGGTTTAATCTTCCTGAAGTATGTCTCGGATGCCTTTGAAGAGCGCCAGACCGAGCTGCGCCACTTGTTCACCGAAGATGGCAGCGACGATAATATCTACTACATGCCGCGTGATGGCTACGGCAGCGACGATGAATACAAGAAAGCCGTCAATGCCGCGCTGGAGCTACACGAGTATTACCAGGCGGAGAACGTATTCTGGGTTCCACTTCGCTCCCGCTGGAACACCTTGAAGCAAGCCGCAGCACGGCCTATCGGTTCGGTTATCTGGCAGGAGGATAACGGCAATGACGTGAAGCTACGCTCCATCTCGTGGCTCATCGATCAGGCGCTGGAGCAGATCGAAAACTTCAAGATTGACGACCAGTCTGCCGGCCAGGCAGGCAAACTGGTCAACCCCAAGCTCAAGGGCGTGTTGCCCCGCATCAGTCAGTATCAGGTTGAAAACCACAATCTGTCGGAGCTGATCAACAAATTCTCCGACACCAGCTTCAGCAAGCCCGAATACAACGGTGAAAAGCTAAATCTGCACAGCAAAGACATTCTCGGCCATGTCTACGAATACTTCCTCGGCCAGTTCGCCCTGGCAGAGGGTAAACAGGGCGGTCAGTACTACACACCCAAGAGTATCGTTACCCTGATTATCGAGATGCTCGCCCCCTACAACGGCCGCGTCTATGACCCGGCGATGGGTGCCGGTGGCTTCTTTGTCTCCAATGACAAGTTCATCGAGAAGCATGCCGGCGAGAAGCACTACAAGGCCAGCGAGCAGAAAAAGCACATCTCCGTTTACGGCCAGGAGAGCAACCCCACCACCTGGAAGCTGGCCGCGATGAACATGGCCATCCGGGGCATCGACTTCAACTTCGGCAAGAAAAACGCCGACAGCTTTCTGGATGACCAGCACCCGGATCTTCGCGCCGACTACGTCATGGCCAATCCGCCGTTCAACATCAAGGACTGGTGGAACGCCAGGCTCGAAGGCGACGTACGCTGGAAATACGGCACCCCGCCTCAGGGTAACGCCAACTTCGGCTGGATACAGCACATGCTGTACCATCTCAACAACCAGGGCTCTATGGGGCTGCTGCTCGCCAACGGCTCCATGAGCTCCAACACCAACAACGAGGGTGAGATTCGCAAGGCGCTGATCGAAGCCGACTTGGTTGAGTGCATGGTGGCCCTGCCCGGGCAACTGTTCACCAACACCCAGATACCCGCCTGCATCTGGTTTCTCACCAAGGACAAACCCAACGGCCTGTCACTGGACAAAAAGAAGACCGACCGGCGCGGCAAAACCCTGTTCATCGATGCCCGCAACCTCGGCTACATGAAAGACCGGGTACTGCGCGATTTCACCAACGAAGACATCGCCAAAATCGCGGACACCTTCCATGCCTGGCAAGAGGATGACGGCTACGAAGACGAAAAAGGGTTTTGTTATTCAGCATCGCTCGATGACATTAAAAAACATGACTTTGTACTGACACCCGGGCGTTATGTGGGCGCAGCGGACATGGAGGAAGACAGCGAGCCCTTTACCGAAAAGATGACACGCCTTACCGCACAGCTGGAAGCGCAGTTTGAGGAGTCGGACCGGCTGGAAGGTGAGATCAAGGATAACTTGGCGGGGCTGGGCTATGAGTGCTAATTGGTCGCTGAGAAGACTTTCTGAAGTCGCAGATTTCCAGAATCATCGGCGCGTTCCACTAAAAAGCCTTGATCGACAAAAGAGACAAGGTAAATACCCATATTATGGTGCATCAGGAGTTGTTGATCATATCGATGACTACATTTTTGATGGCACTTTTCTTCTTATTTCAGAAGATGGTGAAAACTTACGGACGAGAAAGACTCCTATTGCCTTTAAGGCAAGCGGTAAGTTTTGGGTAAATAATCATGCACATATTCTTCAGGAAAAAGAGGAAGGAATTCTTGATTATTTGGAATATTACTTTTCCACACTTGATCTGACACCGTTTATAACCGGTGCGGTTCAGCCAAAACTAAACAAGGCCAATCTGGACACTATCGAGATACCAGTTCCGCCAAATGATGAAAGGCTGAAGATCAATCAAGTTCTAAATTCGTTCACCAACAAAATCGAACTTAACACCCAAACCAACCAAACCCTCGAACAAATCGCCCAGGCCATTTTCAAAAGCTGGTTTGTGGATTTTGAACCGGTCAAGGCGAAGATAGCGGTATTGGAAGCAGGCCTGCCTGCGCCTGTCCGAATTTCAGGCGGGCCGCGCGAAGGGATTTTTTGTACCTATGTCATTGAATGCGATGATGGCAGTTATTACATAGGACAAACAGATAACTTGAAGCGTCGCTGGCGCGAGCATTTATCTGGGGAAGGCGCGCAGTGGACGAAAACACATAAACCACTTCAAATTGCACATTTTGAAGAAAATAGCTCGCGCGAAGAGGCTGTGGCGAAAGAGAAAAACTGGAAAACCACTTCTGGCCGACGTGAACTGAAAAAATTAATAGCCAGCGGCGCAGCGCGGCAGGCAGGCGGCACGGCCGAACAGGCCGAGCTTGCCGCCATGTCGGTCATCTCCGCCAAAGACGAAGCCGCCCTTAAACAACTGCAAGCCGAGCAACCAGACGCCTACGCTGAACTGGCACAAACCGCCGCGCTGTTTCCATCGGCGCTGGTTGATTCTGAGTTGGGAGAGATTCCTGAGGGGTGGGAAGTGAAAAACCTACCCGATGTTATGGATTTTCTTGAAGGGCCAGGCATTAGAAATTGGCAATATACCAGTGAAGAAGATGGCGTTCGATTTATTAATATCCGCTGCATTAAAAGTGGAGATTTAAAATTAGAGACTGCTAATAAAATTACTAAAGAAGAAGCATTCGGAAAATACGCGCATTTTCAACTTCAAGAAGATGACATTGTAGTCTCAACGTCTGGGACATTAGGGCGGTATGCTTTTGTACGGCAAGAACATCTTCCGCTATCTCTAAATACAAGTGTAATTAGATTTAGGAGTATAGAAAATGTTAGCACCTTGCACTTCATGGCTGGATACATTGACACTGAGCTTCAATTACAGCTTGAAATGAGAGCATCAGGTAGTGCACAGCGTAACTTCGGTCCAATGCACTTAAAACAGATTAATATGCTTCTTCCCAAGATAGAATTATTGGGGGCACATAAAAAGCTATTAGAGCCAATTTTCCGGCTACGACAATCGAACCTCAAGGAAATTGATGATCTTTCTAATCTACGAAACACTCTCCTCCCCAAACTCCTGGCCGGACACCTGCCCATAACAAACACGGAAGTGGCTTAGTATGCGGAGAAAATACCACCTTAATTCCCCGCTCTGGCCCAAGTTCGCAATCAATGGCGACAATGTGGATGGCAATGAATTGCCGCTAGGGGAAAATCAAACTATGAGTATGTCCGCCAGTAAGATCTTGTTCAGCACTGATGAACAAGCATACAGAGAGATGCTATTGCAGTACCTGTCCACGGAAGAAGAAGATCAAGTTGAGGAAAAAATCGATGAATGAAGAAGAACTCGAAAACCGCTGTCTGGACTGGTTCCGCAAAGGCGGCTGGGATGTGCTGTACGGACCTGACATTGCACCGGACCTGCCTGACGGCAAGGCAGGTGGCACAGACCTTCAGCGTGATGATTATGCCCAGGTGATGCTAAAGCACGATCTGAAAGTGGCGTTTACCCGTATCAACCGGCACCTGCCGCATGAGTGCTTCGATCAGGTGGTCTCCAAGCTCTCGCAGACAGAAAGCCTGGATCTGGTTACCAACAACCGGGCCTTTCATCGCCTGCTGCTAGAAGGCGTGCCAGTCGAATACAAGCAGGATGATGAGGTACACAACGACCATGCTTTCCTGGTCGATTTTGATCAGTCAACCAATAACCGCTTTGTCGCCATCAATCAGTTCACCATCAGAGGCACCAAGCAACCGCGCCGCCCTGATGTAATCTGTTTTATCAACGGTTTGCCCTTTGCGGTGCTGGAGCTGAAAAGCCCCAGTGACGAGAACGCCAACATCGAGGATGCCTTCAATCAATTGCAAACCTATAAGGATGAGATCAGCGACCTGTTTATCTTCAATGAGGCGTTGGTGGTCAGTGATGGCTGTACCGCCCGTGTCGGTTCGCTCACCGCCAGCCTGGAGCGCTTCATGCCCTGGCGCACCATCGAGCGTGAGGACGACAAGCCGCTGCTGGAGTGGCAACTGGAAACACTGGTGCGCGGCTTCTTTGACCAGGAACTGTTTCTGGATTACATCCGCTATTTTGTGCTGTTTGAAACCGACCTGTCTGCCGGACAGGCAGGCGGTGGGACGATTATCAAGAAGATCGCCGGTTATCATCAGTTCCATGCGGTGCGCGAGGCGGTAAAGGCAACTGTGATAGCGGCGCAAGAGATTGAAGGGGTTGCCGAAAAACGGGCGACCTATGCCGATAAGGTGGTGCCCGGCAGTAAAAAGGCCGGTGTGGTGTGGCATACCCAGGGCTCGGGCAAGAGCCTCTCCATGTGCTGCTATGCCGGGAAGCTGTTACAGCAACCGGCGATGAACAACCCAACCTTGATCGTGGTGACGGATCGCAATGATCTGGACGGACAGTTGTTTGCCACCTTCAGCAATGCCGTGGAGTTATTGAAACAGACGCCGGTACAGGCCAACGACCGGGACGAGCTGCGAGAACTACTGGCTGAGCGTGAATCGGGCGGCATCATCTTTACAACGGTACAGAAGTTTGCCTTAGTTAAAGATGAAAATGGCGATGAGGAGAGCAGCCACCCGATACTCAATGACCGCCACAATATCGTGGTGATCTCCGATGAGGCTCACCGCAGCCAGTATGGCCTGAAGGCGGTGCTGACTGCTGAAGGCCAATATAAGTTTGGCTATGCCAAGCACATGCGCGATGCGCTGCCGTTTGCCTCTTTTATCGGTTTCACCGGCACCCCCATATCGCAGGAGGATAAAGATACCCGGGCGGTCTTCGGCGATTATGTCTCCATCTACGACATTCAGGATGCCGTGGACGATGGTGCGACCGTACCCATTTACTATGAGTCCCGCCTGGCCAAGCTGGAGCTGAACAACAAGGAGATCGAGGCACTCTCCGATCAAGTCGATGAGGTGGTCGAGGATGAAGAAGACGTTGGGCAGCGAGAAAAAACCAAGGGTGAATGGAGCCGACTGGAAAAGCTTGTGGGTGCGACACCCCGTTTGCAGCAGGTGGCTGCCGATCTAATCGACCATTTTGAAGCACGTACCGCCACCATGGATGGCAAGGCGATGATAGTCGGTATGAGCCGGGACATCTGCGCCCAGCTCTACAATGAGATTGTCGCCTTGCGCCCCGACTGGCACGACCCCGACCCGGAAAAAGGTGCGATCAAAATCGTGATGACCGGGTCCGCTTCCGATAAGCCATTGCTGCAACCCCACATCTACAACAAAAAAACCAAGAAGCGACTGGAGAAGCGTTTTAAGGATAAAAACGACCCGCTAAAGCTGGTGATTGTGCGGGATATGTGGCTGACCGGTTTTGATGCCCCCTGTTGCCATACCATGTATGTCGATAAGCCGATGAAGGGACACAACCTGATGCAGGCCATTGCCCGGGTGAATCGGGTATTCAAGGACAAGCAAGGCGGGTTGGTGGTTGACTACATCGGCATCGCCAATGAGCTGAAACAGGCGCTCAAGACCTACACCGACTCCAAGGGCAAAGGTGAACCGACCCTTCGTGCCGAAAAGGCGCTGGCGATTCTTTTGGAAAAGCTGGATGCCATTCGGGGGATGTTTGCCAAGACACCGCAATCGGATGGTCTGGATATTTCCGGATTCGAGACCGACGCACACAAGCTGCTGGTGCCTGCCGCCAACTATGTGCTGGGACTGGAAGATGGCAAGAAGCGTTTTCTCGATCTGGTACTGGCCACCAGCAAGGCCTATTCACTATGCAGCACGCTGGACGAGGCCAAAGGCCTGCGCAAGGAGATCGCCTTTTACTCTGCGGTGAAGGCGGCTATCAGCAAGTTCACCTCGGTTGATAAGAAGCGCACACAGGAAGAGAAGAATTCCGTGCTCAAGCAGATATTGGATAACGCCGTCATCGCCGAAGGCGTGGCGGATGTGTTCAGCCTGTGCGGTTTGGATAAACCCGATATCGGCCTGCTCTCCGATGAGTTTCTGAAAGATGTCCGGCAGATGCCGCACCAGAACCTGGCCGTTGAGCTGCTGGAAAAACTGCTCAAGGACGACATCAAGGCCAAGACCCGCAACAACGTGGTTCAGGAGAAGAAGTACGCTGAGCGGCTGCAGGAGACCCTGCGCAAGTATAACAACCGAGCCATTGAGACGGCACAGGTTATCGAGGAGCTTATCCAGATGGCCAAGGAGTTTCAGGCGGAGATGGCGCGTAAGGCCGAGTTGGGACTCAACCCCGATGAGATTGCCTTTTATGATGCCCTGGCCAATAATGAAAGCGCGGTTCGTGAGCTTGGCGATGAGACCCTGAAGAAAATCGCTACTGAGATTACCTGCAAGCTACGCAAATCAACCACTGTCGACTGGCAAGTACGCGATAGCGTTCGGGCCAAGCTGAAGATTCTGGTGCGGGGTACATTGTGGCGTTACGAATACCCGCCCGACAAAACGACAGAAGCCGTTGAGCTTGTGCTCAAGCAGGCTGAGACACTCTCGAATTCCTGGAGTAAATAACCTTATTGATTAACTGAATCAACCGTGATGGTTGTCGTATAAAAAAGCGGACAATTACGATTAATGAATCAAAACAGAGCAGCCTGGAACAGTTCCTGATAGATCAGGCCGCGAAAAAGAATATTGCTCTCGATAGCGATAAGACGAAGATTGTTGATTCTGAAATCAATCAGGTAGTTAACGAGTCAAAAAAGTTTACCGACTGGCATAAAAAGAGCAGTACACAGGCTGAATTGAAAGTCCGACTCCGCCCTGTGCTTGCAAAGCATGGTCTCCCGGTTCTTGATTCAGTGTTTGATGAAATCTTAAGGCGTGCTGGCCGTTCATCCACACCGAAGTCTTACTGGTTTGTTGGCGCATCCTACGGCAAAGGTAGCGAGGATCAGACCGAGCGTTTCATAACCGAAGGCGTCTGGCAAAACGGCTACCAGGACAAATACCTTGATGTCGTTCGCTCCATGCAGCCTGGCGACAAGATTGCCATCAAATCGTCCTATACCCTAAAAGCGTAACCTGCCTTTCGACAGCAAGGGTCAGACTGTCTCCATGATGGATATCAAAGCGATTGGCGTGGTGACGAAAAACCATGGTGATGGCCGGTTTGTCGACGTGGATTGGGAGCCGCGTTTAGACCCAGTGAAGGAGTGGTATTTCTACACGAACCGAAGCACGGTATGGCGTGTGCTGCCCGGGGAATGGATGACTGATGCCCTTATCGACTTTACCTTCAGCGCTGGAAAGCCCCGGCTACAAGGGGCCAGATACGAAAAAACCGGTTTCAGAGAACCGGTTTTTTTGTTTAATGGCGGAGAGGGAGGGATTCGAACCCTCGGTGCAGTCAACCCACACAACTCCTTAGCAGGGAGCCCGATTCAACCACTCTCGCACCTCTCCAAAGTATCGAAACGACCGACTAATCATAATTTCGCTAGATTGTCCTTTACATCGCTTCGCGTTGCAACACCTCACATAGAGAAAATACAAGCCTCGGCAGCACCTGTTGCCCACCTCCCTTTAACGCAGAGTCGATATATCCCCTATCACACCATGGCCCGAGGGGCGAGCACATCCCAGGCAGGCCAGCTTTGATACTCGCGTACAGCCGTATATCCCTGCTGCTTTACTTGTGATTCCAAAATGATACCATGAATGAGCACGAAGAAGCTGCGGTGATTGACGTAAGGGGTCTAATTACTTGAAAAGCGGTTGTTGATTTTTAAAGCAAAATTCGAAAGAAATTTACTGCTCGCGGGATTGCCGCCTGGATATTCGAAACCTACCCTGATGAGTGACGGCAAAACAAAAGTAAATCCGCTTGTTACTGATGCCGGCACTGCTCTAGCGGATTGCTGCTGAGATAGGTGCCGGGCGCCCGGCTGCAAAAAAAGTTCCGAAAATCAAACCGATCGAAGCCCGAGCTTGCAGAGAGCAGCGCGACGACATCCGCAATTGTTCCGAATGCTGCAATCATCAATCATAAAAGAGCACTATCTTTACTCATATCCTGGTCCCTGAGTTTTTGTGGTTTGAACCGCAATCTATGAGGATTGACGAGAAACGATCTTTCCGTAAGTGCGGCATCAGTGCCAGTTCCGGCGACATATTCCCCAGGCGGACGCAATGTCCTGGCCAAGCAGTCCCGTTCAAAACAGGCGGGATCAGTCATGCAGCGCCCTCCATTCCTCGATAACCCGACGAATATCAGTTCTGTTAAATTCCATAGTCATCAGCGCCGATGCCTTGTATCGGGTCAGGCTGTAATCATATTTCGGTGGAAGCCAGCGCAGTTGCTTCTCGGTGGCCGGTTGATACAGCCAGTCCCTTTGTTTGTGGGCAGTGCTTTCTGTCTCAAACCGGTTGATCCAGTCATCTGCAGCGGCAAAACACACATTGCGTTCTCCAGCAGTCAAAAGTTTAACCAGATGCGAGGGTTTTTTGCGCCCGCCAACCGCATACCATTCACCGTCGAGATAAAAGACACCGCCCCACGCCTCGAAGCCGGTTGCAATGAAGTAACGGTCATTGTCGTACAGATCACACCAGGAAAAATTGGAGCGCTTGAGAATATCGATTTCCGTCATGCGAAAATCAGCTGTCTGAGTGGCAGCAGCCTCGGGCTGTCCTTCCCAGACATAGCCACATAGCGGACATTCCTTGCTGGCAAGCGGGACATCAGCACCGCATTCAGGGCAATCTTTGTAAGGCGCATCACCCTCTACAAACCGGTCGTCCAGCTGAACTTCCTGCTCAAGAAAACCATGCATCAATATCGAAGTGCCAAAATCCAGAACAATGCAGTTTTTCTTGATGACGCCGGAAAACTCAGCCGGATCAACAGTCCGCAAACCCCTGCCAATCATCTGAATCATGGTTGATTTGTAAGAGCTGGGGCGCAACAGTACGATGCAGGAAGTTGGCGGGTGGTCCCAGCCTTCCGTCAGTACCGCGACATTGACAACAACCTGCAGATTGTTTTTGCCGTAAGCCTTCAAAGTGTCGGAGCGCTCTGTTTCGCTCATATCGCCCCAAATCATGCCTGTGGTAATCCCGGCGCTTTGATAGCTCGTCATCACATCGCGGGCATGATTAACCGTGGAACAGAACACAACGGTTTGGCGATCTCCGGCTTTTTCCTTCCAGTGCTGAACAACGGCATCATTGATGGGGCGTGTGTTCATGATGTTAGCGACCGCACCCATATCATAATCAAGGGCAGTCTTGCGGACTCTCCTCAGCTCTTCCTGAACGCCCACATCCATCACAAAAGTGCGCGGTGGAACAAGATGGCCCGAGGCAATCAGTTCCTTAACCATGATTTGGTCTGAAACATTGGAAAAGATGTTGCGAAGACCCTTCTTGTCACCGCGATGGGGCGTGGCCGTCATGCCCAGAAGCTTCATGTCCGGATTGATGCGCCGGGCGTGTTCAATCACCCGCATATAGCTGTCAGCCCGGGCGTGATGAGCTTCATCGATAACCAGTGCATCCAAAGGGGGCAACGAGATTAAGTTGTTTTCGCGGGAGAGAGTTTGCACCATCGCAAACGCCACCTGGCCATCCCAATTTTTCTCATTGGCGTTAAAAATGCTGGTAGATAGCGAGGGGCTTACGAGCTTGAATTTACCTTCGTTTTGAAAGGTTAGTTCATCGCGGTGAGCAAGAACGCAGGCCCGTTCAATATCGCGCTTGAACATCCGATCCAGCACAGCCGAGAGCATGATCGTTTTGCCCGCACCGGCCGGAGCGACAGCAAGCGTATTGCCGTGAGTGTAGAGCGCATCAACAGTTTTGGAGACGAGCTCCTTTTGTCTTGGTCTGAGTAACATGCCGCCTCCTTATAATTGCGCCCATGACGGCAGGTTGCTGGCAGAACTCGCAGGCGCACTTTGGTTGCCACCCCTCTTTAGAGGGGCTGCGAGCAGACGTCGATACTGCACCCATTAATGAGGCATATCTTATCCGGTGTGATAACCAGTTTGATGCTTTTCTTATCGTCACCGCTTTGGTTTTTATCGACATCGATACGGGAGGCAAACTCAAATACCATCCAGATCGCCAGGGCCATACATGCGGCGGGTATTCTGGGCAGCGGAGAGAGTTGTTCCTGTTGGATACGCCACGTGCAAAGTTCAAAATTCCCTTGATTGAAGCGCCACCACTGTTCTTCCGGACTCAAAATAGCCCAATCAAACTCCAGCTCTTGCGCGCAGGCATATTTGCCTTACCAAACAACAAATTCGCAGTTTGAATAGACCGAGCCCGTGGCGTTGTTCCGTGCAGTCCAGCCTTGAGAGGCATCGTCATGCGGTCATACGAATCCTGATTGCCATTCCTTTCGGGGTAGCGTCAAAAACGCTTTCAATCATCTGCACTTGAGAGATTCGAACCCTCGGTGTGCAGTCAACCCACAGAACGCCTTGGCAGGGAGCCCGATTCAACCACTCTCGCACCTTTTCCAAATTATCGAAACGGGCGACTAATCAACATCGTTGTGTAATCCTCCCTAGATTGTCCTTTACATCGCTTCGCGTTGCAACACCCCGCATAGAAGATGCAAGCCTCGGCGTCACCTGTTGCACCTCACCTCATCTTGAAACCAAAGAAGCCCGCCTTTAACTCTCAAAGTCGATACATCCCTATCACAAGCCATGCCCCGGGGGGCGAACACATCCCAGGCAGGCCGGCTTTGATACTCGCGTATAGCCGCATATGAATCTGTAAAAATATCATGTAAACACCATTTGGGCGGCATCCAGCCAACTGCTTATGTACCTTATTCTTAATTCAGCAGCCGGCAGGTGATTTAGGATTCACAGCCTCAAATTTATGACTGACCTCCGGACAACTGCCGAGGAAAGAAGGTGTCTCCCTGCTGCTTTACTTGTAATTCCAAATCGAAATTGATACCGTGTAAGGAGTACGAAAAAGCTGAGGTGATTGACGCATGGGATTTAGTCTGTTGGGCTTGACTGTTGATTTTTTAAAGCAAAATCCGGAACAAAAATTTACTGCTCGTGAGATTGCAGCCTGGATATTCGAAACCTACCCTGATGAGTGCCGAAAAAAACAAAATCGTTCCAAAGCAAAAGTATATCCGCTTGATACTGACGCGGCCCTGCTTCAGCAGATTGCTGCTGAAATAGGTGCATATCGCCCCCGGCTGCAAGCAATGAATCCGAAAATCAAAACTACCGAATCCCGGCCTCGGAAGTTCTACTATACCGATTCAAGTGACAGCGACGAAATTGAGCGTACAGAGAGCAGCGCGACGGCATCCGCGGCTGATCCGAATGCCGCAATCATAAAAGAACACGATCTTTACTCCATCCTGAGCGAGTTTTTGTGGTCTGAACTTGCAATCTATAGCAGGAGGATTAACGAGAAACGCTCCCGTAATTCTCGCAGTGCCGGCGGTAATAAGTGGCTCTATCCAGATTTGGTTGGTATGGAGGATTTAAGCCAGGATTGGCACCGTGAAATCAAGGATTGTGTGCAGCAGTATGCAGATAAGAAAAACAAACTATGGTCCTTTGAAGTCAAAATCCTGATTAATCGCTCCAACGTAAGAGAAGCCTTTTTCCAGACAGTCAGTAATTCATCATGGGCCAATTTTGGATATCTGGTGGCCAATGAAATCGAAGGCGCTGACACGTCAAAAGAACTTCGCATGCTGGCCGGTTTACACGGTATTGGTTTTATCAAGCTCGATTCTGAGAATTCCTCAGAGAGCCAAATTATGATTCCTGCGAAAGAAAGAACTGAAATTGACTGGAATGCCGCCAATCGCCTGGCCGAAGAGAATGAGGATTTCCTGAATTATATAAAAACAGTCCGCAAGTTTTATCAGACTGGCGATGTGAGTGTAAGAGATTGGGATGCCAAGGCTCAAGAAGATTAATCCTGCCTTCTTAGTTTTTCCGGCCGTATTCAAAGCAGCCCTATCCGCGAACTTTGTGGCATCCCATGGCAAAATCGTTTGTTGGTTCCCTCTAACGCTTTGAATCAAGCCGGGAGATATCTTTTCTCGTTTTCCGACTTAACATCGATATAAAAATTGAAGAAGCTGTGAATGGTTTGCTCCAGTCGGAGCAGGCATCACTAGCTTTTTTCTGGTTTTATGGTGTTTACCCGTTCCCCCTTGCCAGTAAGAACCCGTTGTGAATCCGATTCTCAATCTGCCTGGCGTACAGTTTCAACATCCTTTGCGGATGTTCGATCTATACCTTAATGAGATGCCCGCAACATCAATAAGGCAGGTGGCCTTGCGGAATTGTTCCACCCACAGCAATTACTGAAGCGGAGGGAGTGGGATTCGAACCCACGGCAGGTTGCCCTGCACTGGTTTTCAAGACCAGCCCCATAAACCACTCGGTCATCCCTCCAATAGAAGCATATCCTATCCAGAATCTGAACCAAGTCAATTGCACATCTAATCCCGCTGGAATCGCGCGATATGAAAAGATTGTGCACTTAGGCAAGGTTAGTCCCGCCTTTTAACAATCAATGCATAGATTCTTTCCAAATCTTCACGATCAAACCAAGAAATTTCAACCTTCCCCCGGTATAGAGACCCTTTTAGAAGAACTTTTGTTCCAAGTGCTTCCACAAACTTCTGTTCAATGTCTCTAAGTTCCGGATTGTTTCCCTCATTCTTCAGGGGCTCTTTGGCTTTAGCCTTCTTAGTTCCCCTATACCCGCGATTCATATCATCCGCCATCGCTTCGGCGTTTCTTACCGACAACGATTTTTCAATTATCCTGTTAAACAGAAGCTCTTGATCTGCTGGATTCATCACTGTCAACAAGGCCCTGGCATGCCCTGCACTGATATCTCTCACATCGATGGCTTCTTTCATCTTATCCGGCAGCTTCAATAAACGAAGGCTGTTGGCTACCGTGGATCTTTTTTTCCCCACCCTGTCCGCCATATCCTGCTGAGACAAACCAAGAACATCTATGAGTTGACGATATGCCCTTGCCTCTTCCAAAGGAGTGAGATTGTCCCGCTGTATATTTTCCACCAGGGTGATTTCCAATTTTTGCTCAGATGCAAATTCCCTGATAATGGCGGGGATTTTCTCCAGGCGGGCAAGCTTACTGGCCTTCAAGCGTCTCTCGCCAGCAATCAGCGTGTAAGTTCCATCCTCTCTCTCTTCCGCAAGTATCGGCTGGAGGACACCCTGCTGTCGAATTGACTCGGCTAGTTCCGCAAGAGTTTCTTCATCAAAATACTCACGAGGCTGTTCGGGATTTGGTTTAATCTTATCGATATGGACAAGTCTAACCTGTCCATCATTTTTTTCGCCGGATATTGTTAAATCCAGTCCTTCCCCCAGTAGCGCATCGAGTCCGGAGCCCAGGGCTTTTTTCTTAAACACGCCTCAACACCTCTTCGGTAAGAGCAGCATAACTGCGGGCGCCAATGCAAAGCGGGTCGTAGATATTGATAGGAATTCCATGGCTGGGAGCTTCCGCAAGACGTATATTCCTCGGAATAACCGTTTTAAACAAAAGCGTTGGATTCTTTTTAAAGGCCTCTTTCATCTGTTGAATGACTTCCTGGGCAATTCGCGTACGAGAATCGTACATAGTAAAAATAATTCCCCCCACCAATAATCTGGTATTCAGACTAGCCTGCACCCTCTTGATTGTCTGGGAAAGCATACTCATGAACCCTTCAAGCGCAAAAAACTCACACTGCAATGGAACTATAACCACCTGGGCGGCCACAAACCCGTTAAGGGTGAGTATCCCCAGGGAAGGTGGGCAATCAATCAGGATATAGTCAAAAGCGGATATCTGCGAATTAATTGCTCTTTTAAGGAAACAGTTTCGATCTTCCACATTCGCTAATTCCACCATCGCACCAGTTAAACTGAGGTCTGATGGCAGTATGTACATATTCTCCTGAGGTGTTTTCACGATCGCTTCGGCCGCCGGAACCTTGCCAATCAGTACATCATAGATACCCGAAGTCTTCTCATAGACGCCAAGACCGCTACTTAAATTCCCCTGTGGATCAAGATCTACAAGTAATACACGCTTACCCTTCGCGGCCATGTAGGCTCCAATATTGATTGTCGAGGTTGTTTTACCTACCCCTCCTTTTTGGTTCGCAAAAACCACAGTACGACCCATTAGGCAATCATAGCACCAGAGGCTTGCTTAACCAACCCTGGATACTGATCTGCCAGCAGGCAGGAATTCCTGTTTGAAAACTCTGTCCCGGCGAAGCGCGGTAAAGCTGATTGCCATCAGGGAAAATGCTTACCCATTCCCCCAGGTGACTATTCTCACAATACTTGTATGCTATAGAAGACCCTGACCTCCTCTCATTGGGTAACGGTTTTCCGAAGATCATCCGATAATGGTAAAGATCGTCGATATCCGATGCCAATTCGTGTTTGGTATCCTTAGATTATAATTCTGATAGCGAGGATTCCTTTCGTCCCCGCGGGTGCAGGTATTTTACATGAAGCGCGCAGAGTATGCTGAAGCTGGCGGGAAACAACCCGACAGAAGTATTCTTACAAAATTGCCCAAAATAGAGGTTCACCGCCATCTTGAGGGAACCTACCCGATAGATTCTCTCTTCAGGCTGGCCTTGAAAAATGAACTTGACGTCCCCAAAAATATTGAGGATTTCAAGAAAGCCTTCCAATTCCCGAAAGATCATGCACCTGATTTCCTTCTATTCCTTAGCAAGTTCAAGAAATTTTGGTATAAGACATTGGGCGATATCGAGAATATAACTTACGATTCTGTCAAATCATTTGCTAAAGAAAAATTGCACTATATGGAGTTGCGTTTCAATCCACTGCACTTCACTGAGCAAACTAAACTCGATTACAAGGCAGTCACCAAAACCATCATTTCCGCCGCCGATGCCGCGGCAGCAGAAATCAACCTGAAGATTAGATATCTTCTTACCTTCAACCGTGGGATGCAAACTGCGGAAGAAATGCTGGAAATCTACAGGAAATTTCATGAAATCGATCTTTCCGGAGTAGTGGGAATTGATTTGGCCGGTGATGAATTGACTTATCCACCCGAACAGTTCTCCTCTTTTTTCGATGTGGTAAAAAAAGAAGGCAGATACGGCATAGATATACATGCGGGGGAAGTTTCCGATTCTCAAAACATGTGGATATCGATTGAAAAATTACATGCCGATCGTATTGGTCATGGGGTCGCCGCACACAAAGACATCGAAATTCAGAAAGTTTTAAGAGATAGAAACATCTTCCTTGCTCAATGCATTACCAGCAATCGGCAAACTGGTGCGTGGCAAGATGAAGCTACTCATCCAATGAAATCACTCACCGAAGCCGGCGTCCCTGTAACAATTGCATCCGACGATCCCACAATACAGGATTCCGATTTAGTGGACGACTATGAAAAAACCGCAATCAATTTCGGCTGGACAGTCGACTATCTTATCGAATTAAATCTCAAATCTGTCCAGGCCTGCTTTCTTCCAAAACAAGAGAAACTCGAGTTAACTGAAAAATATAAGCAGGCTGTCAAAGCTTTTCGCCAGAGAATCGATCCATTGTGAAGCATTCACACATTGTTATCTAATGTCTGTTGGTACTGTAACGAAAGAATTCTGGCATCAACGCCCCTCGATGTTTCACGTGAAACGTGACTTCAGTCTCATTTTAGATGTTTCTCTATATCAACTATTTATCCCCATCAGGATTCATTCTTTTTCCTCTGTCAGATATCCGCTGACATCCCTATTTTCGCTATCTCCGTTTGGCTGACGTACTATCCCTATAATCGAATCATCATCAGACATGTCGAGAATTCTGACTCCAAAAGCCGTCCTGCCCATTATCGATACCTTCCCTGCCGCAAATCGAAGCGCCTTGCCTAGTGCGCTGATACCTATGCAGCTATCATCCTCATGAATTGACAGTGCGGAGACAAGTAATCCTGTTTTCGCATTCGTTGCATAAGCTCTCTGCCCCCCGGTGCCACGACTATGTGGAGAAAAGTCGTCATATCGGGTTCGTTTGCCATATCCCTTTTCGGAAACCAGTAACATTGTCTCATCCAATTTGACAGGACATACCGCCATCAACTCATCTCCAGTCGCCATTCGAATTCCACGCGGACCTCTGGAGTTCCTGCCCATCATCCTGACAGCGGTTCCGGACAAACGAAGTCCTTTCCCGTAACGAGTTGCAATGAAAACATCTTCTCCGGCATTAACCAAAGTTGCCGCAACCAAACTATCACCTTCATCTAGATGGATCGCAACAATCCCCCGCGTTTTCGCATTCCTGAAATCGTAGGTAGCAATCCTCTTAACAAAACCCAGCTTCGTGGCCATGAAGATAGAACTCTCACTGTTAAAATCCTCCAGCGGGACCATCGCTGTAATATCTTCGTTCTTCTCGAACTCAAGTATTGTCTGCAAATGCCTTCCTCTGCTGGTTCGTGAACCCTCCGGTATCTCGAAAACCTTAATCCAATACGCCTTCCCGGCACTGGTAACAAAAAGGATATGGGTATGCGTCGAAGCTAAAAAAGCATGTTTGATAAAATCATTTTCTTTCAAATCACTAGTTTTCGCACCCTTCCCGCCTCGCCCCTGCTCCCTATAAAGGCTTGCCGATATCCTTTTGATAAAACCCCGATGGGATATCACAACAACCACATCTTCTTCATCTATCATATCCTCAATATTTACTTGAATAACTTCTTCCGGACTTATCCTTGTTACTCTATTGCTGCCATGCTTGCTCGAAAGCTCCGTCGTCTCTTCCTTTATCATTGTGAGAATTTTTTCTTCGTGGCTTAATAAATCATCCAAAAAAGCTATTTTTTTTCGTATCTCACCCAATTCATCAAGAATCTTCTGCACTTCCAAACTGGTTAATCTCTGAAGCTTCATGTCCAATATTGCCTGGGATTGCATTGTGGATATTTCAAATCTATCCATCAGCTTTGTCTGCGCGATGGCAACAGTTTTCGATTCCTTGATTATCTCAACTACTTCATCAATATTTGCAAGAGCTAGTTTTAGGCCTACTAATACGCTCTCTCGTTCTTTTGCTTTCTTTAATTCAAATTCACAGCTTCTGCGCACAACCAGCTGCCGGTGTTTAATGAATTCAGCAATCATACCTTTCAGATTCAGCAATTTCGGTTTGCCGTCTACAAGCGCAAGATTGTTGATATTGAAATTGACCTGCAAGGAGGTATGCGTGAAGAGAGAGTTCAGTACAACCTGAGGATTAGTACCTTTTTTAAGTTCAATGACAATTCGCATTCCTCCCCTATCTGATTCATCACGGAGATCGGCAATGCCGTCAATTTTTTTATTTCTAACCAAATCAGCAATTCTAACAATCAAATTTGCCTTATTAACCTGGTACGGAATTTCAGTGACAATTAAAGTCTGCTTATCACTCCCTTCCACATGATGACGTGCCCGGAGTACCACCTTGCCTCTTCCTGTATGAGCAGCAAGTCGATATCCCTTTGTACCATGGATTACGCCGGCGGTTGGAAAATCCGGGCCCAGGATGTATTCTAAAAGCTCATCGGCGGTGATTTCCGGATTATCGATTTGTGCGCATATCGCTGCGGAAACTTCTCTAAAATTATGCGGGGGCATATTTGTGGCCATCCCCACCGCTATTCCGCTCGATCCGTTCAGAAGGAGATTTGGTATGGCTGCCGGTAATACCGTGGGCTCTTTTATGGAATCGTCGTAATTGGGTTCAAAGTCTACTGTTTCCTTCTTTATGTCCTTGAGCATCGCGTCGGCGGTATTCGCCAAACGAGCTTCGGTATATCTCATAGCCGCCGGTGGATCGCCGTCAATCGAACCGAAGTTTCCCTGCCCCTGAACCAGGGGAAAACGAAGAGAAAAATTTTGCGCTAATCTAACTAGTGCATCGTATATGGATTGATCGCCATGAGGATGAAATTTTCCTAAAACATCCCCGACAATACGGCCACACTTCTTATATGGTTTGTCATGGCGAAGGCCAATCTCGCTCATGGAATAGAGAATTCGTCGATGTACCGGCTTCAATCCGTCCCTCACATCCGGTAAGGCACGGCTCACTATTACCGACATCGCATAATTTAGATAGGATTCCCTTACTTCCTCCTCAATTGCAATTGGTATAGTCTTGCCAAGACGTTCGTTCATCGATAGATCCTTCAAATTAGGTACACGCGTAGTTCAATCAGATGTCCAATTTAGCGACAGAAAGCGCGTTATCTTCAATAAATTTTTTTCGTGGTGGTACTTCTTCACCCATCAAAGTGGTAAACATCTCATCCGCGACAACGAAATCTTCCAACTTAACTTGCTTTATTTTTCTGGTATCAGGATCCATGGTGGTTTCCCATAACTGTTCCGGGTTCATTTCTCCTAATCCTTTGTATCGCTGAATGTTAATCTGTTTACTTTTATCCCATTTCAAAATTATTGCATCTCTTTCAACCTCGTTGTAGGCATACGTTGTTTTTTTCCCTGACGAAAGTTTGAAAAGTGGCGGCATAGCGAGATAAATATGACCATTATCAAGAATTGGCTGCATACATCGAAAAAAGAAAGTCAGCAACAGTGTGCGAATATGAGATCCATCGACATCCGCATCGGCCATAATTATTATTTTATTATATCGAAGCTTCGAAACATCAAAATCGTTTCCAACAGAGGCGCCCAGTGCCTGGATGATCGGCTGCATTTTCTCATTTGCCAAAACCTTTTCCAGACGAGTCTTTTCCACGTTGACCATTTTCCCCAATATCGGGAGTATGGCCTGAAATTTTCTATCTCTTCCCATTTTGGCACTGCCACCGGCTGATTCGCCTTCGACAATGTAAATCTCACAATTAGAAGGATTCCTATCGGAGCAGTCCGCAAGTTTTCCCGGAAGTCCGCCACCCTCCAGGAACCCTTTTCGTCGAGTCAAATCCCTAGCTCGTCGCGCCGCTGCTCTCGCTCGTGCCGCTGTTACCGCTTTTTCCAGGATGCTGTCTATTATCTTGGGATGTTCCTCGAACCAGGAGAAGAGATTTTCGCTAACCACCTTATCAACCAATCCTCGAACTTCTGAATTTCCAAGTTTGCTTTTTGTTTGTCCTTCAAACTGGGGTTCAGGCACCTTGACAGATATAACGCAAGTAAGTCCTTCACGTACATCATCTCCCGAAAGCGCCTCATCCATTTTTTTACCCTGCTTGGAATCCTTTAGAAGTTCGTTAACTGTTCGCGTAAGCGCGGATCGAAAACCGGTTAGATGGGTGCCCCCTTCTCGAGTGTTTATATTATTCACAAAACTAAACAAAGTTTCATTATAACTTTCATTATACTGCATTCCCACTTCAACCGTAACGCCTTCCCGAACAGCTTCAAACCAAATGGGTTCTTCATGAAGAGGTGTTTTGCTCTTATTCAAATGGCGAACAAAGGATTTTATCCCACCTTCAAATTTGAACGTGCGATTTTGATTTCGTCCTATCCTTTTGTCAATGAGAGATATTTCTATCCCCTTGTTAAGAAATGCCAATTCCCTAAGTCTTTTGGAAAGAAGGTCGTAACTAAAATCTACTTCTTCGAATATTTCCTTATCCGGAAGAAATCGAGAATGTGTTCCAGTGATATCTGTCTCCCCAATTATTTCCACCGAGCCTGTGGGTATTCCCCTATCATAACGATGGAAATGAATCTTACCGTCGCGATGCACAATCACCTCACACCACTCGGAGAGTGCGTTTACGACAGCAGCTCCAACTCCATGTAAACCTCCAGAGACTTTGTAAGTCCCCTTATCAAACTTTCCGCCAGCATGCAAGCGCGTCATAGCCACTTCCAAAGCGCTAACTTTTTCAACAGGATGTTCCGACACAGGTATTCCCCGGCCATTGTCCACCACTCGGATCGACCCTTCCTCCTCGATGTGCACTTCAATCTTGCTGCAATATCCTGCCAGCGCTTCATCTATAGAATTATCCACAATCTCATAAACCAGGTGATGCAATCCCTCGCTGCTGGTGGTTCCTATGTACATTCCCGGCCGTTTTCGCACCGGGTCAAGGCCTTCCAACACTTGTATATGCTGAGCATCGTAACTGTTCATTATGATTCCTTACTGAAAGAAGCAGCCAACACAATGTATCATTTTTTTGGCTGGCGGTCTAGTTAATATCTAATCTTATTCCTTTTTACTCTTGTTGCTTTCGCAACAAGAGTACTATCATCAAATTTTGTTGTTTTTTGAATATTGCCGCGGAGCCTGCGTATGTTTTCTTATTTGCACATTCAGCTTTGAAAAATTGTATGAACGGAAACGAGTATAGTATTTTCTGGACTGAAACCATCCGTCAGCTAAGGGAAGATGGAAACATTTCGGAACAGGAACATGATATGTGGTTTAAGAAAATGTACTTCATCAAGGGAGAAAGCAATACTCTAACTCTAAGTGTCCCCTCCAACTTCTTTCGCGATCAAATCAAACAAAGGTATCTACTCTTATTGCAATCCCGTGTAAGCAACATAACAGGATCTCACATAATCATTAATTTCGAAGTTCGGAAAAACACAAAAACCTCTGATAATCCAGAAAAAATCACAACTGAAAACCTCAATCAATCACATGAAAGAAAGCCCCATCATCAACTTCGACAAGATTACGATTTCAACAACTTCGTAATAGGAGGCAATAATTTTTTCGCAGCCAGCGCAGCACAGGCAATTGGGCTCAATCCAGGCGGGGCATACAATCCCTTTTTGATATACGGTGGCGTTGGTTTAGGCAAAACTCATCTAATGCAGTCTATCGGCAACTCCATTCACTATTCGCTAAAAGATAAAAAAGTCGAATACATCACTGCTGAAACCTTCATTAACGAATTTATTCATTCGATAAAAAGCGAAACACAAAGCAAGTTCAAAAACAGATATCGAAAAGTGGACGTTTTACTCATAGACGATATTCACGATCTCCAAAACAAGAAGGAAACTCAAGAAGAACTGTTTCACACATTCAATGCCTTATACGATGCAAAAAAACAACTAGTATTTACCTGCGATAGACCCCCCTCCGAACTACGCAATTTTGCAGACAGATTGAAGAGCCGTTTTGAACGCGGCCTCAACGTAGACATTCAACCCCCCAATTTTGAGACTCGCCACGCCATTCTAAGAAAAAAACTTGAAACATTTTCCACAAATATTCCAGATGAAATTCTGGAACTCATCGCAAAAAATGTTACAACTAACATAAGAGATTTAGAGGCATCACTTACGAAGATGATTGCATATGCGGAACTTGTTGGAAAAAAAATTACGACAGAAATCGCTCAGCAACAACTGAAAGGTACCTTCACAAGCGCTATACCCTCGAATATAACTATTGATAGAGTACAACGAACAATCTCTGAATATTTCAATATCACCTTCGCAGATCTTAAGGGGAAAAAACGCACCAAGAGAGTAACTTTCCCCCGACAAATTGCCATGTACATAATTAGAGAAATTACAGACTATTCAACCACCGAAATAGGCCTCGAATTTGGTGGACGAGACCACACAACAGTTATGCATGCCTGCCAAAGGATAGAAGATCTGATGAAGGGAAACCCCACCCTGGAACCAATTGTTAATGAAATAAAAAGAACAATAAAAGAAGATAGCTAAATCTCGCCGATAAGCTTCAAACTCCTGGTCGCCAACGGAGAAAGGCACCTCTTGAGTAAAAAAGGTAAGCAAAAAAACGATGGGGAACTGTGGATAAATGGCCTTTGCCTGTGGAATGAATGTTTATTAAACCCTCCGATTATAAGAATGTTGATAAAAAGCCCAATATCAATTTATTTACCAACAATAAAACCACAAAACAAAATGTTGTTTTGAAAAGAGAAATTCAGTTTATCCACTTTTCCACAAGCCCTACTACTACTGCTACTATATAGAATTTAATAAATAGGATTTATAGACATTGTGAATAAACAGTAAGGAAGCCCACTTGAATCCGATATTTGTTACCCTTATTATCAAGTGTTTGGAGGATGATAATGATATTCACTTGCGATAAGAATGCTGTTTTGAAAGAAATCGTAGTAGCAAACGAAATAATTTCCTCACACAATGTACTTTCTATTCTTTCCAGTGTATTGCTAGATGCACATGATGACACTCTAACAATTAAAGCAACTGACCTTAGAGTGAGTTTTGAAACACAGATACCAATTTCTTTGGAATCTCCAGGAAAAGCTACTCTCTTCTGTGGGAAATTCCTTGCAATACTAAGAAACTTCCCAGATGGGGATGTTTTTTTCATAGAGGAGGAAGGCAAAATAACAATAGAGAATAGAGGGAATATCAAATTCCAAATGCATAGTATATCTGCGGATAATTTTCCGGAGATACCCAATTCGGAAGAAGCTCAGTTTTTCTCTTTGTCTCAAAAAAAATTCGTTTACATGATACGACAGACTATCTTCGCTATAAGCGGAGATGAAACCCGTTATTTTATGAACGGAGTTTATATGGAGTTGAAAGGGGACAGGATTGTAATGGTTGCAACGGATGGTAGACGCTTGAGTCACGTTTATGCTGTCCAGGAGGGAGAAACACCTGATTTTCCGGGGATAATCATACCACCAAAAGTTTTAAATTTATTTGTTAAGCTGGCCTCCGGAGAAGGTGATATCAATTTGGCTGTGGCAGATAAAATACTTTTCGCCCATTTTGATAAACAGAAGCTTACAAGCGCCCTGGTAGATGGGCAGTTTCCAAATTATTCCCGTGTAATACCTGAAGATCAGAATTCCAGATTCACAATCAATAGAATGGAATTAAGTGACGCTCTTCGTCGTGTATCATTGCTCTCGGATCAGAAAACTAAGAGAATTCTACTATCGCTTTCGCGAGGTGGCATTGTATTGAAATCTGATGAAAGCGGAATTGGTGAGGCCGAGGAGAAAATAGACTGCCACTATGACGGGCCTGGAATAGAGTTCGCTCTAAATCATTCATATCTTTCCGATCCGCTCAAAGTTATTGAGCAGGAAAGCATCCTCGTAAAATTCACCGATTCGCACAAAGCCATTACAATTGTTTCCCTTGAGGAATCAACATTTTTTCACATAGTTATGCCGATGCAAATGGAATGATTTTTGGGGTTTCGATCGGTTCATTTCAGTGGTTTCAGAAATCTTGCTGATGGGGAGATTAATCTCAATGCCCCCCAAATACACCTTATTGGGAAAAACGGGCAGGGAAAAACCAACTTTCTGGAAGCGCTCTATCTCCTAAGCTATGGATCTTCGTTTCGAACTCGACACCTTAGCGAACTAGTAAGATGGGATTCGAAAATTATGAAAGTATATGGGCAGATACAAACACCGAGTGAGCCCTGTGGAACCCTATCTGTTACATGGAACGATGGGAAGAAAACTATCCAGCTGCATGGAAAAAATGTTAATGATAGAAAAGAACTGTTGGATAGGATACCGACCATTGTTTTTATTCATGATGATTTTCTTTTTGTGAGTGGCTCCCCGGAACGTCGGAGATGGTTTGTCGACCAAACTTTGAGTATGCAGGATTCCTTGTATATTGATCAATTAAGGAGGTTTAAGAAAGCTCTTAAGGAGAGGAATTATTTGATAAGAAACAGGGAAAAGAATTTGGTTGAGTATTTTAGCGAACAGCTGGCTCATGCAGGCTTGGCTGTCTCAAAGAGGAGAGGTGATTTAATACGAGAGTTTGGGAATTTTTTTGATTCATTATATAGGGAGATTTCCGGAGTGGAGGAAACTGTCAGATTGGAATATTTTCCCTCTTGGAGAAATGCGAAGAAGATTGATGAGGTGATGATAATTCTTAGTGAAAACTTGGAAAAAGACATGGAAGCAGGTATAACCGGGAGTGGTCCTCACCGAGATCAGTACAAATTTATGACTACTGGCCGTGATTTTGCGAAGAGCGCCTCTACTGGTCAGCGAAGACTCCTCTCTCTGGTGCTCAGAATTACGCAAGCCCGTCTATACTCTGAGCTTACAGGGCGGAAACCTTTGTTACTGCTTGATGATGTTCTTCTTGAACTGGATACAGAGAAACGCAGAAAGTTTCTCGATCGACTACCGGAGGCGGAACAAATCTTTTATACCTTTCTCCCAGGCGAGGCAACAAGCAGGAGAAAGTGGGGCTCCATAATCTATGAAATGAAAGAAGGAGTTTTTAATGATAGAAAATGAGAATTTCATTCATGCCGGAGAACTGATAAGAAGATTGATTGAAGAGCTTGTCTCCAATGAGAAGCGTGAATACTCCAGAATGTCTGTTGGGTGGGATGAAATAGCTGGCACAGAGGTTGCTATGCATGTTTTCCCTCGGGATATTGAGAACAATGTTCTGCTTCTAGAAACAGATCACCCGGGATGGTCCCAGAGGATATTGATGATGCAGGGGAGTCTGCTCAAAAAAATTAAAAACAAGTATCCGCAATTGAAAATAAAGAAAATAAAGGTTTTTATTGGGGATGGGCGGAGAAGCAGCACTTGACTGGATTCAAGCGCAACCGTATAGTAACCAAAATTTTATCAGAGCATCAAAATGAAAAGAACTTATCAACCGAGTAAAACCAAGAGAAATCGAAAATTTGGATTTCGAGCACGTATGAAAAGTGCAAGTGGACGAGCCGTACTTTCACGTCGCCGCTTAAAGGGTAGGAAGAAACTTTCGGTAGCCGATGAGAAAAAGCCTTACTAGGGAAGAAAGGTTAAGAGGTGGGTCGGATATATATCATGTTTTAAAAAATCCAGAGAGAATGTTTCGTTGCAGGGAAGCCAGACTCCTTGCATGCCATAACAACTTGGAAATAAACAGGTTTGCCGCAATCCCAATCAAAAAGATGGGTTCGGCAGTTAAACGTAATTATACAAAGAGAATACTGAAGGAAATATATAGGGAATTGAAGTGTGAAATGAATGTTGGATACGACATCATCGTTATATCATACAGCGGGGGATATAACTACACTGAGCGAAAAAAACATTTTATAGAGTTAATCCGCAAAGTGGATATCGCTAAATGAGAAAACCCGGGTTGCTTAGCTTGCCGCTTATTTGGATTGTCAAGCTTTATCAAATTGCCGTATCACCGCTACTGTTATCAAATTGTCGATACTACCCGACATGTTCTAGCTATCTAATCGAGGCACTGAAAAAACATGGCCTGTTTAGAGGGCTTCTGCTGGCGTTTCGCCGGATTATCCGATGCCATCCGGGTATGCCTGGAGGATTTGATCCAGTACCTTAAGGATTTTTTCGGAGGAAATGATGGAAAGAAATACAATTTTGGCCATTGTCCTATCGTCCATTCTTATTATAGGAGGACTATCATATATGAACAGGGACAAGTCCGAAAAAACAGTTGAACCAACCTCAGGTTCGGAAGTCATCGAAACAGAGACTCTTATCCAGGAAGAGCAGCTGGACGAAGAATCTCTTGAGGCATCCAATTCAGAAGTGTCGGTTATCGAGCAAGAATATTCCATTGAAACAATCGTCGAAGAAACTGATTTATTCAGAATTGTTTTTTCCACGGCAGGTGGCGTTGCGCTTGATATTGAACTCATAAAGGAAAGAGATAAGGGACAACCCGTTTCGATGGTTCTGGATGGGGACAGTGAAGTTGGAACTTTCAATGTTTCATTTGGAAACCATGACTCAAAATTCATTGACAGCCCCTTTCTCCACAAACGCATACAGAAGGGGAAAGAAATAAACCACCAGTTTACTCAAGACTTTGTCAAAAATGAGCAGCAATTTAAATTGACGAAAACCTATCGTTTAATTCCAGGGGAGTACATTATTGAACTCATAATTGCACTGGAAACCTTGGATGGGAAAGCGGTACCACTGTTAGATGGAGATAGAAGTGCGTATACACTCACTTATGGTCCTCAAATAGGACCCACCTTCGAGAGAATTGACGGGAACTATGAAATTCGGAATAACGTTGCATGGGGGCCGGACCCCAAAAGCGGTAAGTTTAAAAGGAGAATCTACAGGGATGGTAATAAACTGTTTGGCAATAAGGATAAGAGCAGGCTGATTCAGATTAGTGATACCGTTAAATGGGTGGGAGTTGTAGGAAAATATTTTGCGGTGATTGTTGATCCCGGATCTGGAACTTCCACCATTACTTGGAATAATAACCCGGTGGAAGGGCAACCCGAGGCGTCACTCCTTCAAATTTCCAAGCCCGCGAGAAGACAAAGTGTCATCGAAGACACGTACCGGTTTTACATAGGGCCCCTGGATAAGAAAAATTTGAATCGCTATAACTCAGCGGAGGACAATGCATTCAAAATTTCCGGAATGGCATTGCAGAATGCGCCTAAAAATAGAGTGCTTCTGTCCTGGCTGGAAACAATACTCAAATGGATGCTGGAATTGTTTCATGCTATCATACCCAATTACGGCGTAGCGATTATACTCTTAACGATACTGATTAAGATGTTACTTCTCCCCTTAACCCATAAAAGCTATAAGTCCACTAGTAAACTACAAGCTCTCCAACCCAAATTGGCCGTATTAAAAGAAAAGTATAAAGATAATCCTCAGAAAATGAATGCTAAAACTGCCGAAATGTATAAGCAAGAGGGGGTAAACCCCATGGGTGGGTGTTTGCCAATGGTATTACAAATCCCGATTTTCATAGCCCTTTATGGATTACTGAATAATTATTTTCCACTAAGGGGAGCCAGTTTTATTCCAGGATGGATTGATGATCTTTCGGCTCCCGAAGCCATTGTCCAATTTCAGAAGGGTGTTACATTTTTCAGAGCGTACTATGATGCAATCAGACTTCTGCCCATTCTTTATCTGGTTGGACAGTTGTTGACTACCAAGGTTACTCAAGGAGGCTCTATTGGCGGGCAATCGGGCTCTCAGCAGAAAGTATTAACCATCGGCATGCCGATTTTCCTTTTTTTTGTACTGTACAACATGCCGTCGGGGTTGCTGCTTTATTGGACAATGATGAATTTTATAACAATGGGGCAACAGCTGATTACAAATTATGTTAAAAAAAGGAAAACAGCGGGGGACAAAATATAATGGCGATGGAATTCGAAGGTCGCACGGAACAAGAAGCTGTTGCAAAGGCAGCCGCTGAGCTTGGGAGCGAAAGCTTTGACGTGGAAGTTTTGGAAAAGGCAGGTGGATTTTTTGGGAAAGGGAAAGTTCGGATAAGTGTGCGAAAACTCTCAACGATTCCGGATCCAATGGGATATGGGAATAGTTCCTCCAGGTTCGGCAAAGACAAGGCAGGGGCAGCTTATGAAAACAAAAAACCAGGGCAGGGTGAGAAGGCCGGTAAGAACAAGGTTTTACCGACGGAAAAACAACTTGAGGACATTGCCGATTTTGTTGAAGGTATAATAAAGCACATGGGATATGCTGGGAAAATGAAATTGGGACAACAGGATGCCGGGAAATTGGTTTTTGAAATCAACTCGCCGCAGTCGGGTATCCTAATCGGCAAAAGAGGTAAAAATCTCGATTCTCTCCAGTTGCTTGCGAATGCTTATTTAGGAAAAATTGTTGGAGAAGATAATCCATGGCGTATCATTCTGGATGTTGAAGGGTATAGGGAGCGCAGGGAAAAATCATTAATTCGCATGGCTCATCGTGTTGCAGATGAGACCGCAAAAAATGGAACAAGTAAGTTGCTTGAACCTCTAAATCCCTTTGAAAGGAGGCTTATCCATACAGCGATTAACAATAGAGAGGATGTAATTACTCGGAGTGAGGGAACCGGACTCTATAAGAGAGTTCGTATAGTAGCTAAAAATGCCAAGCGCAAGTCACCCTCTTAAAGAGGAAATGTTATGAAGTTAGTTGAAATTTTGTATAAGCCATTCTGCTAAATCCTCGTCACAAGCATTAATACAGTGAGCAATTTTTTTTCTCTGCATTATATCAGCGGATGATTTCGGGAGATTCGGAACAATCCCAGTAGCCCTTTTGACGGTGTCAAGAAATTTTGCGGGATGAGCAGTTGACAATACTAAAACCTGTGAGTTTGGGTATTGTTCTTTGAATAACTCGGCGGCCTTCCATCCGACAGCGGTATGTGGGCAGCAAAGATATCCGTGATTTTGATATACTTTGGATATTGTTTTCAGTACCGTCTCGTCATCGATAGACCAGGCTTTGATATGTTGTCGAAAAATGTCGATATTTCCGGAAAAGAGTTTTTCCAAACGTTCATAATTACTTGGTGAACCCACATCCATAGCGTTTGAATAGGTGGGTACTGATGGTTTTGGTCGATATTTTCCGGTTAGCAGGAATTCCGGGACAACGTCGTTGGCATTCGTGGCAGCGACGAACCCCCCAGTTGGCAAGCCCCAGGCCTCCGCATATAAACCCGCAGTCAAATTGCCGAAATTGCCGCTTGGTACCACAAAAGTTGGATCACCCTTGTCCCTCATTTGAATCCATGCCCAAATATAATAAAAGGATTGTGGGAATAAACGTCCAATATTGATGGAATTAGCCGAAGTGAGAGGAAGCTTTTTAAGCTTGGGGTTGCTAAAAGCCGCCTTAGCCAATCTTTGACAATCGTCGAACTCACCGCGTACTTCGAGGGCAAATACATTTCCGCCAGTTGTTGTAAGTTGCTTCTCCTGGAAAGGGCTTATTCGTCCTGATGGATAGAGAATAACAACATCAATGTTGGCCCTTTTATGAAAGGCATGAGCAACCGCACCACCGGTATCCCCGCTCGTTGCCGTTAGGATGATAGCGCGACGCTCCTGTTTCCCAAGTAGAAGGTTCATTGCGGAAGCCAAAAAGGAAGCACCGAAATCTTTGAATGCCAAGCTCGGGCCATGAAAAAGCTCTAATATGGAAATATCATCACTAAGTTTTTTGAGTACGGGACGGAAGTTAAAAGCGTCTTGGACAATTTTCCCTGCGATTACAGGATCGATTTCGGGACTAAGCAGAGCCGATGTGAAATTCGATGCTAGTTCGTTAAATGGAATTTCACCCGGCAAATTCCAGAAGAAATCGCTCAGATTCGGCATATATTCAGGGTAATAGAGCGCTCCGTCTGGTGCTAGACCCGTAAGTATTGCCTCAGTGAAACTGACAGGTTTTTCGGGCGAAAGTGTGCTTACAAATCTCATTCCAGAAAAGCCTTGTGAATGGCGAGTATTGCGTCGATTTCATCTTTGTTAGAGATAACAATGGAAATGTTTAGCTCCGTTGATCCCTGGGCAATAGCCAGTATATTGACATCTGCCTTGCCAAGCGAGTTGAAAAGCTTGCCGCAAATACCAATTTGCCCGCGCATATTGTCACCAATAATGGCTATTATTTCCAGTGCATCGGTTATTTTTACACTGCGGATAATACGAGAGGAGATAGCATCACTCAAATCTTTTTTCAAATTTTTTAGAGCTTTGTGAGCATCCTCATATCGGAGTATCAGGCATACACTGTGCTCTGACGAAGCTTGAGAAATCATAATAATATTTGCACCTGAGTTGGATATTGAAGAAAAAATTTGATTAATGATGCCGGGCATACCTATCATATCGCCACCTTCAATGGTAATCATGGAAACATTGTCGATTGAGGCTATTCCCGTAATCGGTTGATTTTTGCGGGAGACATTTTTTGCTATTCGCGTGCCGGGAGCGGATGGGTTGAGAGTGTTTTTTATGTAAACTGGTATTTTCTTTTCAATTACCGGTAACAAAGTATATGGATGAATTACTTCAGCCCCAAAGAAGGACATCTCCATGGCCTCCTGGAAACTGATTTCTTCTATTACCCAGGCCGTTGAGACAATTCGTGGATCGGCGGTGAAAACACCGTCTACATCAGTCCATATTTCCACAGAAGAGGCATTTAATGCAGCTCCAAGCAGACTTGCGGTATAATCGCTGCCGTTTCTTCCAAGAGTGGTAGCAATTCCATTAGCCGTGGAAGATATAAACCCGGTAACAACACGTATTATATTGTTTTTCTTCAATCGCTTGCGTACAAGCTGGGCCGTAGTTTCAAAATCCACGGTAGCCCGCCCATATCTATTGTCGGTTCTGATAATGGTTCGTGCATCCACCATCTCAGCTCTGGCATGATCAGATGAAATATAAGCGGCGATAATCAGACAACTCAACCGCTCACCAAAGCCCGAAATCAGATCGTTGGTGCGAGGTGAGCATTCTTTAATCAAAAAAACACCTCGAAGCACATCTTCGAGTTCTTTAAATAGCGGATTCAACGAGCCACATATTTCAGAATGAATCGTTTTTTGGGAGAACAGAGTATCGGCGGCTTCATAGTGTATTCTCATCATATCCTTAAGAATACTCTTGTACGATGAATCCCCTTTTCCTGCAGTGCTTGCAGCACGTATGAGCGCATCCGTAACACCTTTCATAGCCGATACGACTACAACTGGCTTATCCTCTTCCAGTTTGGATTTTGATATAACAATATTAGCAACATTTCTAATTCTATCAGCGTTGGCGACAGAACTCCCACCGAACTTCATTATTTGCATGGGAAGTATAATAACGAAATAATCGAGATATTTGCTATATGCTATATTTCCCATTTTGCTATTGACCGGAAAACTTTCTCGAATATAGCCTACAAGCCATGCCTCAATATGTAATTAAGGGTGGTTTTCCCGTATACGGTCGCCTTAGAGCAAGCGGCAACAAAAATGCTGCTTTGCCTTGTCTCGCCGCAACGTTACTGACAGATGGAATTGTTACATTAACCAATATACCGGACATTGAGGATGTTCAAGTGATGTTGGAAATTCTTAGATTGCTCGGTGCCAAAGTTGAGAAGAAAGATAAGAATGCATGGGAAGTATGCTGTGCGGAGGTAAAAAACAGAAAAATACCGAAAAAGGTAGCGATAAAAGTGCGGGCCGCAATACTATTTGCGGGGCCTATGTTAAGTCGCCTGGGAAAAGTGACTATGCCACCGCCCGGGGGAGATGTTATCGGGCGACGCAGATTAGATACACACTTTCTTGCATTGAAAGATCTTGGAGCTTCTGTAGAGATAAATAGTGAATATGTGATTAGCGCAAACAAACTGGTAGGCTGCAATTTGTTTCTTGACGAGGCCTCGGTTACGGCCACCGAAAACGTTCTTATGGCCGCGGTAAAAGCCCGCGGGGAGACAATTATAAGGAATGCGGCAAGTGAACCTCATGTTCAAGATTTATGTCACCTCTTGAATGGCATGGGGGGAAAAATAGAAGGTATTGGATCGAATGTTCTGCGCATACAGGGTGTATCTTCTCTTGGCGGATGTGAATTTCGAATTGGCGCTGACTTCATGGAGGTTGGTTCTTTCATCGGCCTGGCAGCCGCAACGGGGGGGAGTCTGATCATTGACGATGCCGACCCGGAACACATGAAGATGTGCAGGATTGCCTTTGGAAAGCTGGGGATTAACTGGGATGTTGTTGGTAATAGTATTCATATTCCTGCCGAACAGGATATGAAAGTTGTTCGGGATATGGGAGGAATGATTCCCCAGATTGATGATGCGCCCTGGCCAGGATTTCCACCAGATCTTTCGAGTATAGTGACTGTGGTTGCCACCCAGGTTGATGGAACGGTTTTGATACACGAGAAAATGTTCGAGTCGCGAATGTTTTTTGTGGATAAACTAATTGCCATGGGGGCTGGAATTATCCTATGCGATCCGCACAGGGCCGTTGTTACGGGACCCAGTCAACTTCGGGCTGCTGAACTTACGTCGCCAGATGTCCGAGCGGGAATGGCTATGCTTATCGCTGCGCTGGCTGCAGATGGGACAAGCATCATCAGGAATGTATACCAAATAGAAAGAGGATACGAAAATCTCTGCGAACGTCTAAGTGCAATAGGAGCGCACATAACCCGCGTGAACGATGGTGAATAGTTATCCCAAAAAGACTTGAGCTGAGTTATCGATTGCCAGGACTGTCTTACACTCGCTGCAACGGAAGCGACCGGCCCTGACGGCTTTCAATTTTTTTGAGCAAATGGGACAGCGAAATATCTTCGGAAATACGTTGCCCACTTCCAAGACGCTCTTAGAGCCAAAAAATGAGACAGCATCATCCAGATTATCCTTGATGTTGAAAAACTGACTGAAACCCAGAAGCTGAAAAACTTCGTAGACTTTCGGTTGAATCTCCAGAAGCACCAATTCTCCATCTCGTGGTTTCACAGTCTTCAGGAAGTGAGTGAAGGATCCTATCCCTGTACTTGATACATATGTGAGGTTGCCACAATGGAAAATAAGCTTCTTATAACCCGAATCAATGGCCTTCATTACACGTTTCTGAAATAGATTTGAATTGTAAGTATCAATGTATCCAGCCATATAGAGGACAAGACAACCCTTGACAGAATCTATTCTTTGCAAGCGAATCTTCAAGCTATCGTCAGTTTCTATATCAAACCCGCTTACTATTTCATCATTATTAGGCATATGCATCCCGCATCTCACGGAGTTTTCCATGTATTGTATGAGATATCAGTTTTTTTGTCAAACTCAGTTTTCCCACGCGTGTTTTCTCACAGCAAAAAACTAACCTGACTATCTTTTCTGCGAGTTGAGTTCGAAAAGATAAAGGTGTATTATTGTATCGGGGATTTCCTATGAAAACGTTAATAATAAACATTCTCGCAATAGTTCCAGTGCTGGGCTGGGGGCAGACTTTCGAAAAAACTGTTGATTTCAATATCGATTTATCTTCCCTTTCCAGTGCCGAAGTTGTTCGCGAAGTTGTAAACGATGGCCGTGTGATAATAATTGAGGGTCTGTTGCGTGATATAACAGTAGAAGAAACTAATGAGGAAACCATTTTATGGATAACACTAATCGGAGGAGAGTGGATTGGGACTTCCGAAGTTCGTGCATATACCTGTCGCGTTCAAGTTAGAGGGGATCAGGAGGCTTTTACAGGAATTGCACAGGAAAGCCCCGGACACATTGTGCCTGGTAACCGAATGCTAGTTGCTGCAAGGGTGATGGGAATAAATACCGAAGATCAGGTTGCAGAATTGGAAATGGTGGACTACAGAGTTTTTGAATAAAGTAATATGGCGTCCAGGTATCGCACTTATCGGGGAGGTAGTTTGATAGTTGGTTTTTTAGCAGGGCTGGAAGTAGCGCAAAAAAAAAGCAAGTCCGATATGTGAAGTTAGTTCAAGCGTAGGTATTCATATGCGGCTTGCCAGCTTATTCCCATGAAACGAGCAAGTTTTGCGCCCATTTTGATGCTTGAAAAGCGCATAATCAAAGTGATTCCAAGCAGAGTGTTGATGATGCCCGGCACAATGAAGAATACTGAAGCGATAAGAGCACAGAAATAACGCGAAAACGCTTCTTCATCGAATAGACCTTGAGCCGCCGAATTCATTACTGCTTCAATCCGTGATTGCACCAAAGCATAAGACAAAAGGACACCTGCGCCGGTAATCAACGATAAAACAGCCATGGTAGTCCATAAGCCCAGAAGTAAGGAGAGCATCAGGATGCATAGGATATCAATAAGAAAAACAAAGCCAAGAATTGAGCATATTGCAAGTATTTGCCCTGTAAAACGTGAGTTTGCTGAAGCAAAAAACAAATGAAAATTGAACACTAAGCCAGCCCACTGGTGCAATAACAAATCATTATTTCTTGACAAACTTATTGATTAGCACCAATAAAAAAAACAGCATACACAGAAGAAATCTCAATATGATGCGCCATGGTTGAACCAGAGTTCCGAAAAATGACTTCACAAAACGTGCCCCAAGGCTATAATTGGGCTTGGAGTGTCTACCCGAAAAAACACCAAAGCAAGAACTCTCCCAAATACTCAAGCCCGGTGAAAAATAACCTCTCCGTCGTGCCAGCCACAGGTGCTTCCCCTTGAGATTGCTCCCAGCCAGCAGCAATGTGGGTGAGGATTTCTTTATCGCCTCAAGAATGTCATTTTCAATGCTCGAGGGGAAACGGGCAGCATGTCGCCCGACAATTCTAAGCCCCGGGAACGTCGTCTTCAGGGCAAACTCTGCCTTCAGGACACCTTCCATGGTGGAACCCAGCAGATACACCGATTTATTCTTTTTTTCAAGTATCCAAAGGAGCTTGATAATAAAAGGATATGGACGACGAAGAGGAGGACGAGTCAATTTCAGAAAACCGGCTGCCCAGGTTATTAATGATGAAACAGGGATTACGTAAGCGGCCTGTGCAATCGCCTGTCTATGATAACGCATAAACTTTGCCCGCATCAAATCGTAAAAGCTCAGCAAAATAATCTGTCGATGATCTTCTAGCGCATACAGACTCTCGATAGCATCAGACAATGATGCTTCGTCGATTACATCTACCGGAATACCCAGGATTCGAATCCTAATCACACCGGCTGCCATTTGCTTTCTCCCCATTGTCAACCTCGACTTGTTTCCACGCGTAATATGATAATTGGCAAACACCATAATTTCCCGGCACATCCAGAGTTTGAAAGATTGCCTCAAGACTAACCATTATAGTCAGTTTTCCTTCCAGGATGGCAAATCTTCTTGCTCGTTTGTTCCGAATCTCTGTTCATGGAGAAGATGGCTGCGCCATGCTTATGAAAAATCACGCAAGCCTGCAGTCTATTGATTGTTGTTCAGGGAATCTATCGCTCGAATTAGAACTGAATCAAACTCCAAATCAACCACCGGTGGGACATTCAACCGTCTCTCGCCTTCTCTTTTAATCATTAGTCTCAAAATTCTTTCACCAGGATCCAGGCCTTCAGAACGCATATCGCTGATAAAGGTATTAATCTGCCTCACACTTGGAGATGGATGTTCATCGATAAATGAAGCAATTCGATTCTCCTGCAATATTTTGGCGTAAGCCTCGAGTTGTGTCTCATTAAGCTCTGGTTCAGTAACGACAATATCTGGGATTATACCCATTTTATCGATGTTGATACCGTTGGGTGTATAATACCTGCCAGTGGTGAACTTAATCGCAAAGTCGTCTAAAGGGACGATTTGCTGAATAGATCCCTTACCAAAAGACTTCTCACCGATAATGATGGCTCGGTCCCTATCCTTCAGTGCACCCGTCAGAATTTCCGAGGCCGATGCCGATCCTCTATCTATCAAAACCACCATCTCAGTGTTTGATGGAACAACCTTGTCCTCGTTAGCTCTGTGGGTTTTATTCAAATGGGTCTGCCGGTATCTTGTACTCACAATTACACCACCTGAGAAGAACAAATCGGCAACGTCCACTACAGAAGCAAGCAATCCGCCGGGATTGCTTCGCACATCGATGATAAGCTTATCAACACCCTCCGAAGTGAATTCAGTAAGTTTTTCCTTAACTCGAGATTCTGTAAAAGGTGTGAATTCGATAATTCTCAAATAACCGATATTCTCATCGATTAAGGTAGTCTTCACGGTAGGTATTTCTATTTCGGCTCTTGTTAAGGTGACATCGAAGGTAAAACTGTCATCTCGAAACAATGTTACAACCACTTTGCTGCCCGGTTCACCACGGAGGCGTTTGGAAACATCTTGAGTTGTAAAACCCTCGGCTGATTCTCCTTCGATAGCAAAAATATAGTCACCGGCATTTATTCCAGCCCTCCATCCAGGAGTATCTTCGATGGGGGCCACCACCTTCACATAAGGACGACGTCCGTTTGGGTTTTCTTCATCGAAGCGATCTTTACTTATATAGAGGCCAACACCACCATATTTCCCCTTAGTTGTATCATCAATCTGTACCAAAGTCTCTGCGTCAAGATACAGAGAATAAGGATCGTTGAGTTCGGAAAGCATTCCCTGCATAGCCCCGTTGAACAGAATGTCGGGATCCACTTCATCAACATAGTTGTTTTGGATTATATGAAGGGCTGCTTCCAGGTTTCTGATGTAGTCTTTATCTCTTCGGCGCCCATCTGTTTGCGCGGATGCCACTGGAGATAGCAGCAAGGCTGCTGTAATCAATAGAGAAACTGTGATAACTGATATCCACAAAGTGCGCTCTAGTTTTCTTTTCATGGTATTTCCTTCCCATAGTTGTCAAATTTTCAGCCGCCTCCAGCACATGCCGGAACAGGAGAAAACTCAACATCATAACAATCATACTATAGCAAGGGCCTTTGAAAAAACAGCTTTATGATCGAAAACCGTTGCACGGTAAGAGAAAATCCCTGTGATTGGGAAGCGACAAGAGCAACCTTTTCGTGTTTTATGAAAAATTTGATATCATTTGGGCTTGCTTGGATCTAAAATGAACCAGGATGAATTTGAAAAGGCATGTAATCCCACAACAAGCCTTTGCGAAAGAGCTTATAAGAAAGGGCATTCATTTAACGATTGTGATTGTACCCACTCTGGCTAAATGGAATTTTCATTTAACCGTTGCAATAGTTTCATTGGGGATAATTATTTACACTGTAAATGAGAGCGCCCGAATTCGTGGTGTAAGCGATGGGATTATTTCGTTGGTGACTGAGATAGCATCCAGACCAACAGAATGCGGGTTTGTCTGGGGACCCGTAACACTGGGTATGGGAACCCTAGCTGCACTTCTCTACTATCCGGAGCCTGCCGCGACTATTGGGATATATGCTCTGGCCTTTGGCGATGGGATTGCCAGCTTTGCAATGCCTTTCAAAAAGCATATCAATACTGGGCAAAAGATATTATTGGAGTCTTTTTTTTGCTTCATGGGCGTTTTTGTGAGCACGTATATCGTGTTGGAAAATCTGCGTCTTGCACTTATCTCGGCTACCGTGGCGACTGGTTTGGAAATAATACCGGTGCAAGATGTGGACAATCTCATCATACCGCTTGGTACAGGCCTAGCGCTCATCCTGGTGATGTAGAAAATTCTGAGCTAGCTGTACGCAACGGTTATGCCGGGATTAGCGATGGGAACTATAGCCATTGGTAAATTTTTTGCACCGTCCAGGCGGAGAAGAACACACCTGCGACTAAGAGAACAGCACCCGGAATCAGTAGAGGTTTTGAAAGGAAGAAAGTCAAATCCATACCAGCTACAACAAGTAAAAGGGCCCCCGAAAGCAAATAGTAATAAGGATTACCTTGCATTATTGCCGTTCCAAGTAGTCCCAGGACTATCAGAAGTTCCATTGAAACTATGACTAGAGCGAGAGCAGTTTCTATTCCCGAACGAATTAGGAGATTGCCTAGGGGTTGGGTAATGTCAAATGGCATTGTTGCGGCGATGAAGATTGCGATTAGGAATTCCATACCCAAAACCAGCCCAGAATGTCGCAGAGATATGTCCCCAAAGAAAACACTTATGTTGAGGAGTGATAAAATGCCGAAAAAACGGGCAAACCATGCGAGTCTTGTTGCAGTTAAACTCCATGAAAGCTCCAGGGAACCAACTGATACCAGCGATAGAAGTATGCGTGGGGCTTGAAAAGGCAAGGTTAGTATGAAGAAGCGCATAAAAAACATTTCCGGAGAAGGGCTGTGTCCGAAGCGACGACGCAGCACTAATTCGCAAAATAGGGAAAAAATGGATAAAAACGCGATGCCATGTAAAGCCCAGGGAAGACTTGATGGCGTCGCGACTCGCCATATCGACCACCATAGAGCCGTTAGCTTGGGAATTTCATAGTCCCAGAATAACTGGCTTCTATACCAGGCTATAAGTGCTAAGCCGGCGGCTAAGGTTACAATGAGTGAAGGAATAAGAAGTATATTAAACAAATTTCGCCGCAAGTTCAGTGTCATCGGAAGTTAAGATGACATAAACAGCAACGCTTAAGCTATGGGATTGTGAGGCAAAAAGTACTGAAGGCAAAAAAATTTATAACGACGCTGAATTGTGACGATTAAAAAGGCGAGGTTCCATAATGAAAGCAGTGTTTGCAATTCTGCTGTTCACATTGAGTATTCCGTTTGTTATGGCTGGCGAACTGGCGATCTTGGAGAATTTGGGCTTCAGCGAGGATGCGAGGTACTTCATGTTCGGGCAGCACATGTTGCAAAATGACACAGGTCAGGCCTACGCCGAAATAGGTGTTGTTGAAGTCCCGAAGAACGAATTCGTGCCGGAGGGATGGAAGAAAGGCAGCTGGAAAGTAAACCCGAATCAGAATTCCAGGGGTGCTCTTTATGAGCTGCTCGGTGCTTCGCGTGGTTTGAAAGAACGCTATGGAGTATACCATCTAAGACAGGGGCGGCTGCTATATACGAGAAATAATGACGATGAAACTTTGAGAGGGGAAAAGGACGAGATGGCCGGAACGCCTGCTCTTCGTTTCAGAGATTTTGAACGAGGTCTTGAATTTGTTGTAACACTGCATATGGGAAATGGAGAGACCTCCCGGGGGGCATCGTTTTATATCGAATTGACAACCACTGATTCGAATGGAGCGATTGCAGAATACAGGGTGGGTCAGAAGGGTTATATGCGTCCCGGTGTAGTTTCATATCGAATAGATAGAATTTGGTGTTCCTCCGATGGGCGTTCGCTGGTTCTAGCCGTAGCAAAGGAGGATGAAGATTCTTCGATTAGCTACATGGTGGAAACGCTCCTGCTCAGATAGGCACATTTTTGGCAACTTCTCGGAGAGAATCAATGCGATTAGCTAGGGTGTTTTCCCGTACTTCCAAGGAAATTCCTAAGGATGCTCAGATTTCCAGCCACAGACTCATGTTTCGCGCTGGGATGATTCAGCAGCTTTCCAGTGGGATTTATAGTTATCTTCCCTTGGCATTGCGCAGTATCAGGAAGATTGAGAAAATTATCAGGGAAGAACTCGATGCCCGTGGGTATGAAGAAATTCTGATGCCGGCAGTTATCCCCGCAAATCTTTGGCAAGAAACTGATCGCTGGAACCTATATGGCGATCTTTTACTTCGTTTCAAGGACAGGAAGGGTAATGATTACTGTATGGGACCAACCCACGAGGAGGTGATTACTGATGTAGTAAGGCGCAATTTGCGTTCGTGGAAGCAACTGCCCATATGTCTATATCAGATACAGGGGAAATTTCGAGACGAATTTCGCCCCCGCTTTGGTTTGATGCGTGGCCGGGAATTTATAATGAAAGACGCTTATAGCTTCGATGCTGATGAGAAAAGCGCGAAGGTGTCGTATCAACGCATGTATGAGGCTTATACCGCAATTTTTTCCCGATGCGGGGTTAGAATCCGAGTGGTGGATGCGAACACAGGAGAGATCGGTGGTGATTTGAGCCATGAATTTCAGGTTTTGGCGAGCTCGGGAGAAGATATCCTCCTAATCTGTGATTATTGTGAATATGCCGCAAATATCGAGAAGGCGGAGACACACAAACCATCTGTGGTTGTGGAGGATTTCAAGCCCCTGGAAGCAGTTGCGACACCGGGGCAGAAATCTATTGAAGAAGTCTCTTCCTTTCTTGGAGTTCCCCCGAAGTGTTTTTTGAAGTGCCTGATTTATGAAACTGATAATAGACTGATTGCGGTGCTTATTCCCGGGGATCGCAAAGTAAACGAAATCAAATTGCGAACTGCTGTAGAAGCAAGGGAATTGCGATTAGCCTCTAATTCGATAGTGGAGGAAAGTGTGGGCACTCAGCCTGGGTATGTTGGGCCGTTGGGGCTTCCCGATGGAATTCAGCTCTTGGCGGATTATTCGGTTCAGGCGGGGAGCAACTGGGTTTGTGGAGCAAATAGTGATGACAAGCATAATTTGAATGTCAACTTTGGACGCGATTTTGAGGTGGATAACTTAGCCGATGTAACCTTTGCCGTCGCGGGTGATTTGTGCCCCAAATGCCGCAAGGGTAAATTGGAGGAAGCCCGTGGAGTTGAGGTTGGCCAAGTTTTTTACTTAGGGGATAAGTATTCGAAACTCATGAAATGTACATTTCTTGATAAGAATGGCGATTTACAGCCTGCTCTAATGGGCTGCTATGGCATTGGAGTTGGCAGAACTTTAGCTGCCACTGTCGAACAGAGTCATGATGAATTCGGAATAATCTGGCCGGTTTCGCTAGCTCCATGGGAGGTAGTGATTCTTCCCTTGCAACTAAGCAATAGCTTCTTGCTGGAAACAGCCGAAAGTATGTACAAGGAGCTTGGAGAGGCGGGTATCGAGGTTGTACTCGATGATCGCAATGAACGAGCGGGATTCAAGTTTAAGGATGCGGATTTAATAGGCTACCCAATTCAGGTGATTCTTGGACCGCATTCAGTATCTGCGGGCATGGCTGAAATAAAATTTCGAGCTAGCGGGGAAAGGGTGGAAATGGTTTTTAATGAGGTGGTGGATAGTGTCAGCGCGTGGATACTGGATAGACGTCATGGTGATTTTGTGCGGTGACGTTTTGATGGAAACCAGGATAGCAGCTATATTGTCACAATGAACAAAAAACTATCGATAGTTTTGATTATAATGCTGCTTGCAAGCGCGGCGCATGGATTTGAAGTGAAGTCCATTGATGCCGGTATGGCTTTTGCCTGGCGGTTTAACGCAAAGCTTGATTCCTCACCCGGAGGGAAACAGCCCTCTATTGTGCTGCTCAGCCCAGGCGTAGCTGTGAACATCGATTTTGATGAAGCACCTGACGGTGTATATTTTCGCCCCGGGGCATGGTTAACCTGGGTTCCGGAAGAAATTCACAAGGGTGTTGCCCGTTCGAGCAGCCAGGAACGAGCGGGACATATGAAGATATTTGGCTTCATTAGTGAATTACATTTTGGTTATGTTTTTAAGATTAAGAAATTTGATATCGGCTTTCAGGGAGGGCCCTCTGTTCACATAAGAATCCCAGCAGGGAGAGCGAAGAATAGCACTGCCAAATCAAGTGAATTCTGGAGAGCCTACTATGGAAAAGCTCAGTTCATCCACCTGGGAATCAATTCCTGGATGGCGGTTCCCTTAGAGGATATGGACTTTGTCTTTGGCATCAATTGTATGCTTCCCATTTCCAATCTGTGGTCTGGGGCACAGCTTGCTCATGGGATGCAAATCGCACTTACTGGCGCACTTAGATTTCAGCTGAAAGGAATTTAGTTGAGGTTCGGAATTGATTTAGAGCCTTAGCTTATCTTGAGGAGAGTTCGACCCCTACCCGACTAGAAATTTACTCCAATTATGGAATTGGGGTTCAGCATGTCTTTTTCGCAGCGACGGTTAATCAGAACAAGCATAATGGCTCCAATGGCCGAATCCAGAACAGAGCCCAACATGGCTAGCAAGGGGAAAATTGGGGCCAGTATCAGCCAGCCTTCGTCAAGTCCTCGACCGTAGAGCGAGCAGAGTAGGGTGAGTGCCGCCACAATTCCCCAATTGGGATTTGCCGGGAGCGCGAACGAAATTAGAAAAGAAAACAGGGCAACCCATGCGACTTGGAAGTGTGTGATTCCCAAGCTTGAGTAAGATCGAATCACTGTCAACATACATATTGCGGAAAGCATCGCGGTGCCGGCGCGGGCGAACATCAGATACAGAGGCGCGATGAACGCGGCGTTGTGTCGAGGGATATGGAGATTATTCTTGAGGTGCAATGTGAGATTGCCGTAGTTGAACATCGGAGAACCTGAAACAAAACAGCTAAGCAAGGCCCCTGCCAAACCCGCCATCACCTTCCATGAGTAGCCTCGTCCCAGTATCGCTCGCATGACAAGGGGGCATATTACGCCGACTAAGAGAATAGAAATTGCGAAAATAGTGGCAAGTAGCGGCAGAAAACTTGTGAAATCCATGATTTGTTTGGATTTTATAAGCGTGGCAGCCACGAAAAGAGCCAGCATTACCGGCATCAGTATCATCAGATGCCTATTGATTTTATAGAGCAAACGGGCGATCGAGTCAAAAAGATTGAATGTGGGCTCCGCGATCATCCTGTCGTAGTACATGTACCAACCCAGAATGAATGCTGGAACAACCAGGGGTAGAAGAGACGAGGGATTGCCGACAAATATCCGAAAACTGTTCTGGTTAAATATCTCGTGCAAAATTTCCTTCAGATTATAGGTGATGATATCTGGAGCTGTGCCCTGGATAATCGATAGTCGGCCGAAATCGAACACCCACGCAATAAACGTCCCCAAAAGGGTTAGCAAGAGCGATGTGATAATTGCGTAGTAAATCGAATAACGGAAAACTTGACCAAACTTCCTTATGCGTCTGAGTTTTGTTACAGCAACTGGAAGTGAGAAAAAGATGAGCGGGAACACAATGTAGCGGCCGATGTGCAGGCACATATCCACAATGGATTGCAAAGCATCCACTAATGAATCACTTGGTTTTAAAAGGAGACCGGCACCGATACCGAATGAGATTCCCAAAAGGTATTGATAAGGAGTTTTCATGCTTTATTCCTTCAATCAGGAGTATCTAGTATGGACGAACCGCCGAAGAATCGGCGGTTATCGGCATATTTGTACCAGCGTCCTTTCAGTTTCATTGGCTTGCTGCTTCCGAGTTCAATGATTTTAGTGGCGAAATCGTCAGCGTTTGTGGATTTGCTTATGAAGGCACAGGCCCATAAATCGAGTTTGACTTCTCGTATCAACGAGGTGGAAAAACCTGTAAATGCGCCGTGAGCCAGCGAATCGAGCGGGCCCGGTAATGTGCCACTTTGATGAGGAAGAACCATCCCAAGGAATCCGCCGGAACCTTCCAATAGCGGCAAAAGTTCCCGCACCAAGGCAATGCTTCCCTTTATGGATTGCTCTAATACTGTCTCGATATCATTGCTTCCAACTTCAGAGAAATTCCGAAAAAGAGGAGGGGCCTGGTGCAGAATCCAGCCGGAATCGATTCGTCCGTATCGACGCAGAGCCTCTCGAACAACTGCCTTGGTGGAGAACCAAGATGAACGATTCCAGGTTAACACGCACAGATTATCTCTACTGGTTTCGTTTGCCTTCGTTGCTGTTCCCGCAACTGGCGCGATGACTTGCGAGCCTCTTGCAAGCAATTTTTCTATTAATTTTCGACCGGTTAGTGTTTCGCTGCCGGAGACTAGCGCCACTTCGTTCATGAGCGTAGTCTACTTTCCGCTAGACGAACGGTCAATCTCAGAGAGGCGGAACGGAATCTGCGTGCGGGATTTCTCCTCGATTAACAGCGGAAACCGGAATGGAATCTGTTGATTTGTAGCGTTACTATAGTGAGATTGGGGGAACTTTCGTTTTAGCGGCAAGCGTCAAGAAGGGAGGCCACTCGATAACCGGCGCGTCTGTGGGCCTTGCGCCATTTGCGGAGTATTCGGCGTAGCGGACGCGAACCTATGCTGGAATCAACCCTCGCACTTAGAAGTATTGATCGGACGGAAAGCTCCCATCCTTCCTTGTTATACCAAAGCGTGTTGTTCCAGAAATTTATCCCGCAGCTTTCACGAACGATTGGATTAGAGATAAGTTCCGATAGGGCCTCAAGAGGGTGAGTGTTTTTGAAACTACCGAAAGCGAGGGCCGTTCTTAGGGCTTGAATAAGGGAGGAGTTATCCTGGGCAAATGGTAACTGGCTAAGAAAATTTTCCAACCCCCATTCGCACCAGATTCCCTGCTCCGATTCAGAGAAGGAGTTCAAAAGATATTGCAGAGAGACAAGCAGGCTCCAAAGGCCAAGATAGGTAGCCTCATCGTAGGAAACGGAGGTGAAACGGCGAAGTCTGCGCGACGGGGCGTTAAAGAAGCGTAGCGACTTGGCAGAACGTTTAAGGCGGTTATTCGCGAGCTGGACACAATTACTAATCTCGCGTCTCCTTGAATTGGTGTTTTGTCGGTATATTTTGGCGAGATTTGCTAGCAATGCTTCCGTGTCGTCGTCCAGAGATGGAGTCCTTGTTTTGCGTAAGGCACTGGCGAGGGCGGTGATTCTATCCTGAGATAGTAATTCCCGGAGTATGGTGTGAATAGGTTGAAGGCGAATTTCTTCCAAAGCTGCATCTGGATTTATGATGCCGCCACTTCCCAGTTTGGCTGCCAGGTTATTCCAAAGATTGCCATGCCTTTCCTGCTCCACTCGGAAATCCATGAAAACTTGCCGACCGAAGCCGTCCAGCATTATATGTAATCCCTCAGCCTTTATATCCTTCACCGATCGTAGATACCAGAGATTCGAAAAATGCTCATGCATCAATAACCAGAAGTCGTCCGAAAGTTCGCTCACGCCCAGGCTATTTGCGAGTTGAAAGCTCTGCAGTTTGTCTTCAAGGTTTATCTGAACCGAATAATTGATTTGTCCGCTAGCCCTTGAATAGGAATTATTAACTAAAACCAGAACACGCTGCTGTCCATTGGAATTGGTGAAGGCAAATAGATTTTCATTGTTTTCACTGTCATTGTGCAAGTTGTATAGGCGAAAGGAAGAAGCACCGGAGAATAGCGACCTTCTTGCCAGCAAGGGGAAAATTTCCCGTTCATGTCGGGATATTAAATGGACATTGGGTGCTTCTTCGTTGTAAGCGCGTACATATTCCATTCCATACTTTTCCGTGAAACCTTCAATTTGACCGTGTCCGAACATGGGGAGCCCGGGCAGGGTGGCAAGGAGAGTGCACACGGCAAAATATCTGTCATCGTCGCCGAATTGCCCGATGGCAGTCTCCTCATCGGGGTTGTTCATGAAATTCACGAAACGCTGGAGAATTCGAGGGTCGAACATGAGAGTTTCTTTTATTATGTCCCGGTATTCTTTATTTTTTTGGTCGCGCAGCATGTTCATGAACGCGGAATTATATACGCGGTGCATTCCAAGTGTGCGCACGAAGTAACCTTCCATCATCCAAAAGGCTTCAGCGAGAAGCAGAGTGCCTGGCGCTTCAATGGCGACTCTATCAACCACTTCTCTCCAGAATTCACAGGGCATTGCGGCCATGAATTCGTTATCGGAGAGAGCATGCTCTGAGCGGGACGGGATGGCCCCGCCCGAACCGGGAGCCGGATACCAGAGGCGACGAATATGCTTCCGAGCTAAAACCATGGCCGCATCGAATCGAATTATCGGGAAATTTCGAGCGACATGCAGTATGTCTTGAATAACCGCTTCACGCGCTTCGGGATTCAGGAAATCGATTTGAGCGGTATCGTTCCATGGCATTGTTGTGCCGTCGTTGCCATGATAAATATAGCAAACTTGGCCATTGTTATTATCTGTTCTTTTAAATACCACTGCGGCATCGCGTTTATCCCAGTAATGATCTTCCAGGCGTATGTCCATCGCGGGGTTGTCAGACAGGTTGTCGGAATTGAAACTGTAATCGGGGTAAGGACACTCGTTTACACTTATTAATCGGTTTGGAAAATTTTTCACCCAGTCTGAGTTTATCCCGACATGGTTGGGAACCATATCGCTTGATAGTCGAATACCGCGCATTTCCACTCTATTCTTGAGATTTTCCAGAGCGGGCCAGCCGCCCAGCTCTTCGGCGATATTGTATCCATTTAGGGAATAAGCTGAAGCCGCGGCCTCGGGGTTGCCCATTCTCTTCTTGATTTCTTGGCTTGCGCTGCTACGCTGCCACAGTCCGATAAGCCATAGTGCGTTGAAATTCCTTGAGGCAAGGATATCCAGTTCTTCGTCGGGAATCTCGTTTAGGGTTTGCATTGGGCGCTCATACTTTTTTGACAGTTGGTTGAGCCAAACAAGGATATTCTTAGCGAGGAGAACTACGTGTGGCATCCAATCGTCGTCGTTGCTGAATCGTGCCACCCCGTTTAATTCGGTATATACCGGGCGCTCGTTAGAGTCTGGGCCTCCGAAGCGAAGGCGTTTTTCTTCTTCCATCATGTCGAGTGTGCCGATTAGAGCGGGCATCCACCCGGGGGAAAGAGTTTCGAGCAGCGTTCCCCAGTGCGTCAAGATATAATTTATCTGGTCTTTTACCGAATATGGCGCGCACTTTACCGGTTTTTTCAAGGTGGCCAGGGGAGGTAGAAATTCTGGTTTCTGCGGTAGGGCGTCTGAGTCGACCTCTTCCAGGATATTCCATAAGGCCGTGAGTGTTTCATCCCCGGTCGACTCAGGCGCGATGAAGAGTTTTCCAAATGGAATGAAGGCCGGGTTGTTTGCCGACATCGAGATTAGCGTCCAACATCGCAGGAGTCTTTCGTTTAGAACATCGAGAGCGAGCTTGTCTGACGAAGGAGCAATGTCGATTTGCGTATTCAAGAAGCTCCGCTCAATTTTCCTAATCGCCTTGTCCCATACCGCGGGCGCAGTTTTTACCGCTACTGCGGCCAGGGTTGTTTTTTCATAGGGCATAGGCCCCTTGGCGTAATACTCCAGGAGGAGGCGCCAGGCGCTCAGTATATAAGCTGCCCCGAAAAAATCGGAAGCTGCAGGCATCAAGCTGTCATCAATGTTCGCATAGAGGGTTGCCAGCTCGCGCGCTTGCCTTCGCGATTCAATTTGAAGATACCCAAGGGAATCATAACGGGTAATCGGTAAACCCAACCTTTCCTTTGCGTGACGACTAATTGGCATTGAAGGGATCATTGGTTTTTTGTTCATCTTGAATCCTCAGTTTCGTATAGTCAGCTCTTTCGCGAGTATAGAGTATTTTGACGGTTTTCGATATTGGAAATATACGATGGGGGACCCCATGAGTTTTTTTCAAACAATGGTTTCACATGAATATCACTCATTTCTCGATATTTTTTCCCATTTGTTTAATTCGAGTTCTAATTTCCGCGGCTTGTTCGCGGTTTTCAGTCTCTATCCCAGTCTCAATTCCAGGTTCTGCGAAGCAAAGAACAATTGCGATTCCACCACGCTTACTCACGAATGGAGCCAGTATTCGAAATCACATCATCCAATCTCAATGACCGTGCGGGGGCCAGTGTCAAGACAACAGAAGCATACAAAGTAATCCGCTTGCCAGTGATCGATGAAATCCCTTCCCATAAGTTAGTGCGATGTATTCAATCGATTGGGATGGTAGCGATATGAACCGGCAAAGTGCGATGGTTGAATACGGAAAGTCTCATGAAAACACTCCCCTTTCCAGAAGAGGCAAATAAGAATTGAACTTCAAGGGTTCGATAAGAACACATCGTGCAGATAAAGACGGGCAAATCAGCGTCGCCATTTCGTTCTTTGTCCACCCAATAGTTTAAATTTCCGCTTTGGTGAGCATAGCAATTAACGCATGCTCCTGAGGTTTTCGGTTGGAAGGTCTCACAACCCCGGGAAGGTCAGGGTAGCAAAATAGTCTTTCAGATTCTCTTTTCGCCGAATTTCTCTTACTTTGCCGTCCTGGCCGAGCAGCAGCTCAGCCGGGCGGAGCTTGCCATTATAGTTAAAACCCATCGCTCTTCCATGGGCTCCGGCATCATGAATCACCAAAATATCTCCCCTTTCAATTTTCGGAAGGGATCTGTCAATCGCGAATTTATCATTGTTCTCACAAAGGCTTCCAACCACATCATAGTTTTTATGTACTTCCGTTTTACCCAATACTGTGATGTGATGATAAGCTCCGTACATGCCTGGACGCATCAAGTCTGCCATGCAGGCATCAATCCCGATATACTCCTTGTAAATATGTTTTTCATGAATTGCGCGAGTTACTAGACATCCATAGGGGCCGGTTACAACGCGACCGCATTCAAATAGGATAATTGGTGGTTTAAGCACGCTATTTACAATATACTCGGTGTAAAGCTTCTTAATGCCGTTCGAAATTGCTTCTAGATTAACCGTCTTGTCGCCGGGTCGATAAGGAATTCCAATTCCACCGCCAAAATTGATGAAGTCGATAGCAACTCCAGATTTCTCTGAGACTTCATAGAGCAGATTGAACAGCATATCCGCTGTTTCCAAGAAATAATCCACATCGAGTTCGTTGGAGGCCACCATTGTATGAATCCCGAAGCGCTTCACACCCCATTCAAGCGCCATACGATAGGCCTCAATCATTTGTTCCCTTGTAAGCCCGTATTTTGCCTCTTCGGGCTTTCCTATAAAAGCGTTTCCTTTCTTCGCCGGCCCCGGGTTGTACCGAAAAGAAAGTGTATCCGGCATCCCAATTCTCTTCAAATCTCGCAGATGCGTAATATCATCCAGATTAATCACACCGCCCAACTCTATCGCCTTCTCAAATTCTGCAATAGGTGTGTTGTTCGATGAGAAAAACAGTCTATCACCTACAATTCCCACTGCTTCCGAAAGTACCAACTCGGCCATAGACGAACAGTCGGCCCCCATTCCCTCCGCTCCCAGAATCTCCAAGATATAAGGATTGGGGCATGCCTTCACCGCAAAGTGATTTCTAAAACCGCGAGGAGCCCAGTCAAAAGCCTTTGCAAAGCGCCTGGCCATCGTTCGAATTGCCTTTTCATCGTAAATATAAAAAGGTGTGGGAATTTCCAGAGTCACATCTCTTAAGAGTTTTTCATCGAATGGAAGCACTTTCTCACCAGTCTTCTCGAGGTTCAAAGACATAGCGACGAATTCCCTGCAGTCCGGTATCCAGTCATATTCCCAATAATAAGCTGTTATACAAGCAAAAGGCTAGTTGGATGAAAACAAAATGGCCATGTCGCCCCCTTTGTGAGATACGGAAGCTGATCGACCGTGTTATCCAATCCGGATTTCGAATTTTCACTTCATCTCCGCCCCTTAAGCTTCGTTGCGGCTTATACTGCTGTCTTAGAATCGACTAACTAAATGAGGAAATCAGGGATGTTATTACCTCAACAAACAAAGGGCACTCGTTTTTCATCCCTGGCAAAACTTCCGTCTATCATAACTACGCACTATAATACATACCATGTTAGCCATTCCGGCAATCGACCTGTTAGGTGGTCGATGCGTGCGTCTCAAACAAGGTAGATACGACAGCGTGAAAGTTTATAGAGAGAAGCCCGATGAAATAGCCGCGCAATACGCGGCGGCCGGCGCCAGGCGTTTACACATAGTCGATTTAGATGCAGCCCGAGGCAGTGGCGACAATCAAACAGCGATAAGGAAGATTAGAAAAGCCTTTCCAGGAATCATCAATCTTGGTGGCGGAATCCGCAGTCTTGAAATCGCTCGGCGGGTATTGAAAATAGGAATAGACCTGCTCGTCGTCGGCACTGCTTTGGTAAAAACCCCGAAGCTGGTCTCGAAATGGGCAGATATTCTGGGTTCTGTACTCATTGCTGGACTTGATGCCGAAAGAGGCATTATAAAGATTTCCGGTTGGCGGGAAGACTCTGCCATTCGCGCTGCCAAGCTGGCCGCTCGTATCAAAGGCCTCGGGCTAATGGAAATAATCTACACCGACATATCCAGAGATGGCATGCTAGGAGGGCCGAACATTCAAGAAAGCATCACGATTGCCGAAAACTCCGGCCTGCCTCTGATTATATCTGGCGGGATAGGTGATTTGACTCATCTACAAGCCATAGTCGACACGGCCCCCGCCGGTATTTCCGGAGTAATACTGGGTAAGGCCCTTTTCGAAGGCAGATTCCTCCTCGAAGACGCAATCAAGCTTATGGGGAACCAAGAATGAACATACTTGAACAAGATCCCGCCTGGCCACTGCTAGTCCGCATCGAAGGACAGAAGCAGGCAGCGGCGCTCATGAACAGTAAGGCTTATCAGAAAAGCATTGAAACCAACTATCCCTGGATACTCCATCCCGAAACAAAAAGAATACTCCCCTGGCCCGGAGAGCCAGGAATAATCACACTGCGCCGCTCCTGCGGATTTTATGAACTCAGCCTGCCGGAAGATGCAGATATCCGGCCATATGGCAACAGCAAACCTCAAGACATCAGTTTCAACGGAGTGGAGTCCGGCAATCCAGTTTCCCTTGCCTCCGATATAAAAAAAACACCGAACCCAGAACGGAAGGGTTCCCTGATTACCCGCGGAGTCAGGCAAAGCAATTCCCTAAGCTGGCTTACCGAACTCATCGCTGAACGTCGTAGAAACATGCCAGAAGGATCTTACACCACGCATCTTTTTTCCAAGGGTCCAGAGAAAATCCGCAAAAAAATCGGCGAGGAAGTCGTCGAAGTACTGCTTGCCCGTGATTCTGCACAAATGGTGAGCGAGATTTCCGATTTGGTATATCATCTATGCGTTTTACTTGAAGCTTCCGGCCTTAGCTGGCATCAGGTAGAGAAAGAACTCGAAAGGAGGCATAAATAGGAAAAACTATCTAGGCAAGCTTCCAACAAAAGCCTCCGCATCTCCATTCGTCTCGAAATTCATCCATTCCAGCTCCCCCGACTCATCCCGCCATGCAAGCTCAACAAACGGCGGCTTCTGAAAAAATTTCAGCAGACCACCTTTTTTCGACCGCATCCGGAAAATCTCAATTCTCTCGATTGGAATCTCGATAATCTCATCCCTGGTTCGGCTCTTTCCTCGTTGCCCTGTCGAAAAAAGCTTCATCAGCCAGTTATCCGATTTAAAGGTTTGAAAATATAGAGCCTTTGAAGTCGTGTAGAAAAGCCCCCACAGAGGAAAAGAATTGCTTTTCCTAATCACCTGCCCCAGCGTCTTCCCAAGTATTGGCAGTCCCAATTCCTCTTCCCGCGTCTTCCAGAATTCATCCGCTCCAACATTGTCATTTTTATTGAAAAACATACCGGCCAAGCAGAACTCCTATATGATGAGGACAGTATATTGCCTCTGGAGTCCCAACTGCAATGCAATTCCCGCCAGTGTGCGCCCCTTGAGTCTCAATTAATCTCTCGAAGGAGAAGGCAAGCTGGGCAGGGTTTTCTGCTATTTACTCCAACATCCATACCTGAGTAGAATAGTTTTGTATGAACACAGTTTCTTTGTGGGTAGCTGAACTCGGTATCTGGCCCCTGATTGTTGTATTGGTTCCCAACTTGATGTTTCGCCGTTTTGGCCAGGCTACGGCTGAAAAACGCAAGGCATCGTTGTACCAGGCAATAGCGGTTTTCCTAATTACAACACTGGCGGCATCTATAGTAAAGAGCGAACTCACAGACATCTATTTCTACGTGGGCCTTGCTGTCATCCTGCTTGTGCTACTAATATTTCGTGGAAAAATTTTCCCCTACCGTCTGAACTGTGTTAGCTGTGAAGGAAGTCTGGATATTAAAACCATCTATTTCATGGATAACAATCTATGTGTCGACTGCCGCGCTAAAAAGGATAGTGACGCAGGAGAATGAGAAGATTTAGTTGTAACGATGAAATTCCCCTGGGCTCGGCACCTTCGCCAGGAATCTAAGGGTTATGGGGGTGGCTACTTCGAGCCACTTCCCTGCAAGCTAGGAATAGATTTTCGAAAAGTTTTGGTATTTGAGCCTCGGGAAGGGAAGAGTAGGCTATTCTCACCAGATGGCCGAGAGCTATGACACCAGTGTCGTAATTAGCTAGCAATTTCTGGCGAACGGCCTCCGCATCTCCACATGAGAGTTCCACACACATGAAATAGCCGGAGTTGAACGGAAGAGGACTGAACTGTTCTTGATATTCGGGATGCTTGGCGAGTTCTGTAACAACGGCGGTGTAACGACTTTTTAGAATATTGTATATTCGAGCCTTCTCAACCTTATATGATGGTTGATTGTAAGCAGTGAGCAATAGACTCTGGGATAAGTGAGAGTCATTTGATATGCTTCCGCGCACCCTGCCAGCCGCCTTGTCTTCCAATACTGCCAGTGCCTTTGAGTTCAAGCCCTTTCCTGCGAAAGTGATGAAACCGACTCGAAATCCCCATACGTAGTCTTCCTTGGTGGCTCCATCAACCTTGCACGCCACAACGTTTTCATGAATGGATGCGAGTCGGGCAAATAAGGATTCGCCATCTATGCCGGATTGGTAGACAAGGCCAAAATATGCGTCATCGGCTATTATTAGAATATTTTTTCCTGCTTTCGCGGCGCTTCTCACTATATCGACAATCGCATCACTCTCTTCGAAAGCTGGGGTGTAGCCAGTGGGATTGTTCGGGAAATTCAGGAGGAGAATTTTTTTTTCACCCTCCAGCATCATAGCATCTTGAAGGCCAGACAGATTGAATCTGGCGCCTGGCCCCTTACCCTCGAAGGTTTCAAAGGTTTTGAGTTTGGCTCCGTAGGCTTCTGAGAATATCAAGCGATAATTCCCCCAATAATGATGGGGGAGCAGTATTTCGTCACCCTCATTTACGAAAAGATAGCCTGCTACTGAAAGGCCGTGGGTAATGGCATTGGTTACCACAGGGTGTGAGATAGATGTGTTGCCGAGGCTGGGATTCTTCTTCCGGAGAGACTTCGCCCAATGGTCGCGCAGGGCTGTTTTGCCAAAGCTCGACGCATAGCTAAATGCTTCGGCCGGATGGATTTTTAGCAAATCGCTTATTGAGGACAGACACAGAGGATCGCCGTTATCGTCTTTTCCCTCACCGATTGAGGCGTTAATGGCTTTGTTTTTTGCATCTAAACCCTGCCCGACAATGCCCTGGTGTGGGAAAAATATGTTTCGGCCTTTCTCAGAGAGAAGCTTTAGAGCGATTGGGCCCTCAACTTCAAGTTGGGCATTTAAACCGACAGCTTGCGGATTCATGATATCTACCTCAAAGTAAGTATACAGAAAGGTTGAGGTTTTGGGGAGATGAGGTGTGTTTTGTTTGACGAAATCTCAGGGTTTGGGGGAGAGTTTTCTCGACAGCATACTATGAGGTGAATTAAAATAGCTGGCAGCTATGAGAACTATAAAAGCATATATTCAGGTAATCGTGATTTTCCTGACAAACTATTGTGTCAGGCTCCCTGTGATTATTCTGATGTTTTCCAGGATGAAAGTACGCTACAGGAATTCCAGGATAGTTCATTCCACACGGGGGCCGTTTTTGTTTCTGCCGAATCATACGAATCAATGGGACCCTTTTCTTGTAAGCATTGTGCCGTGGAAACCAGTACGCTGGGTGGCTTCCGATGGGCTTTTCCGGGACACCTCGAAGCTGCTGCTCTTTGCTATCGGAGTGATTCCAAAGATAAAGGGACAGTCGGATATGACTACGATTGAGGAACTTCGAAGAGCAATTGCCCTGGGATTTCCGGTGGGGATTTTTCCGGAGGGTGAGCAAAATTGGGATGGGACAACGTCGGAATTGATTCCGGCGACAGCCAAATTAGTGCGCTTACTGAAAATTCCGGTGATTGTGCCAATTTGCAAAGGCGCGTATTTTTCCAAGCCGCGATGGGCCTGGAAAATGAGGCGAACACGAGTAGAGATTCATTATAAACGAGTTATCGATGCCGACGAAATTGGGGGAATGAAGTTGGTTGAGATTGAACGGCGCATAAAAGAGATATTCAGGCATGATGAATACGAGTGGCAAAAAAGTACAATGACTCCTATTCTAAGCGAATTGCGGGCTGAACACCTGGAACTTGTGCATTTTCTTTGTCCTAGTTGCGAAAGAATTGGATACTTACACTCCAGGGGAAATATTCTGAGCTGCGCCTGCGGTTATCATGTGTCAGTGGATAAATTCGGCTTCTTCTCCTACCCCGAGGATGGGCCAAGTTTTGAAACACCGCGTGAGTGGGTGATTTGGCAAAACCGGGTTCTGTTTGAAAGGATTAAAGATGCCCTGGACGGAAATGAGTCAGACCCGGTTTTGCTTAGCGATGCTGGATTTGACCTGATGAAATCCGAACGAGCGAAGTCCATGGTGTATGTATTATCAGGGGAGGCAAGATTATTCAGTAATCGTATTGAAGTTGGCGATCCGGGAGGAGAGCTTGTCAGTTTTCCGCTGCGGGAGATTTCGGCTGTGAACACGTTCAAGCAGCAGAAGTTTGAGTTCCGTTACAACAAGGCGCAGTATCGTTTGCAGCCACCGAACCGCAGTGTATCAGGGTATAAGTGGGAGAAGGCCTGTAAGGGGCTTCGGGAACTCCTGGTTGAGCGTGGTGAGTGGTAACTCGATTCGAAGAGACTCGAATCTGTTCCAGCTTTGAACCATAGCGGCTTCCTTGCAGCCAGCACCTTCCTTAACCATCTGAGATTGCCCCAAGCGGCATATTCTTAAACAAGCAAAAAACGCTGAAATCTTTTTAGTCAAGCATTTATCATTTTTCGCATATTTTGTGCGAAAAACAATACTTTGATTGGATGCATATCATAGAATAACAACTTGTGATCAGATTGAAAAAACTTGATTGGCTCGTCTTCCTGATTTCAATTATGGTTTTCACTGGATCGGTTTTTTGGTCTGCGGTGAGTGGGGAGGGAGAATTGAGGGTTGAAATTGAAGCCCTTGATGAGCATTTCGTTTTACCTCTTGCGGAGGATGGCGGCCTTACTCTGGATGGACCGGTAGGCAAAACCCGCGTTGAGGTGAAAAGTGGGGCTGTCTTTATCAGTGATTCGGATTGTCGAGACAAATTATGTATTGCAATGGGAGAGATTTCCAGCACCTCTGCCTGGGTGGCCTGCTTGCCAAACAGAGTTTTTGTTCGGCTTGTTGCTGTGACTTCCGAAGATGCTCAGTCGCCGGGGGTGGATTCTGTCGCGTTCTAGCAAAGATGAACGAATGGAGATTTGCGCTTTTTTCGGTGCACTTTGTTTGTTTTTGTCGGCAGTGGAGTATTTAATTCCCAAGCCATTGCCCTTTTTTCGACTTGGTTTGGCAAATCTCCCAATCATCTTGGCTTTGCGTTTTCTCAAACCCGTGGATTTGATTCTGGTAATCCTTTTGAAAATTCTCGGACAGGCATTGCTGAACGGCACGTTGACTTCCTATGTGTTTCTGTTTTCCGCTGCAGGCACGTTGATTTCGGCTGCAACTATGTTCGGCGTTTATCGCCTTGGCGGTCGTCATGTGAGCCTGATCGGTGTGTCGCTTGTGGGTGCGTTAGCCAGCTCATCCATCCAGGTGGTATTGGCTATCGCTTTCATTTTCGGTGAGAAGGCACGGATTATCGCCCCGCTTTCAATCGGATCGGGTGTTGCGGCGGGCCTGTTTATTGGCATATTTGCCGAACGTTTTGTCCTGAAGTCCACTTGGTTGCGCCAAATCGAATGCCGTTATACCGCGAAATTGGATTAGGATATCTAGGTGAAAACAAGGAGGTGGAATTGACTATGCCGGAGCCAACTCACACAGGGCCACCAAATCGGCGAAAGTCGGTCGATAAGATAGGAAAATATGTGGGCCCTGTCGCTAGATTCGCAGCCGGTATGGCGATGCTGCCGCCTTTTCTGTTGATTAAGCAGGTTTTGTTAAAAGCTATCCTTACAATCTCATTCGCGATTTTAGCACTGCTTTCGGGGAAAAGACTTCGTTGGGGATACTTCCTGATTTTGCTTGTTTCGGTTTGTTGTTTCCAACTGTTTTTCCCCTGGGGGAAGGTGATTTTTGAATTAGGACCAATTGTTGTTACAATCGGCGCTCTTGAGAGTGGGTTGATTAGGGGATTGACACTTGCGGGGATGGTTTTTCTGTCTGTGGCTGCGGTGCGGCCGGAATTGAAATTGCCGGGGGCCCTGGGTGGACTTCTGGGTCGCACATTTTATTACTTCGATTCGCTTTTTGAGGGACGGAGACGTTTGACGAGGAAAAATTTCTTTGCGAGTCTTGATAAGCTGCTTAAGGAACGATTCGATCTAGACAAGAAACATGCAATAATAGCAAAACGAGAAGGGGACAGGATGAGGGGGTGGTTTATGGCTCTGCCGGCAGCCTTGATTTCCTGGGCCTTTTTTATCTGGGCACAGGTGCTAGACGGCTAGGCTCCAAGTGAATGACAAGCTCAAAAACACTAGTCTAAGTATTTTTCCTCGTCTACATATCGCTTGGCGATTGCGAGATCCTCAGAATCAATTCTATGGGCATATCTATCGAGAAAATCTTTGTCGAATTTGGCGCCGCACCATAGCAAAGTCCAGGCAGAGCCATCTTTGTGAGAGCCGAGTGCTTTGAACCTGTCGTAGACCTTGATGTAGGCGTCCATAATCAGAGCACGCTCCGTTTGAGTGTAGGTGTTTCCTGTGCCGAGTCGATTGTATATGTCTACAATTTCGTCGGGAAAGATGAGATCGGGGTCTTCGGAACGCAAGTCGTTATGTACATAAAGATCTGGCCATAGAAAATAACTGTCCCAATAGATGCTGGTTATCATGGAAAATGATTGACCCATTAGAACGACATGCTTATCGATTACATATCTACGATTTTGAGATTCCTGGCTGGGTGATGAAGATTCGGAAGCTACAGGGATGGTGAAGTTTGTGTAGACAAGAGTCGAGGATTGTTCCTGCGAAAAAGAAACCAGCAAAAATAGGATTGCAAGCAAAAGCATCAGCGTACCCAGTGTGATTGCTAGATTGCGGAAAATGATTTGTGAGGAGTTCACGGTTTCATTATCGGCTTGGTAATCACGAAGATGAAGTGACTAAAAATGGTGCTGTTACCAAAGATTGTCGGAATTGCTTTGAGGACGAGGGATAATAGGCAATTTTGCGTGAGTTGCTTGAATTCTATCGATTATTCATCCGGAAGCGAAGCTGATTTGAGCCAATTCAGTACGGCATCAGCGATTAGGCTTTTATCGGCACCCTGGGGGAGATCGTGCCCGCAGTTGCTTACTGTCAGCGAGCTATCAAGGCCGGCTGGAAGTTTCTTTTTGAGAAGTTTCAACACAGTGATAGGGACTGACTTATCACCTTCGGAGACCACAGCCATTACAGGCGTCTGAATCTTTTTGAGATTGCGTCGAATTTCGCTCCGAAGTTTATACAACTGAGCCCCGCTGCGGAAGTCTCGACGAACCCAGTAGCGACGACCCAGTTCCAGAACTTGTGGGCTGAGTTCGGGATTGGGTTCCCATCCGGTTCTTATCTCGGGAAGGATGGAGGAGAATAGGGAGAGTATGGACATCAATCCCCAGGTTTTTTGCTTGATTTTGAGTGCTGGCGCAAGCAACACCAATTTTTCCGGTGTCACGTGCATAGCCAATTTCAAGGCTAAGAGGCCGCCCATTGAATATCCAAGTATGGAAACCCGTTCGTAACGGGAACGCAAGTCCAACCAAGCGTCGTAACTCCGTCTCATCCAATCGTGACGAGAAGTGGTAGATAGGTCGCTCAAATCTGTCCCTGCTCCAGGGAGTCTGGGAACCGCTACGGCGAAACCGGCGACGCCCAGATGCTCCGCTATAAATCTGAGTTCTCCGGGAGCCCCAGTATAGCCATGCAGAGCCAATACAGCCTTCGAACTTCTGTGTGAGGGGTGAATTTCATAGGGCAGCCCTATGGGTATAGTGGCGATTGAGTTTGATTTTTTAGTGAATTTCATATCTCACATGCTCCATAGATGCGATATCGGCAGATACTTCAACCAGGCAAGTAAGCGAGGTTGACTTACTTGGTTGCATAAGTCTCTACCTATGTCTCACCAATGTAAGATACCACTCATCAACGACTCCTGCATCCTTTATCTCCTGCAGGAAGCGTTTGGCATCGAGTGGATATCCAGCACAGGGTCGAATTCCGGGGAGTCTTTTCCTCCACCACGCATTAAACAATAGCATTGCCACTTCCCTGATATACTTGGATATCATCGAGGCAAGAGCGGTTTCCAGTTTAGTTGAATCTGCTCGAACTAAAAATTCAATCGATGCGTTTCCAATCCGGTAGCGGGAACACTTTGATTCTTCCAGGATAGTTTCGATTTTTCTATTTGGAAAAATATTTCTCAACCAGGTTCCATAATAGCGCCTACCCCCTTGCCTGTCGACTGATACGCGAGTATCTGCTTTGTTATCCTCCAGGATGCTTATAAGCAGAGGGGCGATTATGCTTTGTATGGCAGGGCTCTTGCCTTCATGGCGCTCCAGCTCGCGATTAAATTCCCTGGCGCTTATAAAGCGAAGTTTCGGACACTTCATTGTAATTGAGCAATTTTTCATTGCCACGCTGATTGCAGGGACAAATTCATGGTAGGTAGATTGACTTATTGGGATTGATAAATCAGAAGAACCAGCAAACCAGGGTGTTTCGGTGAGTGCTCGGAGATCGGAATTTGGGCAAAGAAATTGAAGAAGGTGGAAAAAGGAAAGAGGGGGAGAAATACCAGCCATGCCAAGAAGAGCTAAAACTCCTGTTTCAAGATTTTTGATTCCGCCTGACTGAAAAAAGACAGTTTTGCTATCAGCTATTTGCAGGCGGCCGGAACTGTCCTTTGTTTGGCAGATAACCTCGGTAAGTATTTCATAGAGTTCTGTCATTCGAGGGCCGGAATATTCAAAATGAGTTAGGCAGCTGCAGAAAGGACCAAGCTTGGCACCAAGGGCAGCTTCATCCAAACCCGCGTAAATCATCCTCGAAATAACCGATGGCCTCTTGGCGGAAGGGAAACATAAATCTCTGGTGAATTAAAAACCACGCAGTTTCCCGCCGATAGCGGAGCGGACACTCCGAGTTGAGATCGAAGACGATTGAGATCCAAGTGAATTTGAGCTTCTCTGTCTGAGAAATTGAACAGAGATATCCAGCCTTGATTGTTCCGGACAACCAGCAAATCGTCGATATCGCCGTCAGTCTTCGGCATCAAACTGATCCGTCCTTTCCGGCATTCGGCAAACAGGGATAAAAATTTCTTAATGGAGTTTTCTGTTTCCGTATCTATTTCCCTGGGATCTCCCGAAAAGCACACAAGTCCGCAGGAAAGAGTTATGGCATTAATCAATGTACTTGACGCCGCATCATGCTGCGCATTGAATAGCCCGACAGGAAGTAATCCCGCTGTATTTATCCAGGAAGATTCATTCCAGGCTGAGCGATGAAGCAGCGCCGACGCAATAGTCATTTTTGCATGCTGATTTTTTATGAACATCTGTCTATGGTTTCCTTCAATCGAACGCATCATCACCTGTGCATCCCAAACTCCATAGGTGGTGAGCAATGGAAGATCGGCGGCAGCTAAAAGCCCTCGATTTCCTACGGCTTTGCGTATTGCAATGGCGGCGCCATTAAGGAGTTCCCCGGCACTATAGTTTTTCTTGTGCCGAATTCCAGGTGCAAGACCGTCGCCAAGTCGCTCGAGATAAAAAGCGCGAAATCCCCAGTGTTCCCGCATTAACGAAAACATCTTTCTGATATGGTTGAGCACTTGAGGATTGCTGAGATCCAGGACGTAGCAATTATCACGGGCAGATTCATATCTCTTCACGGTGATTGGCATCCCCTTATCGTCGCGAACGAACCAAGCTCGCTTTTCTGCGGCAAGCGAAGATTTCTTTGATGCAAGGAACGGTGCAAGGCGCAAACCCGGAGCAATACTCTGTTCCATAATTTTGCGAACATACATATTCATATGACCCAAGTTTTTTGGAGTGAGCCAATCGCCTATTTGCGATGCGTATTGTGGCCCGAGAGCGAACCAGTTAACCCCAATCTTTTTTTTGCGGATAGCGTTTAGCATTCCCAATAAATCTTTTTGTGTTTTCAGTTCCCCTGATTCGCACCAGCCAATTCTCTCGCTTTGAGGAAAGACTCTTGTTGTTGGCGCCTTCCATTCATGCCTCCATGTTGAAACCAATCTTTCCAACGATCCGCGGCTGATTACCACGAAGGGGAGATGCAGCATTTCTCGTATTCCCAAGTGGTGGTTAATCTCCCAGGAAATTGTCAGAGTGTGATTTAGAGGTCTGCATTCGAATACAATTGGGTAATTTGCCGGATAAAGTTGTTTGAGGAGCAACCCATCGACGCCTGTGGACTCGGATATCCAGATGGCCCAGGCACCTTTGCGACGAATGCTTCCCGATAGTGTTCCAGGTATCGATTTAGACTTACGGGGATTAAACTCGCCTGAATAAGATTCAGCCCAAACCACCAAATCTCTAACAAGACGCGGAGATTTGAAACGAAATATCAAGCTTACATTGCGTATGAACAATTCTGATTTTGCTTCAAGAATCGCCTCAATGTGTGTATTTGTCCGGAAACTTCTTAGGAAAACAGATTTGAAATCAAATGAATACTCTCTGGGGCCTCTCCCGAGTCGCCCCTTGGCTTTCGCGTTCCGAACAGGTTTTATTCCGTAACTGAGTATCGCCGAAGTACCAGATGGTAGGATTTTGATCATCGCGTCTCCTGGAGTTGAATACGAGCATACCCTGATGCTCAAATCGTCACTAGTGAAAATACAAGCCAAGAATTAATTGCTGATTAATGCATTCTGTTACCGATAAGCTAGATACAATGTAATGAATATATACGTTAATCGTCTTGTGTGCCTTGCGATGGTGTTCGTTGCGTTTGCCGCCACGGGGCAGGAGTGGGAAGAGGATGCCAATCGTGCGAGCAGCTATGCAGAAGCAGGCGATTACAACGCTGCATGGGTGTTTTACAAACGAGCGCTGGCTAAGAATTGCGATGATGGTTTAATCATATACAGGGCGGCCGAGGCCCTTAGCCGTCAAACATTGGGTGAGGATGTTGACTATGCAAAGGCTCTATATGCAGTGGCAAGCTACTATCTTGTCAAGGAAGATCCTGAGAGTCCGATTTTAGCCATCGCTAATTCGAACGTTGACGAAGACATCAAGCGGCGAAAAATAGCGCGAATTTACGCAAGATTAGGGGCCAGGTTGCCAAAAACCTATGGGTTGACTAGCACGAAATTCGACGTGGTGCAAATTTTTGTTGTTTCCAGTTTCGAGGAAGCAATACAGTTCTATATCACCTTAGTATCTAAAGGACTGAGAGCAACCTTGGCTTGGGCGCGATCCAGAATGCCTGAGTTGTTACTCTCTATTTTTGTTGCGAGCTTGCTTACGGGGGTTATACTCCCGGTCCTGGTGGCTCTGACGGTTGCGCGGGAGGGACGCAAGAGTTATGTAAGCGCGTATGCTTTTTTGATACATTGGGGATTCCTGGGCCTACATAGATTCTATCTTAAGCGCTATGCAAGTGGTTTGCTATGGCTTTTCACCTGCGGCTTACTTGGATTTGGAATCCTTGCCGATCTTTTTCTAACAGGCGTCCTTGTTCGCTGTTGGAACGAGGATAACCAATTCAAGCGATTTATACGCCGTTATAGGAGAAGCACCGTGATGAGTGGTGCTTCGCAGTACCGGAGACCGGCTACCAAAATGCCTGGATCTCAGAGTTCTCCCAATTCGAGGATGAGACCGGAAAGAACCCCGGGCACCAGGGACTTTGCCACCGATGATTTTTCTGATATGAGCTTCAAAAACGATTCCACTCTGAACTAAGTTTGAACATCAGGGTTTCAGATTACTTTCATGGTACCCTTATAGCGATCGATATCGAAGGTCATAATCATGGCTCCCTGCTTCTTATCCAGGTTTCCAGTGATCGCCTCTATTCCTCGAATTATTTCATCCTCTCGATTGGCCGGAATTGTCGCAAGAAGCGTATTACTGTGATTTTTTTGCTTATTCATGAAACCAATGAAAGTTGCAAATAGTGGGATGTTTGAAACATACTGTCCCATACCCGAAGACTCGAGGATAGTCGCACCCTTGATACCGGCTTCGAGAAAGTATTCCAGGATATGGTAGATTAATTCATCCATGTAGAGAATCAGAATAAGAAGCCTCATCTTCTGCTTGCTTGTTGGTGTTTCCTGTTTTTCACCGGAGTGCCGGAGAAATGATTCCTGCATTGTCTCTGCTGTTCTCGCGGCCAGTAGTTCTTTTTTGAGTGAAGTATTGCTGAGAGAACGGGAAATGGCTGCAAGAATCTGGACATGTTCCGAGGGCCGATTTTCCGGGCCGAGGATAACGAAAAAAAGACGAACCTTCTTCCTGTCTAAACTGCTAAATTCCACCCCTTTGGGAGCATGGGCTATGAAAATGATGAAACTGTCCAAATCTTTGATTCGTGCATGTGGAATTGCGATTTCATTGCCGAATCCTGTAGAGCCTTGTGCCTCTCGCTCAATCAAGGCCCTAGCGATGTTTTCTTCTTTGGCTGCGCCAGTTTTCTCGCTGCGGACTGCCAGGGCAGCCAAGGCCTCCAGCGTTCCATTCTTATCACGGGTATTGAGCTTCACGGAACAGGATTCGGGATCAAAAATATCGGTTAAGTTCACGATTTCAATCCCTCCCCGGAATTTTCTTCCATATCCAACGCCTTTACAATAGCCATCTTGGATAGCGGCGGGCCGCTTAATTCGTTAAAAAACACCGATAGAAGAATGATGTTAACCATTATAGTAATGATACTCCTTTGTTCCGAATCGAGCAGCGCAACTATAGGAGAGGTTTGAATCATCAGCACCAGCCCTATGGCGACACCGGCCTGAGGCAGCATACAGATTCCAAGATATCTTCTCACGTTTGCCTGTGATTTTGCCAGGACGGCGCCGCTCCAAACCCCTGAAATCTTGCCGAATGCCCTGGCTGCGATAAAAACCATGCCATAGATTAGGATATCTTTCTGGGCAAAGATGCTCGGATTCAATTTCGTGCCCGCGATGGCGAAAAAGAGTGCATAGATCGGTGGTGTTAATGGTTCGAGATTGCGGAATATCCTGTGATTTCTTGGTGACAAATTGATTATGGTCATTCCAGCGGCTATATTGGACAGTATCGGGGAAAGATGAAAAACCAACGAAATGGCCGTAAGTAAAAAAACCCATCCCAAGACGATAATTGTCAGTTCACCGCTGTGGTTTTTTCTGTGCGTCAAGGCGTGGATAACCCAACCGGCCGTAGCGCCGATTATAATTGAAAGGAAAACCTCCTTGAATGCACCAAAAATCACGGCCGCGCCACCAGCTCCGACGTTGTGACCGCCCAGCGCAGAAGCGCCCACGCCCGCCCCGCCGATACCTCCAGCCAGCATTCCCGATACAATGGAAAAAATTACTCCGAAAATAATTACAGCTCCAGCGTCATCTAAGGCTACGATTCCGTAGAGCCTGTCTACGAAGGGGCCATGCGCACGCAGTGACTGCACAACTGCGACGGTTGCCGCCGGTGCCGTGGCTGTAGCGATCGCTCCAAGCATGAGTGCAAAGGGCAAGGGTAGTTGTAGAAGCCATAGGGAGAAAGTTACCACCACCAGCGTTAGGAAAATTTGGGAAGCCGTCAGAATTACCACCTCACTACCCATACGTCTCAATTTTGTTACTAGAAATTCACCGCCAATAGTCAACGCGATTAATCCCAGTGCGACATCCGTAACAATCTGTAACGATTTACTTGCTTCGGGATGAATAATTCCCAGGGCAGAATCGCCTAGAATGAAACCGGCAATTATATATCCAGTTATTTCAGGCAGCCGAAAGGCCGCAGACAATTTGCCCAGAAAATAACCAAGTATAAGCAAAATGCTGGTGGAAAGAAGCACATGATTTGGCATAGCAGCTCTAAGCTCGTTTAGCCGATCAGCAATCATTTCCATAAGACGATTGTAACAAGAGAATATGTCGTAAGTCTATTTCGTATTATTTTCATGGAGCTCGGAATCACGTTTATATGGAACTCGTGCGGAAGGTACAATCTCGGATGCGGGACCCGTGTGTTTGTCTTGATCGTCGAAAAAAATATGTGCATTGAAAGCCTTCAGAATTTCTTTCTTCGGTAGCCCTCCCAAGAAGTAGGCTTCGTCTACAGTCACCCCCCAGCTCCGCAGCGTCAAAACCACCCGTTCATGTGTGAGTCTATCGCGGGCCGTGATTAGTGCAATACGAATGATGCCACCGTCTGCACGGCTTTTTATTCTCGAAAGCGTTTTCAAAACACGTCCGAAAGGCCCCTCCGGCAAGGGCTGTTTGGCAAAAATTTTCTCATGTTCGATAAATGCATCCAAACCCTGCTGTTTGTAAATAATCTCTGCCTCGTCGCTGAATAGGACAGCATCGCCATCGAAGGCTATTCTAATCTCGTCAGCCTCAGGATTGAAATTCTCAGGAGGGGAATAGAGCTGGGCAGCCGCAATCGAATTATCCACGGCATCTTGCACATCCTGAGAATTCTTGGACAGAAGAAGATCGACGTTATACGCGGTCAGGAAAGCTCCCAACGGCTGACCACCTGAAAAAGCCGCGCGGGTAATTCCAAGGTTGTAATAATCGATGGAGTTCATGACACGCATACCAGTTTGCGGATTATTCTGGCTCATAATCACAATTTCAATCAGATGTTCGTCGAGTTTGTCATTCAGTTTCAAAAAAGCTTCCACTAAGGGGAAAGCGGGCCCTGGTTCCAGGATGCTCGACTCGTTATCTTTTTGAAAATCCGCATAGACTTCAAGTCCCTCATTTTCGAAAATACGATTTTCACGTTCGAGATCGAACAAGGCACGAGAAGAAATCGCGATTACCAACGCATTATCCGAGTTCACTTTATACTTCTTAGTTCATGAATCGGCGTCAACTCAAGCCCCCAAATCACCAACGGGCGGTATTCACCTGAATGTAGCACGAAACGATTGTGTTTTACAGTTCAATAATCCATCATTTTATAATCAGTCAGATTCCCCTTGCATGTTTCGATTCAGCTTCTGCCCAAATAATTACCGTGGTGCCAACAAGTCTGCCCGGTGATAACCATACTCTTGATTGATCGAAAAAGCTTCGATGAGAGTATCTGATAGCTATGGGGCGCATCATCCCATGAGATATCCAGAGGAGTTTGTCCCCTGAAAAAACTCGTCCATTCTTTCAAATGGCTAGGTTTGGTGTTGTTCGGTTAGAAGATGAGGCATCTGGGACAGGGGTCAGCAATGCAGGCTGATACGCTCCAGCTTGACTAATTCTATTTCAGCTTATAGTTTGCTCGAATGGCTAGCATTCTCCTGGTTGAAGATTTGACAAAAAGGTATAAAAACGTTCTTGCGGTCGACAATATCTCATTTGAAATCGAGGAAGGCCTTTGTTTTGGCCTTCTCGGACCCAATGGAGCCGGGAAAACCACCACCGTTGAAATGATGGAAGGGATACTGAAACCAAGCTCTGGTAGAACATTCTTTCAAGGGAAGCCGATTGGCTCACACTTTTACGAACGGGTGGGAATTCAGTTTCAAAGTACGGCGCTGCAAGATTTCATTACAGTTGAGGAAACTCTGAAACTGTTCTCTGCTCTCTATGAGATAAAACGCGATATGACAGAAATAGTGGAAATTTGCAATTTACAGGACATTCTTAAGCGGGACAATCGCAAGTTATCGGGCGGGCAGCGGCAGCGCCTGCTACTGGGATTAGCCCTGGTGAACGACCCTGTCGTGGTTTTCCTGGACGAACCAACCACGGGACTCGATCCACAGGCTAGACGAAATTTCTGGGCATTGGTGGAGAAAATAAAGGGCGAGGGCAAAACCATTCTTCTAACTACCCACTACATGGAGGAAGCGGAAATACTCTGTGAGGAGGTGGCAATAATGGATCAGGGACGGATCATTGCCCGAGATGCTCCAAAAAAACTCTTAAGTGAGAATTTTGACGGTATTTTTGTAAGACTCCCCTGGAGCGAAAATCTTGAACTGCCTGAGAGTCTTGGTGAAAATGTGAGCCGGGGAAAAGATTATATCGAAATTCATTCAAGGGATGTGGACGACACTCTGCATCATCTGATTCACAACGGAATGCATCTGGATGGCTTGTCTATTCATTCGCCGAATTTAGAAGATCTTTTTCTGAAGCTAACAGGTTCGTCGCTTAGATCGTAAGTTAGCAGTCTGATAGGAGATAAACATGCAAAGATTTCTGGCTCTTGTGCACGCGCGGAACATGGAATTTGTACGGGACAGGGGTAATCTGCTTTGGAATCTTCTTTTCCCTATATTTCTGGTTTTTGGTTTTTCATTCGCATTTTCCGGTGGTGAGAATGAGCTGTTCAGGGTGGGAATCTATGGCGACCAGGGCTCCAGGCTCAGTTTTCTTGAAGAGCCCTATGTTAAGACTGTCAATTACGAAAAATTGAGCCTTGCGCTGAACAAGGTTAGTCATCACCAGATAGATATGGTGATAAATTTTGAGACAAATGAGTATTTCATCAATGAGAGTTCCACAAATGGTTCAGTTGCCGAAAGAATTTTTTTAGCAAGTGAAGAGAGCACCGATTTCGAACATCGGTTTCTTAGTGGGAAACCCATACGCTATGTTGACTGGTTTGTGCCGGGTGCAATAGGCGCGAACATGATGTTCTCGTGTATCTTTGGCGCGGGTTGGATAATTGTCCGATATAGAAGAAACGGGGTGCTGAAAAGGCTGAAAGCCACGCCGGTGCATGCCTTTGAATTCGTTGCGGCACAGCTGGCATCTCGGCTGTCTCTAGTCCTATTTGTCTCCGCCATCGTGTATGCAGGAACCAATTTGTTCCTCAAATTTGTGATGGAAGGCTCTTATCTAAACCTACTTCTTATCACTATCCTCGCTATCGTCTGTATGATTTCCTTAGGTTTGGTATTCGCTTCGCGAATAAAAAGTGAGGAATTGGCTGGAGGATTGATGAACATTGTGATTTGGCCGATGATGGCGTTTTCAGGTGTTTTCTTTTCTCTCGAAGGTGCGCCGGTTGCCTTGCAAAAAGCCTCCCGCATATTTCCGCTAACCCACTACATTGAAGCTGGCAGAGCGATAATGCTGGACGGAGCCAGACTCGCCGATATTAGTACAAACCTAATCGCACTAGTTGGGATGAGTGCCCTATTTCTTCTAATGTCCTCGCTGTTTTTCAGATGGGAATAGGCGTCCAAGTGGACCACTGCTCAGGCTGTTCGGGCAAACTTAAGTGAAAATCGCCGTCGGCAAAGAATTCTTTTAGAACGCTTATCTGATGATCGCTTGCAATTCCGCACCGCCAGCCTACTTCGATCGTTCGACGCTGGATAACTTCACATAAGTATTAAGCGAAAAAAAGCCGGGGTTTTAAGCCCGGCTTAATCTCTAAAAAGAGCAATGCGATTCCTAACTATTTGCAGGTTGAGAATGTATCGCGCTTGAAGCGGGTTCCGTCCTCAAATTGGCCCCCACGGTTAGACAATCGCAAAGTGTTTAACTTCTGGAATCGTCGGTTTCAACTCCAAGGTGAAGTGGGAATACATAGGATTGGACCGAGGAACAATGCCTCGGTCCAAAGGAACAACAACGAAAGACAACCGACTAAAAGCACACTGTTGGTGCTGATCGTCACTTGTTAAGAATAGAGCAAATGTTGTGCCAAATGTTTTAATTTGTTTGAGCATAAGATATTAATCCCTGAAAGCACCAATCGGCGGATGGCTCAAAAAATGCAAAATGCATAACTCTCATCTTTCTTTCTATTAAGCTAAGTGTTTTGTCAACAAATAATTAGCAGGTCAATTCCTGGAAATGTCTATGCAAAAGGAATAGTTAAGAAGATGATACCACCCAAATCGAAGCTCTCCAACTTGGTTTTCCGACTGCATCGCGTCGCAATGGCTTCTTAGATGTTTTTATGGGGGCAGCAAAGTTCTCGCGTCCGGATTCAATTTTCCGTGGCAGTATAGTTTCGGATGATTCATCGCCGAAAGAGTGTTCTACAAGTCTATGGCCGTTCGATACTGGGACGCCAGAATACCAGGCTCCAGCAGAATCGAAAAAACCGCTAATTTCTGCTTCTGTAACTAGACAAGTATTTGCATAAGCCTTAGTATAGAAGCTAATAGTAAGGCCGGAATTGTTCGAAACCGGCTGTTGCCTCGTGAAAATAGATGAGAATTAGAAAATTTTGAAGTTCAACAAACAGATATCAACCCCTTTTTCCTTTTTCTACTTACTCCCGAAACAACTGCATGGACAATATCCCCTTATGAATTCAGGCAATAGGGAGTATCATAATGCCTAAGAAAATTTATGTCGGAAATCTAGCTTATTCTATCGGTGACGATGAGCTCGAGAAGTTGTTTAGTCCTCATGGAACAGTAACAAGCGCGAGAGTGATAATAGACCGCTATGATAATCGTTCCAAAGGATTCGGTTTTGTCGAAATGGAAGATGATGCGGCAGCGGATGCTGCTATTGAGGCTTTAAATGGCAAAGAAAACGGCGGTCGCGAACTGAAGGTAAGTGTTGCCCGTGAGAGAAGCAACCGAATGCACCGAGACTACTGATTTCGGTAGAAATCATTTTTGATTTGTTTTGCGGCAGGAGCATGAGTGTTGCTAGTTCGAAAAGCGAAGGGAGTCATTTAAGGCAGAGGTAGCAAAGCTTGGTTGTCGAAGACTCCGAGCGTTGTGAAGGTATTTGTCCGATCGTACTCAATTCCCTCGAACTGCATCTCTCGTGCTTTGCTGCCCGCTCCATATTTGCTCCACGTGCTTTCGTAAAAACTAAGTGTTTTGTACGCTATTTCAGCGATACTCACCAAAACCACCTACAGAAAGAACACAGTAGGCACAAATCACCTCATATAAGATTGGCTTCTCCCTGTATAGAACGAATTTCCATGATATTTCTTTCATTTATCTTTCGTCGTACCGAGATTATTGATGTAGAATACTAAGTGACCGAGATTTGTAATCGAGAAGTTGAGGAGTGGCGGATGAAGAGGAATCAACAAGATTTGAAGATGTCCGATATGAACAGACGGATCTATTTTTTGGAAACAGAGAAAAATTTGTCTGAATCAGAAATCAAAGAACTGCAAATTCTTAAATTCGCCCGAGATGTTGAATCTAATAGAGTTACGAATAATGAAATGTCGTCTAAACCCAAACGCCTTTCACTTACAGACGTTAGGTTAAAACGCGTAAAGGCTTAGTAATAAGCGCGACCGGATGATGAGCAGGGCAACTCCATCTTGATTACAGCGCACTTCGAGTGAGTGCTGTCTCAATCGTTTATCCCTAGATTTTGGTTCGTTGATTGCTGGTGGGAGAGACATGAACTGCAGCAGCGTTCATTATGCTGCTATAGACCCTCATAAGAGTATAATTATTTTTAGAATGAAGATTATGAGCGACGGACAGCTTCAAGGGGTTTTGTCGGCCATCAAATATCACCGGGCGAACTACTTGATTGGGGTTCTTGAAAACGGAATCACTGTAAAAGGGGATATGCTATCGCCGCAGGTGGGGCTGGAATACATTTTCTGCGGGAGCTGGGAACGACATCCGTTATGGGGCAAACAGTTTGCCTTTACCGATTACCATGCTTCCTATCCCACCGATTTCGACGCGCTCCGTTTCTATCTGATCGAAAACTGCGAGTGGATTGGTCCCAGTATTTCGAAGCGTCTTATCGACGCCTACGGAAAAGAGACTCTCACCATCTGTAAGAGGAGTCCAGTGCGCGTCGCTTCCGAGATTTTGGGCATTACGCTTCGTCGTGCCAGGAAGATAGCGAAGATGTTACGGGACAACGAGACGAGCGAAAAACTTCAGCTCACCCTCAAGGAGCTTCTGAGTGATGTGAAGATAAACCGTCGGGCGATTAAACAAATCCTGGAGAAATGGAACCAAGACGCTCCGGCGCGTATCTGCGAAAATCCTTACGCCCTTATTGACACAATAGACGGTATCGGCTTCCTCACGGCCGATAGGATAGCCCGAAAACTAGGTTATGATTTTTCTGGCACAGCCCGTTTGCGGGCGGGTATTCTCCACACACTGAAAGAACAGGCATTCAGTCAGGGACACACTTGCCTTCCGAGGATGAGAATACTGTCGGAGACTGAAAAAATTCTGGAAATTCCGTCCGATCGAATTGATACGGCACTGGAGTCGCTGGAACAGGAAAAGCTTGTCATAATAGAAGACGGTTTCGTTTACCTCAAATGCCTCTACGATGACGAGACGTTTATCGCCGAGAAGTTGAAAGTCCTAATTGATCAAACACCTGCACCCGGACAACCCGACTTCGAGGGCTTGGCCGAAGACCAGCTAGGAGCACTTGCCGAGGCGAAAACAAGCGGAGTTTTCATCCTTACCGGCGCACCCGGTACTGGCAAAACCTACACTATCAAACGGATTATCAGTTCATTTCCTGAGGCGCGAATTGCGCTCGCAGCCCCCACGGGTAAGGCGGCCAGGCGAGTTTATGAGCAAACCGGACAATCAGCCCTCACCATCCACAGACTTCTCGAGCCGAAGATGATTGATGGTAGCTTCGTTTTTACCCGCGATGCCGAAAACCCTATAGAGGCAAATCTCATCGTGCTTGATGAGGTTAGCATGGTGGATACACCGCTCATGGCGCGATTTCTCGAAGCGGTCGCACCGGGCACGCGTCTCATTCTCGTGGGAGACAGATATCAGCTCCCATCCGTCGGCCCCGGGAACATCCTCAAGGACCTGATTACTTCTGACGCAGTTCCATCAAGAGAGCTCACGATTATCAAGCGGCAGGACGAAGGTCTCATTATCCGCAACTGTCATAGGATAAAAAACGGTGAGGATATCAAAATTGGGGACTCTGCGGCACAGGATTTCTTCTTTCTCAAGTGCGAAGATGAGGAGACAATACGAGAGACGATTCTCGAACTCATCTTGCATCGATTCCCGAAGTCCTACCAGGTGGACCCACTGCGTGGAATTCAAGTTATTACACCGCTGCGGGAAAGAACCTCCCTCTCCTGCAAAGCCTTGAATGAGTTATTACAGCGGGAAGTCAACGCTGAGCCGAAGATAGATGGCGTTCGCTACAGGATAGACGATAAAGTCATTCAGACCAAAAATCGATACGATCTCGACATCATCAACGGAGATATCGGATATGTCCGCGGTATCGACAAGTCAAACCAAAACATCTCGGTTCAGTTCGAGAACCCCGATCGACTGATTGAGTTGCCACTCTACGAGAACGATCTGGAACTAGCTTATGCAGTCACCTGCCACAAGTTCCAAGGCAGCGAGGCGCCGATTGTTGTAATCCCCATCCATCGCAGTTTCGGGCCTGTGATAATGCAAAGAAATTGGATTTACACGGCAGTAAGCCGCGCACAAGAGCTTTGCGTTCTGGTTGGACAGCGCGAGGAGATACCACGAATCATAAGGAGAAATCGCCAGCAGCGTCGCTTCACGCGCCTCCAGGAAATACTGCGGTGATAAGAAACGCAGCGACAGCCTTAAATCACAGTGTCCCGGTATCCGAATTTCAGCGTAGCTTTCTAATGCAGTATTGTAAGCACATCCGGGATTCTTTTAATTACTAAGGGGAAATCGTCGGGGCTCAGGGCCACCACCTCTCCATCTAGGGCCATTAGAATCGAACCATCATAATTAATCTCCACCCTATCACTGAGGAAAAACTCCATGGTTGGCAGATGTTGATGCGCTCCCCGATAGAATAGAGGTTTGAGTCTAATTTTCTTCAGCAGTGACTGAGGTTGAACCAGAAGATAGTTTGTCTTACCTGGCAGCACCTTCATTCCACCACCGTAGGTGGTATTTCCCTTTCTTCCAAAAACATTTAGTAAATAACCACCTCGTCGTTCTTCAATCCCACCATCAGGTTTGGAAACCATGATGTTCCACTCCCTAAGAGGATAGAATAGTTCATAGAATAACACCGCTATATTTGCGAAAAAGCGATATATGGAAGCTGATCCAATCAGTTTTTTCATTTTATTAGTCAGCAGGGAAACAAAAGCATCGATTCCAAAACACACAGTGTTACAAGCATGGTGAATAGAACCCAAGCTTGTTTGAACTTCAATAATTGCATCCTTTTTAGTCGTTCGCATGGTGTTCAGTATGAACAGGGCTTCTTCCACACTTCGCGCATCGGCGCTGTCGTTTCCGGTACCCATGGGCAGTCGAAACAAAATGCAGTTTTGAAGTAGAAGCGGAGTCTTCTGTACCAGAACAGAGCATATCCCTCTATGAAATCCATCTCCTCCCGCCAGTATCAGCAGGCGAAGATGCCCATCCTGCAATTTGGTAAGTTTGCGTACGATTTTCAATGCCAGGTTACACGCTTCATCCAAGCTGTTTGTTTCATGAAAACAGAGTTTCAACGAGTTCTTGTCGGTTCGCGACCCCACCCCAGCTTTGGAATCTATTTCATTCTGATTGTTCATCGAGTTTCCGGATTGCACGATTCTTCCAGATTTATAGATTTCGTGTTGGTTCGCATTCGCATCAGCGAGCCTTTTAAGCTTTCGCATCATCCGCCTATGTGTTCTGCACCGTTTTAAACGTCCCGAAATGGGATTTATCAGAAAATGAACCTCTTCACCGGCAAGCAAATTGGAGGAACTGAGCAGTCGTTCTGCCACCGCGGCGAATTTTCCTATCCGACGGCTCGAAATAGTATTTTCTTTGCACATATTCCCGGCTATCGTTGTTTCAGTAAGGTTATAATGTCAACATCCCAAGTCGATACCCTTAGCGTCAATGGCTAAATCCAGGTTAGTATTGCGGTGATGTATGGTGTAATGCGGCAAAAACCCGATATATGCTTAGACAGGGGACGGCTTGATGATTTGTACCATCAATGGAATAGGCGGGAGTTCATAGCGCCCGATCCTCTGGAAACACTTCCCGTGTATTCGGATATTGCTGATCGCGAAGTGGCAGGACTGCTAGCCGCGTCGATGGCTTATGGCAGAGTCAAAGCTCTTCTAAGCCCATTGAAGCGGATTCTGTCGATTATTGGAATTTCGCCAAAAGATTATGTTTGCCATCGAAGTCAGCGGCAGATTGAACTGGACTTGGAAGGTATAGCGCACCGTTTTGCCAAAGCCCGGCACTTTGCCGCCCTGCTCGCCGGCATAGGAGCAGCGCTGAGGCGTTATGAAAGTCTCGAAGCGGCTTTTCTTGAAGGCTACCAATCCAACTCCGTGCCAGCCGGAGAAATTAGAGTGAGAAGTGTTGCAAAAAATACTGGCCTGTTAGCCCCCGCTCAGGCTGACGCCAAGGAAGTGAATCGAAAAAAACCTCACCGTGGCACTCGATTTGAGGTGTATCAGATGCATCAAACAAGAGGGGATGTGCTCAGAGGACTCTTAACATTGGTTGGTGCAGTAAGCATAGGGAGAAGGGAACAGATAGGTTATTTACTACCACTGCCAGAGAAAGGAAGCGCATGCAAAAGGCTTCTCCTCTATCTCCGATGGATGGTGCGGTTAGACGATGTGGACCCCGGAGGTTGGTTGGCAGTTAACAGAGCTGATTTACTGCTTCCACTGGACACTTGGACTTATCGAATCGCCGTAAGAGCAGGGTGGTCTAGAAGGAAAATCGTTGACATAAAGACGGTTTGCGAGGTTAGCGCGAGATTATCTTCAATAAATCTGGAAGATCCTATCAAGTACGATTTTGCGCTTAGTCGGTTCGGGATACGATCGAATCTAGATTTAGATTTGCTATTCGCTTCGGGTGCTTGATATCTCATAGTTAAGCTCGCTCTGAGTGAATTTTCGTTTACTTAACATTGGCTAATAGACAATGGCTTTATGATTCTCAATAGTGATCCGCCTATACTATAGACGCCGAAGTTCGATAAGTATAGAATGTGTTTTCATATGGCTAGCTTGCAAGCTAAATACATGGATATAGAACTGAAGAATCCAGTGATTGCCGGAGCTTCGGAACTAAGCTCTCACATGAGCTCAATAAAACAACTTGAAGAAGCCGGGGTTGGGGCCCTTGTAATAAAGAGTCTTTTTGAAGAACAGATTCAGCTTGAGAAGGCAAGATTTGAAGAGGAGCAGGAGCAGTACAACGGAATAAACGCGGAAATGACCAGTATCTACCCTGCGATGGAGCATTCAGGCCCTGAAGAGCATCTCATGTGGGTGCGCAAGGCGAAAGAATCGCTATCTATTCCAATTATTGCCAGCCTGAACGCCGTCAACTCTGATACTTGGGTTGAGTGGGCAAAAAAATTAGAGAATACCGGAGTTGATGGCCTCGAGCTGAACTTCTTCGCAAATCCGGAACTGCAGGAAGGCGAGGGAGCCGCAGTTGAAAGGGACCAGATTGCTGTTGTGGCTGAGGTTGTCAGAAATGTAGTAATTCCGGTGTCTATCAAGATGAGCTTGTTTTACACGGCTCCGTTATCGGTGGCAAAGTTGTTTGTAAGGGCGGGAGCGAAGGGACTTGTACTGTTTAACAGGTTTTTTCAACCAGATATTGATGTTGAAACGGAAACAGCGTTGATTCCGTTGAATCTAAGTGTTAGCACAGCGAACCGACTGCCTCTGCGTTATGTGGGGCTGCTTTTCGGAGAGACGAGCGGAAGCATTTGCGCTTCAAGTGGTGTTATGGACGGATTGGACGCCGCAAAGATGATTCTTGCCGGTGCCGATGTTGTTCAGGTGGTGAGCACTTTGTATCGGAATAAGCTTACACAGGCGGGACGAATTGTAGACGAGTTAAGCAGGTGGATGGATGAAAAAGACTATGTCAGCTTGGAAGATTTTCGAGGCAAGATGAGTAGAAAGAATTCTACAGATCCCTGGGCTTATAAGCGGGCCCAGTACGCCAAGCTGCTTATGAAACCTGATCCCATGAAAATTATTCGGTAGATCTAGCGATCAGGGCCGGCGAACTTTTAGTTCGTTTTGGTCGCTAGACTGCCGTTCTTTTTGCTCACCGGATGAGTTTGGAATTCGCCTTTGGCAAGCTTGATTTTGCAGCAGGCTACATAGACTGTAACCTCGCTTAGCGGTTTGGCGGTTTTTCGATTTGGTTTATGCGAAATCTGTTTGTCAGATATCGATATAGAATGATGCTGACGGCAGTCGGAGTTTGCGCTATGTATTGAAGGACCGTCTGAATTCCGAGAAAATATGCTTTTCTTATCTTATTTGTCTTTGAAGGAAGTGTTGCGATCTCAAAATGCTATTGGCCGGTGAATGACTGCAAAGAGTATACGCAGGAGATTTTATATCCTGACGGGCGCCCATACTTTGGCGGCGTCTATTATTTGGGGGGTGAATACTCTCTTCTTGCTGGATTCGGGCTTGGACATTGTACAGGTTTTTCTGGTTAATACTGTATTTACTGCAGCCATGACTCTTTTTGAGATTCCAACGGGAGCGGTTGCGGATACGAAGGGGAGGAGGGTTTCCCTTGTTTGGAGTTCGGTGATGCTCTTCGTTGGAACCCTGGGATATCTGAGTGCGGGAACTTGGGGTGGTGGATTTGCGGCTTTTTCGGCAGCCTCCATTCTTCTGGGTTTGGGATTCACTTTTTTTTCGGGAGCCGCAGAGGCCTGGGCTGTAGATGAGCTCATATTTTTGGGAGAGAAAGGCGACGAGGCTTCTCTGTTCGCAAAGGCTGCAACAACTTCGAGCATTACTATGCTTGCGGGCACTGTCACGGGTGGCTTGCTTGGCAGTCTGGATTACAGGATTCCTTATCTGCTCAGGGCGGTTCTGTTCCTTCTGATGCTGGGTTTGGCGCTTTTTGCTATGCCAGAACGCGGATGGAAGCCGGATGGGAAGGTCTTAAGTCCGATGGATCGAGTTAAGCGCGTTCTAAATGACACAGTCCGTTTTGGTTTCAGGGTGAAATCGCTTCGTGTATTGATGGGGATTTCCTTTTTGTTGGGAATCTTTTTGATGTGGGGATTTTACGCGCTGCAGCCCTATATAACCGAACTGGCAGGAAAGCCGGGAGCAGCTTGGTTGTCGGGTTTGGTTACGGCACTGATAACGTTTTCCCAAATATTGGGACAGCTACTGGTGGGAAGGCAGAATAAACATGGTGGGGGGGCGAAGAAGCTGGTAAGCGCAAAGCTTTCGGGAGCGATGCTTATCGTCACCATTGGCGCTCTGATTACGGGATTGGTGGGATTGGGTTTCCTGCGGGCATTTTTTGGTGCTTTGCTTGCTCCCGTGCTGGCGATGCTTGGATTAATGCTTCTTATGGGTGGTTTGGGATACGCGGGACCATTCTTACGAGATGCATTGCACAGCCGTATTCCTTCGGAGAAACGCGCAACTATTGTGTCGCTTGATTCACTGGTAAGCAGCGGCGGTGCAATCATTGGACAACCCACCCTGGGAGTCGTGGCCGGACGTTTCGGCATCCCCTTTGGATATCTGGCAGGAGTTGTACTTTTTCTTTTAACTCAGCCCATACTGGCTATCTTCAGAAAGAGTGAGAAAACCGATATACTTGCCTCTGCTGAGCAATCTGTTAGCTGACAACGAAGTTCACCAGACGATCGCGAACGGTGACTATTCTTGTGATTTCTTTGTCTTTGCTAAGCTCAATTATCTTGGGATCCTTGAGGGCGATTTTTTTCAGTTGTGCAGAGTCCGTACCGCTGGGAACCTTGACCTTGGCGCGCACTTTGCCATTGATTTGAAGGACGATTTCTTTTTGGCTGTCGTGTACAAGCTTGTCGTTCCAAGTAGGATAGGGATGATAAGCTAGACTGCCGTTTTTGCCGAGCATTTGCCCCATTTCTTCGGCGAGATGAGGAGCGTAGGGGGCAAGAATCAGCACAAAGGGTTCCCAGAGAGCTCGCCAACAAACCCTTTCCTTGTAAATCTCGTTTATGAATATCATCATTTGAGAGATTGCGGTGTTGAATGCCAGGTTTGCTGTATCAATGCTGACTTTCTTAATTGTCTTGTGAAGCAACTTCTGGGCTGCCACGGGAGGAGATGCGCTGTCTATGGGTCGGTTTGCGATGTTCCATATGCGATTTAGAAATCGATGAATGCCGATTAAACCCTTGGTTTGCCATGGCATGGATACTTCAAGCGGGCCCATGAACATTTCATAAATGCGCATGGAATCGGCTCCATAGTCTCTAATTATGTCGTCGGGGTTGATTACGTTTTTAAGACTTTTGGACATCTTGGCGACTACCAGTTCAAGTTCTTCACCGCCTGTTTTGTGTACGTAGATGGAACCTCTTTTTTCCACCTCGTCGGCTGGAATAAGTGTTTTATCGGCGCGACGGTAGGCGAAGGAGGTTATCATGCCTTGGTTAACCAGCCGGTAAAAAGGTTCTTTGTGACTTACGATTCCTATATCGTGTAGAACTTTGTGCCAGAAGCGGGCATAAAGCAGATGAAGAACTGCGTGCTCCGCCCCTCCTACGTATAGTTTCACGGGCATCCAATACGTTTCCTTTTTCTTGTCTACCAGGCAGGAATTGTTGTGAGGATCTATGAAGCGTAAATAGTACCAGCAGGAGCCTGCCCACTGGGGCATCGTGTTCGTTTCGCGCTTTGCTGAACCGGAGCAGGTGGGGCAGGTAGTGTTTACCCACTCTTCAATGTTTGCCAGTGGACTCTCCCCGGTTCCGGTTGGTTGGTAACTCTTGACTTCGGGGAGGGTTAGGGGAAGCTGAGTTTCAGGGATCGGAACGATGCCACATTTTGGGCAGTGAATTAGGGGAATGGGTTCTCCCCAGTAGCGTTGACGCGAAAATATCCAGTCACGGAGCTTGTAGTTGATGGTTTTCTTGCCCTTTCCCTCCTTTTCAAGGTGGGCGATGACGCTGCTAATGGCGGTGTTTTTGTCAGTGCCGTTTAGGTAGTCTGAGTTAACATGCGGACCGTCGCCTGTATATGCTTCCTTCTCGATGTTGCCGCCTTTGAGAACTTCGATGATCGGAAGTCCAAATTTTCTTGCGAATTCCCAGTCGCGCTGATCGTGGGCTGGAACGGCCATAATTGCACCGGTTCCATATGAAATCAGTATGTAATCGGAAATCCAGATTGGTATTTTCTTTCCATTTACAGGATTTATAGCGTAGGCCCCGGTGGATACTCCTGATTTATCCTTTGCCAAATCTGTGCGTTCCAGATCGCTCTTGTGAGATGCTTGTTCGATGTAGTGCTTCACCGAACTGCGATTTTCGGGTGTGCATATCTGCAGTACAAGTGGATGTTCAGGAGCGAGCACCATATAAGTGGCTCCAAAAAGGGTATCTGGTCTCGTAGTATAGACTTCAATAGGGCACGTGGGAGCAGCAGATCCAGCAAGCGTGAAATAGATATTTGCACCCTCAGAACGTCCAATCCAGTTGCGTTGCATTGCCTTTATGGATTCGGTCCAATCAAGATAATCCAAATCGTCTAAAAGAGCTTGGGCATATTCGGTTATTTTGAGCATCCACTGACGGGTGTTTTTTCTTTGAACCAAATGTCCGCAACGCTCACACTTACCCTCATGTACTTCTTCGTTGGCCAGGCCTGTTTTACAGGATTTGCACCAGTTGATAGGCATCTTGGATTCATATGCCAGGTTCTTCTTGTAAAGCTGTAAAAAAATCCACTGTGTCCATCGATAGTATTCAGGGCGATGGGTTTGAATCTCACGATCCCAGTCGTAACTGAATCCAAGTCTCTTTATCTGTTGTGAGAAATTGATAATGTTTTCTTCAGTTATCTTGCGAGGGGGCTGGCCGCTTTTTATTGCATAGTTTTCAGCTGGAAGTCCAAAGGAATCATAACCCATCGGATGGAGTACATTGTGACCATTCATCCGAAGATAGCGAGAATAAATATCTGTTGCAGTGTAACCCTCAGGATGTCCGACATGCAGTCCTGCGCCGGAGGGATAGGGGAACATGTCCAGGATGTATTGCCGCCGCTTTGGCGGAAATTTTTCATCCTCAATAACCCTGAAAGTTTTATTGTCCTCCCAATATTTCTGCCATTTGAGTTCGATTTCCCGAAAAGGATAACTCTGCATGGGGTAGATAGTACTGATAAACACTCCTGAAGTCTATCCAGGTTCTCATTTCTATCTCCCCCTCATCTTAATGAGAATTGAGACAATAGATTGGGACTTCCTACTTTTTGCGAAGATGCCTTGTGTTCAATAAGAAGTCCTATTATTCTCTAGAGCGTGCGTAGAATTCTGCTATTTCTTGTAATTTCAACCTTTGCATGCGAAGTATTCTCACATGAATCATATAAGACAGCCAGCACTCTTATTGAGAATTTCCGAGATGAAATGTACCTGCAGAGAATTGATGATGCTACCTTGAGTCAGATGTATCAAGATATGCTGGTGATACTGGAAGAGTTGGATTTGGATGAACAAGAGCTGCTTTTCCGTAAATCTCAGGCTGCATATTATATGGCCCGAGGTTATCTCGCCTTTGATAAAACGGAAGAAGTACTCGAATCTGATAGAGAATTTCGTAATAGCAAGTTTAGAGCTGTCCAGAAAAGATACAAAAATCTGGAAGAAATAATTCAACTCCTGGAAGAGTCCATGTCTCTTTCGGAGCAATATCTAACGATGGGGCGTGATGCTAGAGGTATTAGGCAGTACGCTGAGAGCTTGAGCCAAATCGCCACTTTGAAAACGATGAGTTACTTGATTTCCAACGGCCCGAAAGTACAAACTTTGGCCCGAGAGGCAATTGAATTGGATCCCGACGAGATTAAAGCCCACATGCTTATTGCCTCAAGATATATTTATTCGCCTCTGATATTCGGTGGCAATCCGGCTAAGGGTATTGGCATCATTGAAACTACTGTTCAGAAGGGCTCTCCTGATCGAGAAGATATGCACAGTATAAATGTTGCTCTTGGCGTTGCCAATTTGAAGCTTGAACGTTGGCTGGAGGCGGCATACTACTTTGGGAAGGCACAGGAGATATATCCGGGGAATGTATACTCTGCGGCAATGCTGTCATTCTGTGAAAGCGAGTTAGAATGAGGGTGATTTCAATGAAGCCGAGACGCCGCAGCTTTCCATGTTTTTGACTTTGTATTCCCAGATTTTTTTTCTGGTTGGTGCATGGTGTGTGTTGTTGAGTTTGTCGAATGCCATATTTTTCAAGTTGAGCAGGCGCAAAACCCGTATGAAAGAGGGTCCGATGATTTCAGTGCTGATTCCAGCCAGAAATGAGGAGAGGCGCATAATTCCCACCTTAGAGGGGCTACTAAGCCAGGAATACTCCAATTTCGAAGTAGTTGTAATCGATGATAATTCAAGTGATGGAACTTGGGACATTGTCAATGCCTATGCTGATAGAAACAAATTCATGACTGCCCTGCGGGGAGGGGAGCTTCTTGAAGGGTGGAAAGGTAAACCTTATGCGATGACTCAATTGGCGGAAGCTGCCAAGGGTGAAATATTTGTATTTCTTGACGCAGATATCACCCCCGCGCCCGATTTTCTTTCTTGGGTTACTGACAGGTTGTTTCGCCATAAGGCAGATTCCATGTCTGCCTACCCACGACATAGGGCAAGAAGTGTGCGAGAATATATTTTTTTCCCTCTTGTATACTTCGTTAACTCGGTTTTGCTCCCATTTTGGCTCATTAAACCCACGAAGCAGTCACTTTTCTCTCACGCAATTGGGCAGCTAATGGTGTTTCGCAGGGAGGCCTATGCAGATTCGGGAGGCTTTGCAGTCGTATTCAACAAGATCCTTGAAGATATCCAAATGGGAAGGGCGATGAAGCGAGCTGGATACCGACACGTTTTTCTCGATGCACGTGATGTGTTAAGCGGTTTCATGTACGACTCCTGGGGACATACCATAGCCGGTCTGAAAAGATCTATCTACGAATATTTTGACAAGAAAATCTATCCCCTTATCATTATGTCCTTTTTCAATATAGCATTACTTGTAGTGCCTGCGTTTCTAATTCCTTTTATCCTCTATTATTCTTCTCCGCAAACGCCTTGGATTATTTGGGGAAATGTCGGAATACTGCTGGGTTGGTCGATAACTGCATTCGATCGCCGGCTCCCCTGGTATGTGCCGTTTTTCTACCCCGTTCAATTTCTCTGTACAGTGATATTGAGCTGGGGAAGTGTGATTGATGAAGTTAATGGACGAGGATATGACTGGAAAGACAGAAAGGTATTCTAGATTTCAGTGAAAAATTTGCAAACCATCGTGGATGGAAATCTCCTTTTTCGCCTGGCTAGCTTTTTTATTCGTTATCTTGTGGCAATCCCTGCGATATTTTTGCTAGGGAAGATTGTGTATCGTCTACAAATAAAGGGAAGACATAATGCTCGTGATATCAAGGGCGCTATGATTGCTGCCAATCATTGCCAATTCATTGAGCCGGGCTTCCTCATGTTGGTTTTGTTTCCTCGCAAATCAATATGTGGCGCATCAGAAAAAAATGTTACGCGTAAAAGCATTGGATGGCTTACTAGATTACTTGGGGCCTTTGGTATTCCGGATAAAAACCCTTTCAGCATTACAACCTATATCGAAGAAGCACTAAGAAAGAAAGTGCTCATATTTTTTTTCCCCGAGGGGGAATTGAATTGGCGTTCCCAAACCCCTGGGCACTTTTTCGAAGGCTTTTTCTTCCTTGCGGTGCTGAACAATGTTCCGGTTTTGCCTCTGACGGAAGTACTTCGTGAGCGCCCAATTCGTCGAATCTTTCCCCTATGGCCTCCAAGAACAACCTTTGTTCTCGGAGCTCCGGTTTATCCTGATGATTTCAGGAGCCCTGGGGTATCTAGAAGGAAGCAGGCGACTCTGTTGTCGAAGCACGTGCGCTCAGTTATCACTGGTACTATCAAAAAAGCAAGTGGTTGTAAAACTCTGCCTGAGAGACGAGATCCCACAACTAAGGAGGTTCAGGCTTAAACTTGCTATTGGATGATTTCGTGTGCTAGGAGTCGCCGGATTGGGCGAAAATACGTTCTCGGCGAGTATTCGAAAAGATCGGAAACCTTTGTCATATAGATACAGGCATATTTTTCCACTTGTTCTGCGTAACGACTTTCCTCAATTCCGGCTCTGAAGATTTCTCCCCAGTAGGGGTTGAAATGGGGCTTGAGATTGTCCAGAAGCTTAGAGATGCGAAAGTTGAGAGCGTCTTGTTCGTCCGCTTGTGTCTCGAAATTTTGAACTCTGTTTCCGGTATGATGTTCCAATTCAGCATTGTCGGACTGTCTTTCTAGAAATTGCTTGCGCTTCATCAAGCGGTCGATTTCCTGCTGAATTTCGTGAGTTGCTTTGATGCCCTTGAGCTCGTCGTCTAAGCCGTTCAGAATGAGGGCAGTGCGCCAGTCACAAAGCTTTTTTATGGATACGACATCGCCATAGATGTGATCGCCTAAGTAGAGAAACTCATCACCGGGTATTCCCATCCCCTCTTGCACATCACCGAACCAGCCGCCTTGCCAGATGCCCCGGGATATGGGACCTTCATGATTACTCATTTGCCCGGTTTTGATATTGATTCTAAGAAAGCGGTGTGGACTTGCAAAAAATTTGGGTTTGTCCGCAAGGGTGATAACAAGATCGAAGAGTTCTTGCCAGTTTTTATGCTTTGTCAGGAAAGGGTTTAAGGCGTAGTCTAGGAGTATTCGGGAGTACGCATAATCCGAATTGGTGATTATCATCAATTTTTTCCCGTATACCTTGAGCCGTTCGAGTGTGGGGGCAGCTTGGGGATCTCTTCGAACATACTCGCCGAAATCGGCTTTGAGGATGGATTTCAGTGTGCCATCCTTATGAAGACTGTCTATGCAGGCACTGATTTCGCAAGCTAAGTGTCTGTAGTCGGGAAGTTTCATGCCCGCTTTTTTCAGTTGCACAACTTGGGCAAATAAAACACCATTGGATATGGCAAACGGCGTATCAAGGCTTTGAAAATCGGCATCTCGAAGGTCGATTACTCTTTCACGGTAAATTTGCTGGCGTTCGCGGAAGTCGATTTCTTCGAGTCCGTGATAGGCGATTTTTACCTTGCCGAAACGACTCAGTTTGAGCATATTCCCATTTCTTTTATCGATTACCAGACCGAGTATGGCGCGATTCAGTTGGAATTCCAATTTTCCCACTTCCTGGGGATAGGAGTAGTTTTGCACGAGCCGGTTGATGGCCAATGAATGGGCGAGTTTTTCGAATTTTTCGATTTTGTAGGGTACAAGGGTGTAATCCATGTCGAAACCTACAACTTTTATCTTTTTTAAATTCAATAGTCTGTTTACATAAATGGGCATTACTCCAGAATGGCTAAGACCAGTGTTAATTTCAAGACTGTTGGTTGAGTTCTTAAAGCTCGATTTCCTGGAATCATGGCAGAAGCGATGCGATATCCATTCTTCTGATAACCAGCCAATAGAATTATCTTCTACCGGGCTTGCAGAGGGTGCAGCCATATACATGAACATGGGGTGGGCGATAGGGTTTTTGATAGACCCTTGCCATTGCGTAGCCTCCTTTTGGGAGTTCACCTTTGCAACAGGGGCAGCGTCTTCTGTTCAAGTTCCTGGGAGATTTTTGATGAGTGTTTGAGCTGTCGGTTTTGAGAGGAACTGAATTGCTGATGAATACTTTTTCGCTGTTCCGGCAGTATCTGCAACCGAATATGTGCATCAGATCGAATTCTTTACCGGGAAATAACGTTGAGTAAACTCTCAAACCGCGTTCGAGAGTTTCACTGCAGAGTGGACAAGACCTTTTTGTGGATATGAATACAGAATGATTGCTCTTGGCAAACCGAGCCTGATTCGAACCTCTTCTATGCCAAAGAAGTAACCCCAATGTTGAAAACAAAAGCACAAGGATAATCACTACAAAGATTTCGACGTTCAAAAATGGCCACACTCATCGCAACGAAAATGAGGTGCGTCGGAATGTTTAACCCTGCTCTTTGAAGATTCGAGGCTTCCTGCCAATTTCAAATCCACCAGTAAATTGCGACAAACAGTGGTGAAGCTTGCCGGGAGTTGGCGTTGTTTTATTGCAGTCTCCCTGGGATGAGAGGCGGAAGTTTTCAGAGAATCCAAAATACTCGTCCGGACGAAACTATTCCTATGGCAATCAGTCATATTGTAAATTTCGACCTCTCAACAGGGATTAGTTTAATTATAAGCTACCAGACCATGAGGTTAATCACAGAAAATGTTACTATACTCTCTTATGTCTACCCTTTTTGTGGTCGCTACTCCAATTGGAAACTTAGAGGATATCACTTTTCGTGCGGTGAGGATTTTGAAGGAAGTGGATATCATTGCTTCTGAGGATACGCGACAAACGCGGATTCTCCTAACTAAGTATAATATAAAATTTAAACAACTGATCAGCTGCAGGGCGAGAAACGAAGTAGCGAGCGCTAAGAATATAGTTAAACTACTTGGTCAAGGTTTTTCGGTGGCCTATGTCTCCGATGCGGGGACACCCGCCGTGAGCGATCCTGGCACTCGACTTGTCAGTATGGTCCGGAAAGAGGGTTTTAAGATAGTGCCACTTCCGGGCGCATCGGCTGTTACCACCCTTATCAGCGTTGCCGGGATGGGTGGAAAGGGCTTTTTGTTCGAAGGTTTCTTATCGCCGAAAGCCATGAAGCGTCGCAGACGGCTGCAGAAGCTGCTTGAAAGTGGCATGATATTCGTTATTTACGAATCCCCTTATAGGATAATCGAACTCTGTGAGAATCTAGATAAGCTTTGTCCAAATCGTAACATCTTTGTGGGTAGGGAATTAACCAAGAAATTTGAAGAATACATCTTTGGAAAAGCCTATGAGGTATTGTCGATGTTGTCTGTAATGGATAGAATCAGGGGCGAATTCACGGTTCTTGTAGGAATCTAAATAGATGGAAATCAGCAGGGGTAGAATCTTTGAAATTTTGGCGATCCATGGGTTATAATTACAGTATCGTTGCCGATACTTAGATTAGTCGGAACGAGGAGAAGACATGACCATTGATAGGTTGGGGCCGCTAGATCCAATTTCGAAATTTAACAAGACAGATAAGATAGAGAAGCTTGCCAAGGAGATGGCAGCTGATTCCGTGGCGGTATCCGAGGAAGCCAGGCACTCTGCCGCGCTCCGACAGACTGCCGATATAGTGCGTTCTGTTCCGGACGTGCGTATGGATAGAGTGGAGGAAGTGAAGGCAAAACTCCAGAAATCCGACTATGTCGACGATGAGGTTATCAATGTGGTTGCTGACCGCCTATTGGATGTTTTCGGCGGTTAGATTTTTTTGATTGCCTTAGTTGGCAGGACGCATAGTCCTGCCTTTTCTGTTAGAAGAGCTTCCAAGCGATGATGAGATAGAATTTACTTCCCAGCTTATTCACGGCTCTGGTTCTGACCACGTCCTGGTTGCCATAGTTCAATCGAACCCAATGCGCACTGGACGAGAGACTTTGTTTACCACTAGCCTGATTGACACGCCGACAGTTTCAGCCTATACGCCACTTATTTCCGATTCGTAATCTTTGGACAAACGACTTTGCACCTGCTTGAGTTGAGTTTCGTTTGTAATTCTGAATTTTGAAAGTATTGAAAAATCCATGGAGTCGTAGCGTTTGCTACCGTTCTCGTAAGCACAAATGGCATTGCCAAAATAGACGCATGATACAGTTAAGCGATTTTCAGGGTGACAGCCGTCTGGATGATGGTGGTAACGAATCGCATCTACCAAAGAGATTGGGAAGTTCCACTTCTCGGCTATTTGTGCACCGATTTCGGCATGATTGTAACCCGCCGAGAGGTTTTCGAACAAACTCGGAGGTATATCTTTTTCGTGGCTGAACTTCCGTATTTTGTCCAGCAGATTCGGATGTATCACAGAAAATATGATTTTGCCGATATCGTGGAGTATCCCTCCCACATAGACATCGTCAATGATATCCTTCTTGCGCGTAATCTGTCGCACCAAGACGAAACTATAAAAAGCTACGCGGTGGGCATGACGCCATTGTTCAGGGTGGTTAGGGAGCTTCAAGATTTTGGAAGTGCCATAGCTGAGAAGCATATTTTTCACGCCTCGCAGCCCCAGCATTTTCACTGCATCACCGATATTGTCCACCCTGTTAGGCAGCTTGAAATATGCCGAATTCACGGTTTTCAGCAAATCTGCCGTAAGCGCTGGATCAATGCTGATTTTTTTTGCAATATTCCGCAATTCGCTCTTTGGATCGTTAATCAGTCGCTGGATGGCAACAATGTTTTCGGGGAATTGAGGGAGGCTGTCTATCTCATCGACAATCTGTTTAATCAGCATTTTCTGTTGGTCAAGCTTAACTTCACTGATAGGAATTGTTATGTTGGCGCTCGTTATTCCATTGAAACCCTCAATCTCGTAAGAATCTTCATCCAGTCCCATCTTTCGCAGCATCAAAACCAGGATAACAATGCCAAGTCCCGCTCCTTCCGAATTGTCAAGCACTTCGAGAAATGCTTCCTCAAGAGTTTCAAAGGCGCGGGAGCGTGCGATTCGGTCATACACACGCATATGCTCACTACAGGTTATTTCAGAGTTGTTCTTGACAGTAATCCGAAAGTTCCTGTCAGTGGGATGAAAAAGAAATTTAATGAACAACCCTTTTTCCTTTTGGCGTTCAATCCAGTATTTTTGGTTCTCCAGCGTTTCATCTCGGAAGGTTTTCATACCTTTTCGATAGTCTTCACGATCCTGAATATTGAGATTCTTCTCTTCGAAGTACACTCTCTTCGTATTTGCTTTCTTTGCATTTGCGGCCAATTCCTTCAAGCAGTATGACAGATGATCTTTGAGCGCACTTTGACCAAGTTCATCCAGGAAGATGTCGAGAATTTCATCGATTTGTAACTCTGTTTTGTGTGGAAATTTATAAGTAGTCACTGTCAACGGAGTCGACTTACGTATAGACCGCCTAATCTTCTCGATTACTTCTGGGTTGGACATATATTCCTTCTGTTGACAAGTGATAACATTTTCGGCATTTGTTGCTCATCAGATGTAGAGCTAATTTCCCCCCTATTGTGAAAGTTTAGCCAATTCAACCAACCCCTTACGAACTGCCTCGTTGAAACTACCTGATTCAAATCGACCATTTCGTTTATCCCGACCAACATTTTTCCCGGTAAGTAAAGCCATTACTTCATCGATATTATTCGCGGTCCACACATGAAATCTTGATTCCTTAACCGCTTTCATAACTCTCTCGGAAAGTATAACGGCTTGGGAATTCTTTGCTGGAATAATCACTCCTTGATATCCCGTCAGTCCTCTCGCTGCACATGCCTGAAAGAATCCTCGAACCTTTTCGTGTACACCACCAACGGGTTGAACAACCCCCTGCTGATTGATAGCACCGGTAATCGCCACATCCTGACGCACCGGAATATCCGCAATAGCGGACAGCAATGCGGCCAGTTCCGACACCGACGCCGAATCTCCATCGATTTCAGAAAAGGACTGTTCAACCGCAATACTGGCCGTCATCGATAGTTGTCGTCTCCTGGCGTATCGGTAACGAAGGTATCCCTCTAACAGGAATACACCCTTATCGTGCAATTCCCCAGACAAACCAGCTTCTCGCTCGATATTTATTACACCTTCCTTACCAGGTCCAACCGCCACGGTTATCCGCAGGGGTGCCCCAAAAGAATAAAACCCCCGCTCAAGAACCGCCAAACCATTAACCACTCCGATTTTGCTGTCGTTCACATCAATCAGTAACGAACCATCGCGAATCTGATCGAGGAGTATCTCCTCTGGCAGGTTGCCCATATACTCCCTCATTGCGATTGCTGCCTTCACGACTCCGATATCAATCTTCGTTTTCCCTTTCACCAAGGCTCCATAATGAGCTTCCCTAATAAGATCGGCAATCAAACTGAAGCGAGTACTCAAACGATCGCGTTTCTCAGCAAGGAAAACACCATAAGAAATAAGTCCGACAATTCCATCAGAGCTTATTGGTAACAAGTTTTCCTTTTTTAACAAACCCCTGGCGAAAACCGCATACTCATTTTCGGTTTTGGTTTCCCTTGGCATAGTTGAACTAAATTCGGCCGTAACCTTGAATAGCTTTGAGAAATCATCATCTTGAGAGCAGAGAGACTCATAAATACGAGCCGGTCCCATTAGTATTATCGTGGTATCGAACATCACCGGCTCCGGATCCATCAATATTGGCAAAGATCCTAAAGGGGTGGATTGGATTTCAGGGGCCACCAAACCCGTTTGCAGAGCTCTCTTGAAGTCCGTCCAAAGTCCTTCCTTCAAAAAAATGTCTTCTGCCTGCAAAATGAGAAAACCTCCATCCGCTTCCAGAAGCGCGCCGGATTTAATCATCATAAAATTGGTTTTGAGTTCATTCGAAACATCATACTTTGCTTCGATTGCGCCAAAAAGGTTTGTTTTGGTGGGATTCGTCTCACGAATTACTGGCAATTTGTTAACTCCAAAACGATCAATGACAATGTTTATTCCGTAGCGAATATTTAAATCTATAACATCGTCATCTTCCGAGTCTCTTGAAAACCAGTCGTTATTCTCAATGATATCACATTCGAGATTTTTTAGATATGTCTTAATATTCTCGTCTTTCCAATTCTCAGATATGGCCGAGCATTCCTCATTTATTCCCGGACGTATGGTTTCCTCTTTTAATGATATCAGCGCTTCATCCAAATTCTCTCTTGCAATGCGGATACTTCTGTAAGTTCGTTTCATCGCATCCAGATAAGTGAAATAGCGTTCTCGAGTGTCTCGCCACATTGATTCTGGAATCTTCCCGGAAGCCACCCAGTCTTGGAGGTCTTCAAAGAGAACGACATTGCCATCTATCAGAGGGGCTATATCCGCCGCTCGACCCTCCGCTGCATCATTGGTCTGAATAGTTTTGAATCCTCCCCTCTCGAGTTGATTTTCAAAATCGGACAAAATCCTGGTTTCTCTGTTTTCTATCTCGGCAATCAGACTATCCCGTTTCGACTTATAGGATTCCGCATCCAGATCGTGGACAATTCTATCGGTTAGCCTATCTAGCAGGAGGCGAAGTTCCTCCTTAAACAAGCGTGCTCGTCCTTCCGAAAAAATCAATGTAAGCGGTTTATCTGGATCTTGAAAATTCTGAACATAGGCTATATCTCGCAGAGTGCCGTTTTTGGTTCTATTATGGGAAAGAATATCCATGATAGCCGTATGTTTGCCTGTGCCGGGTTCTCCAGCCACGTAGATGTTGTAGCCCTTAGCCCTTATTGAAATACCCATCTTAAGAGCACGAATAGCGCGATCCTGGCCGATCATTGCCCAGTGTTTATTATCTTGCATTTCTTCCGAGAGGTGGTTGTGGGGGAGTTCAATATCAAGTGAGATATCCTCGAAAGAGAGTTCGTGCGGCAAATTTGACATGCATCCAATTCTACAGCCCGATGCTATTTTTTGAAAAGCGAACCCAGGCTCCTTTGCATACTGAACTTGAAACACCCAGACAAAACTCTATAATAAACCCATGAGACTTGCTGATTTTGACCGCTGGGCCCGTGAACGTTTGGAGTTCAGTGAAGTGGATAGCGTGGATGGCTCTCTAAACGGTGTTCAAGTGGGGGATATGAATGCAGAACTTGGGAAAATGACTTTTGCCGTGGACGCGTGCCTTGATTCGTTTCAGAGAACGAAACAAGAGGACGCCCAAACTTTGTTTGTTCATCATGGTTTGTTATGGGGGCCCGCACTACGGCTAGTCGGAGTTGCAGGCGAAAGGATTCGATTTCTGATGAAAAACAATATCGCTCTTTATGCCTGTCATCTGCCTCTGGACCGACACTCTCTTTTGGGCAACAATGCACAAATAGTAAGCAGGCTGGATCTAAGGAATATTGAGCCCTTTGGAGTCTATAGGGGGCGCAAAATTGGGTATAAGGGATTGCTTTCCGAGCCGTCCAATTTAGAGAGAGTCGTTGAGCGTCTTTTTGGAACCTGGGGAGATGGTATTAACGCGCTGAGATTTGGCCCCGCTGAGATTCATAGCATTGCCGTGATTTCGGGGGGCGCACCATATGAGGTTTCCCAGGCCATTAGTGAGGGAATGGATTTGTACATAACGGGAGATGCCTCCCACGGCATCTACCATGAGTGTCGTGAAGCAGGAATCAACGTTCTTTTTGCAGGTCATTACTTAACTGAAATCTTCGGAGTAAAGGCCATGGCCGAGTTGGTAACTCAAGAACTGAACATTGAATCAGTTTTCCTTGATATCCCGACTGGGTATTGAACTCTGAAAAGGAGTAAGGTTTGAAAAAGGGGCGCTATTTCATTCTAAGTGTGAGTATAGCTATAATCGACCAGTTGTCAAAGTTTTTGGTTGTCAAGCTGATTCCACCTTTTACGATTGCCTGGACTTTTGCGGGAGATTTTTTTCGACTGGTACATGTCAGAAATACAGGCGCAGCATTCAGTATGGGAGCCAATATCCCCGGTGCTTATCGCACCGTGATTCTTGTTGTCATTCCCGTTATTGTGTTAATAGGGATGGGGATTTATCTCGTACGTGGAAAGGAACTTCCAAAGAGCCAGCGATGGATGCTCGCGGGAATACTTGGAGGTGGTATAGGCAATCAGTTTGATCGCATTTTCCGATCTGAAGGAGTTGTCGATTTTCTTGATTTCAAATTCTTTGGCATCTTCGGCTTGGAACGTTGGCCAACCTTCAATATTGCTGATGCATCAATGGTGGTTTTCTCTATCGTTCTAATTATCCTGTTATTTCGTCAAAAAGACCAAGGTGGAAGGCTTGAATAAGAGGCTCAATACAATCTTTTTCTTGATTGGGGCAACGATACTGAATCTGTTAATGCTAGTAATCCTGGCTCTGATAATTGGAGCACTACTGGGTTCAATATATCAGAAATTTGGCATTAGTTCCAAGGCGATGTCTTTATTAGCGGTAGTACTGATTTTGATTGGCACCGTTTTCGGAAGCTTTTTTCTTTATTCGAGGCTTATTAAATGGACAATTCGAAAATGGAACCTGGATAACTACATTGAGCCAATATTCCATAAGCGGCTCCGATAGGATTAGTATCCATCGGAAAGCTTTTTGTTGATATCTCTCTTATAGAGTTCGTTGTAAACGAAACCACGATTTTTCAGGGAGTCTTTGAGAGGCTGGGGGAAAGGCATGAAACGCCAAAAAATGTTACGGACCTCTTTTTCCAACTTTTGAACACCCTCTGACTCTTTTGTAATCCATAGGAAATAGTTATCAAGAAAACTCATTCGAACATCCCCTCGCTGCTTGGATTCGCCAAACCACTGATAGTAATGGCCGGTAAGTCCCTCTTCCATCCAATAATGGGCAGCCTTCTCTTTTGCAACACCCCAGCGGAGATCTCCAAGAGCATAGATAACCGCGGTTTTAATATCTTTTGGGTACATTGGGACAGCGATTCGTCCGCGACTCGTGGCTCGATTAAACTGTTCGAAGGGCTCCCAGCAGATTCCCCTGTCTCCATAGCAAGGGACAATGATGGTATGGGGCACGATCCGATTTCGTTTTTGCCGAAACGAACGGCAGAAAACTCCGGAATCTATCTGTTCTATCCAGCTCATATATTTAATAACATTTTCACGGGTTCCAATGGATGCGATGTTTGAAGAGAAAAAGGTTTTCATCAGAAAAGGCAGATGATTTCCCCGTCGACCGACACACATTTTGGTTAATTGTCTGACGCTATCTAGTTCACGTTCTATCGCGTTCTTGTCAGCTTTGCTGAATTCTCCTATTTGTTGAATTCTGTCGTCAAGTTCTTCGAATTTACTATCCGCATCCTTGTACCTTGCAATGTTCAGGTTGATATCCTTGTCTACTTTGTTGAGTTTACGGAGTATATCGTTGATCTGACTGAAGGAGTATTTTTGTTCCGCAGTGAACGGGTTCTGGACACCTGATATGCTTGAATGTGCCTTGTGCTGGGTAATCACACGAACATGAGTCCGTAATTCGGTATTCAAGTTGTTTCGAGTAAGCATCAGATTTTGAAGCAGAGCCAGATTCGCTTCCTTAGAGCCTAAGGCCTTATCGAGTTGTGCCTTTGTCTTTGTTGGAACATGTGTCCGGCTGGACTTCAACTCGTCGGTTGCAAGCGGGTTTTCTTTGTTATCGAGTATTAGATCGAACCACTCGTCCACATAGTGTATTGGTTCAGCATAAACGTTTTCAGTGACAATCTTTGAAAGCATTTGTCGTTGTTCGGCGGAGACAAGCTTTGGAAGAAAATAAGCGTATCGTATCGCCCATCTTTTTTCCTGTGAAGAGTTTTGGAAATGTGTTGCAATGCTTTTTAGCAAATCCCACCAAACGGGAATCAGACGTTGACGGAAAACACCTTTTTCTTGGGGATCCTCGGCCTTAAAAAATTTTTGGAGTAAGTCATGAAATTTTTTGGAGTACTCACCTTCGCCTGTTAGAACTCTTGAGTAGAAGTCCTTTTCGAAGAAAGTGGAGTTCGGTTCCTGTTCCCATTTCTCAATTGTTGGAAAAGTTTGTTTGCTGAAATTTTCAACTGAGTCTTCTGTAAGCAAGTCGTCTGAGTCTTCTGTAAGCAAGTCGTCAGATGTGTCAAAGATTTTGGAAAAATCCGGAACTAGTGCAGCATCTTCGTCCAAAAGTGCCGCTATTTCCGGGTTAATTTCCTTTGCACTCACTTATTCTACGCTCATTTACTGGATTAATGGAGGTGAAGGGAGTCGAACCCATGACCTCGTGAATGCCATTCACGCGCTCTAACCGGCTGAGCTACACCCCCGCACGAGAGAGGCATCATAACTGTCGCGTTCTCAATGTGTCAACCGAATGAATGGGCATATCACATTTTCGGGTACGGATGGGTGATGGTTAAGCGCGTTTACTCATACTTCCATTTTTATGAGGGAAAAGTGTGCTTGGTCCATATTTGCCGGCGGTGGAAGCGTCCTCTGATGTCGAGTGAAACAAATATCCGGAAAGATATCAGGATTAGAAGCATTGCTGGGAAATGGAGCAAGAAGAAAAGACCAGTTTCAAGAAGTTCGAATAGTTTGTTTGGCAAGTGGAACCTCGCCAAACAATGTTTACACTCCAGCACTTAACAGGGCTGTTAATTTTGTTTTCTGACAAACCCGTGAATTATATTTCTATATCTTCTATCTTCAAAATTATGCCACTTCTCCCAGCCATTTTCTTCAAATTTTTTTATTAAGTCTTTCTTGGGGACATCAGAAATTAAAACAACTTTGATATCCTTATCTGCATCAATTTCATCAAAATCATATTCGATCCTGAAATCATGTTTTTCTTGTAATTTCTTAGCTTTCGAATAATCTGAATAGTTGAAGTTGTTTATGATATGTCCAAACACACCATAGGTTACGCCCATGATATAGACAGCATCACCCAGATTTTCATCCTTCAATGCTTTATAAGCTGATCTGTAATCATAAACCGGATCACTAATTACCTTCATTTCTAAATTGGGGCTTTCTTCGTACATCACGATATCATGAGGTTTATTGATTTGCGGTATTCTATTGAAGTCATAAATATTGAATACAGCTAAAAAAATGAGTGAAATTGATGTGATTGCACTAATAGCGAAACCGCTTTTGTTGTTGATTTTGAACAGGATATACACAAATCCAGCAACAACAAACGGAACAACGTACTCGGCCTGATATCTTCCTACACCCCACAAATCAGATCTTATCGAATAAAACATAGAAAACAGTAATATAAAGAATATTAACCAAATAACTTTGCCTAATATCTCTTTTTTCTTAAGCGGAATAAAAGAGAAGATAGAGACTGATAACCACAAAGGATTAATTGAATTTAGAATTGCAGTAATTGCTACTCCTGATGTAATTGATATCAATATTCTTTGAATAAAGTTCGCGTTCTCTGGTACGAAGTTATAAGTATTTGGTGCTCCATAATTATAAGTAGCTGGTGTTCCAGATATAATGGAGTCAGCTACAAAAGGAACCATTAATAATACAGGAGAGGCATATAAGAGTATTTTTTTATAGTCTTTATGTTCATTCTTTCTATACAAATCAAAGTATATCATTAATCCTAAAGGGACAAATGCCACGAAAGCTGAATGTCGCATTAGGGATGCAATAGAAACTAAAGAAAACCATCTTATATAGTTTATTTCCTTACTTCTAAATAAGAACTTCAAGCTTAAAAAAATGAATAGAATAGAACTCCAAATCGACGGTTCAACTACTACGCCGACATACCATAAGACAGGGATTGTTCCTATGGTCAAACCTAGTAGCCAAGAATTTAACAACCCTAAATGATTAACTGTGAATCTTTGAATTCCAACCATTGATAATATCAAGGCTATGAATTGAGCAAATCTAAATGAAAAATCTGACGGAGATAGAATAGTAGAACTAATCCATAATGGGAAAAGTCTAAAAGGAGGATGTGGACCTAGAATTATTCTCTTAAAAAACAATGTCAGGATACAAACTATAATTAAAAAGATCAGCCTATTTTCAAATTTCAATTTTCCAGCTATCAAAACCGTCAAAACACCTAGGAACAGATAAGAAATATTGAAACCATGTACTATGAGTTTAAAGGATAAGCCTGATAGAAAATCAAAATTTTCAACCAGCTTGGTACTCCACCATACGGAGTGCCACTGTGAACGTTGAGCATGATAAATTTGATCCCCAGTTAAAGACAGAGTTAGTTCATCCATTGAGAGGATCAGCATTAATAGCAAATAACTAGTAAATACGAAAATGTCCCTTAGCTTGATGGCTAATCTATCAAGAAATTCCTCCTTTTTGGAAAGGAGTAGAAATGGAATGAATAAGACAACAAATGGGGAGCGAAAATAAAAAGAATATGCCCACAAAGAAACGAAAGCTAAAACATATGCCCAGTTAAAATTTATGGCAAAGACTTCTTTTTCTAGGTTTATATTCTTCAACATCTCCTAAGCATCTCCAAATCCAGATGTTACTTCATATTTCCAATAACTTTTCGTAATCCTAGTATATATTTGAAAGTACGTTTAATCAGTTTTATACGAGGTTTCCATGAGCCACTGCCACCACTTGCTTCACCATAAATCCTATCACCAAAATATACTGGAATTTCTAGAATTTTATATTGCCTCATTTTTGCCTGATACAATAGATACAAATCTAAAGAGAAATCTAACGGAGCTTCATTTCTTATGTATTTGTCATAAAACTCTTTAGAGAATAGTTTTGGCTGAGCATTAATATCATCTAAATAGGTTCTTAGTATAAAAAAAACAGCTAATTGCATTCCAAAAGTAAAAAAGCTTTCTAGCAATTTCCTATTTTTTCTTTTACCTTTTATGACTATACTTTTTTTTTCGCTGTTTACATATGAATCTAGTGCCTTTAATACATCTAAAGGATTTGTCTGCATATCTGCATGAGTCCAGGAAAGCAGTTGTCCTTTAGATTCATTAAGCCCAGTCAATATACCATGTCCATAACCTTGATTTCTAGCTACATTTACTAATTTAATAGATTTGCAACCGTCTTCTTTCAGCTCTTTATCAAATAACTTTTTGGAATTATCAGTTGAACCATTGTTAACCAGAACTATTTCTATATCTTTTCTACATGTGGTTATTCTTTTGAGTTGAGTCAAAATTAGGGGGATATTTTCTTCCTCATTATAACATGGTATTACGATTGATAATCTTGGTTCCATTGCCATCCAGTCTATCTAAATTCGTTTTTATAAAATTCTTGCCAATACTTCATGGTATTTTCATAGTTCTCATAGTCCTTTGGAGTTCCCCAGCATATGTATTTTTCTACCTCAAACACTTTGACTTTTAAATCTAAATCAAGTAGATGTCTCATCGTTTGATCCACATAGAATTCATTGTTGATTCTGTCATTTTCTTTTATCATGTTTTCGCTGGCTTTAACAAAATCAGATCCTTTCTTAAACCAGAATGTACCAACAACAGCATGATCATTTTTAGGGTTATCACTAATAGGAATTTTCACTGACATATCAATAACATTGGTCTTGTTGTTCACTTTGACCCATCCGTAACTTCCAGGGTTTTCCTCAACTGCCTCATTGTTTCTAAAGGTAAAAATCAAAGCATCACAGCCATCTTTGGCTTCTTCAAAATTTTTCTTATCAAATTCCATACCATTATCACAGGCAGCTATCAATAATTCCTCACAATTATTGATGTATTCTTTTGCAAGTAAACATGTGCTAGCTTGACCTTCAGTTGAATAATCTATTGTGATGAATCTTGCTTTTTTATAGTATTTCTTGATTTTTTTCTCAACTCCATTTTTTTTGTGAAAGTCTCGATCTATATAAATTATTTGTGAACTATTTGATTCTGGGATATCATTTGTTGCTGCAACAGCCATTGGAATTTTTAATCCAGTTTTTCTGTCAGTAATTGAGATTACGGGTTTATGCTTCCTATACCCTTTGTTTTTGAATCTGCTCCCGGTTCCTGCCATAGGAATTAAAACAATCATAACTAGGCTTCTTGATTGAAATTTTTTATGTTTTCTATCCAGAATAAATATTCCTTTAAATCCTCAGGCGTTCCCCATTGGCAGAAATGACTAATTTTATAATAGACGTGAGTTTTTAGACCATCTTTACAAAGTAAGTTGTAAGTCAAGCTGGAGTAGTATTCATTTTTAAACATGATTTTTTGGTCTATTTGTTTTTGGCAGTATTTCTTTAATAATTCTCCGCTTTTAAAATAATGAGTTCCGACTGAGTGAAAAGCTTTTCTTTTGTCTTTTTCAAAGGAAAATTTTTCTCTTATTTCAATTAAATCGTTATTTCCATCAACCTTGCATGATGCATATACATTACTTTCTGGGATTAAATGAGGATGAAAACCTGTGTAACACGGAATAGCTCCATCTGGATTCTCTTTTTTTAGGATTCTTTTAAAATCTTGATAATCCCAACGCATATAGAAATCACAGTAATTCACTATCACTGGTTCATCATCTTTGATAACTGATTGAGCCTGCATCACGTCATATACTGGGCCTTTCTTAACCCAGTTCTTTATTGCAAAAATAGTCGCTGAAGCCTTAATCCTTTTTAAGGTTTGCTTCATATCGCTAATTTCCTGCAAATGTTTTTCTCGACAAACAAAAATAATGTCATCCTCACCAGGAAACATTTTTACTACCCACTCGATGATGGGTTTCCCATGAACTTCAATGAATGGTTTTAAATCTTCAAATCCAGCTGCCTTAAATCTAGAGCCATAGCCTGTAATAGGGATAATTATCTGCATCTCATTATTTCTTAATTAGAGTTTTTCTATATTTTTCACTCCCCATATTTTCTATGTAATCTATATCTTCTTCTGAGATAAAGCTTGGGGTAAGTCCAAACTTCATAATTTTTTTTAGTATATAATCATAAGCATACAAAGTTTCTAAACCAGCAGTCGTATTCCTTAAATCTTCTGATAAAAGATAAACAACCTGATCAGGAAATATTACTTTTTCTTTTACGCTATCAATATCTAAAAGAATTTCTTCTAATTTATAATCCGAACTGATGTTAAAATGTTTTATGATCTTGTTATTTATCGATTCATGAAGTTTTTTGACATCGCTGGAATTATTGGCGCAAGTGATGATGCCATGATTCTGCATGAATATTACATCAGATTTTTTGCCTTTGATTACTTTGTCTATTACAACAGTCATGTCTTTCCCTGGGTTGGCGTATTTAGCCCAAGCTGAATCAGGGAACAATTTTTGCGCTATTTTTTCCCCCTCAAAAGAACAGCAAAGTATATTAGAATAAACTGAATGCGTGTGAACGATATATTTGTATGATAACAAGGCATGAAAGCCTGTTTCTATAGATGGCTTCAGGTAAGGGTAGCCATTGATTTTAGAAGTCTTTCCTTCGATGAAATTGCTGAACTCATCCTCTGTATTGCCTGATATACGGTCATTCTTAATATAATTATCAATATCGTTGTAATTTACGAACGCAAAACCATCATTTTCTTTCATATCTTTTAATAGATATCCAGATGCTTTGATTGCCATTAAATCATCATCAATTTTTACCGATGTATTGCCTCCTCCGCCTTGTACAAACTCCGGGTAAGCTCCTACTTTCCTTGATATATCGATTAAATTTCTGATATCTTCTTTCATTTGATTATCTATTCTTTTCTCCTAGTCTAAATTGCTTATAATGCAATACGTAATAAACAATTGCATAACTCCAAGATAATTTTTATCCCAAGATGGGTTATTAATACCAAGGTCTTCAAGATGTGCGTTTAATAATAAATTATAAGCAATTCTATCAATTTCTTGTCTTGATATATCGCCTTCAATTTCCATGAACTGTTTATCTTCATCTTCATATGCATGTTTACATCTAATTGAATCTATATTTGAGATTTCATTGAATAATGGTTCTAGATAGAATGAATTGCTGGCAGTAATTTTGAGAGTATTATTTTCATTACTGGTTATATCACTTTCTTGCTTGTGGCTAAGTAGCTCTACAACAGCATCAGCATATTTCAATTGGGTTTTTATAAATTTTTCTGAATCTTTTTGCCTACTATCTAATTGTTGTAAAACTTTGTCCTTAGAGTAACCGCGTTTTTTTGTATCCCTATTAATCTTCCAATATCTTCTTAACCCTTCTGAGGGATTAAGAAATATTTTTAAGTCATACAAATCCCTCATTTGCTTTATGTAAAAACTATGCAGACCTTCAAAAATTATTAAATTACCTGGTTTAAACCTTTTTTCTTTGGTAAACTTCCCAGTATCATGATCGTAATTTCGCCTACTTATTGTCATGCTATTTTTGATTGCTTTTAGGAAAACTATTCCCTCGTGCAAGAAATTTGATTTAGGATTTAAATGAGTAAGATTGTTCCAATTATCGCTTCCTCTTTCCCATTTATGCATATCATCACCACAAATCGTAGTAGTGTTTCTTTTCTCAAAAATGGATTCTATTGCTTTTGAAAAAGTTGTTTTTCCAGTTCCGGAATCTCCGCAAATTCCAAGCAAGAACGGGTGTGAAAATACTTTATAATTAGCGTAACTTCTAATACCTAACCTATATATGAATATACAGTTAGAAAGTAGCATAGTTTGAAGCAAAGTAAAGGACAGATTAGAGATTCTATCTGCATCTATTCCAACAGATTGAAGAAAATGATAAGTATTGGGAGTCGATGCAAGGTTAGAAGAAACAATCTGAAAAACTTGTAAATAGTCAGAGTTCTTCATAAAAAGGAAGTATGTAAAATAGGTTAATTGCAAACCTATAAACAAGATTGAAGCAAAATCCAATGTTGGATTCACTTTTCTGGAATGGAAATATATAAAAAATGGTATTATCCAGTAGTACCAACCTTGCATAGGAGGGATCATCAACGTAATTGTACCGAAGCTGAATCCTAAGAACATCATATAGACATCTTTGCTAAATCCTTTTAGATGAATTGCAGATATAAACAAGAATAGATAAGCTAAAGGCACAAAGTGTAAAATATTTCCGTCAGGTAAGCTATATTTGAAGTCGAATATTTTAACTTGTTCTTTATTGTTGAATACCATCTGAACAAATGCTGAATCAAAAATATAAGGAATATTGATCAGCAAAAAAGATGCAACAATGATTAGAAGGTTTAGCGCTAATCGTTTAGCATTAATAGTTTTGGAGTATAGTAAATAAGCAAAATAGAACGGTACGACCATTACCATATTTGTCTTTGCACCTATAGCCAAACCTAGGAAAATAGAGGAATATTCAAATTTTCTTTTAAACAGAAAGTATAGGGAAACAAAGAGCATTGAAACCGGAATTGCATCAAGTTGGCCATGTACATAATTTATATAAATCAATACTGGTGATAGCCAATAATGAATAAGGACCTTCTTAGTGTTATTGTTTACTAAACGAGTCAAAATAACCAGTATTAGAAAATCAGCAAATAGTGTCGGTAACCTTGCCAAGAGGATAGTCACGGAAGAAATGGTGTCCCAATCTGAAAAAAACCCAAATATCACTCTTGGGATACTGACGATGTAGAGCATTAATGCCGGATAGGGAAAGGCGTTAGATCTACCTGTACTTATAAAATACTCATAAGGATTCTCGAATCCGCTTCCAACATAATAATCTGTGAATGGGATGAAGAGATTTGTTAAGAAGCTTGAGGCTAGCGTAAACGCCAATATGACTTTAATAAGAAAACCTATCCAAAATATGTTGGAATTAAAGAGTTCTTTTAATTCATTGTTGCCATATCTATCTACAAAAAGCATTTATTGCACAATTTGTGAATGGAACAAAGAGACTTGTTAAGAAGTTTAAGACTAGCATAAACGCTGATATGGTTTTGATAATAAGAATCCATGGAGTTAAGAGTTTTTTCAATTGTCACTATCATGTCTGCCTATAGAAATCATCGTTTAAATACAAACTTCTTTATTCCCACGAAATTGGTACATGTTGTTAGCCCTATAGCCAGTATATTAGCTATTTTTGGATCAATTCCAACTATAACAACCACAACTTTCAGAAACAACAAACTCAATATTAAAGACACTATATAAACAGCATAGTATTTTATAATCCCTGTATACTTTTTTTCTTGTTTAGCTTTGAAGGTCCATTTCCTATTGAAGCCATAACCAGCATATACACCTGAAATAAAACCTGCGGCAGAAGCTATAAGGTAGTTCACATTTAAAAATTCAAGTAAGATGTAGAATACACCATAATTTATAATTGTAGACCAAATTCCAACAGCAATAAATTTGTAGAATTCCACACTAGTTTTGTTTTTTAATAATTTTGCAATCATGTATTCTTCACAAAAATTTTGTAAGCTTCTATGCCTAAGCTTTCAGCTCCTTTTATATCTTTGCTTTCACTATCACCTATCATAATTACTTCCTGTGGTTTTAATTTGAGCTTTTTCAAAGCTGTTTTAAACATTCTTGAATCTGGTTTTTCTGCTCCAACTTCTTCGGAAGTCACTAGA